>Ga0209163_1001805_pt1 | contig 20762 bp, 19 predicted proteins | sample MTBAKSrepl2MetaG_FD_187457 | JGI IMG/M metagenome (GOLD analysis project Ga0209163, IMG submission 187457) | Enrichment culture microbial communities om Arthur Kill intertidal strait, New Jersey, USA, that are MTBE-degrading - MTBE-AKS2 (Arthur... | ecosystem: Environmental > Aquatic > Marine >...
ACCCACCATGGACCAAGGACAGGGCTGCCCCATAAAAGGATGATCAAGTATGGCATCCGCATGCGCGGAATCCCTTGCCAGAAAAGGATCCAACTGAATTTTGTGTTCATAGAGAAAACCGTTTGTGGCTTTCGATACGCTTATGGACCTCCATAAGATACACAGAAAAAAGGCGCAGCCTTACAGGTCCGCGCCCCGGTTCCTCGGCCTGGCGGAAGCAATGTGGGCGGCGGTGAAGCGTCTGGGGCCGGTTCGATTCCTCGAGGTTTGGCCCCCGCGCGATGACAAGGGGGTGCCCCTCACCAAGGGGGACATCAAGAAAGAGAAATCTTTCTTGTTGGGGCACGCCCTTGAGTACTTTGAGGAGTTGCAGAGTTTTTTCGACCATCATTACAAACGCCCGACCGCCAAGCCTTACACCTTTCTCCAGTTCTCCCAAGACTACTTGGGAGGGGAAAAGCCCTTAAGAGAGATCCCAGGCAAGAAGAAACTCGAGAATGCTTTTGACTGGATTTACGGGGAGTGGCTCGAGGAGTACACGTTGAATTGCCTCGAGCGTATTCGTTCGTCGTGTGGGTTGGACGATGTGTTTTACGACATCAACATGCTGACCCCAGGGCGCAGGGAGTTTCAGATGGACGTGGCGTGCATGCGCGGGCACATGCTCTTCGGATTTTCTTGTACTGTGGACCCAGGGAAAAGCGGGCTGCAAAAGCTCAAGTTGTTCGAGGTACAAGTCCGGGCAAGGCAGTTGGGGGGGGACCATGCCCGGTATGCCCTGGTTTGTCTCAGTGATGTCGGTACGGTGGAAGACCTGAAAAAGGATGTGGAGGAGAGCTGGGATGCCCCCTCCCATGTGGGAGTGTTCGGCGAGGCGGATGTCATGGGAGGGGATTTTCCCGAACGATTGCAGCGATGGATCGACTCGGTTTGACACAAGGACACGGAGAAGCGGACATGATTCTGACCATTCTCGATGCCATGGCCATTCAAGGGTATGTGTTCACAAGCAACAAAATCAAGGACAACATCGGAGCCTCCCACCTGGTCCACCTCGCTTTGACCGATTGGCCGTTGGAGGTGCTGCAAAGCGAGTTCCCTGGGACGGTGAACCCGGCAAGCGGCAGACAGGCCAAGGACAATATTTCCTTGGTGCTTGGCGGCGCACTGGATGCCGAACTCTTCTACGCTGGCGGAGGCATGTGTACTATCCTGTTCGCGGACCTGGAAAGGGCCAAGAGGTTCGCCCTCGCGTATTCCAAGAAAGTCCTCGAACACGCCCCCGGTTTTCGTGTAGCGTGCGTCCATCAACCCATAGCTGCCGGGCTGGCATGCTCCTTGGAAATGGGCCTGACCGCGCTGGCCGAGCACAAGGCATGTCAGGACCCGGGTCCCGCACTTCTCGGTCTGGGGGTTTCGTTGCCTTGCGCCGTTTCCAGACGCCCGGCTGCTGTGTTGGACAGGGCGGGAGAGGCCGACGAGCAGCCACTGTCCATGGAAGTGGCAGTGGAACGCTCGGAGAAGACCCTGAACCAGGCCAAGGCGCGCCTGAGCAAACTCGTTCCACAGCTCCTAGTGCCCGTACAGCTAAGAGATGGCGTGGAGCTAGGCCTCGTCGATTTCCCCGACCAGTTCGATGATCTGGGGCGTTCGCGGGGAGAGAGCAGTTACATGGGAGTGGTCCACATCGACGGCAACGGGGTGGGAAGGGCCTTCGCGTCTCTTACAGGCAATCTGAAAGACAGTGAAGGTGATGAGCAATGTCTGACCGCGCTGCGTGGGTTTTCGCACGCAATAAACGAGGCGGGCTCCCAAGCGGTGAGACGCTTGGTCACCGAAATGGTGCATTCCGTCACATTGTCGAAGGAAGGCGACCCGCCGGTTGTGGCTGAGACAGTCTCGCTGACGCGGTATGGCAGTGGGCCATGGCTTCTTCCCCTTCGACTTCTCGTTTACGGGGGGGATGATATCACCTTTGTGTGCGACGGCCGTTTGGCACTCGACGTGGCCGCTTACGTGCTCAAGGTGTTTCAGGAATTCCGGGATCCGTCTCTCAACGGCCACACACTCACGGCATGCGCCGGGGTGTCCCTGGTAAAGACCCACTACCCTTTTTCCCGCGCCTATCAGATGGCCGAAGACCTATGCAGGTCCGCCAAGAAATACAGGCAGGACCACCTTATGGACATGGATGCTTCGGTGATCGACTGGCACCTTTGTTCCTCGGGGATCCAAAGCAATATCGACAGCATCAGAAAACACGAGTACAAACTCGGGGAGTATCGGCTCACAATGCGCCCCTATGTGTTGCCGGGAAGCTGCGGTTCCATTCCTGCGGGGCACGAATGGCACTGGCTGCGCAGGGAAATCCTCGACGGGCTCATCGACCCGAACGGGGTCTGGGCGAAGCACCGCACCGTGCTGAAGCAATCCCTTGCACGTGCCCTGCGAAGCGGCCCTGGAGCGACCGAAAGGGAAATCGCCAAGTTCCGCATCAAGCACAAGGACCTCAATCTGCCAGGGGGCAAGCCATGGAGTGAGAATGGGTTCAGCGGCGACGCAACGCCCTACCTGGATGCGCTGGAACTCATGGACATGGTGCCTCACTCGGGAAAATGGGGCAGCGAAATCGGCATTTAGAAAGGAGGCGCTGCATGCATGGCTGGTTGCGCGTGGAACTGCTTTCCGCCGCCACCTTCTCGGCGGGCCGAGGGTTGGCCGGTGAGGTGGATGTTGACGTGGAGCAGGAGCCCAGCGGAATTCCAAAGATAGTGGGCAAGACCCTGAAAGGCCTTCTCGTCGAGGAGTGCGCGGCCATTCTCGACGTGTTCAGCGCAAAAGAGTGGCACAGGGCTGCAGCAAGGCTTTTCGGGACCACAAACGCGGACACAAGCAAGGGAATTCTCAGGATAGAGGACGCGCTGCTCCCAGATGGCGTACGACGCGTTGCCGATAAGGCGGTGTCAAGACAACAACACCCCCTGCACCCCCTCCAAGTGCTTTCCACTCTCACGGAAGTGCGGCAGCAAACGAAAATCGCGCGAACAACGGGTGCGCCCGCAGAAACGACCTTGCGCAGCAGTCGGGTGGTCCTGCCCGGGCTCTGCCTCTACGCAAGACTGTGGTGGCTAGAACCCCCAAGTGAGCGTGAGAAGGCACTGTTTGCCGGCTCTGCACTCATGACACGCAGGGCAGGTCTTGCCCGAAACCGCGGCCGCGGAAGGCTGGTCTGCCGATGCCTCGACGAGCGAGGGGAGGATGTGACGACACCGTGGCTGTCCCCATTGATGGAAAAGGAGGTAGGAACATGAGCGGGGTGCTGACCTATCATGTCATCTTGTCGGCCCCGTTGACGCTCACAGCGCCTGGGGGCGATCCGAACAGTGCCGACACACACCTCTTCATCCCGGGCAGCGCGGTTCGGGGGGCCCTGGCGTCGGCGTATTTGAGAAAGCACCGGACGGAAGATGCCGCTGTGGACAAGGACTTCAGACGCCTCTTTCTGTCCGGAGAGACGCGTTTTCTCAATTGCTACCCGGAGGGGCAGTATGAAGGGCGGCTCCTACCGGCCCCCCTTTCGTTCAAGACAACAAAGGGCGATCCCGGTCTCGCCTACGACATGGCATCTTGTGAATATGCGGACGCTTACCGCTCGGACGATGACGAGCCGAGGCAGCTCCAGGGGCTCCCTGGTCGTTTCGTTCGCCTCGATCACCCGGCGGTGTTCCATCACACCCCCCCCACCGCGGTTCGCTTTCACCACACGCGCGATAGGAAGGCTGGCCATGCGTTGGCGGGGGACATATTCACCTATGTGTTTTTGCAGGAAGGCGAGCGGTTCGTGGGACATATCGTGATGGAAGGTGACGACGAAGAAGTCATGCAAGAGCTTCTGAGAAGTCCGTGGCAGATCGGCCGCGCTTGTCGAACCGGATATGGCGGTGGGGCTCAGGTCCGGCTCGCCCCCGAGACAGAGGAGCGGAACTGGCGGGAAGTCCCTCATCCCAGAGTGATGCCGGGCGAAGGCGAACTGGTGGCAACGCTTCTGTCCGACTACCTGCAAGAAGACGAGACCGGCCAGGCCACCTTGGAAGGTTTTGTCCGCACCCTGGCCCGCTCGGGGCTCAAGATCAAGGACAGCGGCGTGGCGCGCGCTTTCACACAGTTCGGGATCCAGGGAGGGTACACGAGCGTGTGGCACCTTCCATATCCGCAGGCCCGGTCCCTGGCAGCCGGGAGTGTGGTGGTGTTGAATGTCGCGGAGGGTCCGCCGGAAGAGCTCCTTCAGCACATCGAGTGGCAGGGAATCGGCGCAAGGAGGGCCGAGGGTTTCGGGAGAATTTGCTTCAATGCCCATGGGCATGAACTTGAATACAGGCACTGCGTACCCATCGATTCAGCGCCGGACTTTCTGGGGAAATCCCATCCACCCGAAAGCGAAGACAAAACACGGGCCGTGCTCGGCGACATGCGCAGACGGCTTCTCCAGCAGGTCCTTGACCGCCGCCTCCTGACCAAGGCGAGCGAGCTTCTGGAACACACGGTTCCCAGCATTCCGAGCAGTGTATTGGGAAGGCTTCGTGCGCGCGTCAGAAGTGCGCAGACAAGTGCAGAGATCGTGGCGTGGCTTGACCAATGCAGGAACATGAAGGCGGAAAAAGCCCTCAAGCGCGTGTCTGTCAAGGGAAGCGCTCTGCACGAATGGATAAGGGATTTCTTGGCTGCCAAAGCGGAACAAGACGCCCAGGTGTGGTCCACTTTAGATGCAGGCAGTGCGTGTGATCAAGAAGCTTTGCTCGATGAGAAGTCCGAAACGATTGCACTGCTCCAGGACAAGGATCTCATCTGGACCTATGAGCGCAAAGTACTGGATGCCGTTCTGTCCTGCTTGATGGATCGCTTGAAGGAGGCCGAAAATGCCCAATAATCGGTTTGAGGAATCGCGTAAGATAAGGCGCCGCCTCGTGGTGGAGGGAGACCTGCTCCTGGCCTCGCCGACGCATTTCGGCGGAACCGATCCCACCGCCGTGACCGACGCACCCATCGCCAGGGATGCCGTTTCGGGACAGCCGATCCTGTACGGGACCACCTTGGCAGGGCTTGTCAGAACAGCGTTGGCGGACCGGCTGGTCGGCCCCGGTGAGGCAGAACCACCAGAAGTCCGGCGGTTTTTCGGGGATGGGGGCGGGGATGTCTACGGCGAGCAGAGCCCGTTTATCGTGGAAGACGCCGTGTGCGATGGGCATACGCCCACCGATTTTAGAAACGGGGTGACCATAAATCCTGTCCGAGGGGTGGCGGAGAAGGGGCTCTTGTTCGACATGGAGCTGCTGCGCCCTGGAACGGGTTTTCCTCTTCATATGGAACTGCTCTTGGACGGACGCGACGACAAGAGCCTGTTGTCGTGCCTCCTTACCTGCCTCGATGCTCTGGAAAAAGGCGAGGTGCTGCTTGGTGCGCGCAACCGCAAGGGGTTCGGGTGCTGTGAGGTGCGCGAGCAACGCTATCCGAACGCAGTTTCTTATCGCTGGCGACTCTGGGATTTTGACATGTGTGCCCGAAACGGGATGTTGCAGTGGATGGCCTTTGGAAGCAAGACTCCCTTTGTCCAGGGATGGCCCATTGCGGAGCCCAGATGCTACAAGGAGGCCCGCAACATCCTCGAAGGTTGCGCCCCTGGAGCGACGATCTACGAAGGCAATCGTGAGGCATTTACCGCAAAGCTCAGGATGTCCATTCCGGCTTCGGTGCTTATCCGATCCGAAGGCCACGACCCTGGAGAGGCAGATACCGCCCACCTCTGTGTCGCCGATGTTGCCGGCAAATCGACACCTGTGCTTTCTGGAACGAGTCTGGGGGGCGTGCTGCGTGCCAGGGCACTCAAAGTCGCCGTCACCCTCGACAGGCACGGGGGAAAGAGGGCTTGCTCTCTGGTGCGGCATCTGTTCGGCAGCGCCCCCGGGGAAAGGCAACTTCGTGCCGGTCGTGTATACGTGAAGGAATGCCCCATAGTGGGTGGAAAGGCCCTGCGCCATACCCGGGTGAAGATCGACAGGTGGACCGGTGGTGCCCTGGAGCACCTGCTGTTCGAGGAGGACGCCTTCTTTCAGGGGAAAACGGACATTGAAATCCGCGCATCGCTTCCGAAAGAAGGACGGCTGAAACAAGCCATGGTCGGGCTCTTGCTCTGCGTGATCAAGGACCTTTTCACAGGGGACCTTCCCGTGGGGGGAGAAGCTTCCATAGGCCGTGGCAGGCTCGTAGGGGAGTCGGGGACCCTGACGTACGAGCAGAAGGGCGAGAAGCCCCAATGCTGGGTCTTAAAGAAAGGAGAAAGAGGCGGCTTCGATGTGGATGGGGACACAAAGGGGCTTGATGACCTATTCATCGGAGCATTGCGAAAGCACTTGACCGACCCGGCACAGGAGGAGACGTGCGATGGGATTTCGAATCCATAAAGGACTCAAATTGCAGAGGCAGCGCTGCCCCCTGGACTGCACGAAACCCCCTGGAGCCTTTTTGGCCGAGGCATGGGGCAAGGTGGAGCAAGATGTAGACGTTATCCTGCTCGCCTTTGCCGACGACGGGCAAACATGGGGCAGGCTGACCCAGCAGGGTCTGTTCGTCGGGCATGACGCCGCGGCTTCTCTTGGCCGACCGCTCCGGTGGGAAACCCTGCAAAGGGCGCACTTGTTCGCGGAGACGAGAGAAATCCGCATATGGCGTGAGTGCGGTGATTTCAAAGGGGCGGTACTGACTGACGGGCATGGGGAGGACTGCGCCTATTACGATGAGGAGCAGATCCTGTTTGGGACACGTCTTCGCGGAGAAACCGAGCTTGCCGGTGATCTGGTTCCCTTCACTCCGGTCGAGGACCTGGCCGGTCAGTGGCATGCCCCCCCGATAAGGAAGGAGGACTTCGCCAGAAGAGCACTGCGCCTCAAAATCCGCCATTACCTATACCCAGACAGGGAGACGGGAATGCTCAAGAACAGCGGAAGCAGGATTCTTTCCTTCTACAGCGAAAAAGGAGCACAAAGATGAACTGGCCGGAGCACAAGAGCCCGACTGAGGGCAACGAATCCATAGCCCCCTACAATTTCGTGCCCCTCCCGGAAAGAGTCTTCGAACACCCCGAAAAGCGGGAGGTGATAGAGAAATTGCACGGCAAGTACGACCCGATGCGGCACACCGGCTCGATCGACCTTACCATCACCACGGAAACGCCCTTGTACACAGGTTGTGCGTACGATCCGGCCCTGGGCGAGGGGGATTTGATCAAAGAGCCTGCCCGCCAGCAGTTCTTCCACCACGGTGACCCTGAAATCCCCTTCATTCCCGGCAGCACGATCCGCGGCATGATGCGTACCCTGGTGGAGATCATCGGGTACGGAAAGGTGACATGGACCAAGGATAGGCGGCTGTTTTTCAGGTCCATGGAAGGAGGGAAGCTGACCAAGGAGTACCTTGACGCGCTCATAACAAGAGACACCAAAGTCGATGATCGCTCTCATCGGCAGCACGTGGGCTACAAACCGAATGTGTGTGCTGGCGTCTTACGCAAGGTCGGCCCCACATATTGGATTGAACCTTGTGAGTTCACCAGAGTGGAGCAGGCTGAAATGAAATCCTCAACAGGGCTAAGTCACTTAAGCGGTAAAGGGCCACAGTCCGTACCGAATTGGAGCTTGCAGCATAAACATGTGGTGGTGACCATTGAATGTGCTGCCGCCTGGCACTTCCATGGCGGCAAGTATCTCTGGTACCGCAAGGTCCTCTCAATCAGGCTTGGGAGCACGGCCGGGCCGGGTGAAAAGAAGGGTATTCTCGTTATCACAGGGGGCGTCGGGAGCAGGAAACACATGGAATTTGTCTTCATTCCGAAAGCGGGTCAGGTTGACGTCGAGCCAAACGTTGTCGAGTCGTTTGAAGACAAGGATCAGTTGACAAACTGGCAGGAAGGGGCCTTTCCCAAAGACGAGCCGAAGGCCGGCTGTCGCGAGGCGGCCGGCGCCTTAAGGGATGGAGAGCCGGTTTTCTACCTGCCCGATGCGTCGGGTAAGAAGGCATTGATGATCGGGCGGGCACAGATGTTCAGACTGCCCTATCAACACCGGACCTCGGAGTTCGTTCCCGAAAAGCTAAGAAACGAGGAAATCCTGGACCTCGCCGAAGCCATATTCGGAACGGTAGTCGAGCGTGGTGCAGACAGAGCAGGGGGTTCAGAACAAGCACATAAGGCCGGTGGCTCCGCCGGGAGACAGGCTTCCACGGCGGCCATAAAGGGCCGCGTTTCCTTTGAAGATGCCCGGTGCGTCACCGATGAACCCTTTTTGGGGGGGGCAAACGACGGCAGGCGGGTGCCGCCCATCCTGTCGTCTCCCAAGCCGACGGCCTTTCAGAGCTATCTGGTCCAGCGGTTTGAGGACAAGGACCGGTTGCACAACTACAACAGCAAACCCGTCCGCGATACGGTCGTCAGGGGGCACAAGTGGTACTGGCACAAGCCGCACACGAGCGACCTCGGCGTGGAGGACCCTCAGACCGCAAGGCTGAAATCTGACGGCACGGTTGTGGAGCAGTGGGACAAGAGAGAATCTCAGTGGAAGGAGAGCAAACAGCATACCGTCATCAGGCCCGTGCGCCGGAATGTGGAGTTCAAGACCCGGATACATTTCGAGAATCTCTCACTGGTGGAGCTGGGGGCGCTTCTCACAGCACTGCAGTTGCCCGAGACGATGCGACACAAACTGGGCATGGGCAAGCCCCTGGGGTTGGGGAGCGTTGCACTACACAGCATCCTGCATTTGACCGACAGGGTGAGCCGATACCAATGCTTCTCGGGAGATGGGGAAGAGTCGGCCGAGAAGGCGCAGTGCCTCCAGAAAGAAGCCATGGAGGAATTCGCTGACAAGATCCTCTTGCACGAGAAAACAGAAGAACACGAACTCTGGGCCATACCGAGACTCCGTGCCCTTGCGGCGCTGCTGGAATGGAAAGACGCGCCGGCTGCGAACAAGACGCGGTACGTGGGTGTGGAGGAGGGCGGCAAGAACAACCAGTGGAGAGGGCGCAGGGTTCTGCCCACTGCCCCGAGGGTTGCGGATGCGGAGCCCGCTAACCCTATCGCCACCCGAACCGGTTCCTCCAAATCCAAAGCAAAGTACAAACCGGGGCAGAAGGTGTCCGCAACAGTGGTCGAAAAGAAGGGCAATTCCGTCACCGTCGAGTTGGAGGACGGCACCCGGGTTTGTTTCCAGCAACCGTATTATCCGCATGCCCCCGGAACGTCAGTGAAGGTCAAAGTCAAGACCGTGGATGCTTCCGGCAGCAAGGTAACGGGAGTGAGAGTGTAGAAGAGGGAGGCACTCATATGAAACCTACGACGCTTCTTTGTACTGTCGGCACGAGTCTTTTTACTCCCAACCTTCGCGGACTCGACCCGGAGGTTTTGTACGCAAGGGACCCGCACCCATCCGATGCCGCAGGTCTTGATGCGAAGGCAGCTCTTGACCGGTACGGCTTATGGAAGGACAGAGGCCCCCTGAGGGGGATTCTGAGCGGACTGAGGCAGTCGTTCGACCACAAGAACTGGCGTACGCTTGGTGGGCAACTGTCGGCGCTGCCTCCGGAGCTCCGACTCTGCGGCGCAGAAATCAACTCCACTGCGGCCATGGTCCGAAAGGGGTTCCTTTCGGATAACAGGGAACGGCTCGTCCTTCTTGTTTCGCACACCGAGGAGGGGCAGGCCATTGGAACGATACTGACCAAGTATTTCACGGAGCGCGGAGGCGAGATACGCTTCAACCGGTGCGAACCTTTGCCTGTCGAGGGCTTGCAGGATGAACGGCCCCTTGTGTTTCAAAAAGAGGGGCTCACAAATTTGGTGAGGCTTCTGGGTGAGCAACTTCGCAAGTGGGGTGCGCAGAACATCGCCATCAACGCCACCGGAGGGTACAAGGCCCAGATAGCGCTCGCCGTCGCATTCGGACAGGCCGCAAGGTGCCCCGTTTTTTACAAACACGAGCGCTTCGATCAGATCATCCGTTTTCCCAGGGTCCCTTTTACCATGGACCTGTCAATGGTGGAGGAGCACTTGAAGCTGTGGGCGGACCTGGCCGAACCCAGGGCCGTGTTCGGTGAAAGGGAGATAGACCGTTACCTTCCGGAGGACGGACCGCTCAGAGAGGCAATCCTTCCGCTCTTGGATTGCATAGAAGAGGATGGAGAAACCTATTATTCGATGTCTGCGCTTGGGATGGTCTACTGGGAGGCGTACAGAACGGCGAACCCCGATCTGAAGTTGGAGCCCGAGAAAGTAGGCCAGCGGCTCGGCTGCCGTTTTCCCCAGCACCATTATCCTGAAGGCTTTAGGGATTATGTCGAACGCGTGTACAACGCCTTGCCTGCCCACATAATCGAATGCCATGCTGTTGACTACTCTGGGCAGAAAGGGATTAGGAACAGGTTCTACATTGAGGGGGGACGGATCACAGGAGAATATGTGGACAGGGAGAAATTCGGCGGCAGATTTGCGGTGCAGACAAGTGCGATCAACGAGTTGGAGAGAAACTGGGTCCTTCACCAGTTGAACAATTGGCTTAGCAGTGGCGCCTTGAGGTGATATGCAGCTTCAAAGAAGTCTGCCGAGAGCGCAGGAAGGATGTGGAAGTTGCCGTGCCGTCTCCGCCCCCCGGCAACCAAAACTCGCCAGTGAGCTCAATGGGCAGTCGGAACGGAATGGCCGATATTCGGTTTCGCCTTTTCTTCCTGCCAACGAGTCTGCCTCACTGAAACCATTGGTTGTTTTTGTCTACAACGTGCCCTTGGTTTTCCGAAAACCTCTATACCCAACTGGGACGAGCCGGAACCAAGAAAGGTCAACGCCGCATGCAAGAGCTCTTGCCAATAGTCGTCAGGATTTCAGCGTCAAGTGACTACATCCCCCCACGGCACGCTCAATCCGTCTCGGAGCAATCACCTCTGGGTATTCTTCCCTTTGCCGGGGGAAGTATAGAATCATGTGGAGCACCGAAAGCGAAAAGGAGCATGACGTGGCGTCTTTTCCTGGCTGCACCAAGGACTTGCCGTGGTTACCAACTCCGTGGTAAGTTTCATGAATCGCTGATGCCATACCCCCCGTTCGGCGGGTCTGGCGCCCATCAACTCGAACAAGGTTGAACAAACGGCAAACGCTATGGCCCAGGCGATACACAAATGAGTTACGGGATAACCTCAGGCAAGCGGGCCATCTGCGGGACGTCCGTGACATCCGGACTTCAGTTCAGAATCTCTTTTAGGCTGTCCTCTCGTAGCACTTTTCGACCCCGAACCACTGACTTGCTCACTGCCGACGGGTCGATGTTGAGTTCTCCGTAAAGCCCTACCGCCGTCGCTCCCGACCTGCGGATTGCCAAATAGCACACTGCCGAGCATGCGCGTACAACCGCGCGCGACTTGCTTGCACTTCCCAAATCGTCCGTATCGATCCCGTAGTGCTGTGCCATCCTCGCTGACAACGCCGAAACGCTGACCCCCTTCCCATGGGCCAGCGTGGGGGCTTCAAGCTCCTCGTCGGCCGCTTTGAGAAGGTCCAAGACAAACCCTCCCCCAAGGATCCGCTCATCGCCTTTGATGCGCAGTCCCTCCCGGCGAAGCTCCCGCAAGGCCTTTCATACCCCCACAGATCGGACGAGGCCGCCGCCTGTCAGATCGGGCCGCCGTCCCTCATCGATCCCTTTGGCAACGAAGGCGGCATAGCCCGCCCGTGCCTCCTCCTGCTTTTCGCCGAAAAAACCAAGAACATAGGCCGCGCCCTGCCACTCGAGTTCCACACGGCCCATCAGTGCACTATGGCCGCTCCACGGGTAGTCTCTTAACGGCATCACATCTTCGACGATCCTTGCCCGAATCGGATTGAGGTAAATGTAGCGGACCAATTGCAGCAAATAGGGATCCTCCTCACACAGTACTGAATTGTATCGATTCTGCAATAGCTGCCCATGGCGGTTGTAGAGGCGATTGAACTCCTGAGCGTATCCCGTGAAGGGTCGCCTCATCACCGTAGAGATCGGCGCCCCCCGATCCGCAGCAGCGACTGGACGTGGTTTGGCATCAACACCCAAGCAAAGCACGGGATCGAAGACTCTAAGAGCACCCGGCCAAGTCTCTGCACAAAGCTTTTCCGATCCTTGTCCCCTCGGAAGATCGCCCTGCGTTCTATACCCTGGACGATAATATGATGTAGTGCCCCGGGGGCGTCTATCCGTGCTCTTCGTAGCATGCCCTCCAAGGGCAAATATCACGAGCGTATCCCGTCAAGGGTCGCCTCATCACCATGGAGATCGGTGCCCCCGCCAGTTCGCAGCAGCAAATGGACGTGGTTTGGCATCAACGCCCACGCAAAGCACGGCATCGAAGACTCTAAGAGCACCCGGCCGAGTCTCTCGACAAAGCTTTTCCTATCCTTGTCCCCTCGAAAGATCGCCCTACGTTCTATGCCCCGGACGATAATATGATGTAATGCCATGGGGGCGTCTATGCGTGCTCTTTGTGGCATGCCCTCCAAGTATCACACGCACTTCCTAACCGCACGTACAAATATCACGGACGTCCCCTGTCACCCACACGGACGTCCCCAGTCACCCGGAGAGGGTGCGGAAGGGCGCCGGAAAGGAAGCGGGGTGAGCGATCTATCATCCAATTGGGCGAGAGTACAAAAACCGAAAAATTCAAGTTCTCCTACACGTATTACAGTTAGAGTTTGGTGGCAGGGGCTTTAAGCCCAATTCGAAGACTCGAATTGAGGTCAATTCTTATCTGTATTTGGCCAATGGTACCTCCAAGAGGAATCCTCTTCTTCAGCACACCCTTTATCGTCTTTTCGACTGTTCTTTCTCTCTTGGGGAGCTTTGTCCGCGGATCAAGTGTACTGAATAAATTAGATGTATATTTTCGTAACCGTTTGATATCACTTTCTTTAGGTATGCTTGATATCCCTCCAATTTTAGTCGTGAGTATCGCGGTAGGCTCTGATTCAATCATTCTATCCCAAACCATATGATTATGTGCATTCTTTGAACCGTGATGTGGGATTTTGAAAAGCATAGATTTGCTCTGTGGACGATTAAGAGAATCAACTATAACGGACCACCCTGTCAATGGATCGGTCGTCTCTTCAAGGTCCGAGCCCAACAGGATATTGACAAGTTCACCATACTTTATAAACAAAACGATCGCATTGTCATTCTTTGTCGGTATTGGGATTACTTTCCTTATCTCATTGTCAGAGGGAGTAGGTATTAATCTTCGTATCTCTGTCAATGAATTAACGACAGCGGAAGGAGAAGGAGATAACGACCAAATCTCACGTTTAATAGAAAATTGATTATTTAGATATAGCCGTTTGTCTGCGGATGCGAGATTAAAGGGTTGAAAAGAAACTACTCCTTTTTCACAGCGTCCCTTTATTGTTTTTATTATCGAAGCGATTTCGCAAACACCGGATCTATTTCTGTCTACTAATACAGGGTTTTTCAGCCCTGCGTAACAGTCGATCAATGCAAAAAATTCTTCCTTCAGCAGAGCTTCTGAGAAGCAGATAGTTGCAGCAGCACATGTTCTTGCAATTTCAGATGCACCCCGAATGTGATCGCTATGCCAATGGCTAATAACGAATAGTTTGACATTATCAGCTGCATTCACACCCAACTGATCCAAGTAATGTAATGCAGCAGGTGTTTTGGTCATTGAATCAATACATGAATCAATAATTATCCACTGATTCTCTCCCATATGTACAACAATGCATTCACCAATTCCAGGTCCGAAAAGTGACACCTCTAATTCATCACGTCTAGGAGGAGCAACCTGGATACTCTCTAAAAAACTTCGCAAATTCTTTACCAACCCTTCTTGCTTGTTCTACTTCTTTCTGTGTCCAACCCTTCAAACGGCGAAAGCGCATTTTCGATTCTCTTACTCGACCTCTACCAGGATAATCAAGGTAGCCGACGGACCAATAGAATACTGTCCCTAATCTGAGTAAGGGCAAATCATCCGGTGCTATTTCGTTCTTGTCTATTGTTACCAGTTCATCTGGAAAATCCGTATTCGTCTTATCTGTAATAATAGCATCGAATTCCTGATTACGAATATCAACGACTCGACCCTCCCATAGTTGGAGTAATTTAAACTTGCCTTTCAACGGGGAAAGATATGGTGGAGCGACAGCTAACTTGGGTAGATCACCAATTGCCAGTGTTTGAATAGATTCTGAATCCTTTTGATTCTCGACCAAAATTTGGGGTGGGATTAAGTATTCTGGTTTTTCGTCGAAAGATTCGCCAGCTGTACTTAATCCTGCTGCCGTATTCATGTATCTATCGCCTTTCGTAAAATCCTCTCGCTGATCTCTCTTGCAACACGTAAGGCTGGCTCCCAATATTGTGCTATTATCTCTGTTAGCTCATACTTTGTTTCCTTGTGTTGTTTAGCGTTCAGTTCTACATGACTGTTTATATTAAAGCTAACGCCATAAAATTCAGATCTGACAGAGGAGACAATCACTCTAATGAATCCATCCAAGGAGTCTTGTCTTGGGCTCTGAACCGCGACAGAAGTCATTCCGATACGCTTAGGCAAGGATTCTTCCCATATATTTTTCGGAACTAAGGTATCTCCAATCTTGTGCCAAATCTCCTCCGTATCAATTCTATATATCGTTATCAAGTTCATGCCTAATTGGCTTATCGGGGTATGATATAGAATCTTGAATACCGAAAACATTAGATCTTTCAAAGCAGAAAAATTCGATGGATCGTGTGTCCGTGCAATGAATTTGTTTCGCAAAACATCAATGCCTAACCATTGCAAGGAGAATTTGGAAAGATCCTGGTGTACGATTTCAACATTAGCGTCTTTAATATCATCTTGTGGAATTAGTTCATGACTCACAAACCATTCCGGGTGAAAAATGGCTGGATTGAATGAACCTACCAGTACGATACTTGCTTCTTCTGATTCTCTGCTGAAGTATTCCATTCCAATATTCTTAAATTCCCTGGAGCATGTACGCCTATGTATATATGGAAGTGAGCTTGTTTTTTTTCTCGTCCTGGGGGTGAGTATGACGAAAAGCACGTTGTGTGTCAAGGAAAAGTTTTTCCAGATATTGTAGGCAGCTGACGGACAAGGGTGACGCCTTGGCGCCGGGATCACGACAGCGGGCGCTCAGGGGTAGTTGAGGCAGTCACGCTCCAATTTCGGGTTCCCCCCTGCGCAAGGCCTACCCAAACTCTAAAGAAAAATTTACCAGTTTGCTTATTCAGCTACAAACGAAAAACTGAGAGTGACCTCTATGGCAGAACAAGAAATCAAGAATAACCATAGCCAAGTGTGCTCATCGTAATAGGTGCGAGTATTAAGCACAACTTGTATGACTCAAAAAAGTCCTAATCGCATCTGCGTGTTAACGTATTGTTGCATCATTGTCAATTTTGAGATAGTTTCAGTATAGTAACGCAATACTTGAAAAGTCGGAATCCAAACAAAACTGTCTCACCATGGGGTCGCAGCAGAAAGCTTGTCTGGGTTCTTGTAAGGCTCCGCCGCCTCTTGCGGAACCGAGAGGTGGTTACGAAGCGCATACCCAAAGTCAGGCGTGGATGTCAAGGAGCATTTTTGTCTAGAGGATGCTGGCCTGGTCTCGCAGGGTTGCCTATGAAGGCGGCTCGCAGGGCATTGTGCTCACAATACCCCGATGGTGGAACGGAAAGGCGCTCCGGGATCAGAGATACCGGAACAGATCTCGATCCTTGCGCTCCTGCAGGGCGTCCTTTCTCTCTCTGAGCCCTTAGGCGAGTTCCGCGAGGCGCTTCAAGGCACGGCTAAAGCTGGTCGAGAGGACCCATCCTTCACGGTATCCGTAGGCCCGGTTGAAGCGGGATACATGGTCTATGAGCCCCATCAGGCGCATCTTGCTCCGGACCATCTCAAGCATCCTGTAACTGAAGGCGTACTTGTCACAGAGGCAGGCCAGGTCAGGCAGGAACCCTCCTCTGGCGTACTTGAGCTGGATGAACACTGCCACGAACACCTTTTGGTGGTTCTTGTTACCCGGGAACAGTATGCTGAAGAGGCCCCAATTGAGCGGTCCCCTCGTCATCGGAGCCGGGACCTGCCTGTTGGCCGAGAGGGGGCGGAAGGGCGCTGGGACCATGGCGAAGGCAGCAGTCGCCGCCGAGACCAGGGCACCCGAAGGGATGGCACCTGTCGGAAGTGTCCGGACCCAGGGGGTCACGCTCCGAGACAGACCCGGCCGAGCCGCACAGGAGGGACCGGACCATGGGGTGCGAGATGAGGTCATGGTGACTGCGGCCGCGAGATTCTGGCAATAGGAGCCCCTCAAGAACGGCACGCCTTCGCCGGGAGCCTGAGAATCTGGCCTGTTCATCCGGAAGTCACCTCGCCACCGGAGCCTGGGCCTGCCTGTTGGCCGAGAGGGGGCGGAAGGGCGCTGGGACCATGGCAAAGGTAGCACTCGGTGCCAGAACCCGGGTCCCCTGAAAGGAATGGGACCTGCCAGAAGTGCCCTGACCCAGGGGGTCAAGTTGAGGACCGACCCGGCCGAGCCGACTTGGAAGGACCCGGGACCCTGATGCTGGAAGAGGTCATGGGACCTGCCACCGCAGAGATCGTTTGCTTCGAGCCTCTCAAGAACTGCACGCCTTCGCCGGCAGCCTGAGGACCTGGCCAGCTCCCGCAATCCCATGGTCATGGTGCAGCCGGAGCCCCGGTTTGCCTGTTGGCCGAGAGGGGGCGAAGGGGCGCTTGAGCCATGGCGAAGGTAGCACTCGTTGCCAGGACCAGGGTCCCCGGAAAAGATGGCGCCTACCGGGAAGTGCCCAGACACGGGGGCCATGCTCAGGACCGACCCGGCCAAGCCATTCTGCAAGCACCCAGGCGCATGGTGCTGGGAGAGGTTGAAGGAACATCTCCGGGACGTCCGGGAACATCTCCGGGACGTCCGTGACATCCGGACTTCAGTTCAGAATCTCTTTTAGGCGGTCCTCTCGTACCACTTTTCGTCCCCGAACCACTGACTTGCTCACCGCCGACGGGTCGATGTTGAGTTCTCCGTAAAGCCCTACCGCCGTCGCTCCCAACCTGCGGATTGCCAAATAGCACACTGCCGAGCGTGCGCATTCACAACCGCGCGCGACTTGCTTGCACTTCCGAAATCGTCCGTATCGATCCCGTAGTGCTGTGCCATCCTCGCTGACAACGCCGAGACGCTGACCCCCTTCCCATGGGCCCGCGTGCGGGCTTCAAGCTCCTCGTCGGCCGCTTTGAAAACGTCCAAGACAAACTCACCTCCCCCAAGGACCCGCTCATCGCCTTTGATGCGCAGTCCCTCCCGGCGAAGCTCCCGCAAGGCCTTCCATCCCCCCACAGATCGGACGAGGCCGCCGCCTGTCAGATCGGGCCGCCGTCCGTCATCGATCCCTTTGGCAACGAAGGCGGGATAGCCCGCCCGTGCCTCCTTCTGTTTTTCACCGAAAAAGCCAAGGACATAGGCCGCGTCCTGCCACCTGAGTTACACACGGCCCATCGGTGCACTATGGGCGCTCCACCGGTAGTTTCTTAACGGCATCACATCGTCGACGATCCTTGCCGGAATCGGATTGAGGTAAATGTAGCGGACCAGTTCCGCCAAATACGGATCCTCCTCACACAGTAGACTTGTATTGATTCTGGAAAAGCTGCCCATGGCTGTTGTAGAGGCGATTGAACTCCTGAGCGTATCCCGTCAAGGGTCGCCTCATCACCGTAGAGATCGGTGCCCCCCCCGTTCGCAGCAGCGACTGGACGTGGTTTGGCATCAACGCCCACGCAAAGCACGGCATCGAAGACTCTAAGAGCACCCGGCAAAGTCTCTCGACAAAGCTTTTCCTATCCTTGTCCCCTCGAAAGATCGCCCTGCTTTCTATGCCCCGGACGATAATATGATGTAATGCCCCGGGGGCGTCTATGCGTGCTCTTTGTGGCATGCCCTCCAAGTATCACACGCACCCCCCTAATCACACGTACAAATATCACGGACGTCCCCTGTCGCCGGCGCAAGTATCACACGCACCCCCCTAATCACACGTACAAATATCACGGACGTCCCCTGTCGCCGGCGAGTACAGCAGAGCAAGGGATCGACTTGGTTAGCGCCTTCGTGCGCCGGCGTGGGTACATTGGAAGAACCGTCTGACCCGCACGCAGGGTGGTGTGGGAGGGGCGCTCAGTGATGGGCGTCCCTATCCCGATATGTCCGGCATTGTTCATGATTTCAAGACCCGTCGCACAAGCACCGGTCCAACCAGTTCAAAGATAATGCTGGAGGCAACCACAACCGGTAGAATGGTGTTGCCGAATTCCGGAAACCGCGCGGCCGCCAGCAACGCCATGCCGATTGCTACACCTGCCTGTGGCGTCAGAGCCAAACCGATATTTCGGGGGAGCGTTTCCTGCTTTCTTCGGGTAAACCGCACCGCAAGGGCGCCCCCAAGTGCCCGGCCTGCCAGGCGCAAGAAAATATAGGCGGCTGTCAGCCAGATGGCATCGCCTAAATTGTACAGATCGATGCTGGCGCCGGAGAGCACAAAGAAGAACACCAGGAATGGCCACTCAATATGTTCAATCTCCCGGAATGACCGGGTATGGTGGGATGAAAAGTTGGCCACCAGGGTGCCGGCGACCATGGATGCCAGAAGCGTGGACACGCCCAGTAATGAGGACAGCCCGGCAAGTAACAATATCAGTGCAATGGCTTCCATCTGGCTCGGTTCTCCTGGCCGGAGGCGGCCGGTAAGCCAAGCCGCCGGCAGGCCGATCACCGCTCCAATGATTACTGCGCCGCCCAATTCCCACAAGGCGTGCAGCAGGGCCTGTTGCCCACTGCTGTTGAGCATCCACCCAAGAACCGCCATGCTGAGCCCGAACACGATAATGCCCCAAGCATCATCGATTGCGACGATGCCCAGCAATACCTTGGATCGCAATCGGGTATCCCCGCTTTCGTGGACAGTCTTACTGACAGCAGCGGGATCTGTGGCGACCGAAACGGCCGCCAGCGAAATCGCAACGACAAGGGGAAATCCCAGCACCAGCAATCCGGCGCCAACCATGAATCCACCAGCCGCGATCACGAACAGTGAGATAATCACAATCAAGGGACCGGTATCCCGCAGCCTGTCGATCGTGAATTCGCTACCCAGCAGAAATGCCACCATGACCAAGGCCAGATTGATCAGCGGTTCACTGAGCCCGCCCAGCAGCCGGGCATCCTGATCGTCCAGGATCACGTGCTGAACAAAAGCGATCCCGACCCCGACCAGCACCAGAATGGATATCCGTGGCAATCTGGTGCGGTTGGCCAGGGCGTCGGCTAAAATGCTGACGGACAGAATAACGCCCAACAGAATAATGTTGAGTGTGGCCTGGTGCACCTCTATGGGAAGCCAACTGGGAAGATGATCAATCATATGTACGACGCGATCTTTCTCTTTGCGAGGTCACTTCATTTGTTTGGCCCATAGCTTAACGTTGGGCATGACTGGTGGAGAAAAGCGCCAGTTTTTCTCAATCGATCTCCATGCCCTTGTTGTGTGCCGGGCACGGCACGTGTTCTTAACGGTGAGTTGAGCCTACCATGATAGGGGTGGGCCCGACAAGTCCCAGACCCAGCCAGGCAGTGGCGAAGGGTTTGCTTATCATGCCAGGGTTTGTAACTGTTGCAGGCTTCCATGGTCGAGAGAATATGGACGAGCCCTGGATGGGTTCCGCATTTGGCAATGATCTGTTTGACTACCTTTTCCTTGCGTCTATTGGCCTTGGGCAAGAACTGGATTTGGAGGTGGTTTTCTTTAGCCAGGCGTTCTGCCTTGTCTCCAATAGAATCGCGCAAAGGTTCGGCGAACTGGGGATAATCGAAGAGGTCTATGTGCTTGAACTCGAGAAAGGCGGTCACTCCGGCCGCATAGCACAGACAAGGTGCCAGCCTCAAGCGGCGTGCCGACAGTCGTGATTTCGGTAGCGCTCTTGGGCCCGATGGAATTTCCAGTACGCATCAAGATCACCGCTCGAGCGTAGGGACCGAATCCGGATGACCGCTTCGGCACTGTTGATTCGCCAGGGTGCTCCCGTGCGATCAAGCCGGTCCTTTATCAAATGCAGACAGGCTCCCTCGATGACCCCTGAAGCAATTGGCAGGCCCTCGGCAATAAATGAGCCATAGTCGAGCAGCAGACGGTACTTATCCACATAATCTGCGCACTTGTCTGCTGGGCCTCTCTTGTTCTCGCTCAGTTGTTCCCGCGTGGCCTTTCGTCTCAGTTCAACCGCCACTTCCCTTGCCTCTCCATGCAGAATCTCCAACGCCCTGTCTCTCACCCACTGCTCAGCCTCATCCGTTTCTACTGCATAGAAGCAGTGCGCTGCCTTCCACAGGTACTCCACTCCAGAACGTGGATGAAATCCAAAATGAAACTCATCCGTGCCTCGTATGAGTTTGCTATCTCCAGTATGTCGAGCAGTTGCTGCTCGCCTCCATCCACCACGATTACCCAGTGACGGCTTTGCCCGGGGACCCTTTTCAATGCCTCTGCAAAGGCGGCCTCGATCACATCACGGCTATCGTGTTCGACACTGGCCCACACCCTCTTGTTTTTGGCTCGCGGAGCAGGGGGCCTATTGTCCTTCGGACCCATTATCTG
>Ga0209163_1001807_pt1 | contig 20742 bp, 19 predicted proteins | sample MTBAKSrepl2MetaG_FD_187457 | JGI IMG/M metagenome (GOLD analysis project Ga0209163, IMG submission 187457) | Enrichment culture microbial communities om Arthur Kill intertidal strait, New Jersey, USA, that are MTBE-degrading - MTBE-AKS2 (Arthur... | ecosystem: Environmental > Aquatic > Marine >...
GACCGATAGTGAACTAGTACCGTGAGGGAAAGGTGAAAAGTACCCCGAAAGGGGAGTGAAATAGACCTGAAACCGTGTGCTTACAAGCAGTCGGAGGGAAGCAATTCCTGACGGCGTGCCTATTGAAGAATGAGCCGACGAGTTAATCTGTGTAGCAGGTTAAGCAACTTAAATTGCGGAGCCGTAGCGAAAGCGAGTCTGAATAGGGCGTTTAAAGTTGCACGGATTAGACCCGAAGCCGGGTGAGCTATCCATGGCCAGGGTGAAACTCCGATAGTCTCGGAGTGGAGGCCCGAACCGGTTAACGTTGCAAAGTTATCGGATGAGCTGTGGATAGAGGTGAAATGCCAAACGAACCCGGGGATAGCTGGTTCTCCCCGAAATGTATTTAGGTACAGCCTCGGGTGATCGCTAATGGAGGTAGAGCTCTGGATGGACTAGGGGAGATAGCATCTCTCTAAATCCAACCAAACTACGAATGCCATTAGCCAAAGCTCGGGAGTGAGACTATGGGGGCTAAGCTCCGTAGTCGAGAGGGAAACAGCCCAGACCATCAGCTAAGGTCCCTAATATATGCTAAGTGTGAAAGGAAGTAGGATTGCCAAGACATCCAGGAGGTTGGCTTAGAAGCAGCCACCCTTTAAAGAGTGCGTAATAGCTCACTGGTTGAGTGGTACTGCGCCGACAACCCAACGGGGCTCAAGCATATTACCGAAGCTATGGCTTCTTCCTTTTGGAAGGAGGGTAGGGGAGCGTTCCCTTAGCTGTGAAGTCGTTGTGTAAACAACGGTGGAGCTTAAGGGAAGTGAGAATGTCGGCATGAGTAGCGTAAGACATGTGAGAAACATGTCCACCGAAAACCTAAGGTTTCCTACGCAAGGTTAATCCGCGTAGGGTTAGTCGGTCCTAAGCCGAGGCCGAGAGGCGTAGGCGATGGACAGCAGGTCAATATTCCTGCACCGCTGTTGTGGAGGCAAAGGGGGGACACGGAAGGTAAACTGAGCATGCCCACTGGACATGGTGTGTCCCTTGTCTTAGGTGATGCCGGAGCAGGCAAATCCACTCCGGATATTGTAATCGAGGGCAGGGGAAAGTTGAGGGGAAACCCGATGCGATTCAGTCAATCCTGCACCGTCAAGAAAATCCTCGTTGTCATTGAATCAACAGCGTCCGTACCGCAAACCGACTCTGGTAGGTGAGGGTAATAGTCCTAAGGTGAACGAGAGAACCTTCGTTAAGGAACTCGGCAATCTAGCCCCGTAACTTCGGGAGAAGGGGTACCCTTCTTGTAAGGGTGGCACTAAAATGGCCCAAGTGACTGTTTAACAAAAACATAGGTCTCTGCTAAAGCGTAAGCTGATGTATAGGGGCTGATACCTGCCCAGTGCTGGAAGGTTAAGGAGAGAGGTTAGCGCAAGCGAAGCTTTGAACCGAAGCCCCAGTGAACGGCGGCCGTAACTATAACGGTCCTAAGGTAGCGAAATCCCTTGTCGGGTAAGTTCCGACCCGCACGAATGGTGTAACAACTTGGGCGCTGTCTTAACGAGGGACTCGGCGAAATTGAAATACCCGTGAAGATGCGGGTTACCCGCCACAGGACAAAAAGACCCCGTGGAGCTTTACTACAACTTGGCACTGAGTCTGGACTTTTCATGTGTAGCATAGGTGGGAGGCGTTGAAGCCGGGGCGCCAGCCTCGGTGGAGCCACCGTTGAAATACCACTCTTGAAAGGTTTAGCCTCTAACCCCTGATCAAGCAGGGGGACAGTGTCTGGCGGGTAGTTTGGCTGGGGCGGCCGCCTCCTAAACTGTAACGGAGGCGCCCAAAGGTTCCCTCAGGGTGAATGGAAACCACCCGTAGAGTGCATTGGCATAAGGGAGCTTGACTGCGAGACCTACAAGTCGAGCAGAGACGAAAGTCGGGCAAAGTGATCCCACGGTTCTGTGTGGAAGGGCCGTGGCTTAACGGATAAAAGCTACCCCGGGGATAACAGGCTTATCTTGCCCAAGAGTTCACATCGACGGCAAGGTTTGGCACCTCGATGTCGGCTCGTCGCATCCTGGGGCTGGAGAAGGTCCCAAGGGTCCGGCTGTTCGCCGGTTAAAGCGGCACGCGAGCTGGGTTCAGACCGTCGTGAGACAGGTCGGTCTCTATCCGTGGTGGGCGTTCAGAGATTTGAGGAGGTCTTTCCCTAGTACGAGAGGATCGGGAAGGACAGACCAATGGTGTGCCAGTTGTTCTGCCAAGGGCATTGCTGGGTAGCCAAGTCTGGTTCGGATAAGCACTGAAAGCATCTAAGTGCGAAACCGGCTCCAAGATTAGATCTCTCATCTTCCCTTCGGGGAAGAGTAAGACCGCAGGTAGACTACCTGCTTGATAGGCCACATGTGTAAGCACGGTAACGTGTTCAGCTGAGTGGTACTAATGGTCGAGGGCTTGACCTGTTTCAGGGTTGGCATTAGCAGGACAAAAAACTTATATTCGAAATTATGACAGGCTTTCTGGAATTAGTGAAAAAGCCTGAGATTAAACCTTTCTGGTGGTTAGAGCGAGGTGGCACCACCCGTTCCCATCCCGAACACGGAAGTGAAACGCCTTAGCGCAGACGATACTGAGGGGGCAACCCCTTGTGGAAAATATGCCACTGCCAGAGGGACCTTTAATCTCAGGCTTTTTTGTACTATTTGGAATGATTGCTCAGCGATAAATGGAAACGCCTCCGTATGTACGGAGGCGTTAGTTATATGTGCCGTTTTATTGGAACGTTAACTTGGCTTGCGGGTGAAAAAATACTCGCCTGCGGCGCTGTCCACTGTTATGGTGTCACCCTGTTTGAATTCCCCCTCCAAAACCTTAAGCGCCATCGGATCCAGGATGCGGTTCTGGATAACCCGTTTTAACGGCCGGGCGCCGTATACCGGGTCATAGCCCTCCTCTGCCAGTTGTTTTTCGGCCGCCGGTGTTAACTCGATATCGATATTCCTGTCTCCCAGCCGCTTTTTGAGCATGCTCAGTTGAAGCGAAACGATGCGGGTGATATGTTCCCGAGACAGCTGGTGGAAAATTACCACCTCATCTACGCGGTTCAAAAACTCCGGGCGGAAATTCTGCTTCAAGGCTTCGGAGACCAGCCTTTCCATTTCTTCTTCCTGGCCTTCCTTGAGTTCGGCGATAAACTGGCTGCCGATATTGGAGGTCATAATCAGTACCGTGTTGCGGAAATCGACCGTTCGGCCGTGCCCGTCGGTAAGGCGTCCGTCATCCAGTACCTGCAGCAGGACATTGAAAATCTTGGGATGGGCTTTTTCAATTTCATCCAGCAGGATTACAGAATAGGGCCGGCGGTGGATGGCTTCGGTGATCTGTCCGCCCTCTTCGTAGCCGACATATCCGGGTGGAGCTCCAATGAGACGGGCTATGGTGTGCTCTTCCATGTATTCACTCATATCCAGTCTTACCATCGCCCGGTCGTCATCGAACAGGAATTCCGCCAGAGCCTTGGCCAGTTCGGTTTTGCCGACACCGGTAGGCCCCAGAAATATGAAACTGCCCAGCGGCCGGTTGGGGTCCTGAAGCCCTGCCCTGGAGCGCCGTACTGCGTTCGAAACTGCCCGGATGGCTTTATCCTGGGCAACTACCCGCTGGTGAAGGCGCTCTTCCATATGGCGCAGTTTTTCGATATCACCTTCCAGCAGGTTGGTAACCGGAATCCCGGTCCAGCGGCTGACAACTTCGGCAATATCGGCCTCATCCACCTCCTCTTTGAGAAGGTTTTCTCCCTGCTGGGCAGAAAAGGCCTTTTCCTTTTCCTTCAGTTCATTTTCAAGCTCAATCAGAGAGCCGTATTTCAATTTGGCAGCCTGTTCATAATCAGCCTGTCTCTCAGCCCGTTCGATGTCCGAACGAGTCTGTTCGATCCGTTCCTTAAGCAGACCCAGGCTTTTTATCTGCTCCTTCTCTTTCTGCCAGCGCGTTTTTAAGAGGTTTGCCTCTTCCTTCAAATTGCCCAGCTCTTTTTCAAGGTTCTTCAGCCTTTCTTTAGAGGCATCGTCCTTTTCTTTTTTCAGCGCTTCACGCTCTATTTCGAGCTGTCTCACCCTTCTGTCCACTTCATCGACTTCAGAAGGAACACTGTCGATTTCGGTTCTCAGCCGGGCCCCGGCTTCATCTATCAGATCAATGGCCTTATCCGGCAGGAAACGGTCGGAAATGTAACGGTTGGAAAGGACGGCGGCTGCTACCAGGGCGTTGTCCTGAATTCTGACACCGTGATGAACCTCATAGCGTTCCTTTAGTCCTCTCAGGATGGAAATGGTGTCTTCAATATCGGGCTCGCCCACAAAAACCGGCTGGAAGCGGCGTTCAAGAGCAGCATCTTTTTCAATATGCTTGCGGTATTCGTTGAGAGTAGTCGCACCAATGGCATGCAGTTCGCCGCGGGCCAGCATCGGTTTTAGCATGTTCGAAGCATCCATTGCTCCTTCGGCAGCTCCGGCGCCGACAACCGTGTGGAGTTCGTCGATAAACAGAATAATACGGCCTTCAGATTCCCCAACCTCCTTGAGGACAGCCTTCAAACGTTCCTCGAATTCGCCCCGGTATTTGGCTCCGGCGACCAGGGAACCTAGGTCGAGAGCTACGATGCGTTTATCCTTGAGGCCGGCGGGAACATCCCCCTTGATAATACGCTGGGCCAGTCCTTCGGCTATCGCGGTTTTACCTACACCGGGTTCGCCGATAAGAACCGGGTTATTCTTGGTGCGCCGGCTGAGCACCTGGATTACCCGGCGTATTTCCTCGTCCCGCCCTATGACGGGATCCAGCTTGCCGGAAGCGGCAAGCTGGGTTAAATCCCTTCCGTATTTTTCCAGCGCCTGGTATTTGCCTTCCGGGTTCTGGTCGGTTACCCGCTGGGAACCTCTTATGCTTGTTAGCGCCTGGAAAACGTTTTCCCGGGTAACGCCCATGTCCTTCAGAGTCCGGCTGACCGGGCCGGCGACTTCCAGCAGAGCCAGGAAAAGGTGCTCTGCCGATACATATTCATCCTTGAAGCGCTGCATTTCTTTATAAGCGGAATCGATTACCTTCTTGAGTTCGGGTGATATATAGGCATCGGACACGCCGCTCGCTTTGGGCTTGGCTTCAATGCGTGATTGCATTTCGACCTCTATCCGTCGAACCGGTATTCCCAGCCCGGCAAGTATCTGGCCGGCTATACCGTTTTCCTGCTGCAGCAACGCCAGCAACAGGTGCTCGGGTTCTACCTGGGTATGGCCGTTTTCCCGGGCAAGCTCCTGGGAACGAACCAGGGCTTGCCCGGCCTTTTCCGTGAAACGATTAACATCCATTATCTACTCCTGGCACGATGACAAGTATTCTAGCTTTTTGCGGAGGTAACGCGAGTTTTTACGAGCGGGCTTTCGGCAACCAGGCAGCTGGATTCGATGTTGCCAGCAAATCCACACTGCAGGCAGTGGTTGAACATCCCATCTTCATCCCAGTCCACGAACATATCTCCATTACATCTCGGGCATGATTTCATTTTCCACATCACCAGCCACCCCCTTTCTTGATAATTTACTCTCCTGAGAGCATCTGGAGCATCTCTTCTATTAACGCTAAATGCCGCTCCGGGTTAGCTGTCCCGTCTTGCTCAACCTGGTTTTTGAGTTCAGACAGTTTCTGCTGGAGTTTCAGGGCCATCTCTACACCGGCAAGATTCAAGCCCCTCTCATCGACCAGGCGCCGTATCATACGGCAAAGGGCTATATCCTCTTCCGAGTACAGGCGCAGGGTGTTTAACCGGATCGGGCTGACCAGGCCTACTCTTTCGTATTTTCGCAGTGTCTGCGGGTGAAGGCCGGTCAGCATGGCGGCAACCTGCATTACATACACTCCAAGTCTGTGTTCCATTCATTGCCCCTTGAAAAGTAAATTTTGTAGCCTTATTATAATAGTTGATACGCTATATGTCAATAGAAGTGTCAACATAAGTAGCTAAAGCATTGACAAATAAAATAAGAATAATTAAAATACAAGTGTAAGGATGTCTAATGTATGTAGAAGACTCAGGGAACAGCAGGAGCTATGGGGGGGCAGGTACATTAAAACGCCGGCAGGCTAACATCGACGGAATTAAAGCCATATTAAATAAAAATAATAATTAAAACGGGAGGATTCAAATGGCTATTGAAAGAACACCTTTTACCGATCTTGTATCGCTCAGGGATGCAATGGACACGATTTTTGAACAGAGCTTCGTTCGTCCCGGTCAGGGAGCGCAGCGTGAGCGTTCCGTGCATACCATGGCAGTGAATCTGTGCGAAAAGGACGATACTTATTTTATCCAGGCGTTCCTGCCCGGGGTCAAGGCTGAGGATGTAGAAATCAGTGTTGACGGCAATGCCATTAATCTGAAAGCCCGCATCCCAGCGAGCCTCGAAAAAGAAGAAGCGAAAAACTACAGGTGGTATATTTCCGAACTGGGTTACGGTGATGTAAGCCGCTCCATCACTTTTCCGGCGCCAGTAGATGCCAGCCGTATCGAGGCCAGCCAGGAAAACGGTGTGCTCACCGTAACGGTTCCCAAGGCGGAAGAAGCCAAACCCAAGCAGATTAAAGTAAAAATAAAATAACTATCCAGCTGCCGGGAAAAATTTACCAGGGAGGTGAAAAATATGGCAGATTTAATAAGATGGGAGCCACTGCGGGATATGATGACGTTAAGACAGGCCATGGACAGGTTATTCGAAGATTCGTTCGTCCGGCCGGCCGGGTTCGAAGCTTCCGCAGCCCCAGGGGTGGCTATGGATATGTTTGAAAACGACTCTGAAGTGGTTTTCAAAGCTGAATTACCCGGCGTCAAGCCTGATGAAGTTGACGTTTCCATCACTGAAGATGTGTTGACCATCAAGGGAGAGCACAAGGAAGAGAAAGAGGAAAAAGAAGCCAATTATTTCCGTAAGGAATTAAGATACGGCTCCTTCAGCCGCTCGGTAAGGCTGCCTGCATCGGTAAATTCCAACAAAGCTGAAGCCGTTTTTGAAAATGGGGTGCTGACATTGACGTTACCCAAGGCAGAGGAAGTTAAACCCAGACAGATCAAGGTAAAGACTACCAAACTGATAGAAGGTGAAAAGAAATAATCCGGCCGTTTTTCCCGGCAGCTTCTGCAGAACTGGCAAAAGCCGGCGGATTGGACACCGCCGGCTTTCTATATCAACGGGCGTTATGGCGAACAGGAATTTTCTGATAATAATGGCCAATACTGTTACGGTTGAAGCCGCCTGGAGGGCTGACAAAGCCCTGTACAGGGCCAAGGAGGGCGGCCGTAACCGGGTGGAAGCCTGATTTATTTGCCAGTTGTTATCTCAAACTGTTAAAGTTTGACTATTCCGTTTCAGAAGAGAGGGCTATGGACCAAAAATATTCGCGTATGCTTCGCAACCTTAACCCGGTTGTGGTTATTATCGCGGTCAACGTTTTAGTTTTCATCGCGGTTAATCTGTCTTATCAGCTGGGCTCGGATGCGCTTTTGGATTTCCTTGCCCTGTATTCGAGCCCCTATTTTATCCAGAGGCCCTGGGGTGTAATTACCAGCGTTTTTACCCATTACGGCCTGTTTCATCTGCTGGCCAATATGTTCACCCTGTATTTCTTCGGTAATTTCATGCTGAGAATTACCGGCGTCAGGAATTTTGTACTGTTGTACCTGGCCGGCGGGCTGGCGGGAAGTCTCTTTTTTGTGCTGCTGGCTCCGGCTTATCATTCGGCTGTCGGAGCTTCCGGGGCGGTCTTTGCACTGGGTGGAGCGCTCACCGTGCTGGTGCCGCAAATCAAGGTTTACGTATTTCCCATACCGGCACCTCTGCCGCTCTGGGTAGCCGTAATCGGCGGTTTCGTAATTCTTTCGTTTCTAACAGGGGTCGCCTGGCAGGCGCATCTGGGCGGTTTGCTGGCCGGCCTGGCCGGCGGGTTGATATTAAAACGCCGGCAGGGACGCTTATATTATTAACCCTGCTGGCTAATATTTTCTTTTAACAGTTCGATGTCCCGGTGGATTTTAGCCTGTCTTCGAGACAGCATGAACACATAGCCCAGAAGGGCAGCCCAAATTATTATAAAGGCTGAGAGCATGTAGCCTGCGTTTTCCATTAGGGGTTCCTCCGTATACTTTCTTCTTTAAGTTGTTTGACGGTGCGTTCGTCGGCTTTCATAAGGGTTCCCTCGGCAAGAAGATAGAAATAAAAGAAGTTGAAGGCAACAAGGCACACCATAAGGGTTGCCATCATAGAACCCACCAAGCCTTCGGTAAAAATGGTCAGAGGCGGGTGCTGGGTGCGCCACAGGGTTACCGACAAGAAAACCAGGGGCACATTAAGAAAGCCGATAATGCCTACAACAGCACCGAACCGGGCTTTTCTTTCCTCTTCGATAACGTAGGCCCTGACAATAAAATAGGCCACGTAAATAAACCACAGTACCAGTGAAGTGGTCAGGCGCGGTTCCCATATCCACCATGCGCCCCAGGCGGCTTTAGCCCAGATCATTCCGGTAAGTAGCATAAGGCTGATGAACACCAGGCCGATTTCGGCGGATGCGCAGGCGATATGGTCCCACAGCGGCTTGCGCTTGATCAGATAACCGATGCTGGCGAAAAATACTACGAAGAAGGCCAGAAAAGCAATCCAGGCCAGCGGCACATGGTAGTAAAATATACGCTGGACTATGCCCATATCCTTTTCGGTGGGCACAAACACCAGCACCATGTAGAACGATGCGAGCAGCAACCCCGATGATATAAAAAACAGTACCTTACGTTTCACTGGCACCTCCGCGATTACCTGGTCGGTTATTCCTCAATTATAAAACAAAAAACAAGGTAGGATGCAACTATAAAAATAATATCAAAAGCTCCGATTATACCCAGCCACTGAGTAATATCGCTCAGCACGCCTCCGCCCAGTATTACAGCCGAAGCGTTGACAGCGGCGATAATTACCGGGGTAATCACCGGGAAGAAAAGGATAGGCAGTACCAGTTCTCTGGCGCGCGTGCTTACCGCCATGGCGGCAAAAAGGGTGCCCACCGAAGCAAAACCCACCGAAGCCAGGATGGTTATCAGCACAAGCTCGATGTTGAAAAAGCCCACATTGAACAGCAGGCTGAACACCGGGATCACGATAGCCTGGATTAAAAAAATAAACAACAGGTTGCCGAAGAATTTACCCAGGTAAATGGCTTCACGGCTGATGGGGGCTACCATCAGGCCTTCAATGCAGTCTTCTTCCTTTTCCAGTACAAATGAGCGGTTGAGGCTGAGTATGCCGGCAAAGGCAAAGGTAACCCATATAATGCCCGGCGCCACCAGGCCTGCCGCCTGCTGGTTACTGCCGAAAGCAAAATTGAAAATGACAATCACCAGCACAGCAAAAACAACCACCGATGAAATCACTTCCCGCGTACGGATTTCGGTAAGCATGTCTTTGGCGGCAATTACACAGGCTTTTGCAATCTCTCTCATGCCATCTCCAGGCTAGCGGCATAGGCTTTTTCCAGTTCACCGGGCGAGCACTTGATGTCAGGACAGAAGAACATTTTCCCACGAGCCATAATTGCCACCCGGCTGGCAGCCTGAAAACCTCTTTCCAGGTTATGGTGGGTAAAGATAACGGTGCGGCTGTCTTCGCGCACGAGCTGCCACAGTGTGTCCATGGCAAAGGTATCAAGGCCTGATTCGGGTTCGTCCATGAGTACCACTTCCGGGCGGTGCAGCAGGGCCCGGGCTATTGCCAGCCTCTGGGACATTCCCCGGGAAAAAGTGCCGACTTTGTCATACATTCGGCTGCGTAGGCCGAGCCGGTTCAGCAGGTGTTTAATTCGGGTGTCACAATCGGCGACGTCATACAGCCGGCTGTAGAAAACCAGGTTGTCATAGGCGGTAAGGCTGGAATACAAGAAGCTCTGGTGGCTGAGGACCCCCAGGCGCCGGCGGATGTTCTCGGCATCGGCGGCAATGCTCAGGCCGCCGTAAAATACTTCTCCCCCGGTGGGCTTCATCACGGTTGAGAGTATTTTTAAAAGGGTGGTCTTGCCGGCGCCGTTGTGGCCGAAGATGGCCAGCGTTTCACCCGGCTGGACTGCCAGGGAAAGGTTTCTTAAAGCTTCAAAAGTGCCAAAATTGCGGCTGAGGCCTTTTATCTCCACAGCCGGGATTGTTTCAGCGGCCATTACGACCGGTTCTTGTATGTTCATCGGTAGAGTGCATTATAAACAACAACGGGGTTTAATCAAAGTCCCGGTTTAATCTTCGCTGCCGGCAGAAGGCTGCTTCTTGCCCTTCGGCCAGTAGCAGGTAAGCCCGCCGGCCAGAAACAGCACGCCGCCTAACCATATCCAGCTGACCAGGGGGTTGATATCCACCATAAACCCGGCCCAGTAACCCTTGTCGGGATCGTCGGCATCGACAGGTTCCCAGCCGGTAAGGCTGATGTATACGTCTTCGATCAGGGAATAGCGTATGGCTACCCTGGCCATCCAGCCCTTATAGTTGGCATGGGTAAGCTGGAGGGGTTTCATTTCGCCGAGATAACGCTCGCCCCGGTAAACGTCCAGCAGCGCCCAGACTTCCATGCGGGTGCTGTCGCCCTCGCCGAGCAGCGTCTGGTAGGTGATGGTGTAGCCGTTGGCTTCCATGCTTTCACCCGGGGCCAGCACACCCGAAGCCTCGGTTTTATATACCGAGGAGCCGATAACGCCGATGGCCATGACAGCTATCGAGATATGAACCAGGTAGCCTCCGTAGCGGGCACGGTTGGAGCGTACCAGGTTCCATGCTGCTTTTAAAAAGTTTTCCGAAAGGGCTTTGCGGCGGGCAAGGGCATCCTTGAACCAGGTTAAAATGGTAGAAACAATAGCGAAGACGGCGATAAAAACCGGAACCAGCGCATGCCACTGGTTGAAGCCGGCAAGCAGTAAAACAGCCACGACCCCAAGCGCTGCTCCTGCCGATACCAGCAGGGTAGAACGCAGACGGCGCACTTCCAGTCGCCTCCATCCGATGGTAACGCAGATGCCTATGAGCAGTATGATGGCTACCAGGATGGGAACCACGGCGCGGTTATAGAAACTGGTATCCAGGTTGACCGAACCGGGCAGAACAGGAGCCAGTGTGCCAATAAGGGTTACACCGGCCGCACCGATAAACAGCAGGTTGGAAAGCAGAAAGGTAGCTTCTCTCGAGACCAGGTTTTCAATACCCATCTCTGATTTCAGGCTTTTGCGCCGCCAGATTAAAAGGCCGACAGAACCCGCCAGCGAAATGCCGATTAGAGTCAAAAACATGGGGTCCATGGCGGTTTGCCCGAACGCATGTACCGAAGAAAGAATATCGCTTCTGGCCAGGAAAGCGCCTAATTTAATAAGTATGAAAACAGCAATAACCAGGCTGATGGTCCAAAGCTTGAATCCTCCGCGGCGCTTCTGAACCACCATGGAATGAATGGCGGCGGTAGCCACCAGCCAGGGGATAAGGCCGGCGTTTTCGATCGGGTCCCAGCCCCAGTAGCCGCCCCAGCCCAGCACGGCATATGCCCACCAGGCGCCGATAAGATTGCCCACTCCCAGAAGCAGCCAGGCCATTATCATCCAGCGCCTGGCATGGCTTATCCAGGTGTTATCCAGCCGGTTGTTCAGCAGGGCGGAAAGGGCATAGGCGAAAGGCACCACGAAAAGGGCGAATCCGGCAATCAAAGTAGGCGGGTGCAGTACCATGCCCGGGTTTTCCAGGAGCGGGTTCATGCCGGTTCCATCTGAAGGCACAACCGGGAAAGAAGCGGCATCCAGCCGGGTAAAGGGATTGGTGAAGAAGAGCACCAGGGAAGTGAAAAAAAGCTGGACGGTCATAACGATGGCCAGGGTATAAGGGGTCAGTTCGCGTTTTCCCGGGCGTTGCCTGAGCACAAGAATGTAGCCGCACAGGGAAATAAACCACCCCCAGATAAGCAGTGAACCGGCATTGCCGGCCCACAGGGCGCTGAAAAGATAGACCGGAGACATGCTCCGGTCGGTATACTGGTAAACGTATTGAATTTCAAAGTGGTGGGTAAGAATGGCAGCTTCGAGAATAATAACCGCTGCGCTCATCAGGACAAATACGGCAATTACCGCTTTGCGGGCATTCCGGTTTATCCAGGAAGTCTCTGCTCTGCCGCCGAAAGCCGAACCCGTAATGGCAAAGACAGCCCCGGCCAGGGCAAGTACCAGAGCGATGTAACCCAATTCTGCCATAAATCCTGCCTGTTTCCCCCGGCTATGCCGGCTCGTATTTGGAGGCACATGCAGTCACGACACTGTCGGCTGTGAAACTGCCGTCATCCTCGAACCGGCCCTGCACGACTACGTGGCGTCCGGCTTCAAAGTTGTTGGGAACAGCACCGGTAAATTTAACTTCGATGCTGGCATTTAAGGGAGGTTCAGCTCCCTCTTCATTGATATGCAGCAGAGTAAAAAACAGGTTTTGCCCGGCGCCCGAGGTTTCAAAGCCGTCAGCTACTTCTCCCTGTATTCTCATCGAGCTTTGAGCGGCGGATTCCCTTTGCTCGAGGGCTTCAGCCACTGTGAAATAGTAACCGGAGCCACCCTGAAAGCCCATGTAAGCCAGAAAGACTATAGCCAGACCGATGACTATACCGCCAATAAGGAATTTTCTGTTTTTCATGAGTGTTAACCCTGGCTCGATTATAACATAAAGCATGCCGACAGGCTAATCGTTTCGGGGAAAAAAGAAGGGCTTTGCCTCGAGGCAAAGCCCTTCCCGTTATCGTCTCTTATAAAGTTCTACCCTGCTTTGTGGCAGTCGTAGCACTGGTTGGCGGATGCATCGTAGGTGGGGTGGTAGCCGTCATCCGGTATGGGATCGGTACCGCCCAGCATGTGGCATATCATGCACAGTCCGTCATAACCGGGACCGATGGGGTGGTTGGTGATAGCCGGAGCGTTGTCCGCAGTGGGCGGACCGGTGGGCTCGGTCGGCTCGGTGGGTTCCGTCGGTTCCGTCGGTTCGGTTGGTTCCGTCGGTTCAGTAGGCTCTGTCGGACCGGTGGGCTCGGTCGGCTCGGTGGGTTCCGTCGGTTCAGTAGGCTGAGTCGGCTGAGTCGGCTCGGTGGGAGTCGTCGAATGGCAGGCCGGTGAAGAGCACATTATCAACGGATAAACGGCATGGTCTGCCCTGTACGGGTATTCAGCGCCTGCCGGGAAATTGCCACCGGTATGACAAACCCAGCAATTTTCGAATTTCATATCGACATCATGGGGAATGTGTTTGACGCCGTCTCCGCTTTCGGCTTCATAACCACATGCGGCAAGCACAGGTATAAGCAGCAGAACCAGCGCGAAAAACAGTACCAGAGATAATCTCTTATTTTTCACTGCTGTCCTCCTTGTAACCGAACGGCTTGTAGGCTCTCTGTTTACCGGTTGTCATTTCTTCATACCATACTGGATGGTGTTCTTCGACGAAATCCCGGGAAACATTACCGGTAACCCAGGAAGCCAGTGTCGACCAGTGGCTCTTTAAAACCAGTACCAGGATTACATGGATAGCGAGCATCAGAATGAACAACCCGGTAGCGATATCGTGAATCAGGGTCATCCAACCCCAGACATCGGCTGATATCTCCCAGACATGGGCGGCTACCTTGAAAGCGCCGGTGAGCAGAATAACGGCACCGATAGAAGCCATGCCCAGCGCGGCTACTTTCTGGCTGGAGAGATACTTGGTTTCCGCATGCCACTTGCGCCGCAGGAAATATTTACCCAGCATACCGTGAATAAGGTCTTTCAGGTTGGGGATAAGCCGGTCGAAATCGCGCATGACAAGATAGTCGAACGCGAAGAAAAAGCCGGCAAATAGCAGCAGGGTTACGCCGGTAAAGTGCAGGTTCAACGGCATCACTGTATCGGCGATGTTCTCCATGAAAGGCTCAATGAAGAGGAAACCCATGTAGATTCCAGTGCCCAGACAGACAAAGATACCTACAGAGGTCCCCCAGTGAGACAGGAAACCCCGGGCACCGTGGCGTTCGACCTTGTCTCCTTCAATCCGCTCCCTGGGACGGGTGATCCCGCTGTAGATACCGAGCACCGTACCCAAGCCTACTGCCACCAACAGCAGCCACCAGGCATCGTCAAAGAAGAGGATACCCAAGCTATCTGAGAGGTACCAGCCCAGAGGTACGGTGGCCAAGAAGAGCAGGGTAAGAATCAGCGCCTTCTTCGCCATAAAATCCTCCTGATAAAAGTAATTATTCAAAGGGGCAACGCCCGTTTTGGCATACCAATCCGTAGTAATCAGCAAACAATATAGCCCTTATCAAACAGCTTTGTCAACAATCGCCAGAGATTCGGCGGCGGCAGTTTTCTGCCGGGGGTAGAAATATCGCCAGGCTGCTTTGACACCTTTTCAATCCCTTCTATATAATCTAGAGTCAGGAGTAAACATCATTCACCATGCCCGTTTACAACCCGTATTCAGCCTTGATATTGGCCTTCAGTTTATTGCTTGGTCTCGGTTGCCTGCTGGCTTCATTTCATTTTATTCGCCGCAAACGTTTGATCGATGACCTGCCTACCGCAAAGACTATGGGTGTCTTTATCGGCTTGACGGAACTTGCCGGAACTGCCGAAGCTGAGGCGCCCCTCACCAGTTACCTGGCAGGGGGGAGATGTGTTTACTATTCATATAAAGTTGAAGAGCAGTGGCAGCGTACCGTGACCGAGTCGTATACGGATGCCCGGGGCAATCATCGTACCCGCACGCGTATCGAAAGCGGTTGGAAGACGATTCAGAGTAAAACAGACCGTGTTCCGGTATTTCTGAAAGATGATACAGGTATCATACGCATACTTTCCGACGGGGCCCAGATTCATGCCGACAGGGTTTTCGACCTGACGTGTTCACGAAAAGACCCGTTGTATTATGCTAAAGGCCCGGCTGAATCCATTGCCAGCTCAACCCACCGTCGCCGCTTCACCGAGGAGGTTATACCCCTCCACGCGCATCTGTATGTGGTCGGACAGGCCCGCCAGCGTCAGGATGTGGTGGCGGCTGAAATAGCCTATGATAAAAAATCCCCGGCTTTTTTAATTTCCACCCGTGATGAAAAACACCACAGTTCCCGGTTTGGCTGGTGGTACTGGTTCTGGCTCGTTATGGGCATCATACTGGTCTTGAGCGGGGTTGCGATATACCATATCGTGGGCCGAATCCCTTCGTCGGTGGGGCCCTTGCTGCTTGGCGCTGCCGGGTTTTATTTCCTGCTAGTGCTGGTTGGCTGGATATGGAATGCCTACAACAGCCTCGTCAGGCTGCGCCAGCGTGTCAGGATAGGCTGGTCGCAGATAGAAGTAGAACTGGAACGCCGCGCCAATCTTATCCCCAATATCACCGAATTGGTAAAAGCTTACAGTTGTTATGAAAAATCTTTACAGATCATGCTGGCTGAGCTCAGGAACCGGGCCGGGGCAGGCCTTGAGTCCGGCACCGGGTTGCAGCAAGCGGCGCCTGTGCTTACAGCAACCATTGAAGCATACCCGGAATTGAAAGCCAGCCAGCATTTTCTCCGGCTGCAAAACCTGCTTTCCGAAACCGAGCAGCGCCTTGCCCTGATCCGGGATTATTACAACCAGGTTGCCACATTCTACAATACCCGGCTGCAGATACTGCCAGACCGTTATCTGGCGGCTGTCACCGGTTTCAAGCCCCGGGCTCTGCTGGCGGCTTCCAGCCTTGAGCGGGCTCCGGTAACGGTTCATCTGGCTGAATAGACCGGGTGCCGGCACTGCCAGTATTAGGCTATAATAGCCGGATGCAGGGATTATCCATTGGCAAAACAAACCATGACCGGTTTGAGCAGGGAATTAATATTATTGCAGGAAGGGGGGGAATCAGTTGAGGCCAATTAAGGTTATTCCGTGCCTTGATATCAAGGACGGCCGCGTAGTAAAAGGGGTTAAATTCGTAGACCTGAAAGATGCCCGGGATCCGGTAGAGGCGGCACGGGCTTACTGTAGCCAGGGGGCGGATGAACTGGTATTTCTGGATATATTTGCCACCCTGCAAAACCGCAAGACCCGTCTGGAATGGGTTAAAAAGGTGCGTGATGTCGTCACCGTTCCGTTTGCAGTCGGCGGCGGCATTGCCAGCATCGCCGACATGGAAGCCTTGAAGGAACTCGGAGTGGATAAGGTTTCTGTAAACACCGCCGCGGTAAAAAACCCGTCACTGATCGAGGAAGCTGCCAAACGGTTCGGTTCTTCAAGCCTGGTGGTTGCCATAGACGGCCGGAAAAACCCTCGCGGCTCTAACCTGCCCCGGCTGGAGGTAGTAGTAAGAAGTGGGGAAGAAGGGTCTGCCCTGGATATTGTAGACTGGGCCAGGCGGGCTGAAAGCCTGGGCGCCGGTGAGATACTGCTGACCAGCAAAGATGCCGACGGCACCAGAAACGGCTATGACATAGAGATGACATGCGCGGTGGCTGAGGCGGTAAAAATCCCGGTAACGGCCTCGGGAGGAGCCGGTACGCTGGAGCATATGTATAAAGCCGTAAGTGAAGGCAAGGCTTCTGCTGTACTGGCGGCATCGGTGTTTCATTTTGGAGACCTTACCGTTCCCGACGTCAAGAATTATCTGAAAAGTAAAGGCTTGCCGGTAATAATTTAAGGGCAGCAAAGAATACATACACCTGTAGACACTGTGCGGCCGTAATCTTTTTATATGAAGCATCAGCCTGCTGAAACAAATCATCGGGTAAAAACCGGCATCTGCCAGGGTATCATTGCGGCCTGGCCGGTTTGCCTCGGATATGTCCCAATCGGGCTGGCATTCGGGGTTATCGCCCAGAAAGCCGGTTTGCAGCCCTATCAGATCGGGCTTATGTCAATGGTGGTGTTTGCCGGCAGCGCCCAGTTTATTGCCGTTTCGATGCTTGCCGGCGGCGCGGGAGCGGTTTCCATCATTCTTACCACTTTCGTGGTGAATCTGCGTCATTTCCTGATCAGTTCGTCGCTGGCAATTTACATGGGCGGCACGCGCAAGTGGCTGCTTTCGCTGTTTGCATATGGAATTACGGATGAAAGTTTTGCCCTCAACCTTTCCAGGTTCAAACAGGGCAACTGGGGAATCACCCAGGCGCTGACTGTAAACCATGTTTCCAACTTTTGCTGGATTACCGCTACCGTGGCGGGTGGTTTTGCCGGTGAATTTATACCGGCAGGGGCGTTTGGTATCGATTATGCACTGCCGGCCATGTTCATCGGCCTGCTGGTAATGCAATTGAAAGGCAGGCGATACATTGTAACAGCCGTCCTGGCAGGGACACTTGCCGTGATTTTTGCCATGATACTTCCGGGCAATTTTTACATCATCACCGCTTCGATGCTGGCTGCACTCGGCGGGGTATTAATCAACCGCAGGTTAAAGCCGGAGCAGACCGGTGAGTGAAGCTAGCTATATCTGGCTGATTCTGGGCATGAGCCTGGTTACCTACCTGCCCCGATGGCTGCCTCTGGCGGTTCTGGCCGGCCGCAGACTGCCCGGGTGGCTGGTAGAGTGGCTTGATCTTATACCGGTGGCGATTCTGGCTTCTCTGCTGGCGCCTCTTATGGCGATATCGGCTGCAACCGGAAAGCCGGATCCGCTCAGGCCTGAGTTTCTTACCGGAATAATCACTGTAATTTTTGCGCTAAAGGTAAAATCATTGAGCGGAACCGTAATCGTCGGCATGCTGGTATACTGGCTAATCTCCAGCCTGATTTAGCCGGGTTTTACCGGAAAGCCTATTGTGGCAGTGTAGCAGTTAGTATACAATGATGCTCAATTCAATAAAGACTCGTCCGGCGGAGAATCTTACCGATGCAAATTCGAAAATTATCGGACCGGTCCGTCCATCGCCTCAGCATCCTTCTTCTGTTGATAATTGCGGGTTTGATTGTGGCCGGTTCATTCGGTTTTTACCGGTATGAATCAGACCGCATTCACCAGGAAAAATACGAAGACCTGGCTTCCATCGCCGTCCTGAAAGCCAGCCAGATAAACAGCTGGAAACAGGAGCGGCTGACGGATGCCGCCAGGCTGGCCGGCAACCCGTTTTTTATACAATCACTTTCTGAGTGGCTGGCCGGCCCGGGCGAAAACGAACTGAAAACCAGGCTGGAAGAGCTGCTGAAGGTTGAACTGACTCCGGTTTACTGGACGGTACTTGTTTACAACAGGGAAGCTGGCCTGCTGCTGGCTGCTAAGGAGGAGAACGACCCGTTGGACCCGGTTGCCTCTGCGGCGCTTGAAGAAGCAGTCGATACGGGCGAGGCCGTGTTATCGGATTTCTATAAATGCCCGAACGGGGTGGTGCACATCGATGCGGTTGCCCCGGTATACGACTCCCGTGGCGTTTTGCTGGGCCTGGTGGTGATGCGCTCCGATGCCGATGCCCTCCTGTATCCGCTGATTCAGTCCTGGCCCACGTCCAGCAAGAGCGCCGAAACCCTGCTGGTGGAAAGAGACGGGGATGAGGTACTTTTCCTGAACGAACTGAGGCACCAGTCAGGCACGGCTCTTGATCTGCGTGAGCCCTTGTCGAATACAACCCTGCCTGCCGTCCAGGCGGTACTGGGTTATGAAGGCAGGTTTGAGGGTAAAGACTACCGGGAGGAGGAAGTTCTGGCGGACCTGCGGCCGATCCCGGGTACTTCCTGGTTCATGGTTGCCAAGATCGACTGCTCCGAGTTATTCTCCGAGCTTTATTTTCGTGCCGGCGCCATAGCCATGCTGGTTTTTCTATTCCTGCTGTTTTTGATTTCGCTGGCTTTTATCTTTCTCCGCCGGAAGCGCCTGCGCCAGCTTCAGCAGCTGTACCAGGCAGAGAGTGCCGCCCGCTTTGCCCTGGAAGAATTCCGCATCACCCTTTACAGCATCGGGGACGGGGTAATTACCACTGATACCGCCGGGGCCGTAAAACAGATGAACCCGGTGGCTGAATACCTTACCGGCTGGCAGGAGCACGAAGCATCCGGCAGACGGCTGGAAGATGTATTCAACATCGTTAATGAAAATACAGGAATGAAGGTGGAGAGCCCTGTATCCCGGGTACTCAGGGAGGGTGTGGTCGTCGGCCTTGCCAACCACACCCAGCTTATATCAAAGAACGGAAACATACGGCCCATTGCCGACAGCGGTGCACCGGTCCGCAGCGACCGCGGCGTTATTACCGGGGTGGTGCTTGTCTTCAGAGACCAGACCGAAGAACGGGCGGCCCAGAAACAACTGGAGGCGGCCAACCGGCTGTATGCCTTCCTTTCCGATATCAACCAGGCGGTGGTGCGTATCAAGGACAGGCAAGATTTGTTCGATGCCATATGCCGCATTGCGGTTGAGACCGGTGGTTTCAAAATGGCCTGGGTGGGCGAAGTGGATGAAAACACGTCTACGGTAAAACCGGTCGCCTGCCACGGCTGTACCGAAGGCTTCTTCGAAGAAGTGGTGATCGACCTGAAGCGGGAAAAGTCCAGCACTACCAATACCGCCCGGGCTGTTGTTGAGGGAATAATCGTTATTTGTGATGATGTGGAGAATTCCGAGCGACAGGTATTTCACCGGGAAGCACTGTCAAAAAGGCAGTTTCGTTCGTTTGCCGCCATTCCCCTTAAATTGAATGACAGGGTGGTTGGCAATTTTACCCTCTATTCCGATATCCCGGGGTTTTTCTCCGAACAGGAAAAAAGACTGCTGGAGGAAGTTGGCGCCGATATTAATTACGCCATCAACAGCCTTGAAGTTGAAAAAGCGCACCAGGCTGTTGAGCAATCTCTGTGCGAAAGCGAAGAACGCTTTCGCACCATGGTAAATTCCATGGAAGAGACAGTGTTTACCCTGGACGGCGAAATGCGCCATACCGGAGTATACGGCCCATGGGTAGCGCGTGCAGGCATGACTCCGGAACACTTTCTGGGCAAGACGGCGCGGGACATTTTCGGCGAGGAAGCAGCCAGGGTGCACGAACAGGCCAACCGGAAAGCACTGGAAGGCGAGTTTGTGATTTACGACTGGGAAACCGGTGGAGTTGAAGGCACAAGATATTATCAGACATCCCTTTCGCCGATCCGCAGCCCACAGGGCGCCGTCATCGGAATAGTAGGCATCGGCAGGGATATAACCCAGCGCAAAGAGATGGAGCAGGCTCTGCGGGAGAGCGAGCGCCATTTCCGGGACCTGGTGGAAAACGCCCCGGACGCCATATTCATTCAGGCACAGGGCAGGTTTGCTTATGCCAACCGCTTTGCACTTAATCTTTTTGGCGCCAGCAGTCCGGATGAAATTATCGGCAAGCCGGTACTGGAACGTTTCCACCCGGATTATAAAGAGAGGGTTAAAGACAGGATCAAACTGCTCAACCAGGAAAAGAAACCTGTACCCACCATCGAGGAAATATATTTGAAGCTGGATGGCACCGAGGTCGCTGTCGAGGTTTCGGCGGTGCCGTTTTTCTACCACGGGTATGACGGGGCGCTGGTCTTTGCCCGGGATATCACGGCTAAAAAAGCAGTCGAAAGGGATGCCAGGGTCCTGCGCGACAAAGCCGAGGTATCCTCCCGCCTGGCCTCGGTAGGCGAGATGGCCGCCGGTATTGCCCATGAAATCAACAACCCCCTGACCGGCGTCATCGGTTTTTCCGAACTGCTTGCCCGCGA
>Ga0209163_1001814_pt1 | contig 20694 bp, 22 predicted proteins | sample MTBAKSrepl2MetaG_FD_187457 | JGI IMG/M metagenome (GOLD analysis project Ga0209163, IMG submission 187457) | Enrichment culture microbial communities om Arthur Kill intertidal strait, New Jersey, USA, that are MTBE-degrading - MTBE-AKS2 (Arthur... | ecosystem: Environmental > Aquatic > Marine >...
GGCTCCACGAGGGCGAGGCGGTCCTCTCGGCGGACACCCTCTCCGAGCTCCGGGCCGCCGGGATTCCGGTGCGGGGGGACAGCCCCGAGCTCGTCCGCGAGGTCCGGGCCCTGAGGGCCGAGGTCTCGGAGCTCCGCCGCTCCTTCCGCCAGGATTTCCATATCGAGAACCGGATCGAGCTCGACGGGAGACAGCTCGCGGCCCGGACGGCGGCCCGCATCAACGAGGCCAAGAGCCAGGGGGCGGAGCGTATGCTCCGGCACATCGGGAACTAGGGGTCGGAGATGCTCTTTGCTGAGATCACCATAAACGGCGCGGTGCACCGGGTCTCCCAGGAGGGATACGCCGGGGAGTACTGGTGGGCGCCGAAGATCCTCCGGCCCCCCTCCCTGAACCTCTCCCACACCGATTCCGGGGCCTACGTCCGGCCCGTACTCTCGGACATCGAGCTCGCGGCCGACCTCTTCGGAGTGGCCGACTGGCCTCCGCCATCCACCTGCGCCGTCGTCTTCAAATGGGGCGACACGGATACCGGCGCGGCCACCTTTTTCGAGGGGACCGCGGTCCTCGCCGAGTACCGCCGGGACGGGACGGTCCGCTACGGCCTCCAGGGCCCGGAGCTCACGGCGAACGTGCTCTACGACGGGGTGGACGAGAACGGGGACGCCTGCCTCATCCCCAGGGCCTTCGGGCTTGTGCACTACGTGAAGGCCAAACGGACCGAGGATGTCGGCGGCCTCCACACCTATTACTGCAGCGGGATCAACCAGCCGAGCGTCTATGACGACGGGGTGGACGTCACCTCGAACCGGGTCCTCTACGGTGACCCCGAGGAGTTCTCCGAGGACAAGGTCTTCAGTCTCTCGGCGGACCCGGTGGGGGAGGTGACCATCAGCGGGACCGGGCTCGGGGGCGGGACGGACGGGCTCATGACCTATGCCAGCACCGCCCTCGACCTCGATAGCCCCTACGGCAGCAGTACGTCCAAGCTGACATCAATCTGGCAGGAAACCCAGATCACCTGGATTGACCTCCTCGACTGGGTCATGGGCTTCTACGCCCAGATCTTCTATATCGAGGACAACCGGATCAATCACTATGATCGGAGCGACGACAACGGACAGGCGAGCGCCCTCGTGCTCGACGATTTCGGCTACTACGAGGCACCGGTCCAGCCACCGTCCCCCATCAGAAGCATCCGGACCGAGGTCTATTACAACGAGGTGGTACAGGACCGGAACGAGGGCGGGGACCCGATCGGGCAGCATGTCGCCGCCGGTGTCGGGCATGCCCTCGCCGAGGCGGACGTCCCCTCCGGCGAGGAGATCCACATCCAGAACTGCGCCCCCTACACCGGCTGGGGCGGCGAGGGGGAGTGGTACGCCCAGGCCGCCCTGGAGACGCTCCTCGCCGCCTGGTCCCAGCCCAGGGCATCCGTCACCATGCCGCTCGGTTCGACCCTCCCGCTCCCGGGCCAGCGGGTGGAGTGGGTGGACGAGCAGCAGGCCCACCCAATCATCGGCTGGCTCAGGGTGCGCCAGCTCTCGTTCGATTTCAGCGGCGAGGGCTCGGTCGCCCTGGCCGGCGAGGGCGGGATCGATCCCTGGCTCGCCGTCGCGGACGCAAACGAGCTGTACATCACGGACGATTCCGGGAACCGGATCATGAGGCTCTGACATGGCAGACAAGATCAAATTCACCGAGCTCGCCTCTTCGCTTACCGCAGCTTCAGCGGGCTCCGGGCTCGTGTTTCTGGTCTCCGACGCCGGGGTCCTGAAGAAGATCTCCGGGCTTCTGTTCGCGTCCGGCGCCGTCGCCCTCACCGGGAACCTCCCCTTCGGGAACCATAAGGCGACGGGGCTCGACGACGGGACGGCCTCCGGCGACGCGGTGCACTTCGGGCAGATCGAGGCGAGGAGCGGGGAGAACCTCGTCCCGAACAGCCTGTTGTCGAGCTGGAGCGGCGGGGGCTCGGCCGTCCCCGATCACTGGGCCCTCGCGGGAACCCCGTCCTCAATAGCCAAGATTTCGGACGGCCTACGGGTAACCGAGGGGGCGACGGGCAACATCTGGGTCGCCCCGCTGATCGACTGCACGGAGTTTCGCGGCCAGGAACTCACCGTGACCACCATCACGAAAACTTCGGTTGCGAACAAGCTTCGGATGCTGCGCATCTACGACGTCACCAACGTGAGCAATTTGTATCTTTCCGCTCACCACCCAGGGACAGGGGTAGACGTCAAACACACGGCCACGGTGACGGTGCCCTCGAACGCCACGACGCTCCGCCTTGAAGTGTACTCCGATGGCGTCGGGAGCGGGAACACCTGGGAGATACGGAAGGGAATGCGGGCCGTCCTCGGAGACATCACCGGGGTCCGGCGCGAGGCCCCCTCCGACCGGTTGCTCCACCTGGTGGACTACCAGAACGCCACCCCGGCGAACTTGTCGTACGGGGGCATGCGGGCCCAGATCGGCAAGGCGAACCTGGCCTATTCCTATGCCGGCGGCCTCACCAAGGTGGTCACGTTCCCCCATGCATATCGCACAGTCCTCGGCGGTTGGGTGACCCTGGACAACAACCCTGTGGGTTTCAATATTTCCGACCCGAACTCGATGGACATCGATCTCACCACCACCACCATGACCATCAACCTCCGGGACGAGGGGAGCGGCTTCAGCTCCGGCGACACCGTTCCAGTCTACTGGATGGCCATCGGGATCAAGTCGGTTTAGGAGGCCCCATGGGCATCGTCTATCACGATCAGAAAAACAGCTTCCACTTCGCCCCGGAAACGGTGGAAATCGAGGCCCTGGCGCTCGGCTGTGGCGACCGCGGCTTCTTTGACGGCGCTCTTCTTGTCTGGGAGGAGGGAGGAGACGTCCATGTCGTCCGCTCCCTCGACCGGGATCCGGAGCGGGCCCTCCCCCTCTCGGCCCTCGCCTGGAGCCTCGGGCCGTCCCTCGATGAGCGCCGGGGCCGGGCAACCCGGGCCGTCCGGTCCCAAGCCGGAAGGCGCATTGCGGAGCACTTCGGGGGCCGCTCCGCCCTCGATCTTGCCTCCCGCGGGATCGAGCTCCTGGAGCGGCGTCTCGCGGGGACGATCCATCCCATGGAGGATATCGAACTCGACGAAATTCAGGGCCGGGGCGGGTTCGTCAAGGCCGTCCGGGAGCGCGAGGCCCGCCTCCTGGCCGAAATCGAGGCCTCCGAGAACCCGGAGGGGGTGGAGATTTCATGGCCCGGGCTCTGATGCCGCTCCTCGTCACTCTGACGGCACTCCTGCTGGGTCCGGCCCAGCGGGGCCTGGCGGAGTGCCCGGAACCGGACAGCGGCTACACGAACGGCGCCGGGGATCCGGCCGGCCAGGTCTGGCTCTCGGGTTTTTCCTGCAACTACGGCCCAGGCTGTCGTGGGACGGCCCGGCTCTATGTCAGACCCCCTTGTGGCATAGACTACTGCCCCCTTGAGGTTTTCTCCCAGACCCTCCATTTCTTCTGCGACGGCCTTGAGACGAGGCTCTCCGTCCCCGGGGAGGATGCGGTATTGGCCGCCGCCGTCACGGAGGCTGGAGATCTGGACGTCCTCCTCGCGGACATTTCCCGCTGGCGATGCGTCCGGGTGGGCGAGGCCCGGTACTGCTTCCAGGGGACGCCTCCCCCGGTCCTTCGGCTCTGGAGATACGACCGATGAAGCTCGTCCCGACGAACCTCGTCTCTGCAGCCTCATGGACGAACGAGGACACCGACTGGCCGGCCTCGAACGCCTACGACATCCACCCGAAACGGGTCACCCGGTCGACCGCCCAGACGGACACCCTGGTCCTCACCGTAGGCGCGAACGCGGATACGGTTCTTCTCGTTGGGCTGGTGGCCTATAGCGGGACCGTCACGGTGAAGACCGGCGGCGGGGCCACTGTCAAGACCGATGTCCTCTCCTCCATTGAGCGGTATCACTGGATAGAATACACAAAACAGACCGCCCAGCACACCATCGAGGTTGCCCTCACCGCGGCGGCCGGCGAGGTCCCGGAGGTTGGCCTTGTCTTCGCTGGTCTCCGACAGGAGTTCGACAACCCGGAGGACGGACTCCGGTACGATCCTATCGATCTCTCCATCGAACACGAGCTCAACAACCGGGCGCTCTACGTGAAGGACGGGGATGTCCTCCGTTCCTGGAACGGGACCTTCCAGGCGGACCGGGACACCGATTTCTGGACGTTCATGGACTTCAAGGCGGCGGTGAAGAAGAACCCATTCGCGGCACTCATCCTCAGCGACTTCGACGATCCGCATCGGTATGCCGTCTATTGCCGCTTTGCCTCCGACCCCTCCGGCAGGATCTCCACGTCATCAATCGCCACTCTGGATTTCGCTCTCACGGAAGTCCCTTAGGAGCAAATGCGGAGTCGGCCCGCACCGATGAGTGTGATAAGCACTTTGCGTGCCACACCATAAAACGCCCCCGGAGCCTGTCTCAAATTTCCCTTAGTTGTCTCAAATTTCGCTTAGTTTTGTAACAAATTTGATTTTGTCTGACAAGAGAACACCCTGTTTCGATCCACGAAGCTTCATCAATCACCAAGGTCAAAAGGACCGCTTGCCGTGGAACACGCAGCCTCGGATATAGGGGTCTTGTCCCCTCAGGACAGCCAATCTAGAGACAGATATATTCGGCTAAGTGTTCGGCTCGGCTGGCGCGTGATGCTGCAGACCCGGGACGCCAAGATGCCGAAGGTGGTGCTCAACGCCTTCCGGCATCGAAGATCTGTCCGCCCGACAAACGCTGCCACAGCCTACAATTGCCTGAGGTGCTCAACGCCTTCCGGCATCGAAGATCTGTCCGCCCGACAAACGCTGCCACAGCCTACAATTGCCTGAGGTGCTCAACGCCTTCCGGCATCGAAGATCTGTCCGCCACCCGAGGCAAATGGGGTGGCGCTCGGAGAATGGGGTGCTCAACGCCTTCCGGCATCGAAGATCTGTCCGCATGGCGTATCTGCTGGCCCGGGTCCGGGCCGGTGAGTGCTCAACGCCTTCCGGCATCGAAGATCTGTCCGCCTCCCGGAGGGGACGTGGGTGTTCTACGTCAAGGCGTGCTCAACGCCTTCCGGCATCGAAGATCTGTCCGCCCATTTGCATGCTGGAACCTTACCACTCAGCACGCGTGCTCAACGCCTTCCGGCATCGAAGATCTGTCCGCCCGCGGCCATCACAGCTCCTCGACCTGGAGGTACAGGTGCTCAACGCCTTCCGGCATCGAAGATCTGTCCGCTCCGCGCCGTATGGCGCCGGCTGTACCCTGATGAGTGCTCAACGCCTTCCGGCATCGAAGATCTGTCCGCTGGCAGGCGGCTGTGAGATATGGGTGCCGTTCGCGGTGCTCAACGCCTTCCGGCATCGAAGATCTGTCCGCGCCGACGGCACGGTCACGGCGTGGGAGCTCAAGGAGTGCTCAACGCCTTCCGGCATCGAAGATCTGTCCGCTCCGCACCCGATGCAGGGTCCGGCGGCGATAATGAGTGCTCAACGCCTTCCGGCATCGAAGATCTGTCCGCGCCCGGCGAAATGGCTGAGTTCGCCTCACGCCTGGAGTGCTCAACGCCTTCCGGCATCGAAGATCTGTCCGCATCTCTGCGTTCTCCATCCGCACAATCCAATCAGGGTGCTCAACGCCTTCCGGCATCGAAGATCTGTCCGCGCAAAGAAGGAGAAGAAATAATGGAGATCCTTGAGTGCTCAACGCCTTCCGGCATCGAAGATCTGTCCGCTCGGCAAGCCTCGGTGCAGGTGCGACGAATAAACAAGTGCTCAACGCCTTCCGGCATCGAAGATCTGTCCGCGCCGCAATCGGGGCAGGGTCCTACCAACTCCCCTCGTGCTCAACGCCTTCCGGCATCGAAGATCTGTCCGCTGTGGGGTCCGGCACGCAGCTCCCAGCGGGGCTTGTGGGCGTCCCGATTCAAGGGTCTGCTGCTTTCCGATACAGTCCGGGAGGGAGGAAATCGGGGTGCTCCGACAAGTATTCGAGATGGTTCGAAGTGCATGTCATCAAGCTCCTTTCCATTGAGGCACTCGCCGCGAACCGCTGCGCGTCAGGATTTGGGCTCCGAAGCCGTGGAGAGGCCAATCTGGTGGCCAGGATCCTTGAGTCCCATCAGAAGACCTCGAAGGAGGACGGCGACTCTATCCATCCATCCTTGCCCCGCGTGTCGATCACCCGTTGGGCGCAGCCGGGGCAGAGGCGCACGATCATAACGTCGTCTTCGTCGGCCATCACTTGGCGCAAGGCGAGCCGGAGATTTTCGAGCTGGGTCCGCGTGGCGTGAACCCGGAAGATGGAGTACTGGATGCGGTCGCCCCGACCCTTGAGCTTCTTATACGCCTTTCGCCAGCGTTTCGGATCCCGGATGTCGTAGCACACGAGGTGCCAGTGTTTCTCTTGGCCCATCTACCGCAACCTCAAGCGCGCAAAGAGCCCCCGCTCGCCGGTCCACTCCTTCTCGAGGAGCCTCGCTTCCAGCTCCACGGTGCGGGCGTAGCTCAGCGAGTAGTTCAGTACGGGGTGCTTCCACTTCTCCTGTTTGCGCGCCTCGTATAGCTGGATTGCCTTTCGCCGGCCGTCCGCGCTCAACCAAACCTGACCCGAGGTGATGTCAAAGTCTTCCTCCTTCCATTGCTTGCGGTTCACGGAGCCAATCAAGGGGACGTCCCATAGGATCTGGCGGAAGAGCTCCATGAGATCAAGTGCCAGCGGATAGGCCGCGGACCGCGGGGTGTGGGAGAAGCCGACCGAGGGCTCCAGCCCCACAGCAAGGACGGCGGCCATCGTGTCCCGGTAAAGAAGGGCGTACCCGAAGGAAAGGAGGGCGTTGAACGGGTCCTTCGGGGGCCTGCGGTTTCGGCCGTCGAAGTACAGGAGGTCGCCCTGTTCCAAATTCAGGATCCTCGGGAGTAGCCCGAAGTAGATCCGCGATGCCATCCCTTCGTGTCCCCGGAGGGTGCCGATCAACGCCTCCGCGTCCGCCTCCGACACTCGTGTGGGCCCTTCGGAGGCAATCCGGGTTCCGATCTCGCCCACTCGCTTGAGCACGGCCCTCAGCCCGTCGAGTCGTTCCCCCAGGCCGTCGTCCCTTTCCCGGCCGCGCGTCGTCCGGAGCAGATACCGGAGCTGGTTCTCAATCTTGGCGAGCACGAGCTGCGATGCCAGGCGGGCCCGCACGGTCGTATCGGAAAGAGCTCTGTATTGTCGGCTTCTGCGCTGGATGCCGCCGGCTGTCGGCGAGAGCGCACCCACGTAGTGGCCTCCAAAGGAAAGCCAGTGGACGCCGATGTCGTTGGCGGCGCAGAAGTGGATGGACTGGGTGGATACCTGAATGTTGCCGTGGAGGACCAGCCCCCCCACGGTAAGGCCCGGGAGCGGCTTCTTCGTTCCGTCGGGGAGATAGATTATGAGTTGCTCGCCGTCCCGCCGGACCGAGGCGCCCTGCTCGACCACGTGGACGATCCGGCGATCCGTGTCAGCAGGGAAGAGGCGTCGCGGCTTCGACTCGGACTGTTCCGCGAACCGTTCCTCTTCTGGAAGGCATACGGGGGCGAGGGAGCAGGTACGGCAGCGGCTCTCCGGCACGGACACGGGGGGCCGCTCGAGCGAGGCTCTGAGCTCGCGGGCTCGCGCTACAGCGGCGCACACCTCCGCCTCGGCATCCCCTGGCTCGACAGACACGGCGATCCGCTTCCGGTTCGCATGGTACTGGATAAAGGCTTCGGGGACCGGTTCGCTGCGGTGCTCGGCCAGGAGCAGAGCATAGGCGAGGACCTGGAGACGGTCGCTGGGCCACGCCTCCTTGCCTTTGTTGGATCGGCCCTTCTTGTGCTCGACGACGATGATCTCCCCCGAGTCCCGCCTCGCGCAGTCCACCTTCCCCCGGATGCCTAGCCGCTCACTGGCGAGCTCGACGGAGTAGATGTCCGGCCCCTTATCGACCTCCTCGTGAAGCCGCCTGCCAGAGTAGACGTTGGCGTCGGCGACCCGGATTTCTTCAACCTCTTCGAGGTAGAAGAGCCGCTCGCAGTATGCGAGGGCGTGCAGGGCCATGACCCGGATCAGGGGTTCATCCGTCGTCTTCTCAGCCAGATGGTGGGAGCGGAAGGCGTCTTCGAAGTCCTCGCTCATCACGTGCACCTCACCGAACCAGCTTGACGTGAGGATAGGTCAGAATCCGAGTGTCCGCTGTGGCCAAGGGGCAGTCGTGGAGCCTGGCGGTGGCGACGATGATCCGGTCCGCGGGGTCCTTATGGAACGCGCCGGGCAATCGCGTGGACTCGATCGCGATGTCGGGCGTCAGGTCGAGCAGGCGAACTCCGGGGTAGGCAAGAGCACGGGGCATCCACACGTCAATGGGGTCCGGCAGCTCGACCCGATGCACTTCGACGAGTTTGGCCACTTCCCAACACGAGAAGACACTCACCCCGAGGCTGCCGGATTTGGTCTCATGGTTCTCGATATAGCGCCGGATGGCGGTCGGGAGCGAAGCGCTGCGAAACACCCACCACAGCCAGACGTGGGTGTCGAGCACGATCACTTGAGAGCCTCCCAATCCTCTTCGGCCACGGGCTCTGTCGGCCGGTCATAGCGGAAGGGCTTCCCCCAATAGGGGTGAGCCTCGTCGGCAGTCGCCTCAGCGCCGCGCTCTACCACCGTGACCTCCACCCGATCGCCCTCCCGGAAGGGGAGCCGCTCCAAGGTGACTCTGCCCCCCTTCTGCACCGTGGTCTCGATCCTATATGACTGCATCGTTCCCTCCTTCGGCCGTAAGCCCTACCTGTGGGAGCCATCCTCAGGAATACCCGACCTCTGTCCACGCTCCCGAAGAAATCGCAAACGTTTGCGTTTCCTAAGGCGCATACAGGAAGCTGCCAGTTCCGGCCATTTTAGCGCGGTTGACGGGACGACATCATGGGCCGGAAATCGTGATCCATTGGGGTGAGTCCGGTGCCGGCAGCCGGACCGTTCCGTCCACCAGACGGCACTGCTCCCAAACAGTTTCCTTGGACCCCACATGATCCACCCAGACCGGCAGGGGCATGTCTCCCTCCGGGTCGCGAACGAGCCACCGGCAGGGCAGACCTTCGACCTTCGGCTCCCACCAGATATCGTTAACGAGGTCACGACTCTCGCCGAGACTGAGCCCCCCGTACCGCCGAATCGCACCGGGGTTCGCTGCCGCGCCGCGCAATCGGTCCGCCAACGGCCCATCGTCGACAAAGACGAACAAGTCCAGGCTGATCAGGAGTTCCTGGAAGTCGGGTCTGCGATTTGTTCCCACTCCGGGTAGCTGCCGAGTCCCCGCCTTCTTATCTTCGATCTTCTTCACTCGCCACACAGTGCGAAGCACGGTGGAGATCCCGGGCACGGAGAGCAGGCCAGAGGCGAGTCGCGTCCCCAAGTAGGCATGGCGGTCCTCCTCGCCCACGAATGCAAGTAGGAAACCGTAAAGTGTCGAAGGTGGCGGGAACCCTTCGGTTTCCAGGTACTCCCGTGCCAGGCCTTTTCGAAAACTGCAGACCGGTGCCGTGACCCTCAAGCTCACTCCTTTGGCATCGACCATCGGGCTGCTAGCTCCTCACGGCTCGATTGAATCCCAGCGTCGCGCGCAGAGAGTCCGCTGCCGCCTGGACCGCTGTCTTCATGCTTGCGGTGCAGGTTACCGCGCCTAGGCCGCGTACGTCGGGTAGCTCCGATACTGTGCCGCCGATGTGCAGTTCCGTCGGATCCACGTCTCCGGCGGAAACCCGTCGAACCAGCTCGGGTACTGACACGGTGCCGGACTCTTCGGTGAAGCAGTATAGGATCCGCGGCGCCGGGTCTTCAGTGATGCGGAGGACAATGGACTCGGGGGAGAAATCGAAGAGAAACCGGCTGTGATTGCCTGCCACTTCACCGAGATTCGCGAGGCCGTCAAGCACGTCGAGGCAGCGGACACTAACCCGAAGGCGCTCTGGAGTCATGGCGAAACCATATTGGTACCGGGTCGCGTGGATCTCGGTGCCGTAGAGAGAGGTACGGTCCTTCTCTCCGCTCTTGGCGTTGAAGGAGATGTCGCCGGCGAAGGGCGTGGTGGAGATGGCTCGGGCGATTTCCAAGACTCCTCTTCGCTTGGTAGTCGTACCCTTTTCCCCCTCTGTCTTACCGCCTTCCGCTTTCATGAAGCCAAGCACGTCATCATCGATGTACGTCTCTCCCGTTTCGCTCGCCCAGCCCGTCCATTTCGGATCCTGCCAAGTGTGATCGTCTTTCTGGTCGTCCCACTGCCAGTTGACGGGAATTCCGGCCCGTTGCCAATGGTATCGCAGAGCCCACCGGATCGCTTCGGCCGAAACGGTCGTGTGCACCCGGTTCTTCCACAGCAGTTTTTGCAGGGTCGCGATGTTTCCCTCGGTCTCACCCCGATTGTTGGCAGCACAGCCGTAACCCGTCACGATTGCGCCGAACACATGAAGACTCATTCTTTCTGCTCCTCGTCTGTCCCAATTTCACCTACTTCGATCTCTTCAACGCCCTTGCCCGCGTACGAGGCGAGCCCCAAGAGCGCCAGGTCTCGCGCCCGCTGCCAGTCGGGTCCCGTGAAAAGACTCAGAACCTTCTCCCAACTGCCCTGGAGGACCTTGTTGACCCCTCCACGTGCGAATAGATCGGCGATCTCTGCCCGCAGGGTTTCCCGGTTCTTGGCGCGGCCGAGCGATGTTCGGATGCGCTCGAATTCGCGCTGGAACTGGGGCGCTTCTCCGCGTGCTTTCGCTCGGCCGGCGAGCGCGCCGTACCGATTCCTCAATGCGTCGTGAACAGCCTCGACAAACAGCTTGTCCTCCTCGTTGGGCCACTTTGTCTGTGCGACCATGTCGTTCAACCCCTTTCTGTCGAAGGAAAGGATGTGCGCCATCTTCTTGCTCTGCAGGAGAGTCCAAAACCCTTGAAACCACGGTTTCTCAGCCGCGATGTTATCGGCGATGAGGCCCCGGCTGGGGCTAGTGGCGACCCAGTAACTGCCGTCGTCCTTGAGCACGACCCGATTTTCGAGGAAGCGCAAGGCGACGTCGAATAGGCGAAGCCGGCTACTCTTCACGTGTCTCAGTTGGGTGACTGCTGTGCGAGTCTTCTGCTGCTTCGACCATGCGACCGTCCCCAGAGATAGGACCGTGCACGAGTCAATTGGGAGCGGTGCGATGGGTCCGTCGCTGCGAAGGAGTTGGAGCGAAGTGAGAGCGAGGAGTCCGGCGTCGCCCAGACTGTTCGCGTAGAGCCGTTCGGCCGGGCAATCGAGGTACCGGGCAAAACTTTGCGCGTACGCCCTGAGATCAGTCACATGAGGAAGGACCAGGGCGGCTGTCCGCCGTCCGTCGAAATTCCCGTCGCTGGTGCGCCGAGAGATCAAGAAGTACAAAGCTGCAGCGGGCGCAAATAACAAGGGAAGGAAACGTTCAGGGGGTGCCTTCAGAGCCGTATCAGACGCGAAGGCGAGGTGTCGGATGCCGCCGCCGGGGAACGTCCATCCTGCAAGAGGAATGTCTCGTTTAAACTCACCAGCCGACGTCAGGAGGTTAAAGGGATTCTGGTGCTGGTAGGAGAGGAGCGGCTTGAGCCTGTGTGTTGCCTGTCTGTCGTCGAAGGAGACGGACAGATATTTCTCCTTGTCGGCCAGCTTCCGCGTCCGACCGTGTTGAAGGAACGTCCCGAGCACAGCGGAGTGGACCACCAGTCGCTGCGCGAGACCCATGGGGTGCCCCTTGTGGGCGCCGAACTGGATTGCTCCCTCGGACCTGACGCCGAAGGCCTCGGTCAACAGAGGTTCGATCAGCGATTTTGGCCTTCTGGTCCAGCGCAGACGGATTCGGGTTGGTTCCAGGTCCCAGGATCCATGCTCCGCGTACTTGCCCGGGTCCAGCCTCTCGAGCGTCATAAACAGCCCCGCCAGGCCAACCCGGTGCAAATGGGTCATGCCCGGGTCAAACAATCCAAGGGTTAAACTCTTGTCGGCCATAGGAAGCTCCCCAGAAGGGGTCGTATTGGATTGTGCCGACAGGCGCGACGAGGTAGCGTCCCCGCCTGTCCCAGAGATCCCACCTCACGTCTCTCGGAAAGGGCATCTGAATTGCGAGTTCCGCCAGAGAGCCTTCATTGAGGTCTTCCTCTCTCACTACCTCGATGGTGTACCCCGGCTCCATAAGCGGTTCTTTGTTCGACTCCGAGAGCCACGGATCCTCAATCCAGTGACACCGGAAGTCACCAGCGCCGGCTCCGTCAATCCTCTCGGGTAGTTGGAGGAATGCCTGGGCCAGATCGCGCTGCGATCTTGGCTCTCCGTCAACAACTTGAGATAGCCAGGCATTGATGTTTTCCCAGAAGGGCCCCTCATCGCATTTCTGAGCGTAGGGTTGGGCGTTCTCTGGTCGCAGGAGCAAGGCAGGCTTCGCTGCGGTTGGTACATCGTGGCGCCGGTTCAGCCTTCCCAACCTCTGGATCAACGACGGCACCGGCGCGAGCTCGGAGACGAGGACGTCGGCCGAGAGGTCAAGGGAGACCTCGGCGACCTGCGTGGTGACCGCGAGCAAGCCTGCAGCCTCTGTGCGGAAGCGGTGGACGATGCTACACTGCCGCGCCAACCGGTCCCGATACCGGTATCGGCTATGGAAAGGCTCGACGGGTAACCCCTCCTCGTTACCCATCCGAGCTACGCCGACCGCGCGCGCAACCGTGTTGCACACCCACAGGACCTTTCCTCCGGCGTTTACCGAGTGTACTGCGAGGGCCAAGGCCTCCTCCTCCGTAGCCGTCTTCAGCGTGTAACGTTTCGCCCTTTCTCGCTCCTCGGGGCCCTGTACTTCCGCGATGCCACCCCTCGCTTCGCACACCGTCTCGAGCGCGCGGCGTCGGTCCGGGGGAAGAGTCGCCGTCATCAGCAGCACTGGCATACTCGGGAAGATCTCGAGGAAGCGAAGGAGGTGTTGAAACAGCTTCGCCGAATACGCATGCACCTCGTCGAAGACGAACGCGGCCCGGGCAATAGCGGGCCAAGCATAGAGCCCCCGGCGCACATTCTGCAACAAGCCGAGAACTGTGTGGGCCGTACACACTACTGCCGGAATAGGCCAGGTTTCGACAGCCTCGAAATTCAGAGCCCGAAGCTCGATCTCCGACCTGGTGTGGGCCGGCATGTTCTCCAAGAGACGGTAGTCGACTCGAGAGCGGGAGTGGATGAGCACAGCCTCGAAGTCAGGATCTTGGAGGTAGCCCAGGAAGCCTTCGGACGCGGTCGCGGTCGTCGGGTAGCAGACGAAGAGCCGTCGGCCCTCGGCTTTATCGGCGGCCCACAGATAAGCAGCCGCGGTCTTCCCCGAACCGCATCCGGCCGTGAGCAGAGTGGTGGCACAGTGAGTCCGGCGAACCGCCTCTTGAAACGGCCTCGGCGAATGGCCGCAAAGCCTTTTCTCCACGACGTCCTGCAAACCCTCCCGGGTGAGCGCGGCCGAGAGCCGCGCACGCAGCCAGGCGCCCAGAGACTTCCCCTCAGGGATAGCAGAACCGGCCGTGTCGGCGCAAAGGAGCGTCGCTTTCATGCTGGCGACGAACAGTTTGTGTTCTCGGAGGTCGTCCTTGTCGTACGCGCGGCGAATCGCCGACGCTCGGGCGTCCACTCCATCGAACGAGTCGAGAGAGAACGTTAGATCCGACATGGGCGGAGGCTCCGACAGGCCGAAGCGCCGCTGCCCCGTGGCAAGCAGCGCTGCCACGTCGGTGTGGCTGCCCAGGAACCGCACCTGCAATCCATGCCGCTTCTTTCGATCCGGGAACTTGAGGTGATGACCCGCAACAGAGGCGAGCACAGCACCCGGGAACCACCCGGGATAATCGGCCCACCCTATCGACAGCCACTTACCGAGAACGTCCCGCGCGACAACGAGGCCGAGCGTCTCGTGCCGCACGCCCTGTCGAAAGCGCCGTTCCCGAATCATGCGTTGGAAGTGATCATTTGCCTTCCCGAGGTCATGTAGCCAGGCCGCCCAGAGAAGTGCCGTGGCCCACAGCATCTCGGTCCCGTCGCCGAGAATCTGTTTCATGTCCGAAACAAGGACCTCGGCAAAGATTGCCGCCGCCTCGACGACACGATCCGTGTGTCCTCCCAGGGTAGCGGCATCGGGGGGATTGTTCGGGTTCTCGACGCTTTTGGCCAGTAACTGTTCGTATTTCATGGCCTCAGCGCCCCAAAGAATCCGCACCCCATCTTCCGCCTCCCCCCGAGCCCGTTCTCCTGGAGTGCGATCGACTCCTCGGCGGTGAGCTCCGAGACGAGCACCGAGTACCCCACCACCTGCTTACCGTGGACGTCGAAGGTGCGGCGCCTGCCGACGGAAAGCCTTCCCCCTACACCGAGTTGGACTAGCTGCCGCGCCACTTCGGCTTCAAAGCGCACCGGGTCATGGCCATTGCGGGTGGTTACCATGTGGGCATAAAGCGCTGCGGCTGGAACCAGCGAGCGGGTTTCGGGCACGCCGAGCCGGATGGCGTATCCGTCGATCTCCAAGACCTTGCCAGCTAGAGGCAGAAAGACAGGGATCCGACTGGCCGGTATGCGGAGCACGAGGCGGGTGTGTGGCGAGATGTGGAGCAGACCACCTCCTGCGTAGCGGCCGCGGATCGGGGCAATGCCCACGGTTGGATCCTGGTGGATCGCCGAAACGACTCTACTCGCCGCCGCGTACACCGCGTAGCCGTGGTCCACCGGAATCCTCTCGCCCTGCGCACGGAAGCTCAGGTCGATCTTGGTTGGCAGGAAATCGCTTTTTCGATTTCTCGAATCCACAGCCTGGTTGTGAGCCGTCCACCAAGGTGAAAACCTGCAAAGCAGATGGAGGACCGGTCATTCCGCCGAAAGGTGGCTACCCGTTTCACGTGAAGGAGGCCACATTTCGAAGTGAAGAGAGAGTCCGTGCTGGGTATTAGAGGTCTCAAACTTACGTCATCAGCTATCAAACAGAATTTATAGTGATTGATTCAGCCCAATTCCACGGTATCGGCCACTCCAAGAAGTTTCACACCTGATTCCGAGGTAGCTAAACCTATTCGTTGATCAAACTGCTCGATAACCGTGACCCAAGGGGTGCTCAATAACGCTGACCCTTAACATTTCGCGCGATCAATCAATATGGATTCTCCCGCAGCCAACCGCCAATATGTCAAAAAAGATTCCCGAGTCCGGGGAACCCCAAAGCGCGCCCAAAAGTTCAACCGTTGCAGGCCGCCCTTGGTGCCCACGGACCCCTTCTCTTCCGCGGGATGAAATACTCGGAATGTCGCGGACAGCACCGCCTTTTCCCCACATCTCACAATAAATTTTACTAGCGCTGAAATCCTCGATTGTCAAGCAACCAAAAGCTACGGGGTGCACGACGTCATTGTGGCGGGTGTTGTCTTGACTTGATGAGGGGGGCTTTTTATTGTAGCTCATAAGCTACAATAGGAGGCTGCCATGACTGAAAGCGATCTCGATCAGGAACGGCTGAGCATATTGCAAGAGATGGGCTCCATCACCCGGATGCGCCGGGGTACGGTCAACGTTCAGACCTTGACCTCGGGCCGCAGGGACGGCTCCACGGTTACCCACGGCCCGTATTATCTGTACAGCCGCACCGAAAAGGGCCGGTCCTACAGCCAACGCCTTCCGGTCGAGGCGGCGGAGCGGTATCACGAAGAGACGGAGAACCGGAGGCGGTTCAAGGAGTTGGCACAACGGTACATTCTGGTCTGCGAGCAACTGGCGGATCGGGAGGTCGAGGGTAAAAAAAACTCCAGGCCGCGTTCGCCGGGGAGATCTTCGCCGAAGTCGAGGCGCTCGTAGGGCAGGGGGCAGCCGGCGGTCTGGATTTCGAGGCGGTGGAGACGGCGTTGCGGCGGCAGGCGCTTCGTCTTGCCGCCGACGCGGTCGAACGACGGCTCAACGCCGACCTCTCCGATCACGCCGGCCCCAGTCAGCCTTGTCCTCGGTGCGGTGGGGAGGCGCGTTACGTCGGGCGGCGGGAGAAGACCTGTATCACGGTGCTGGGCGAGATGAGACTTTCCCGCGCTTATTACCACTGCGCCGTCTGTGAAAGCGGGTTCTGTCCCCGCGATGGGGCATTGGGGCTGGTGAACACATCCCTTTCGCCGGCGGTGACCCGCATGGTGAGTTCGGCGGCGGCGATGGTCAGCTTCGCCGAGTCGAGCGAATTACTCCTGGAGTTGGCGGGGGTCGAGGTCGAGACCAAGCGGGTGGAACGCACCGCCGAGGCGCTGGGGCGGGAGATTGCTGAAGACGAGAAGCGGAGGGTGAAGCCTGCCCTGGAGTCCGAGATCGTCCCCACCCTGTATCTTGGCGTGGACGGTACAGGCGTGCCCATGCGCAAGGGGAGGTCGAGGGCCGCCGCGGCAAGCAACCCGACGGCTCGGCCAAGACCCGCGAGGCGAAGCTCGTTACTGTCTGGAGCGCGGAGACACGGGACGACGAGGGTTTCCCCGTCCGCGACGAGGGCTCGGTCACCTACTCAGCCGCGATCGAGAGCGCGGCACAGAAGGACACTGCCGAGGTCTCCTCGGAGTTTGCCCGGCGTGTGCTGCGGGAAGCAGAGCGGCGGGGCTTCGAGCGTGCCCCCCGGCGGGTCATCCTTGGCGACGGCGCCCTTTGGATCTGGAACCTGGCCGAGGAGCACTTTCCCGGCGCTCTTCAGATCCTGGATCGTTTCCACGCCAAGGAAAAACTTCATACCATCGCCAAGGACATTTACGGCCCCAAGAGCGATTTATGGCGGCCTTGGGCCAAGCAGCGCGGCGACGAGCTCGACTCCGGCGACACAGCCGCTCTTCTTGAAGCCCTGGCCCCTCAGGTCTCCACCTCGGAGGAGGCCCGCAAGGGAGTAGGCTACTTCACCGTCAACCGGACGCGGATGAGGTATCCGGAGTTCGAGGCCCAGGGGCTGTGTACTTCCTCAGGGGTGGTGGAAGCGGGCTGCAAGAGGGCTATCGGGGCCCGCCTCAAACGAGGCGGGATGCACTGGACGCTCGCCGGAGCCGACGCCATCATCGCGCTGCGCTGCTGCAAACTCAGCGGCCGCTTCGAGGATTTCTGGGAACGCCGTGCCCTGCAAAACTGCGCCGCATGAACTCCAAATCACAAATTTGTCGTGCACCCAAAGCTACGATTGGGGAATTCTTGGGCTCTTTCTACCAAGCAAGGGGGAGCAGCAAGTGGAGGCGTTGAGCGAAGTGACGGGACAGACGGTGACGTGTTTGGGCACGTCCACGATGGCGCTCCTTTGGGTCGTGCCTTCCGCCACACGTCACCGCAGCAAGTCAGGCGCAGAGCGTAGCGGCGCGCCCTACCTGCGTACGGGTCGACGCGTTTGTTCGGGCTGTTCTCTCTCTGCCTGTAGACGTGCGGGCAGGAAGGCCAGAATGAGTCCTTTGCTCGCACGAACCTTGCGACCAGCGCGTTCGACCAAGCCCATTTGGACAACGGCATTGATGTCTCGCGATAGAGTCTTGGTAGTCTTGTTCGAGTACTCGCGTGCAAGGCGCGCCGAGAGGTCGGGAATCTCCGCCCGGTTCACCCAGCCACGCTCATCCGTAATCTTCGATAGTTCGAGAACAAGGCGCCGCCGACGCAAGTGTGTTGGCGAGCCCTTCCCAAAGCGTTCGTAGACATAGTTCCGCCAAGTTGTATCCCATTGCATGCGGCGTATAACGTTGAGCTGCTCTCGAAGCTGGTCGACGAGCCCCCGGACCGCATAGGCGATAAACTCGTCCATCTTGCCCCCGGATCTGCTGGCACGGTCAAGCTGGCGGTAGTACTCCGTTCGCGTCAGATTATAGAAGTTGCTCAGGAGATGCGCGGCGGGGGTCGGTAGCCCCGCTTGAAGGAGGAAACGAAACTCAATCAGTCGAGCGGTTCTCCCATTCCCATCCCCAAACGGATGAATCCAGACGAAGTAAAGGTGAGCAGCAATCGCAGCAAGTATGGAGTAGGGCTGCTCCAGTCCTTGGGGCAGAACCAAGTCGTTGAGCCACGCACAAAACCTGCCGAGCAAGAACTCGCAGTCGGCGGCTTGCACACCACGGTATCGACCCACCATGACAGAATGCGAGCGCAGATCGCCTGGCGTGACGTCCTCCTGAAGGGGCAATTCGTTCAAAACAAGACGGTTGTATCCCCGGATCCCTTCAGGGGTGATCGGCCCCGAGTCGCCACGAATCACGCCATTTCCTATATCATTACAAGCTGCAACGATGTTGTCGATTTCCTGAGTCAGATACTGCCGGGAGGGGGGTAACTGCAAGCGTCCTTTGAGGTGTTCCCGTACCTCCTCTTCCGTCAGTGTGTTGCCCTCGATCGCCGTAGTTGCCAAAGCTCCCTTGGCTAAATATACCAAATGAAGCTCCTCTGCGGAGTCAGGCTCTAGAGGCACTCCCGCGATATGTTCTATCTTGGAGACAGCTTCGCCTAGCAGCAACCAAGTTGTGTAGTCGAGCTCTCGGACATCCAACGTAAAATTGAGCCATGGATGTGTCTCTTCATATGTCCTCATATATGTCCCTTGCAAGCAATTGTAAATACGTTTTTTATAGCGCTAATGGATGCAGCGATGTCCCCATTTACCTCTAAATATGACCCAATCATACGGTGATTGCAAGGGGTTTCTGTTGGTTAACTCGGGAGGAGGGCACGAACGTGTAAGATTTTTTTCAATCCTCAAGACGGCTGTGGCGCAGCGTAAAGTATGAGGGTGTATCTGAAGGCGGTGAGAACATGGCAATCCATCGACGTTCAGGATACAGCGGGCACAAATTGTGCTGTGTGCTGAGTCAGTGAATGATTCTCCCGTCCCATAAATCACGCAGAAAATCCCCCCACGGGATAACCCGAATAGCGTCGTGCAGCCGCACTTCCTTCTCGTTGCAGACAACCAGGGCTTGCCGCGGGGAGTATTTCTCCACAAAGGCTTTCAGGGGCAGAAGATCACGGTTGTCGACCCTGGAGGAACCCTTTACTTCAAGGGCAACTTCGCCGTTTCCGAGAATGAAATCGACCTCAAGCCCCGACTTTGTCCGCCAGAACTGTATGTCATAATCAAGTTCCCGGTACGACCTGTATGCGGTCAACTCCATGAAGATGAAGTGCTCGAGTGCCCTGCCGAAAAACTCTCCTTTTTCTTCTGTGATGTTTCTCCGTGTTATGGCCCCGGCAGTCCCGACGTCAAAAAGATAGAACTTCGGCGCCCTGCTGATCACGTGGCGGTCCTGCCTCTTCTTGAACGGCATGATCATGGTTCCGAGGAGCGTATCGACCAGGATCTGGTAGTATTCTTTGACGGTTTTTGCGTCTACGCCGCATTCACGTGCGATATTCGAGTAGTTGACGAGCTCGCCGTGTGAATACCCTATGGCGTCAAAGAACCGTGAAAACGCCGGAATGTTGCGCGTGAGTCCCTCCTGGAAGACCTCTTCCTTCAGATAGTCCTGCACATATCCTCGCAGCGATCTCTTATGGTTCGGCTGGAGATAATGGGCGGGGATCATGCCATGGTTTAGGGCCCTCAGCAGATCAACGTCTCCCAGTTCGACGGAGACGAGGGGGAACATTTCATAACGCCACGCCCTGCCGCCCAGGAGATTGGCCTGGCCGCGTTTCAGCTTGCGGGCACTCGATCCGCAGAGAATAAACTGCAGCCCTTTGTTCTCGATCAACCAGTGCACCTCATCAAGGATCTGAGGCACTTTCTGGACTTCATCGAGTATGATCGGCTTCTTGAACGCGTCAGTGTTCTTGGCCAGCAGCCGTTCCCTCAAGAGGGAAGGCGTCTTGGAGAGCTCGAAGAACATGTCGGTCTGAAGAAAGTCGTACGTAAGGCTCTCGGGGAAGCGTTCCTTGAGATACGTTGTCTTTCCTGTCTTGCGCGGACCCCACAAAAAAGCCGACTGTCCCGGCGGAAGATCGAGGGCGAGAACTCGTCTTATGGTACTCATCAGGAATATACTCCTAATTAGTCGAACTAATCAGGAGTATAATTCCCAAAAAGTCAAAAAGCAAACCTGTAGCGATATGGTCCCCAGTCTTGAATTCTCGTCTGGCATTTTGAATTCAGGCTCGATTATTTTGAGCGCAAGCTCGTTATTGACGTGCCCATCAGTACCTGAAAAGGTGTCTAGCAGCTGAACTCCTTGGTGACGGTTGACAAAAAATAGTAATACAACTCCTTGGTATCACTCATAAAGAGTTGCGTTGATGATCCCCAGCGGAAAGCGCCTTTTGCGCTCTCCGAATCCGTAGCTCAAGGGTTGGAATCCCTCCGCGCGCGCCAGAAACACAGGGGACTTGGCATGACTGCCGGTCCCTTTCTCTTTTCTGGCCTAATTTTATCCCACCATCATCCCGTCTTTTAGGAACTCATACACAGCGGGGCAGATCAGCCTCCGTGTGTAACGAGCGTTTCCCCCCGCCAGCAAAGCGGACAGGTCGCTTTCCTCCTGGAGGAATACGAACCGATAAGGATTGATTCGACCTGATAGGTCGATTTCAATCCATTGTTCAAGAAGCCCGAGTGATCGGCTCGGCCTTGGTTCACTTCTTATAGGGGTATTGCTTTTGGGGGGACGGGAGAGAGGAG
>Ga0209163_1001817_pt1 | contig 20685 bp, 14 predicted proteins | sample MTBAKSrepl2MetaG_FD_187457 | JGI IMG/M metagenome (GOLD analysis project Ga0209163, IMG submission 187457) | Enrichment culture microbial communities om Arthur Kill intertidal strait, New Jersey, USA, that are MTBE-degrading - MTBE-AKS2 (Arthur... | ecosystem: Environmental > Aquatic > Marine >...
ATCCGATTCCGTGTTCCTTCCGACGGACCCGTCTCACTCATCGGGGAGCCCGTTACCTTCTCTTCCTCATCAGGTTGGTCGCGATGAGAATGCCGGTCATCAAACCCAGCGCAAAGGTCAGCATCAACAGCAGCACCCGCGACATCTCCACCTTCAGGAGCAGAATGCGCGCCTGCACCGGTTCGGTGTTCTGAAGAAAAATGATGATCGTAAAGACCAGAAGAACGATAATCGCCACCAGTTTGAATCTCTTCATAATCGATCCTTTACCGTCACAGGGCAGGGCTGAGCTTCGTGGGGCTGGATTGTAACAGACACGCGGGAAAAAGCGAAGGAAAAAGGCATCAAGCAGCACCGCACGCCCCGGCAAGACCAACCACAGGAGAACCGCCCGCCGCGAGGCACGGCAGAGCTTGCCGCGTCGCTCCTACGGGTCCGCATTCGGAGTTCCAGGTTTACGCGGCCCGTGCCGCCTGAAGGTGGGACTTTGGACCGAGTCCTCGACTCGCCCCCGCCGGATCAGGATGGCCGGCGTGCTACAGCCCTTCGTTGGGATCGCCTTCGGTGATCCGATCCCCCGGCATGAGGGCTGCCGGCTCAGCTTCTACGTCCTTCTGCAATTCATCGATCAGCTTCTGCTGCTCGGTCACCAGGGCGTTCAACTCGGCGATCTGCTTCTGGAGCGAGGCGACAGTGGTCACCTGGCCGCTGGACTGGGCGGTCATCGCCTCCTGGGCCTGTTGTGCAAAGCCCAAGGCCTGGTCCCGCTCCTTCTGGGCATGGTCGATCTGTCCCTGGAGCTCGTCGCGGCTCTGGCGAACCGCATTGAGCTCGGCGCGGACGTCGGCGACTTCCTTCTGGGCCAATCCCAGACTGTGCTTGAGCTGCTCGATGGTGACCTTAGCCTCTTTGGCCTCCTGCTGGGCCTGCTCCAGCGCCTTGTCCTGGCAGCCCGCCGACAGGAGCAACACGCCCAAGACGACCACCGCCGGGCCCAGGACAGAAGAGAAACGCGATCTCCATGTTCCGCCACCGATCCACCGCCCCCGGCTATCCGTCCATTCCGTCATTTGGGCTCTCCTGCAAGCACCGGCTCAAAGATCTGGCTCCAGCGCCGGTGAGGGTGTCATAAATCCTGTCGACGTAGAGCTCTCTGAGCCTTTTATCGTCCGCGGCGGAACTTCCTCTGTAGTGCCGAAAGCCCAGGGCCTCAAAAAATCCACGTCCACGATGCTCGCCCGGGCGGTATCCCGGGCCGTGAACGACATATTGCGCATCGAGTCGATGATCGGCGCCGCGTCGAACATCTTGATGTCAATGTGCTGAATCGGGCCTCGAAGAAGGTCTTTCTTCTCCATGATTGTCGCCTCGCACGACCCCCGGCGAGACTCACCCCGTGGGGGAACCGAATCGATAGGTGAGTATCTTGAATATCAGTTTGGCCGCCAGGAACTCGGGGGCCCATTGGTTCTCGACCGGGCACATCTCGACCACGTCAAGTCCTACGACCTCCCTCCGGCGGCACACCGCCTTCATCAGGGCCAGGACGTCGTACCACCGCAGCCCGCCGGGCTCGGGCGTCCCGGTCGATGGCATGATCGACGGATCGAACACGTCCAGGTCGATCGTGATGTACACGTGCTCCGCCAGCTTCTCCACGACCTCGTCGATCCACGCCCGGCCGTCCTGGAGGTTCTCCGCAAAGAAGACCCGGCTCCGGTCCATCGCCGGCTTCTCCGAGATATCCATGCTCCGAATGCCCACCTGGACGATCGGGCACAGCTCGCGCGCCCGCGCCATCACGCAGGCGTGGTTGTACCTGGAACCCTCGTATTCATCCCTCAAGTCGGCGTGGGCATCGAGTTGCAGGACGCTCAGGCCCGGAAACTGGCGGGCGTGCGCCTGGATCGCACCGATGCTCACGGAATGCTCCCCTCCGACGAGTACGACGAATTTGCCGTTCGCCAGGTGCCCCGCAACCCTGGTGCGGACGGCTTCGACCATCTTCTCCGGCAGGAGATCCCCCCGCCCGACGGGCTTATCGGTGAAGATCCCGCGTAGATAGACCTGCGAATCGGTCTCGATGTCGTACAACTCGACCGTGCCCGAGGCGCGAATGATGGCCTCCGGGCCCTTGTCGGCTCCCTTCATCCACGTGCTGGTCAGGTCGTAGGGCACGGGCACAACGACGATCCGGGAACTGGCCGCCTGCCTGTACTCGGCGGGCAGACCGCCGAAGCTGTTCACGATTTCGGTCATGGCTTTGCCTCCACAAAAATCGCAGCCCGCGCCTTCGTGGGCACGGGCTGTCTACGGAGATTCGGTGTTCTTCTGCGCCGGGGCCGGACGGCCAACTCCGTCAATGAACGACCTAACGGGCTACGGAGTTCTCGTCGAACAGAAACATGGCGATGGCCACGGTCGTGGTCCAGAGGTCCTTGTGTCCCTTGGCGGTCTGCGTGATGTTGGACGTGCGGATGATCAGACCGCTGGACCGATAGACCTGCTCCTTCTCCGACCAGGCCTTGTTCGGGTCCACTTCCAGGCCGAGGGTCGTTCCGAGCATCCCGGCGGCCAAGTCTTCCGCCAGGTCGGAAGCTTCCTTCTCGTTCATGCCGTGGCCGTGCACCTCGCTGAGGTAACCCCAGTTGGTTTCGTCTTTGGGCACCGCGATTCCCACGGAGGAGGCCACCAGGCGGCCATGCTCGTCCGTGTCGGACCGGGCCATGACGCAGTAGCAGATCCCGCCGGGGGTCAACTCTTTCAGACCCTTCTCCCGGCTGACGATCTTGCACCGCGGCGGCAGGATGGACGAGACCTGCACCAGGTTCTGTTGGGCCACGCCAGCCTTGCGCAGGGCCTCTTCGAAGCTCTTGAGCTGGTACTTATGCCGGCCGACGCCCTTCGTCAGGAAGACCTTCGTGGGAACCAGGTTCACCATGTTCACCTCCCGCAAGAGGATCCTCGACGCGACCTCTCGCGCCGGGAGCCCCCTTTGCACTGAGACTCCAAAAATCGAACTGCTGCAACATGGAGATCAGGCTCGTGTGTCGCCAAGCCTCATCTCCATCCTGCAGCCATCCGTCCTCGACCACGCCGGGCCCAAGTTCAGCCTGCGAATTATAGACAGCGACCCTCCCTTCGCAATGAAAATATTCAGAAAGCAGAGCCCTTCAGAACGCCAGGTACCTTTCCGCCTTTCGGAGTCGTGCTCCCCTCCGTCCCATCTGATCGACCGCTCGCACCCGTTGTGTCCGGCGCAGTTGGAGAACGCGATCCACGGTCGTCGGACCCAGCCCCGGCACTTTCAATAGTGCTTGGCGGGAGGCCCGGTTCACCTCCACCGGAAAGAATTCCGGATGGCGCTCGGCCCAGGCCTCCTTTGGATCGATTTCGAGGGACAGGTAGCCCCGACCGTCGCACGGGATATCGACATCGGTAAACCCGTATTTCCGCAGGAGGAAATCCACCTGGTACAGGCGGTGCTCCCGCAGGAACGGTTCGCTCGGCGTGGCATCGGCATCTGGCCGATGCTGCAGGGGCTGGAAGCCTATGCCACTGGGACCAACCTCCGGTCCGCCCGATAAAGACACATCCCCCAGCCCCTTCTGATAAGCACTGAAGTAGATGCGATGCATCCGCAGGCGGTCGTAGAGGCCCCACATGTATTTGATGATCTCGGCATCCGACTCGCCGGCAGGTCCGACGACGAACTGCGTGGTCTGCTTGACCCGTTGGAAGCGCGAGCCTTGGGCCGTCAGTTGGCTGATCCGCTTGATCGGCCTGATGATGTCGCGCAGGTAGTCCTTGCGGCGGGAGAGCTTGGCCAGATGCTTGGCGCCCGGCGTCTCGATATTGAGGGATACGGCGCTCGCCAGCGAGACGGCCTCGTCGATGGCGGCGTCGCTGGCGCCGGGGATGATCTTGAGATGGATGTAACCCTTGAACTGGTGCCGCCGGCGCAGGAGACGGGCAGTCGCGTTGAGACGCTCCATCGTCGCATCCGGCGTACCGACGACGCCGGAGGTGAGGAACAGGCCGAAGACCTCCCGCCGATTGAAATAGTCGAGGAACACCTGGGCGGTCTCCTCCGCGCTCAAGGTACACCGCCGGATGTCGTGCTCCTCCCGCAGCGGGCAGTACTTGCAGTCGTTGGTGCAGACATTGGAGATGAGCGTTTTGAGCAGCACGCTCGTGCCGCCGTTGGGCAGCGTCACCGGGTAGATCCAGCGCCCGTCCCCGCCGCGACGGCGGCCCTCATCCTCCCGCGTGCCGCACGCACAGGCCAGGTCGTACTTGGCGTCGTCGCTGAGGATTTCCAGCTTCCGCTGTGTATCCGGCTTGGAGATCACCCCTACCATCGTCGTTCGAATCCATTCCTCGGGGACCATGGCGTCTTCACGTCTGTGCGTAACACCACACCGCGTGCAAGCACATTCTAACACACCGGGGGCAGGCCACAAGCGCGGAAAGTCAAATCCGATGCGCCACGCCGCCGGAAATGCTCGGCCGGACCCAACGATTGAATTGCCGTCGGGGGGACTGAACGCTGCTCCGCCCGCGCCCTGGACGACAGCGACGCCGGCCGCGCCTCGGCAAGCGGCGCGGGAGACCTCGGGCTTCGAGCATGCCGCCTCAGCCGCGGCCCACTGCGCCACGCATCGGAGACTCGCGGCTCCGTTCGGGCGACATGTCCGACGATTCCTGAAGCGCCACTCGCGCGATGTGGGCGAGCAGAACCGTGACGATCACCGTCACGGCCAGACCGAGCCAGAAGAACGCCTGCTGGGCGGGCGTGGTCTGAGCCTCTCCCCGGGCATAGGCGGCCACTTCAGTCAAAGACCGCAGGCCCGCGCCGAAGTACACGTACAGGACCATTCCCGGCGTCACGCCGATGACAGTGCCCAGGACGTACTTCCAGAACGGGACCTTTGTCAGACCCAGCACATAGTTCACGATGACAAAGGGAGCGATCGGACTGAGGCGGCTGAGCACGACGACCTTGAGCCCATGCTCGTCCATTGCGTTGTCCAGTGACGTGAATCGTGGACGGCGGGCCACCCGCTGCGCCACCCAGCCGCGCGCGATCGTGCGGATGATCCAGAAGGCCGCGCAAGCCCCCACCGTGCCGCCGAGGGTCGCCGCGAGGCTGCCCTTGAGGACACCGAAAAGAAAGCCGGCCGCTACCGTGGGAATCGACGCCGGGATCAGGAACACGCATCCGACCACGTAGAACAGACCGAGCACGACAGGTCCCCAGGGTCCCACGCTGCCGATGTACTCGAACAGCCGCGTGAGCCATGGGACGGCAGGGAAAGTGACGGCCGCCACAATCAGGCCGGCGACAACCACGACCAGGATGACCAGCCTGATCCTCTTGACTGCCATAGCTCCTGCCTATCTCACGCCGATGTCTCCTCCGCTTCAGCCCCTACTGCTGCGACAAGGATACCACCCGGGGCGGCCCTCCGCCAGACAGAACTGTCTTTGGAGCATCGGGACTCATGGTTTCTCCTTGAGAGTGCGCCGGCAATGGGGTATATCCTGAGGGGAACTTCCCAGGAAAGGATGACCACTATGAACGAAGCGAATGATCGTGGTGCCAGGAACGTGTCACGCAGGGGATTCATGCAGCAGGCAGCCGCGGCGGCGGCATTCACCATCGTGCCAGGTCACGTCCTGGGCGGTCGGGCGCAGGCGGCCCCGAGCGAACAGATCAGTATCGCCGGGGTCGGGATCGGCGGCGTCGGCCGGCCCTTCCTGCAGGGCTGCGCCGCCGAGCCGAACACGCGGATCGCCTTCCTGTGCGACGTGGACCACCAGTATGCCAAGCTAGTCTTCGAGGAGTATCCGCAGGCCCAGCGGTATCGCGACTACCGCGAGATGCTCGACAAGGAGAACGACAAGATCGACGCGGTCCTGGTGGCGACGCCGGACCATACCCACGCCGTGATCTCGATGGAGGCGATCCGGCGGGGCAAACACCTGCTGTGCGTCAAACCGCTGACGCGAACGGTCCACGAGGCCCGCACAGTCACCGAGGCCGCCCGCAAGGCCGGAATCGCGACCCAGGTAACCGCCTCCTCCTCCACCAGCGAGGGCGCGTGCAGCCTGTGCGAGATGATCTGGGACGGCGCGATTGGCGACATCCGGGAGGTGCACTGCTGGTCGAACCGCCCGCTGTGGCCGCAGGGTATGGCCCGCCCGGAGGGTTCGGACCCGATCCCGGCGCACCTGGACTGGGACCTCTGGATCGGTCCGGCCCCGATGCGACCCTTCAAGGACAAATGGGGCAAGGACCACCTGGTCATGCAGCAGGCCAAATACGACTACCCGTTCGACGCCGTGTACCATCCGTGGAACTTCCGCGGCTGGTGGGATTTTGGCACCGGCGCCCTCGGCGACATGGGTTGCCACCATCTCAACACCCTGTACAAAGTCCTCAAGCTCGGGCACCCGACCAGCGTCTGGGCCAGCTCGACCAAGGCGATGCCCGAGGCGACGCCGCTGGCCTCGACGGTCGCGTGGGAGTTCCCCGCTCGTGAGGGAATGCCCCCCGTAACGGTCTACTGGTACGACGGCGGGATCAAGCCACCCCGGCCGCGCGAGCTGGAGGAAGGCCGCAAGTGGCCCGACGAAGGCAATCTCTACGTCGGCGACAAGGGCAAGATCCTCGGCGACACCGGCAGCGGACGCATCATCCCCGAGTCGAAGATGCAGAGCTACGCGAAACCGCCGAAGACACTGCCAAGATCCAACTTCAAGAACATCGCGACCGGCGAGTGGATCCGCGCCTGCCAAGGCGGCGAAAAGGCAAGCTGCAACTTCGAGGTCGGCGGCCCCCTGGCCGAACTCGTGCAGCTCGGCAACATCGCCATCCGACGAGGTGAGAAGCTCGCCTGGGACGGCCCCAACCTGCGCTTCACCAACGACGAAGAGGCCAACAAGCTCATCCGCGAGCCCTACCGCAACGGCTGGAGTCTGTAGTCAGCGATGTGATGTGAAAGACACTCGTGTGGCATCGCAGCGGCGCGTGGAACCCGAAGTGGATTCACCGTCGCTGGGCGGCCGGACGCAACAGCGCGACCCAGTCCTCCTGCGGGTCCGACGGAGGTTCGCCGATGGACTGCCTGCCCGGTCCATAGATCAACTTGACGGAGCCGTCCTGCAACGCTCCACCTCCACGAGGGTCATACCAGGAGACGGAGAACGCATTGCGACTCTCGCCCAGATCGATGTCCGTTGTGCCACCGTTGGGGCGGTACACGACGTATGTCCCGGCGTCGCTCGCCAGGCAGTATTTCGAGTTGTCGTTCTTGTCGTTGCCGATCAGGGCGTCGGCGTTCTTCATATTCCAAAACGGGACCCTGTTCCGGCGGAAGAACTCCAGGGCGATCCGGCAGTAGTCCCACGACCGGTCCCGGCTGCGGAAGTCCTCGCAGTTCAGATCGTGCTGGGGGAGCTTGTAGCCGAAGTAGTATTCCACACCCGCGCCGCCGGCCATGAACGTGCCCCAGAGGCAGTACTTGCGGATATCGTGCATCGTGTAGGGTTTGCCGCCTTGCACACCTTCACCACGGTGGCCTTCGTACCCCGGATCGGGCGGGACGCCCATATCCGCCGGATTCTGCTCGTCGTTGGCCACCACCCAGGGCTTGCCCGCCCGGGCGGATTCCGCGAGCCACTTGAGCGTCCGCTGGTGGGCCTGGCTCCAACTGTTTTGCAGCGAGGCACCGGTCAGGAGCGACTTGTCCCCCAGCAACGGCGGGTAAACCCGGTCCTGCTGGTTCGGGAAGGTGTGAATGACGATGTGGTTCTTGTAGGGATCGGTGTTGTGAAGATACCGCGCCATGTCCACGATCTCCTCCGTGGATTGGGTGTTCTCCTCGCCGATGTTCCAGTTCAAGGCCAGGCTGTGCGCGAAGCGGGCGATCAGCTCGCGGCAGTAGAGCTTCCGCTCGACGCCCAGCTTGCCGCCGTCGAGCGCTTCGGGAACGACGGCCTCCTCCAGCTTGTCGCCCCGTCGGTTGTCGTCGATCTCGTTCTCCTGGAGTTTGCAGTGCAGGTACAGGCCCTGGCGGGTCGCGTGGTCGAATACGAGGCCCCACTGGTCGAGCTTCGAGCAGTCGTACCGCAGCTTGCTGTCCCGCTCGATGAAAGGCCAGACATTGTCGCCATCGCCGCCGGCGTTGTAGGTCAGGAAGGAAAAGGCGTTGCAGCCCTTCTCCGCCAGGTAGTTCAGGGCGCCGATCATCCCTTTGCCCTTGCCGTCCTTCCACGTCGGGTCGCCCTCGCGCCAGTCCTGCACGTGCGGCTGCCACATCTTGAGCGGCAGGTTCTTCCTGTGAGCGACCGTCCCGTCGAAGTCCGCGTAGGCGAGGAAGATTTCAGGCGCATCCGGCCCGGCCTTCAGGAAGTACCGGCCCGTGCCGGCAAAACGCAGGTAGTGGCCGCCGACGTACTCCAGTCGTCCCTGGCGGCGGAAGTCCCGGCCCCGCTTGTCCGTGGGCGCCACGACGAAGTTCCCAGTCTCGCCGTCCATGTATCCAGCCGCGACGCCTGCCTGCGAATCCTCCGCGACAGCGACATGGGTCCCCTTGCGGAACGAGACGCGGTAGTCCCACGATCCCTCCTCCGGCGGCGCGAAGTGGACCCGCCATTGGTTGCCGGCATCGGCGCTCGTGTCGGCAGCATTGCCGTCGGCGGCGTAGTAGCCGGGGACAACATAGGTCTTGCCCCCCTTCGAGAACGTCACGTCCAGACGGTAATCGGTGAACGGATTGGGGTCGGCCGTTTCACTCGTTGGGGGACCGTCGAAGGTGATCGTCACCTTGTGCCAGGTCTTGAGTTCGCCGGCGACCTGTCCGGCCGACGCCAAGGAGCTCCAGGCAGACGTCAGAATCAGGGCGGTCGTGATGTGTGTTGTCAGCTTTCTCACGGGGCAGCGACCTCCATTGACGATTGAGCATCGTTCCAGTTCACGGCACGGATTGTACGGGCTGTGACGAAACACGTAAAGCGTGGCGGTACCGGCCAACCAGGAAACCTGTGGCGTTGGTCCGGGCGGATGGTATGATGGTCCGCGGAATCGACGACACGGAACCGAAATGCGGAGACGACCGGAGGTGTGTGAGACCGATGGATATGGAACGGATGGACGAACGGGCGAGAGACCCGCGCTTCATCCCGGGCATCTACAACTACTGCGATGCCTGGTGTGAACGCTGCGCGTTCACCTATCACTGCATGAACTACACGCTGACCCAGGAGGAAGAAGCCGCCCATTCCCGATCACGCGACGCGGAGAACGAGGCCTTCTGGGACAAGTTGCACGCGACCTTCGAGACTACGAAGGAGAAGCTTGAGGAGATGGCGGAAGAGACGGACTTCGACCTCGAAGAGGAGGAACTCGAAGAAAGCATGCGCGAGCAGGACCGGGTGCATGAGGCGGCCCAGTCGATGCCGTGCAGCCGAACCGCGATGAGATACATGGACGTGGTCGACCAGTGGTTCCAGCTCAATGAAGGGCTTTTCGCAGACAAGGGTGGCGAGCTGGAGTTCCTGACCCAGGCCGACGAACCGGGTGACGACTCCCTCGATGACGTGACAAGCCTGCGCGACTGCCTCGAAGTGATCCGCTGGTATCAACGTCAGATCTGGGTCAAGATCTGCCGGGCGGCCAGCGGCACGATCCGCGCCGATCTCGATGAGATCGCGTGCTTTCAGGAAGACGCTGACGATTCCGCCAAGGTCGCTCTTATCGGCATCGAGCGTTCCCTCGCCGCCTGGGCCACCGTGCTGAGCAGGTTCCCCGACCACGAGGACGCGATCTTCTCGCTGACCCTGCTCAAACGCCTGTTGCGCCAGGTCGAAGCCGCCTTCCCCAACGCCCGCGCCTTTCGCCGCCCGGGATTCGACGACGAATGAAGCTGAGTGCGCCAACAGCATTGATCGCCACTCACGCACGTTCTCAATCCATCGACGCCGGACCGTGGACGTGACGCAGGTAGGCACTGGAAACCTCGCGCCGCCGGACCATGCCGATGACCCGGCGCTGTTGCAGATCGTTCACCACGGGCAGCGCCGAGAGATCGCTTTCCACGAACAACTCCAGCGCGTGGTCCAGCGTGCTGTCCGGCGTCAGGGGTCGGACATCAACCCTCATGAGATCTTCTGCCAAAACCAGATATTTTAGAGCCGGTTCATTCGAGGTCGGATGAACTTCCTCCACGCCGATCACGCCCTGAAGGCGGTCTTCTGCGTCCACCACGGGCAGGACCTCGTACGGGGTGGTCGTCAGTCGGTCCACCACCATGTCCAGCGAATCGCCCGGATGCAGCATGGTCGCCGCATGCTGGGGCGAGAAGAACGCCCCGACGCGAATCTCGGCCAGGACCTCGCGAATGTAGCTGCCCTGATGGGCGGGCGAGCGGGACCGGCTGGCCACCTGGGACGAATAGATCGATTGCTCGTCCGAGACAATGAAGGACAAGGCGCAGACCCACAGGGACGGGAGCAACAGGCTGTAACCGCCGGTTAGTTCGCTAACGATGATGAGCGTGGAAAACGGGGTCTTCGCGGCCGCCGCGAAGAACCCGGCCATTCCCACGATGACGAAGCTGGCCGGGTGCGGGACCAGTCCCGGCCAGAGGTTGTGGAGCATCACGCCCAAGGCGCCGCCCCCGCAACCACCGATCACGATGGAAGGACCGAACACGCCGCCGGAACCGCCGCTGCCGATGGTCAGGCTGGTCGTAAGAATCTTACCCAGGGCAATGATCAACAGCAGAGCCGCACTGACATCCGTGTCCTGCAACATGGCCCCCTGAATGGCGGAGTACCCGAACGCCAGCACCGCCAGAACCTTCTCCTGTCGGCCCAGAAGCAGGTACAGCGTCAAACCCACCAGGCCAGTCAGGAAAGCGCCGAGGGCCGGCCGAAAGTGACGCGGAATGGGCAGGCGGCCGAAGGCCCGCTGGCAGCCGTAGAACGAGCGGGTGTAGAGCAGAGCCAGCATGGCCATGAACAGCGCCAGCAGGAGATAGGGTCCCAGTGACAACGGACCGCTGAAGGCCAGCTCGGGGATCTGAAAGAGCGGCTCCCACCCGGTGAAGGCGCCGAAGACACAGTAGGAGACGACGCTGGCAATCCCGGCGGGAATGATCACTTCGGGTTCGAATTCCGGCGAACGGTACAGCACCTCGGCGGCGAACATCGTCCCGGCCAGCGGCGCGCGGAACACCGCCGCGATGCCGGCGCCCATCCCGGCGGCCATCAGCACACGACGGTCCGCGGGACGCAAGCGAAGGATACCGGCCAGTAAGGAGCCGAAGCCGGCGCCGATCTGGGCGATGGGACCTTCGCGTCCGCCGGAGCCACCGGTCCCGAGCGTCACGGCGCTGGCGACAATCTTGATCAGCGGAACCCGGGGTCGAATCAGTCCCTGCCGGTGATGGTAGGCAGCAATCACAGCGTCGGTGCCATGTCCCTCGGCCTCCGGCGCCAGTGTGAAGACCAGGATGCCGCTGACGAGCCCCCCCAGCGTCGGGATCAGGAGCAGCAGCCACGGATGAAACGGACGCGTCACTTCGGGTAGCCAGGCCAGATCGGGCTCGCCCAGCGGATGGGGATGCGGAACGTACCCCGCCCACATCCCGAGCGCGTAGTGTTCCGCGACGCGCGTAGCGATGTAGAAACCGATCCCGGCCAGTCCGGCGACGATGCCGACCAGGGCCGCGAACCCCAGGAGCCGGACCTGGCCGCGCACACGGTCGCTGCCCAGTCTCGAGGTCCTGCGAAACAACCCAGAAAGGGGATGGATAAAAGGCAATCGCAATTTCGGCAATTCTACCTCCCGATGCCGTACTGTGAGCTATCGAGAACGCTACTTGCAGTCACGGGTGAAATCCCGGTGCGGCGGTGATTGGTTCGCGCAGTCACAGACAATCGGCCGCCGGACCATTCCACGGTACTGTAGCAGAAGAGTCGCGCCGATGCACATTCTTTTCTGCGGACGAGTACCTTGGGTAGCGGCGGTTCGGCCCAGGAAAATACAGGGCACCTGAAGCCCACTTTGTTCTTCGACTCGAACTTGCCTGGGAGCTGTTGAATCTCAAGCGAAGTCAAGCTCGCGGGGGGACTTCGTCAATCTACCTCAATTCGGCCATAGGTAAGGAAGCCGAGCCCGGTCCACACTCCCTCCAGTTTGTGCGGACCTGCTTCGATGGTCAGACACGGAAGACCATCGCCAAGCTGCGCTTGACGCTGCCACCCGGAGTTGAGTTCCTGCCGGTTCCTCTCTTGCGCCCTCATGGTTGGAGAGAATCTATCGGCTCTCTGCCCGTCGCATGTCCACCCTTGTCCAATCCGTCCAACACCATGCTGCTGGCGTAAAGCGCAAAATGCCAGGGGTCCGGGGACAGAGTCCCCGGGACACGGGAGACTGCCGATCTTTCTGCTGGAACGGCGCGTGGGCGGTGTCGGCGCCTTCCGGGAGCGAGTCCGCCAGGTCGCGATTGGCGTGGTGGAGCTGGACGATCTTCTCCTCGATCGTGTCGGCCGCGACCAAGCGGTAGACCGTGACCGGACGGGTCTGGCCGATGCGGTGGGCGCGGTCAGAGGCCTGCTCCTCGACCGCGGGGCTCCACCACGGGGCCGTACAGGCCCCGCCCCTCTCAAGCAGGGGGAAGCGAAGGAAATTGCGGTTTCGTAAAGCATGTCAGGGGCGCAATGTGTTAGATAGGTGCAATTGCGCGACGAGGTTCAGGTCGAGTGAGGCACGTGCTACGCGACAAGTGGCTCATTTTGAGGTTCCGGCACGGCAGCCAAGAGGCGTTCTGCCGGATTTACGAGAGGTACCGGGACGATCTCCTGCGTCTGGCTGTGTCATTGTTGAAGGACAAGTCGGCCGCCGAGGACGTCGTGCACGAGGTCTTTGCCGGCCTGATCGGGGCGCAGCAAACCTTCAGACTGACCGGCAGCCTGCGGGCCTATCTGGCCACCTGCGTCGCCAATCGCGCCCGCAACACCAACCGCGACAACCGGCGCGGCGTGCATCTCGACCCGGCCGAATCGGTGGCGATACCCTGCGAGCGCCGGCGGCCCGACCAGTGGGCCGTCTGCAGCGAGGAGTTCGACAAGCTCCGGGCGGCGCTGCTGCAACTGCCGTACGAGCAGCGGGAGGTGATCACGCTTCGCGTCTACGGACAGATGACGTTCCGTGAGATCGCGGCGTTGCACGGGACGTCCATCAAGACAGTGCAGAGTCGCTATTCCTACGGCCTGGACAAGCTGCGCCTGGCGCTCGACGGAAAGGTGAAGGTATGAACAGCCGCAGGGACCTCGAACAACTGCTGAGAAACGCCCCGTTCCACTCGGACGCCGGCGCCAGTCGCGCGAGATTGGACGAGTTGCTGGGACAATGGGATCGGTCAATCGGCCGCCCCGGACAGGCAGGCGGCCTCGGGAGGCATGTCATGAAGAGCAAGACGGGCAAACTGGCCGCCGCGGTCATCGTTCTGGTCCTGATCGGCGTCGGCATCGTTCGGTTTGGCGGTCGCAACACCAGCGTCGCGCTGGGCGCCATCGTCGAATCCATGCAGCGCGTGCCGTGGATCCGCATAACGGGCACGCTGCAATCGCCCAGGACAAAGGGGCCCTTCGAGGAGTGGCAGAGTTCCGATCAACGCATCCTGGTCTCGATAGACCCGAACGGCGTCATCACCTATCGCGACTATGCCGCCGAGGCGATGTATGTCTATCAACCCGGGACGAATACAGTCACGATCAGTCCGACCACCGACCGGTACAATGTGGCCTCTCCCGGCTCACCCGTCGGGGCGATCCAGGAGATGATCGCCTCCCAGGAGCAGGCCGGGGCGCAGGTCACCTACGACGCGATGACCTACAACGGTGTGCCCGCGCGGAAGATCCACATCGTTGCCAAAGAGCAGGACATGACGCTGGTCTGCGACCGCGACAGCGGTCTGCCGTTGAGCATACAGAGCGTCGCCACGTTGCCCGAGATGCCCGAGAGGGTCGTTACGTCAATCGTGTTCGAGTATCCGGCAGAAGGCCCGGCCGATATCTACGCACTGGGCGTACCCGCCGACGCGAAGGTGGCCGACAACCGGCCCAAGGGCAGTGCGGCCGATCTGGTTGAGCAGGTGCAGCGCCGCTTCGACGCCGGGTTCGAGGACCACATCGCCGTGATGCTCGAATCGTACGTGGGCGGCAACGAGACGCTCGAGCCGGCGCAGATCGTCGTGATGTGGCAGCAGGGGCGCCAGAAGCGCATGGGCCGCTATCATGCCTGCAACTTCGGAGATCGCCGGCCCGAGATGGCTACGCTTTACCCTGCCATCAAGGACCTCTGGCCCAACCTGACGATAGCCGACGTGCTCGGCTTGATCTCCGATGAGTTCGCTGAGTACCAGTTGATCTTCGACGGGACGGCTTCGACGAATTGGAGCAGGTTCTCGGGCCGAGTCAATGTGCAGACCATCACGACCGATCTATTCCAGACACCCAGTATCATCGATTGGCTCACCAACCTGGCCGGGATCAACCCGATGCTCCTGATGAGTTCCGGCCCGAATCTGCAGAAGAAGCTCGAAACGTTTCCGGCCGATCCGAATCACCCGGGCTTGGTTGGGTTCCATGTCGTCACGACGTCGAGCGATTCGAGCGGACGCCTGCACGGGACGACCCCCAGAGTCGGCAGTGAATCGTACTGGTTCGACCCGGACAGGGACTATCTGCTCATCGAGAGATGGAGCCGCAACGAGCGGGACGAGGGGATCTATGAATTCCTCACGGAGACCTCAGAGGTCGCCCAGACCCCTGCCGGGAAGTGGTATCCCAGAATCATTCGAATCACCGCGTCCTATCCGGCCTACGACGGAATTCATCACAACACGCGCGAGCGGCGAATCCTGCTCGATACGTCTCCCGTGTTCGAGCCGGGGACGTTCGACGCCGTCCCCCTGCAGTCCGGCCCGAGCGCGGCACGTTGATCATCTCCGAGAAACCTCGTTCCTGTCGTAAGAACGGGGCTTGGTCCTGCCGTAAACGTCGTGCTCCACGGGCGAGACGCCCGTGCTACTTCTCGCGCAGCCTCTCAGCGGTTGCGCAGCAGGTCGATCAGTTCATCGGCGGTGAGGGTGTGGGCGGTGTCGGTGCCTTCGAGGAGCGAATCCGCGAGGTCGCGCTTGGCGTGGTGGAGCTGGACGATCTTCTCCTCGATCGTATCGGTCGTGACGAGGCGGTAGACCGTGACCGGACGGGTCTGGCCGATGCGGTGGGCGCGGTCGGAGGCCTGGTCCTCAACCGCCGGGTTCCACCAGGGGTCCATGTGGATCACATAGTCGGCGGCGGTCAGGTTCAGACCTAGGCCGCCGGCCTTGAGCGAGATCAGGAACAGGTCCCCCTCGCCATTCTGGAACGCGTCGATCCGCTTCTGGCGGGTCTTGGCGGGGGTCTGGCCGTCGAGGTACTGGTAACGGATGCCCCTGGCGTCCAGGTGCTCGCGGAGCAGCGTGAGGTGGTCGACGAACTGAGAGAAGACCAGGGCCTTATGTTGGTTTTCGAGCAGTTCGTCCACCAGTTCAGCGAAGGCCTCGAGCTTGGAGCCGGTCAGGCCGCAGTCGGGCATCACCAGGCGGGGATTGCAGCAGCAACGACGCAGCTTCATCAACTCGGCCAGGACTTGGATGTGCGCCTGGCCGGGAGCCATGTCTTTCGCAGATTCGAGACGTTCCAGGGCCCGTCGGCGCAGGGATTCGTGCAGGGCCCGCTCTTCGGGGCTCAACTCGACCAGGCGCACGCTCTCCGTCCGCGGCGGCAGGTCTTCGAGCACCTGCGACTTGGTCCGGCGCAGGATGAACGGCTGGACCAGCGCCTTGAGAATGTGGCTGGCGTGCGGGTCGCGCCCGCCCTCGATGGGACGGACGAACCGCTCGCGGAAACGCTCCTCCGAGCCCAGCAGACCGGGGTTGATGAAACGGAACAGATTCCAGAGCTCCGAGAGCCGGTTCTCGATGGGCGTACCGGTGCAGATCATGCGGAAGCCGCCGTCGAGATTCATCGCGGCCGATGACCGCTTCGTCGCGGCGTTCTTGATCGCCTGGGCCTCGTCCAGAACGATCGTCGCGAACCGCACGTCCCTGATCGCCGCAGCCTCCTGCTGAAGCAGCGTGTACGAGCAGATCGCCAGGTCGAACGGTCCCAGGGCCTTGAGAACATCCTCCCGCCGGCCGAGATCGCCGATCCCGAAACGGATGGGGCGCAAGGTCGGCGCAAAACGCTGCGCCTCGAAGACCCAGTTGGCGCAGACGCTCGTCGGGGCTGCGACCAGGGTCGGGCCCTGCGATGCCCGGTGCAGGATCAGGGCCAACGCCTCGATGGTCTTGCCCAAACCCATGTCGTCGGCCAGGCAGGCGCCGACGCCCCATTCCGCCAGGCGGGCCAGCCAGACGAAACCATCCCCCTGGTACGGACGCAGGGTCGCCTGAAGGGTTGAAGGGACCGCAGGCTGGTAAGACTCGACCGCGCGAAGCCGCTCGAGGTGCGCGTCGAACTTCGCGTCTGTCTTGAACCGGCCCACCTCGTCCTTCCACTGCTCGAGCCCGATGGCCGCCAGCGGATGGACGCGGAGCGTATTGCCCTTGCCGACGTACTGCCCGCCCGCGGCGAGCCATTGAAGCTGCTTTCGCAACTGCCGGGTCAGGGCCACGTATTGGTCTTTGCCAAGAGCAATGAACCGCTGGTCCTCGTTCTCGATCTGGTCCAGGAGTGTTCGCATCTTGAGCACGAGATCCTGGTCCACCTGAACCTCGCCTTCCACCTCGAACCAGTCCTGGGCCGAGTGAATCGAGAGCTGGAACTGCTGCGGCGTGAGCGATCGCACAGTGATCGGATCGCCCTTGGGCCATTCCACCCGCACGGTCTCCGCCGGGACCGTCTGCAGCTTCTCCAACAACTCCAGGGCCTCCTCGGGATCGTCCAGGGTCCAGACCCAGACTCCCTCATCTCCCTCGGCGTCCAGCACCTCGATGGCACCCAGCGCCAGTCGGGCCCGCTCGGTTTCTTCCTTGAGAAGCCGACGGGTCTGAAGGGTCTGGCCCGCCACGGACTCAACGAGGTGCGCCGTGCCGACGCCGGGCGCAAAGGCACGCTGCGACGGATCGCCCAACGGGACCACGACCATCTCGGCGCGCAGGCCCTGTTCGAGGCGCTGTAACCGCAGTCGAGGCCGGCAATCCGGCTCGACCACTTCGGCCTCCGCCGCCAAGGCTACATCCGACTGGATTCCGACGTGCCGGGAAAGCCCTTGCAGCCGATGGAGAGCCTCCTCCGAACGGTTCTTGGGGATCGAGATCCCGTCGGGGCCGAGGATCTCGGCCATCTTCAGGTGCATCGGCTCGAACACCACCACCCGCAGGCGGTTGGGCGGTTCCTTCACAATATGACTGCCGGTCGAACCGTTCGTCGTTTCGGGGTTTGGATAGGGGTCCATGCAGAGGCGCAGGCGCCCTCCCTTGGGCGTGATGTGCACCTCCGGCGTGCCTTCCACAATCTCGACCGGCAGGTGGGGGCGATCCTCCCAGAAGACGTTGGGATGTCCCGCCAGGGCTCGCAGCGTCACGCCGGGGTCAAGCCGGTAGACGGCATCGTAGTGGTCCTGTCTCACGAGGATGCCGGCCAGAGCGGCCTTGTCCTGCTCGCTCAGGAAGTCCAGTCCCTCCTGCTCGTACTCAGCCAGTCGATAGAGGGCGATCTCCCGGCCTTTCGTCCAGGCTCCTCTCTTGGTCCGCTTCTGCTCGACCGGGATCACCGCGATGCGGTTGTGTCCCCACTCCTGCAGTTTCCACCCCAGCCGACGGGAAGCGTCCGGCGGCTGCTGACCCGCAAGCTCGGCCTCCCGCAGGAGTTGCTCCAAGGCCCCCACGCGGCTCTCCCAGACCTCTTTGATGGCCCACATCTCCGAAAGGTCCTTCGCGCCGGCCTCCCGGAAGAACATGTCCGTCCGACCGGCAGGGGAAGGCAGATCCAGGCCCAGTCTGCCCAGCAAGCGAGCGATCTGCATGACAGGCCATCGGGCGCCCCGGGCTTCGGACTCCCGCAGAAAGCCCCCGATCTCCTGGACCAGGGTCTGCGTGCGGGCCCGCGAGGCCTTGCCCTGCGAGGTGTAGAACCAATACAGCAAGTACATCAGATAGACGCATGCTTCCGCCAGAGGGGCATCCCGATGATAGGAGGGTCGCCAGGAGACATCGGAATCCCACGCGGGGTTGTGGCCTTCGTGCCACGCCAGAAGCGCCGCCAGCGGGCGGTGAGCCTCGTGGTAGCTTGCATATCCGCGGTTGGCGTCCAGCCAGGCGAGCCAGGTTCGGGCCTGCTGATGGTCCTGGGACCGGTCTGACTGGACCAGGAGCAGGATATGCAGGACGCCCGGGAAAGTATCGAGATAATCCAGCAGACTTCGTTTGCCCTTGCCCACCCTGCGGAGGGCCTGCTCATAGGCCTCGCGGGATTCCTCGATCCGTCCCGACAGCAGCTCGAGCATGCCGCGAATGATCGACGTATCCAGGCTGGGAAACGCCTCCAGCAGGGCTCGCGCGCCGGCGAGGTCACCCGCCAGGATGTCCCGTTCCGCCAGATGATTGACGCATTGCCCCAGGTGGGCCCGTCCGGGGTCCTGGCGGTGGTCCAGGAGCCAGGCCCGCGCGTAGGCGAACACCGCATGGTCCAACAGCAGGTGCGTGGTCCTCTGATGAAGGGCCGCGTACAGCAGCGCGTCGTGGGTCTCAGGGTCCAGAAGAGCAAGGTAGGCCGGCTGGAAGGGATCCATGCAAACCACGAGCAGCACGTTGGTCAACGAGTGCGTCTGGACATCTTTGCCGCACAGCAGCGCCAGACGGTTGAGCTCCTGGGCATCGTTGTTCTCCAGGGCCAGGCACACATCCCGGCACGCGTGGAAGAACGAGACGAAACACCGGTTGCCCCACTTGTACTCCCAGGAATTCTCGTCGATCTGTCCGGGTACCGCCTGCTGCAGCGCCGAGGCAACCCGCGGGAGCCAGCCCTTCTTGCGGGCCTCTTCGATGACGCCCCCGCGCACCTCCGGCGGGCAGAGCGCCGGCTCCGATCCGTAGGAGACGATGCTCTTCCGTTCCTTCAGACGTTGAATGCACACCCCGGTCTTCTGCACTGTGATCGGGGACCCATCCCGCATGGTCATTCCGAGCTGCTTGAGGGCCCGCGCCAGGTCGTTCCGGGACAGCGGCCCAAAGGAAAGCGCGTACATCAGCAGGGCCGCCTCCTCCAGGCTTGCCGGCAGTTCCATGTCGATAGAACGAGATTTGTCTTTCAACGGCTCCAACCCGTATTCCACGATCCCAAACTAATCAGTGTACTACATCGGGTTCCCTCTCGGCAAGGTTTCGACGCGATCTTACAGCGCTTCCACGGGATCTATGCGTCGTAAGACCCGCCCGAGTGCGCCCCCGCCCCGCCGCAACCCAGCGGAATCGGCATCCCCGCCGGGAATAACTATAGCCGCCAGGCCGGTCCGGCCGAAATCTGTAGCGGTACCCCCAATTTGGGATAGATATCACAATTCGAACGAGTGAGATTTGCATTCGGCGCGGGACATGGTAAAATACGGGGTTATGGCGGCCATACCGCCCGTGGGTGTGCCATGCACACCTTGACCTGTGGTGGAAAACGAAGGGTGTGCCGGGCACACTTTATATTCTACTGGTTTGAACGATGAAAAAAGGCACCAACAACGAGGAATACAGGATCGAACCGGCGCAGCGGGTCACCCGTCTGCCGCCTTATCTTTTCGGACGAATCAATGCCCTGCGGCACGCCCATCGGCAGCAAGGGGCCGATATTATTGACCTGGGCATGGGCAATCCGATGGATCCCGCCCCGCAGATCGTGATCGACAAGCTCTGCGAGGCCGCCAGGGACCCGCGCAACCACCGCTACAGCGCCTCCAAGGGCATCAAGAACCTCCGCGCCGAGATGGCCAAGAAATATGCCCGCAAGTGGAATGTCGAGCTCGATCCGGACACCGAGGTCCTCGCCTGCATCGGTTCGAAAGAAGGCTTCAGTCATATGTGCCTGGCGATGCTCGGGCCCGGCGATACCGCCATCGTGCCCGACCCGGCCTTCCCCATCCATAACTACGGCGTCATCCTGGCCGGCGGCAACGTGATCACGGTCCCGCTGGGCAACGACCAGAAGTTCCTCGACACCATTGCGATGGTGTGCGAGCACCTGTTCCCCAAGCCAAAACTGCTGATCCTGAACTACCCGCACAATCCGACCGCCATGACGGTCGATCCGGGCTTCTTCGAACCCGTGGTCGACCTGGCCAAGCACTTCAAGTTCCAGGTCATCCACGATTTCGCCTATGGCGAGACGCTCTTCGACGGCTACAAGGCCCCCAGCTTCCTGGCCACCAAGGGCGCCAAGGACGTGGGCGTCGAGTTCACGACCATGAGCAAACCCTACAGTATGGCGGGCTTCCGCGTCGGGTTCGTGGCCGGTAACCGGCAGATGATCGACTATCTGGCGACCATCAAGGGCTACTACGACTACGGCATCTTCCAGGCGGTCCAGATCGCCGGCATCATCGCCATGCGGCACTGTGACAAGGATATCGACGCGCAGAAC
>Ga0209163_1001818_pt1 | contig 20678 bp, 19 predicted proteins | sample MTBAKSrepl2MetaG_FD_187457 | JGI IMG/M metagenome (GOLD analysis project Ga0209163, IMG submission 187457) | Enrichment culture microbial communities om Arthur Kill intertidal strait, New Jersey, USA, that are MTBE-degrading - MTBE-AKS2 (Arthur... | ecosystem: Environmental > Aquatic > Marine >...
TTTATATTCCGCCCGGACCCCGCCTGGGCAAGGTGGTCATCGAGGCGGACGGGGTGAGCAAGTCCTTCGGCGACCGGCTGCTGTTCGAGGATTTGACCTTCTGTCTGCCGCCGGGGGGTATTGTCGGGGTCATCGGCCCCAACGGCGCCGGCAAGACCACCTTGTTCCGGATGATCGTCGGCCGGGAGCAGCCGGATGCCGGCACCATCCGCATCGGCGAGACGGTGAAGCTGGCCTATGTCGACCAGAGCCGCGACGCCCTCGATCCGGAAAAGAGTATCTGGGAGGTGATCAGCGACGGGCAGGACGTCATCCGTCTCGGCAGCCGGGAGGTCAATTCCCGGGCCTATGTCGGCCGCTTCAATTTTTCCGGCACCGACCAGCAGCAGAAGGTGGGCCAGCTGTCCGGCGGCCAGCGCAATCGGGTCCACCTGGCCCGCATGCTCAAGGAGGGGGCCAACGTCCTGCTCCTGGACGAGCCCACCAATGATCTCGACGTCAACACCATGCGCGCCCTGGAAGACGCCCTGGAGAATTTCGCCGGCTGCGCCGTGGTCATCAGCCATGACCGCTGGTTTCTCGACCGCATCGCCACCCACATCCTGGCCTTCGAGGGCGACAGCCGGGTGGTCTGGTTCGAGGGCAACTACTCGGACTACGAGAAGGACTGGAAGGCGCGCATGGGGACCGCCGCCGATCAGCCCCACCGCATCAAGTACCGGCACCTGACACGATAAGTTGCAAGTTTTTTAAGTCGGAGTCTCGAGCCGCTCGCTCACCTCATCAAGTTCGTCAAGTCTCTCTTTTCTCCCTCTCCCATGAAACAGGGGAGAGGGCGGGGTGAGGGGGCAAATACTCTACCACTCTTCTAAGTGAGAGAAGAATCATTGAATACGATTTTGGTTGTACTTTTTAATATTATTTGTGTATTTTGATTACCCTGAAATTTATTGAGAAATTGTCGGTTGACAATTTAGATAAATTGACATACATAAATAATAGACTTGCGAAAAAGCCTGACATTGTGTCAGGCCTTTTCCAGGTCTTCAACCGGCCAGGAATGCTTCCGGGAACAGTCGAAGTCCTCTTTGTGGTAAAAGCAGTGTACTTCATCCATGATCCAGTTGCAAGCCCGGCTCAAAATTTCATGGAGAAGTACTATGGAAAATGGGAATTCAATTTTGGTAACAGGAGCATCAGGAAAACAGTACAAGTTTTGGGTTTATCCATGGGGCCACAAGCTCAAAGCCGAGGGTGGGGTTTATATGGTGCTCAAGAATAGCGGGACCTTATTAGTCCCAAAATATTCTGTCATTTACGTGGGACAAACCGAGAACCTTGATGAGCGTTTTGACGATCACCATAAGCAGTTCTGTTTCAATCGCAATGGCAGGACACATATCGGAGCCCGGCTCGAAAGTGTCAAGGCGACTCGGTTGACAATTGAAGCTGACTTGGTGGCCAGATACTCCCCTTCATGTAACGATTAAAAAGGAAGGGCAGGACCATGAAAACACGAATTGTTCGAATCATGGATTGTGCCGCGGTTCTGCCCGGTTTCTCCACCCAGGGGGCGATCCGGGACGAACCGGAGGGAACGCATCAGGTGGTTATGGGCAAGCATCTGACCCGGGGGATGGCTTATGCCTACAAGGAAGAAGATCGTCTTCGAATTAAGCCGGAGAGGGATCTTTCCCGGTATGTCCTTGAGCCGGGAGATATACTTTATCTCTCAAGAGGTTCAGTGACGTATCCAGTTCTGGTCGAATCCATACCTGAACCAACAGTAGCACCCTCTACCTTTTTCATCCTCACGCCCAGGCCCAATATTGTTCCTGCCTATCTGGTCTGGTGCCTGGAACAGCCTCAAACCGAAGCACATCTCACGGCGTTGCGCACTGGAGCCGGAACGCCGACCATTCCACGCAAAGGGTTCATGGAAATCAAAATACCCCTCCCTGAGAGAGTTGTTCAGCATCGCATTGCAGACTTATGGCGACTTCAGTATAAAGAAAGGGACCTGCAGAGAGCATTAATAGAAGAAACAATTGTCCTTCAACGCCTGGCAGGAAAAACTCTTTTCGACAAATTTACTCAAGGATATAACAGACTATGAGCCCTCAAGTCTCCCAGCAGGAGATAAACGACATTCTCTGGCGCGCCTGCGACTCGCTCCGAGGTACGGTGGACTCAACCGAGTACAAGGATTACATCCTGACCATGTTGTTCCTGAAATATATATCCGATGTCTGGCAGGATCATTATGATAGATATCGCAAACAATACGGCGATGACGAGGAACGCATCCAGCGCCGGATGCAGCGTGAGCGATTCGTGCTGCCGTCGGAGTCGAGTTTTTATCATCTGTACAATAATCGGGAGGCTCCCAACCTGGGCGAGTTGATCAACATCGCCCTGGAGCAGGTGGAACTGGCCAACAAGACCAAGCTGGCCAATGTATTCCGCAATATCGACTTCAACTCCGAGGCCCGGCTCGGCAACACCAGGAAACGCAATCACATCCTGAAAAATCTCATTGAGGACTTCAATGATAAGCGCCTCAACCTGCGGCCTTCACGGATCGGCAGCCTGGATGTGATCGGCAATGCCTACGAGTATCTGATCGGCCGCTTTGCCGCCGGAGCGGGCAAGAAAGCGGGCGAATTCTATACCCCGCCGGAAATTTCCACCCTTTTGGCCCGGATACTCGATCCCCGGCCCGGGGAGCGCATCTGCGATCCTGCCTGCGGATCAGCCTCCCTGTTGTTGAAGTGCGCCCATCATGTCCGTGAGGCGCATGGTTCCACAAACTATTCCCTATATGGCCAGGAAGCGATCAGCTCAACCTGGGCGCTGGCCATGATGAACATGTTTCTCCACAACGAAGATGGTTCGCGTATTGAATGGGGTGATACGCTTCTGGAGCCTAAGCTCATCGAGGGCGATCATCTCATGAAGTTCCAGGTTGTAGTGGCAAATCCCCCTTTCTCTCTCGATAAATGGGGGGCCGACAAGGCTGATGAGGAAAGCAAGCATTTCAATCGCTGGCACCGAGGAGTTCCGCCCAAGTCAAAGGGTGATTATGCGTTCATCAGCCACATGATCGAGACCACCACCGAGGACACCGGCAGGGTGGGTGTCATCGTGCCCCACGGAGTTTTATTCCGAGGCGGAGCCGAGGGCCGGATCAGAAAGGCGCTGATCGAGGAGAACCTGCTGGACGCGGTCATCGGCCTGCCGGCAAACTGCTTCTTCGGCACCGGCATTCCTGCCGCCATCCTGATCTTCCGCCGCGACCGGGGTGGAAGGACTGATGTGCTCTTTATCGATGCCAGCCGGGAATACGAGCAGGGCAAAAAACAGAACAGGATTCGGGAGGAGGTGGAGGTTGCTAAAATAGTCGAAACCTGCCGCAACCGGTCAGCTATAGATAAATATTCCTACGTTGCCGGACGGGAGGAAATAGCCGAAAACGACTACAACCTCAACATACCCCGCTATGTCGATACCTTCGAGGAGGAAGAGGAGGTCGATATTCCCGCTGTACAGAAGCGCATCGAGGCATTGGAGAAGGAACTTGAGCAGGTCCGGAACGAAATGGCCAAATGTTTGAAGGAACTGGGATTGTGAGCGGCAAACTCGGCCGTGCGGCAACTGTTTCCAAAATGGAAACAGTTCAGCTTTCTCAGTCATTCCCGAGGCAGTAATCGGGAATCCAGCAACAGGGCACTCGATGACCAAGCAACCAGCCATGTACATCCTTGCCAGCAAACGCAATGGCACCCTGTACATCGGTGTAACTGGCGACCTGGTGAAACGGATCTGGGAGCACAAGAAAGATCTGGTTGAAGGTTTCACCAAACGCTACCAAGTGCATAACTTGGTTTACTACGAACTCACGACGATATGGTCTCGGCGATCACCCGCGAAAAACAGATCAAGAAATGGAACCGGGCCTGGAAAATTGAAATGATCGAGAAACAAAATCGGGAGTGGAACGATCTATGGCCGAAAATCGGCTGAAACACGGGTACCATGCTGCAACTTCAAACCGTCATTCCCGCGTAAGCGGGAATCCATTACGCCCCCAAAGCGCAAAGAGCTGGATTCCCGCTTACTACCTCGGGAATGACGGACTGGCCTCGATGCAAATGACCGTAGGCGAGTTGGCCGGTTGTTTGGAGGAGCTGAGGTTATGACTCGAAAAGACAAGTCTCCGGCTTCCTCGGCGCAGCCTCCAGCGCAGACGGATACACCTTTCCTGCTTTATGCCGGTGACGATGAAAAGATCCATGTCCGGGTGCTCGTCCGGGCGGAAACCCTCTGGCTGCCGCTTGCGCAAATAGCCGAACTGTTCGGCGTGCAGCCGCCGGCTATTTCCAAGCACCTGAAAAATATTTTTGCAAGTGGCGAGCTCGACCGTACAACAACTGTTTCCAGAATGGAAACAGTTCAAACCGAGGGAACGCGCCGGGTTCAACGAAGCATCGACTATTACAATCTGGACGCCATCATTGCCGTCGGCTATCGGGTCAATTCTCTGCGTGCCACCCGATTCCGGATCTGGGCCACCGGGGTTCTCAAGGAATTTATTAAAAAAGGCTTTGTGCTCGATGACGAGCGACTGAAACAGGGCACACAGACCTTCGGCGAGGACTATTTCCGGGAACTGCTGGAGCGGGTCCGCTCCATCCGAGCCAGCGAACGCCGCATCTATCAACAGATAACCGATATCTTTGCCGAGTGCAGTGTAGACTACGATCCCAAATCGGAAATTACCCAGAATTTCTACGCCATGGTGCAGAACAAGTTCCACTTTGCCATCACCGGCCAGACCGCTGCAGAAATCATCCACGGGAAAGCCGACCGCAACGCTCCCAATATGGGGCTCCTCACCTGGAAAAATGCGCCCCATGGCCGTGTGTTGGCCTCTGATGTAACGGTGGCAAAAAATTACCTGACCGAACCGGAAATCAAACGGCTGGAGCGAACCGTCTCCGGTTTTTTCGACTACATCGAGAACATCATAGAAAACCGCGTCCAGATGAGCATGACTGACATGGGCGAGGCCGTGGACAGGTTCCTGACCTTCAATGAATACCGGCTGTTGGCCGGCAAAGGTCAGATAAGCAAGGTACAGGCCGAGGAAAAGGCACTGGCGGAATATGCTGAGTTTAATAAGGACCAAAAGATCGAATCGGATTTTGATCGGATGGTTAAAAAAACTAATATTCTGGAGCGAGGGAAAGAATGAGCACTCGACAACTCCAGAAGATCAGCAAAAGAATGAGTTCATTGCCATCAGGATGGACTATTGTGCCTCTAAGTGAGGTTGTACGAATCGCCAATGGTCAGGTAGATCCAAAAAGAGGGGATTATAAGGATTTGCCCCATGTTGGTCCAGAGAACATTGAGTCAGGTACTGGTAGAATTCATGGAGTGAGAACTTCAAAGGAACTTGGCCTCAAATCTGGCAAGTACCTTTTTGATGAAGATGCTATTGTCTACTCTAAAATTCGACCGAATTTGAACAAAGTTTGCCGTCCTGGGTTTGTAGGTTTGTGCAGCGCAGATGCATACCCAATGTGGCCAGTTAATGGGATTTCGCCAGATTTTCTTTGTTATTACATGTTAAGCAATATGTTTGTAAAACAGGCTGTGGCTTGTTCAATGCGAACAGGAATGCCAAAGATTAACAGAGATGATCTAAATACTTTATGGGTCATATGCCCAAGTGAAGCAGAACAAGTCGCTATAAGTAGTATTTTAGCTAGTTGGGACCGAACAATAGAACTCACCGAGCGGCTAATTGCTGAAAAGCTGTTGTATCGTAAGGGGCTCATGCAACAACTCCTCACCGGCAAACGTCGCCTGCCGGGATTTGGAAAACCCGTTTGTGGAAACCAAGTGCCTGAAGGCTGGAAGCGATTAAAAACCGAGGAGGTATTTCAAAACGTTTCCAGTAAGAATTGTCACGGTGAAATTGTTTTGTCAGTAACTCAGAATGAAGGCATTGTCCTCAGAGCAAATCTTGATCGCAAGATCAACATGGACCATGAAAATACTCATACCTATAAGTTGGTTGAGCCTGGTGATTTTGTGATCAGCCTTCGTTCGTTTCAAGGTGGTTTGGAGTATTCTCGGTTTCGAGGACTGGTCAGTCCGGCATATCATGTTATCCGGACAAAGGTGAAAGTTTCGGATGACTTCTATCGTCATTATTTCAAGTCACCAGAGTTTATCCAGCGTCTGAAAATTGCCACCATCGGAATTCGTGATGGAAAGCAGATCAGATATGACGATTTTTCCTTCATGCGTTTACCGTTTCCACCTGTTGAGGAGCAATGTGCGATAGCCAAACTTATTGACGCAGCTGACATCGAGTTGAAACTTCTCCAAGACAAGTTGACTGCCCTTCGTGAACAGAAAAAAGGTTTGATGCAGAAACTGTTGACAGGAAAAGTAAGGGTGAAGATTGAGGAAGAAAATCAATGACAAGAGATTTGTTCAAAAGTGGTGGCCCCCACAATATTCAAAAATCCGGTCATAATCGTTATTCGATGAGCATTTCTTTTCCGAAAGATGAGCATGGAAGAGTTGCAAGGGAATGCCTGGACGAGAATTGCTCTCCTGCATACTACAAGGTCAAGGAAGGGACCGGAATCACGGAAGGCCATGAAGAGGCTTTTTGCCCATATTGCGGAAAATCCGGAGAGCCGAATGATTTCGCCACAAAAGAGCAAATCCGCTACGCTAAAGATATCGTCATGCGTGAGGCGGAACAAGCCGTTGGTGATATGGTCAGTAATGCCTTGGGACTTGGAGCTTCCGGGAAAAAGAAATTTGGCGGCGGTTTATTGTCAATCGAGATGAGCATGAAGAAATCACCTCGACGGCATGTATTTCGCCCCTTTGAAGAGGATTTGCTTCGCACTCTCGTTTGCCCTCATTGCGGCCTTGATCATGGTGTATTCGGTATCGCAGTCTGGTGCCCTGATTGCGGAAAAGATATCTTCATGGAGCATGTGAGGGAGGAATATAAAGTATTACGAGCCATGCTGTCCGATATCGAACGAAGGCGCGAAGTACTTGGCCCTCGTATTGCGGCACGTGACCTAGAAAACTGTTTGGAAGATGTCGTAACTATTTTCGAAGCTGTCCTAAAAGCAATGATTAGGAGATACCTTTTGGCTCACGGAAAGACCACCGAAGGAATCGATATTCTTTTCAAAGAAAGATTCCGAAATGGTCTCCAGAATCCGAAACGTGCTGAAGAAATTATCCGCAATCGTATGGAGCAGGAGCTGTTCGAAGAAATCGGACAGGAAAAAGTTGACCAATTATGTGCCATTTTCGAAAAACGCCATCCCATTACCCACAATCTTGGTGTGGTTGACCGCAAATACTTGGAAAAAGCGTATGCCAATGAACGAGAAGGACGAGAGGTAAGCGTTTCGCAGGAAGAGATTGAAGAAGCGATATCTTTGTGTTTAACGATATTGGAACGGCTTCATTCGTCAGTGTTTCAAGAATAATGCTCATCTGAACTGCACGGAATAGGGAAAAGATTAAATTTTATCATGCCGGAGGATGCAATTTATATCTTTCTGGATGAAGGCGGGAACTTCGATTTCTCACCTAGAGGAACAAAGTTTTTCACATTGACCAGTGTCCTTAAACGACGACCATTCAATATTTACGGACAATTAACTGAACTTCGATTTGATCTGATAGAAAACGGTCTTGATATTGAATATTTCCATGCAGCTGAGAATAAACAAGCGGTTCGTGACAAAGTATTTGAGGTAATTAAAAATAATGCAGATCGGTTGCTGGTGGATAGCGTTGTTGTGGAAAAAAGAAAAACTGGCCCCGCTTTGCAGCCACCGGAAAAATTTTATCCACGCATGCTCGGCTATCTCCTCCGCTACGTGGTGGAGCGGATTCGGGAGGATTATTCTGAACTGATTGTCATTACCGATGTTATTCCAGTTGAGAAAAAACGGCGGGCTATTGAGAAGGCAATTAAGCAGACACTAAGCAGCATGTTGCCAAATAGTATGCAATATCGGGTGCTTCACCACGCCAGCAAATCGTCTGCCAGCCTGCAGGTGGCCGATTACTGCAATTGGGCAATTTTTAGAGCGTGGGAAAGAAGCGATCGAAGGAGTCTGGATCTGATAACAGAGATAGTGAGGAGCCAGTTTAATATTTTCAGAGGTGGGACGAGATTCTATTACTGATGGAGAAAAAAATGACCGCTCCGACTACCCTCCTGGGAGGGAGAGCCCCCTGGGCTCTTGTCATCGGAGCGGGACCTTTCTTTTTATAATTCTATTTTACCACAATTTCTGTTTATGCGAAGAAAAAATTTAAGAGGAAAGAAAATTTGGCCAGCAGCACGCAAACCAAATGCACCTGCATGTGAAAATTATAAACTGAAGAAACAGGCATCCGAATAATGCACCTCACCTACCTCGAAGATTTTGACTCAAAGATACCGGCAATCCAGATGCTGTTCGCCTTGGGATGGCAGTACCTGGGTCGGGACGAGGCGGTAAGGCTTCGGGGCAGACGGTTGGATCAGGTGGTGTTGACCGGGATTCTCAGGCCATGGCTGCAGGCGAATGCCCGGTTCGAGGTCAAGGGGGAGAAGCATTCGTTCTCGGAGACAAATATCTCCGAGGCCATTCGACGCCTGACCGATGAACCCTTTGACGGGCTGGTGCGGACCAATGAGAAAATCTATTACCTCCTGACACTTGGCACCAGCCTGGACCAGACCGTGGATGAGGACCGCAAGGGGCGCTCGCTCCATTATCTCGACTGGAAGAACTGGCGCAACAATGTCTTTCATGTCACCGATGAGTTCGTGGTGGAGCGAACCAGATCCCATGACACGGCGCGGCCGGATATGGTACTGTTCGTCAACGGCATCCCCTTTGTGGTGATCGAGTGCAAGCGCCGCGACCGGGACAAGGAGGCAGGCGAAAAGCAGATCGATATCGCCATCGAACAGATGCTCCGCAATCAGCGGCCCGACTACATTCCCCATCTTTTTCAATATGCGCAACTGCTGCTGGGCACCAGCGTCAATGAAATCCGCTACGGCACTGTGGGGACACAGAAAAAATTCTGGTCGGTCTGGGAGGAGAGCGGCGATCCGGAAGCAAATAACGCAATAGTGCAGCGCATCGCAAATAAAGTACCTCCCTTTGAAATCCGCAATAAATTGTTTACGCCCATCAGAGAAAAAGAAGCGGCTCCTTTAGCTGATGCCAGGCGGTATTTCGAAGAACTGTGGGCGGGGGGGGAGAGGCTGCCTACTGCTCAGGACCGGACCTTATGGGCGCTTCTGCGACCGGAGCGGCTGCTGGAACTGGCCTATGGCTTCACGGTTTTCGATGCAGGCGTGCGCAAGGTCGCCCGCTATCAGCAGTATTTCGCAGTCAAGGAAACCATCGAGCGGGTATCCGTCCTGCGCGAAGGGAGGCGAAAGGGCGGGGTAATCTGGCATACCACGGGTAGCGGCAAATCCCTGACCATGGTCATGCTGGCCAAGGCGTTGGCCCTGCACCCAGCCATTCCCAATCCCCGGGCGGTCATCGTCACCGACCGCGTCGATCTTGACGATCAAATATGGCGCACCTTCGAAGCCTGCGGCAAGTCTGCCGAAAAGGCCGCCACCGGCGAACACCTGATGCGGCTCATAACTGAGGGCAAGGCCGGTGTGGTGACCACCATCATCAACAAGTTCCAGACGGTGCGCGCCAAACACGGGGTAAAGGATACAAATTCCAATATTTTCGTACTGGTGGACGAGAGCCACCGCTCCAATTACGGGACCATTGCAGCGCAGATGCGGAGGGTCTTTCCCAATGCCTGCTATATAGGCTTCACTGGCACGCCATTGTTGAAGAAGGAGAAGGCAACCGCATTGAAGTTCGGCGGTTTCATCCATTCCTACACCATGCGCGAGGCCGTGGCGGACAAAGCTGTTGTTCCTCTGCTCTATGAAGGCCGCATGGCGATTCTGGAACAGAACCGGGAGGCGATGCAGAAGTGGTTCGACAGGATTACGGCCAATCTCTCCGAGGCTCAGAAGGCAGACCTCAAGCATAAGATGACAGATGTGGGGGCAGTGGAGAAAGCCGAACAGCGGATCAAAATGATCGGCTTTGATCTTTCCACTCATTATGCGGTGAATTTTAAGGGAACCGGCTTCAAGGCACAACTGGCGGCAGACAGCCGTCAAAGCGCCATCCTTTACCGCAGGTTCCTGAAGGAATTCGGTTTGGTAGAGGCCGAGGTGGTCATGAGCCAGCCCGACACGCGCAGGGGGCAGGAATCGACAGCCGAGGAGGATACGCCGGAAGTCATTCTGTTCTGGGAGGAGATGCTGGAACGCTTCGGTTCGGAGGAGCGTTATCTCAAGGAACTGCTGGCTTCCTTCAGCCGTGAGGACGGAGTTGAAATACTGATTGTCATCGACAAGCTGCTTACCGGTTTTGACGAGCCGCGCAACACAGTGCTCTACATTGATAAAAGCCTTAAGGAGCACAGCATCCTGCAGGCCATCGCCCGCGTGAACCGGCTCCATCAGGGCAAGGAGTTCGGCTATATCATCGATTACCGAGGCGTGCTGGGCCAGTTGAACGAGGCGATGAACACCTATGATGCCTTGGGCGGTTTCGATGCCGAAGATATTGACCTGACCGGCACGGTGATCGACACCCGGGAGGAAGTCGGCAAACTTCCCCAGCGTCATTCCGATCTGTGGGCGGTATTCAAGGAAGTGCCGAATAAAAAGGACGTGGAAAATTTCGAAGTGCATCTGGCTCCAGAGGATAAGCGCCAGGAATTCTATGAAGCTCTTCGCGAATACCAGAAGACCCTGACAGTTGCGCTGTCAACAGAACATTTTTTTGACGAGACTCCGGCAAGCCGAATCAGAACCTACAAGGATGACCTGAAATTTTTTCGCAGCCTGAGAAGTTCGGTGCAACAGCGCTACGCCGAAGCCATTGATTACAGCCAATACGAAAAGCAGATCAGAAAGGTAATGGACAGTCATATCCAGTCGCCCGACGTGGAGGTAGTGACTGATCTCGTCAACATCTTCGATGTGGAAGCCTTTGACAGGGTCGTGGAAAAGAAGGTCGGAACTGCAGCCAAGGCCGACATGATTGCCAACCGGACGGTCAGGACTATGCGGGAGAAGATGGACGAGGACCCGGTCTTCTATAAGAAATTCGCCGACCTTGTGCAGAAGGCCATTGACGATTATCGGGCGCGGCGGATCACTGATGCCGAGTATTTGCAACTGGTCAGGGAGTACATGGAAACTGTCCGGCGAGGCCATGACCGGGAGCTGCCGAAGCCGTTGACCCGTTATACTGAGGCTCCGGCTTATTACGGAATCGTGAGCGAGACGCTGGGCGGGTATCGAACCCGCGAAGATGAAAAACAGAAACTGGCAGCCGAAATGGCGCTGGCTATCCAGAAAATCGTTGATGCCCGCAAAAAGGTGGATTGGGCCAGGAGTGAAGACGTGATTAAGTCCATTCAGAACGACATTGACGATTACCTGTTTGACCTGGAACAGACCCACGGATTGAAATTGTCCACCGAAGAGATGGATGCAATCATTGAGCGCTGCCTGGCCGTGGCGAAAAAGTTGGCCGGTTATGGCTCGTGACGTGGTGAAATGGGGCCGTCTGGAAATTCCCTATTCCTATAAACGATCGGCGCGGAAAACACTGGCGATAAGTGTTCATCCTGATCTTGCCGTAGAGGTTCGCGTTCCTCTCGATACGCCGTTGGAAATAATCCGGGAGCGGGTGCTCAAGAGAGCCGCCTGGATCAGGAAGATGCAGCACGAGTTTGAACTGTATCTGCCGAAACAGCCACCCAGGCGGTATGTGAACGGCGAAACCCATCGTTACCTGGGCAGGCAGTATCGGCTGAAAGCTGATCAGGGGAAAGAAAACTCGGTCAAGTGCCTGCGAGGGTATTTACTCGTTACCAGTCGGACGGAACCGACTTCTGATAGAATAAAAAATCAACTTGAAGAATGGTACCGTCATCATGCCCGCCGCGTCTTCCGGGAGCGGTTAGCCGAATGCTGTAGACGCGCAGCGCTTGAGGGAATCGCCGAACCGCCGCTTATAATCCGCAAGATGAAAACACGCTGGGGCAGCTGCTCAGCAAAAGGGAAGGTTTATTTGAATCTGGAGTTGATCAAAGCCTCCAAGGAATGCATCGACTATGTTATCATGCACGAACTTTGCCATTTGAAGGTTGCCTCCCATGGACAGAAATTCAGGATGCTGCTGGCCAGACTCATGCCGGATTTCGAGGAAAGAAAAAAGAAATTGAATCAGTTTGCTGATATATAACATGAAGGCATGGCTCTCAGCAAAGTCGGCCGGCCAGTGGACTATATCGGTCGACAGTTGATAATAATGGACACCTTGCCGGCCGGGAACGGTATGGAAAACGGCTTATTTCACCTCATTCAATCGGGAGTATGCAATGACGCCGGAGGAAATGCGCTGGAAGGCGATTGATCTGTTCCTGCACCGTTTTCATTGAAGCCAGGCCCTTCTTGCCGTGGGGCAGGAAAAAACAGGGAGGCGGGATGAGAACGCGATCAGGGCCGTGGGGGCGTTTGCCGGCGGCATCGCCGGTTCCGGCCATGTCTGCGGGATCCTGCTCGGCGGGGTGGCCGTGATTTCCAGCCTGTACAGCCGGGGCAGCCTGGACGAAAAGGAAAACCCCCGCCTGTGGGCCGCGAGCAGGGCGTTCCTGCAGCGGTTCGAGGAACTGGCCGAGCCGTTCGGCGGAATCAACTGCCGGGACATCGCCGGAATCGACTGGCGTGACCGGGAGGCGGTCAGGGAATATTACGCCGACCGGGAGAGCACCAGAAGAAACTGCATTCAACTGGTCGGCGAAGCAGCGTATGCCCTGGGAGTGCTGCTGGAGGAGGAGGCGGATGGGGAGAAGAACGATCAGTAAGACTTAGCCGGGGGTGTCATCAGGCGGGGAATGAATCTGCCCCCGGTCAGGTGGTCCGGGGTGTCAGCGGGACAGACCCCTATCCGTCCGTTTGCTGCCGGGCAATAATGTCAGCGTATCCCCTGTCAACGCTCTTGATGTGGTTGACTACCCAGTCGCACATAAAATTCATGACGTCCACCGCCAGGCCTATTTTCTCTTCTTCAAACTCTTGCATGAACCGGTTCACTTTCCGGATAAAGTCACGGTGTTTTTCCTTGTGGCTTGCAGCATCGGAATAGGGAATCGAGTCAAAGAGGTTTTCCTCGGTCTGAAAGTGCTCTGTCAGGAATACATTGAGTTCGTTGAATATTTCGCTCATGACCGCCCTTGATTCACCTTTCCGCATTGCCTTCTCAAGTTTGGTGATTGTTTGGATTAACTGCTGATGCTGCCGGTCAATTTTTCCAATATGAAAGGTTAACGAATCGTCCCATTTAAACAGAGCCATGGGTTCCTCCGGGATATTTCAAGCATTGAGTCAGCGTGTCGGGGAAAGTGGGTTTTTGTCCTGGCAGAAAGGTAACCTGATAGTTGTTATTGTCAACAAATATAGAAATAAAAATGTTGCTCAGGCAAGAGTCCTATGGATGGGCGAGTTGCTGAAGGTCGATGGATGAGTAAATCTGCCGCATGAGTTCGGGCGGGAGGGCGCTGTGCCAATGGCCGGTAAGCACCGCCCAGGCGTAGAAGGTGAAGAACACGGCCAGGACGGCGACGGGCAGGAGCAGCAGCGGCACTCGCCGCCGGACCGGTGAACCGAGGGCAAGGCAGTCCCTGGCCGGGCAAGTGGAGACGCATTCCCCGCAGCCGATGCACTCCGGAGTCCGCACGGTCTCCTTGTGCGAGACCCTGATCGATCCGGGACAGACCCGGTCGCACCTGCCGCAGTCAATGCAGTTCTGGGCCTTTCGGCGGACCGCCAGCGGGCTGCAGAAGGCCAGCAGACCGAGAAGGGCGCCGTAAGGGCAGAGGTAGCGGCACCAGAAATTGCGCACGACAAAGGAGACGGCAACCAGGAAGAGCATGACCCCCAGGCTCAGGGTCGACGGAGCCAGAAAAAAGTACAGCATTTTGGCGTCCACCACCAGGTTGTAGGTCGAGCGGTTGAAGTCCTCGATGGCCGCCAGGTCCATTTTCAGGAGGATCAGGTAGCCGAAGAAGAACAGCAGCAGGTACTTGAGGGAAAGCAGGGGGTAGTCGAGCCAGGCGGGGAGGCGGACCAGGATTCCGGCTTTTCTGCCCGCGGATTCAGCCAGGTTGGAGGCGAATCCCACCGGGCAGATCCAGCCGCAGAAACCCTTGCGCAGCAGCAGGCCGATGACCAGGGCGGCGATGAAGATGGTCAGTCCGGCGGGATGGATGGGATCGAACTGCCCGGTCAGCACCAGCCGCTTCAGGTTGACCAGGGCGCCGATGGGCAGGAACGCCTCGACCGACGGCGGTCTCGGCACGTATGTGTCGGAGTGGCCCGAAGCCCAGAGGTAGTAGAGATAGAAACGGAAGCCGGCATACAGGCAGAACAGCCCGAAGAGGGACTGCACCGTGCGCCGCAGGAGATCGACGCGCCGATCGCGCCTGAGGTCGTTGAGGAGCCCGGTTGTTTTCATTCTCATTCCGCCGGACAGGGGTGGTCCAGGCGTTCGATGTACTCGTTGATTTCCCGTTCAATCCGCGCTTCGGCGTCGCTGTCCAGAAAGTGTACCGCCACCACGTCCTTCAGCAGGCAGGTCCCGACAGTGCAATGAACGCAGCCGATGCCGTTGCGTTCAAGGATCGCCGCGATTCCCGGGTATACTTCGATGATGTCCTTGATGATTCTCGAGCCGATGTCGTCGGGCAGTTGCATGGCATGACCTCCTGTAGGGAACTTTCCATTACTGTATACGCCGGGAAAAGAACAATGTATGACTTAGGTCAAATATGCATTTTTTATGCCGGAGAAGTGGGTCGTTGTCGGCAGTCGGCAGTTTACCGGGAGTCAGAAGCCAGAGGAGAGGGCAGGGTTGAGCCGTGAGTTGGCAGCATACCAGAAGACAGATGACAGAAACCAGAAGGCCGTTCGTGGACGCGAATATGCCGGATTTGTCGGAAGGGGCGCGGTCTATATCCGGAGCCTGCCGGTCCGCCACAGGGCGACGGCGCTGTAGGTTCTGGCCCAGAAATTCGCCTTCTCTTCCGCCGGGTAGCGGATGAAGTCCTGGATCCAGCCGTGGGCAGGGTTCTGGTACATGTCCCGGAGAATGTTGGCGATGTGCCGCGGTTTCCATTCAGCGCCGATCAGGAAGTCGTGGACGAAGCCGATCAGCTTTTTCGGCTGCAGGGCGGAAGGATTGGGATGATGGAGAATATGCCTGGTCCAGTCCGGAACGCGTTCTTCTTTTTTGGCGTATTCCAGGGCCCGGCCCCGGGGGATGTCGTCCTGGCCGTCAAAATCCCGGTGGAGGAGGTAGAGGTCCGATTCTTTGTATTCATTGATGAAATCGATCAGGGTTTCGTTGGCGCAGGGAATGTAGCCGGTAAAGCGTCGGGCGTGGTCCGCGGCTTTCTCCAGGTCCCACATGCAGTCCAGGACGCTGTTTATGTCGGCCGCTTCCGTTGCCGTTGCGCCGTCAAAGTACGTACCGATGACGTCAACCAGGGGCGGCTGTCTGTAATTCCCGTATTTCTCCCGGTTTTTGCAGTGCAGGCTGAAGGGGCTGCGGATCGTGCGCATGAACGGCGAGCCTTCGCTCCAGGTGTTGTCGAAATTGATGCAGCGGTCGAGGCTGTCGGAAATGGTGACCGGCAGGAGTCCCCGGGATTCGTTGTCCCGGAACGTCTCCATGGCGAGCAGGGCCATATACTCCGCCAGTTTGCCCAGGCCGTTGAACACGGCGGCGGCGTCCAGGGAGATGCCGTGCCGGCGGCGGATATCCTGGGGATCGATATAGGCGCAGGCCCTGGCCAGGTCCTGCTCGACATAGCCGATGTTCCTGACCGCCTCGGTGGCGCGGTACCCCAGGATGTTCTGAAACAGAATATGCCCGCCCGAGGGCGTGTAGTCGAGGAGATAGGGCATCCCCCTGGAGCGGAGAAGGTCCTCGATGAACCGGAAACAGGGGATGGTCAGCTCAAACAGCCGGTTCTGCGACTGCCTGTCGGTGTAGAGCCGGTGCTGTTCGTCGGCCAGAAAAATTTCAATGTCGAGTGGCATGAGCACCGACCGGGACCGGTCCCCGACCACGGGCAGATGGACCTGGAGTCCCTGCAGAGCGAGGTCTCCCAGTTGGTCCACCGGCCGGGCGATGGAGGGAAAAATCGGATCGCTGCTTTCACCGGCCAGTTCCTCGCCGGTGGCGACAACGTAATGGGCGAACTGGTAGCAGTTCTTCAGGCGTTTCATGACCCGCTGATAATATTCCCTGCTGTTCATGGCGCTCATCCTTTCGTCCTCCCGGCAGTCCGGCTTTCGATTTTTTCGGCATTGGCAAGGAACAGGTCCACCAGGTCGGGGTCAAAGTGTGTCCCCGACAGTGAGCGGATATGTTCGGCCACCTTGTCCCGCGGCCAGGCCTTGCGATATCTTCTGTCCGATATGAGGGCGTCCCAGTTGTCGGCCATGGCGAAAATCCTGGCGGCTATGGGGATCTGCTCCCCTTTCAGTCCCCTGGGGTAGCCGGTGCCGTCCCATTTTTCATGATGACAGTAGGGGATGTCGAGGGCGGGCCGGAGATAGGCAACGGGGGAGAGCATTTCAAAGGCGGAGACCGGATGGCGGCGCATTATTTCCTCTTCCTCGGGGGTCAGGGGGCCTTCCTTCATGAGCACGGAATCGGGGACACCCATCTTGCCTATGTCGTGGAGAATGGCGCCGCGCCGGACATGGACGATTTCCTTCTCGCTCATGCCGTAGATGCGGGCAATCCCGACGGTCAGTTCCGTGACCCGCCGGGTGTGGCCTTCGGTTTCCCGGTCGCGCAGTTCCAGGGCATGGGCCCACCCTTCGATGGTCGAATCATAGGCCAGTATCAGTTCGGCATTGGATTTCTGCAGGTCGTTGAACAGGGTGGCATTGTCGATGGCGATGGCGGCCTGGACCGCCAGGGCCTGGAGGAATTCGAGCTGTTCCCGGCTGGAGACCGGCTTGCCGCGGCGGAAAATTTCCAGCACCCCCTTGACCTGACCCTTGGCGATGAGCGGAATGGCGCAGTAGCCGCAGAATTTTTCTTCGGCGGCAAGGGCGGGCCGGACAAAGGCGGCTTCCGGTCTGGTGATGTCGTCGATCTGAATGATGCGCCGCTCCAGGGCGGCGATGCCGGCGCAGCCTGTGCCGAGCCGGATGCTCGTGTCCTCGATGGAGGGAGAAGTGAAACCGATGCCCGCGCCGTATTCCAGGGTCTGGGTGTCCTGATTGAGGAGCAGGACCGCGGCGGCGTCGACCTCGAGCTGGGGGACGATCTGTTCGAGAAAGATCGACATGGTGGCCTTCAGGTCGAGATTGGAGGTGATCATCAGGTCGATGGTATGGAGGATCTGGACATGGCGGAGTCTGGTTCGTGCTGCCTCCTCGGCATTGGCGCGGGCGGCAATTTCCTGCTCCAGTTCCGCGTTTTTGGCGACCAGTGCCTGGTTGACCTCTCTTATCCGCTTCTCACTGTCCCTGAAACGGCCGACAGTGACGCCGGTGAGCCGTATGACCAGAAAGACATAAACGGAGCCGGCGAGAAATACCGCGCTGCTCAGCAATTCCAGGGGAAAAACGATATCCCGGAGCTGGATCAGGATAAAGCCTGTATAACCCGCCAGGAAAAAGAGCATCAGGGCGGTGAGGGCGGACCATTTGCCGCGAAGCTCCCGGGGAACGTCCCTGCTCATCTCCTTGCCCTTGACCAGGGACGCGAGTATGAACAGGCTGCCGGGAAATACGAGAGCGACAGACACCATCTGGGATGAAATCATAATGTTCCCGCCATCGCTGAAATTGTCTCCAGGGACGGGCCGGAGACAAACCGGTCCGCCCGTTTCTAATTACCATGCAAAAAAAGCCGGTATATGATTAATTATCAACCAAAGGCGGAGCGAAATCAACCTCAAGAAAGGGAAATGACCCCGGCGGGCAGCGGTTTCATCCCGCGCCGGGCGGACTGTTTCCGCACTACGCCGCCGGTGTTCACTCTCCGGAAAGAGCGGCTTGGGGTTTATGCAGCCCCGTTCCCGACGGTGTCAGGCGCGCCGCGCCGGCAGGCCAGGAGAACTTCTGCAAGGAGAGGTGAGCAACATGACCGAGGTGAATTGGGAAATGATCATTTTTATTATAATTGCCGGCCTGATAATCTTTGCCGGTTTGGGGATATTCATCGGAACGCGGATCAGCGCCGACAAGCGACGCATCAGGGAACTGGAGAGCGAATTGTCCGCGGCCCGCAAGGACATGGAAACATACCGGACCAGGGTCAATGATCATTTCAAGAAGACGTCGGAATTGTTCACCCGGATGACCGACAGCTATAAGGCAGTGTACTTGCACCTGGCAGAAGGGGCGCAGTCCCTCTGCACCAGTGATGCCTCTCTGCTTAAACCGTCGGACAGCGAATTTTTGAAAGTGGGGCATGCAAAAGGCGGGCAGGTCGGAGGACCAGGCGAATCGGCCGGGCGGCAGACGGTGAGAGCCCCGGAGCAGAAGGCGAAGGCGCCGGGACAAGGGGAGAAGGCGCCGGGACAGGCCGGTACCCGTCCCGGTCAGCCGGTGGAAAAGGAGCAGAAGCATTCGGTAATATCACCGGAGCAGCCGGGTATCAAGTCCGATCAATCGGAGGTCAAGACCGGCGGAGCCCCGGGGGGCAAGGAAGACCTGCGGCCCAGGGACAGTGAGGACGCGGCGGCGCCTGGTTCCGCGGGAAAGGAGCAGCCCGGGAAAGGTGAACAGGGCATGGAAAAACCGACAGAGAAGGGCAAGGAACCGGAAGCGAAAAACCAGCAGAAGGCTGCGGGGCTATAGATTGCCCCCAGGAGAGCAGGGTGGCATCATCCCGGCTTGTTTGCCGGAAAAAATTGGTATATGATCAAACCAGGATGTGTTCTGACGCAGCCTGCCGGTGCAGGTGATCATCTATCCTTTTGAAGGAGGTGCCGCCATGTTGAACAGATCGAGATGTCTTGTCGCTGCCGTTGCCGTTTCGCTCCTTTCCCTGCTGCTCGTTTCCTGCTATACTCCTGCCGGCAGGAGCGCCGGCGAAGTGGTGGACGACGCAACCATCACCACCCAGGTTAAGACCGCCCTGCTGGCCAACAAGGTTTTGGAAGGCATCTCCATTTCCGTCAAGACCTTTTCCGGCGAGGTGACCCTGACCGGAGCGGTGGATACCCGGGAACAGATCGACAAGGCGGAAGAAATCGCCTTCTCCGTCCGAGGGGTGGAAAAGGTCAACAATCTGATCACGCTGAAGGAACAATAGGTGGGCAGGCCGTTTGTCTGATCCATCCCGGGACGGAGCGGAACTGGCCGGGGGTGAAGGCAGGGGCCCCGGAAACAGGGGCGGCCGGTGGGGAACTCCTCCGGCTCCCGTCCTTGTCAATCCTGTCCGGAATCATGAACATCGGCGGGGGTGTACATCCCGGCCACAGGTACGGGGGAAAAAGATGAAATCCGGTCCGGGTCGGGGCATTGTGCTCATTGGTATTCTCCTTTTCTTCGCTGTTGCGGTTTCCCATGGGGGCGGCGGGGATACAGAGCCTGAGCAGGCCGACAGTCGGAACCATCCCCCGGAAATCAGCCTTGAAAACGAAACAGCCGGAAACAATGCCAACAACCTCAAGACGGACAGCGATATGGATACTTCAACAGGGAAAAGCACGGTGGAAGATGTAAAGCAACGGGCCGAACAGGGAGAGGCCGAGGCGCAGTTCAAGCTTGGCGCTCTGTACAAAAATGGTGAAGGAGTAGAGCAGAATTACGACAAGGCCTTGGAATGGTACACAAAATCAGCCGAACAGGGATATGCCGACGCCCAGGTGATTCTCGGCGCCATGTACTATACGGGCCAGGGGGTGGAGCAGGACAAGAGCAAGGCCTTTGAATGGTGGTCGAAGGCTGCCGCTCAGGACAATGAGGCTGGCAAAAGAAGCCTGGACATGCTTTGCTCCGAGAGCCCGTGGCTTTGTAAGTAAACAGGGGACAGCCCGATACCCTCCGGTCTGGCCGTGGTGCGGCGGAACAGCTCCATTTTCGACATCATCTTCCTTATTCCATGGTGGCTGTCCGTCCTGTTGGCCATTATCGCCTATGTTGGCCTCAAATACGTCATCCCTTCCATCCGGACCGACAACCTTTTTATCAGCAGCCTGGGCGAGATCGGCCCGACGTTCGCTCCTTTCGCCGCGCTGCTCTTTCTGCTGCCGGCCCCTTTTTCCCTCTATAAGGATAAAGGCGGGAAACAAAAGGAGTAAGGAACCACCGGCACCGGTTCCGGTTTTCAGGGCTTCTCCCCTGCCTATCCGTTTCCAGTGAAGAAAAAAACTCGACGATGTTGACCCGGGAGCACCCGATTGACCTGTTTTTCGGCGGCATGGAAAAGCTTGGGCCGGGAAGCGATATCGACACGCTGAACGTCCTGGACCTGCTCCCCAGGCGGTCGCGT
>Ga0209163_1001824_pt1 | contig 20611 bp, 17 predicted proteins | sample MTBAKSrepl2MetaG_FD_187457 | JGI IMG/M metagenome (GOLD analysis project Ga0209163, IMG submission 187457) | Enrichment culture microbial communities om Arthur Kill intertidal strait, New Jersey, USA, that are MTBE-degrading - MTBE-AKS2 (Arthur... | ecosystem: Environmental > Aquatic > Marine >...
GCAGGTGAATCGAAAAGACCGTGTGCGAACCATGGCGATAACCAGTCATAACACGCAGCTTAGACCAAAACCGCTAAAGCTGCCACCTAAAGGTGGGGGTTTTAACCCTCCCAAGGTGAGACAATAAAACACCATGGATGGTTATTGATCGTAGGGGCACGCCGCGCGTGCCCTGGGCGCGTGCAACGCGCCCCTACCTGTTTTTACGGTCCTCGCATCTAGGCCGAAAAAGGGGTCAGGAACCTTTTTCAAATGCGTAGTTCAACCGGTGGCGCAAGAATCGGAGCTTGTCTGCTAAACGCCGCAGTGCATCTGAAAAAGGTTCCTGACCCCTTTTTCCCTTGTGTCGGAAACCCGCATCGGTCCGTTTGGGGATAATATCGGGCGCTGGCACCTCATTTATAGAAAACCTCGGTGCGCCGGCGACTCGGACGCTTTCCTTGAGACATGTCCCTACCGGCTGCCGTCGATTTTTTTGCACAGACCTCCGAGCCTCTCTCGTCATTCCCGCGAAAGCGGGAATGACATTTCGAATCCTTGAGGAGGAAACGTACCTCCCTGGCGAAAACGGCGGACCGGAAATTCCTGGGAAACTTCCCGCGCTCTCGTCTTCCCTTACAGGAACCACCACCCATCGACCTTGACCTTTGGCCGGCCCGCCGTTAAAGTGGAAACGAACGACAGCCGCCGCCCGGACGCCGGGCAGCAAAGACGGACGGAGCAGACGCCATGCGCGTGTCCATGTACTACCGCAACCGGGACATCCGGTTGGAACAGCTTCCCGACCCCCAGGCCGGGCCCGGAGAGCTGGTGGTCCGCATCCAGGCCAGCGGCATCTGCGGCAGCGACGTTCTGGAATGGTATCGCGTCCACAAAGCGCCCCTGGTGCTGGGCCACGAAATCGCCGGAGACGTGGTGGCGGTCGGCCCCGGCGTCACGGCCTTCCACGAGGGCGACCGGGTCACGACCACGCACCACGTGCCCTGCCTGACCTGCCACTACTGTTTGAGCGGCCACGAGACGGTCTGCGACACGCTGCTGTCCGGCACGCACTTCGACCCGGGCGGATTCTGCGAGCTGGTCCGCCTGCCGGCCATCAACGTCGATCGGGGCACATGGACCATCCCCGATGAAATGAGCTATGACCAGGCCACCTTTGTCGAGCCCCTGGCCTGCGTGCTGCGCGGCCAGCGCATGGCCGGCATCGGTCCGGCCCAAAGCGTGCTGGTGCTGGGCAGCGGCATTTCCGGCCAGCTTCACATCCGCCTGGCGCGGTCCCTGGGCGCGACCCGCATCGCGGCCACGGACATCAGCGACTACCGTCTCCAAGCGGCCCTGGACTCGGGCGCGGACCGCGTTTTTAAAGCCGACGAGGACGTGGCCGGGCTGTTCCGCGAGATGAACGACGGCCGGGGCGCGGACCGGGTCATTGTGGCGGCCGGCGCGGCCGCTGCTCAGGAACAGGCCCTGGCCGCGGTGGAGCGCGGCGGGGTGGTGCTCTTCTTCGCCCCGACGCTGGAAGGCGTGACCGTGCCCCTGTCCATCAACGACGTCTTTTTCCGCCGGGACGTGACCCTGACCACCACCTATGCCGGCGGACCGGTGGACTGCGTCCAAGCCATCGACATGATCGCCTCGGGACGGGTCAAGGTCGATGATCTCATCACCCATTGCTTCGGACTGAGCGACACGGGCCAGGGGTTCCGGCTGGTCGAAGAAGGAAACGAATCCATGAAGGTCGTGATCCGGCCCCAGGAATGACCGGGCCGCGAGCCGATTCCAGATCGGACCGGGAGGCAAGGAGCGTGCGGCAACAAGGGCGTTTGGCCATAAGGGCGGGACATCCATCCCCACCGCCAGGTTCAGGCCAGGGGCCTTCCGCCTCCCGTAGGGGCGAGGCATGCCTCGCCCTCTTCCCCGTGCGGACTCGGCTTTGCGGGCGACGCATGCGTCGCCCCCACAGAAGATGAGGCGGTGATACATGCTGGGGGGCCATTCGTGAACAGTCCGCCGAACCCAGCCTCCGCCCATGTCACACCCCCGAAAGCAAGGAGAGACGCACATGCCTGAAGCAGACCAGGAAGGAAAGGAATATTTTCTGGACGTTCCCCAAAAGTCCGAAGGCTTCTTTTTAAAGGGATCGGGCCATCTGGACTGGGGGATCAAGAACCGGCTGTCCCACATCTTCAACCCCAAGAGCGGCAAGACGGTCATGCTGGCCGTGGACCACGGCTACTTCCAAGGTCCGACCACGGGTCTCGAACGGATCGACCTGAGCATCGTGCCCCTGGCGCCTTACGCGGACACGCTCATGCTCACCCGAGGCATCCTGCGCTCGACCATCCCCCCGACGTTTTCCGGCGGCGTGGTGCTCCGGGCCAGCGGCGGGCCGAGCATCCTCAAGGAGCTGTCCAACGAGCACCTGGCCGTGGACATGGAGGACGCCATCCGACTCAACGTCTCGGCCATGGCCGTGCAGGTCTTCATCGGCGGGGAGTTCGAGACCCAGTCGGTGAACAACATGACCCGGCTGGTGGACCTGGGCAACCGCTACGGCATGCCCATCCTGGCCGTGACCGCCGTGGGCAAGGACATGGCGCGCGATGCCCGGTACTTCCGCTTGGCCTGCCGCATCTGCGCCGAACTGGGCGCGCACTATATCAAAACCTATTACATACCCGACGGCTTCGACACCATGGCCGCCTCCTGTCCGGTGCCCATGGTCATGGCCGGCGGCAAGAAAATCCCCGAGGCCGACGCCTTGACCATGACCTACAACGCCATCCAGGAAGGCGCGGCCGGCGTGGACATGGGCCGCAACATCTTCCAGTCCGAGGCGCCCATCGCCATGATCCAGGCGGTCCGATCCGTGGTTCACGACGGACGGAGCGCCAAGGAGGCCTTCGAACTGTACCAGGACCTCAAAAACGAGGCCGGGGCCGGGAAGAAATGACTTTGACCCGGCCCGCGATTCATCTCGTACCAGGGCTCTGCCCTGGTACGGCAAATAGAGTCGAGGCTCTGCCTCGACACCTTATTGAATGCGGTGTTGAGGCAGAGCCTCAAGGCGTTCCGGCGCTTTCGGACAGAGCCCTGGAACGAGAAAATACCAATCAACCCAGGAAAGATATAACCTGTTTATATTAAAAAATATTTCCATTAACGCCCCACCGGATGGGGCTTGACACGCGGCGGTCTTTCCGGCATATTTTTATTATCGTTACTACACCGGACCGAAGAACCTGAAGCCTTACACGAGCCAAAGGAGGGAGGATGCCATGGCGGACATAGCCAAGCTGTTGGGCAAGGAGGCGGACTCTTTACTGAATCACGCGAGCAAAACCATTACCAAGGATAAATTGTATCTGCCGGGTCCTGATTTCGTGGACCGGGTCGTGGCCCAGTCCGACCGTTCGCCGGTGGTCCAACGGAATCTCCAGCTTCTGTTCAACACCGGGCGGCTGGCCGGGTCGGGCTATGTCTCCTTCCTGCCCGTGGACCAGGGCATCGAACACTCGGCCGGGGCCTCGTTCGCTCCGAATCCCATCTACTTCGACCCCGAAGCCATCGTTCAACTGGCCATCGAGGGCGGCTGCAACGGCGTGGCCTCCACCTTGGGCGTGCTGGGCGCGGTGGCCCGCAAGTATGCCCACAAGATTCCGTTCATCCTGAAGATCAACCACAACGAGCTTTTGACCTACCCGGAGAAGCACGACCAGATTCTGTTCGCCAGCGTGGACCAGGCCTTTGACATGGGCGCCGTGGCCATCGGGGCCACCATCTATTACGGGTCGGACGAATCGAACCGGCAGATTCAGGAGGTCACCGAGGCCTTCCAGTACGCCCACGAACTGGGCCTGGTCACCATCCTGTGGTGCTACCTCAGGAACCCGGCCTTCAAGGCGGACAAGGACTACCACGTGGCCGCCGACCTGACCGGCCAGGCCAACCACCTGGGCGTGACCATCGAGGCGGACATCGTCAAGCAGAAACAACCGGAGAACAACGGCGGGTACAAGGCCATTAAATTCGGCAAGACCCATGACAAGGTCTATTCGGAACTGACCACGGACCACCCCATCGACCTGACGCGCTACCAGGTGGTGAACTGCTACATGGGCCGCGTGGGGCTGATCAACTCGGGCGGCGCCTCGGGCGGGGCCAACGACCTGGCCCAGGCGGTGCGGACCGCGGTGGTCAACAAGCGGGCCGGGGGCATGGGCTTGATCTCCGGCCGCAAGGCCTTCCAGAAGCCCATGAAGGACGGGGTGAAGCTGCTGAACGCCATCCAGGACGTGTATCTGGACAAAAAAGTGACCGTGGCCTAGGCAGGTCCGATCCAGTTGGAGAAAATTCGGCCGGGGTCGGCGACGACTCCGGCCGAAGTTGTAGGCGGCCTCGACCGTGAAGATCGCTCGGGCGATTGACAAAGCCCGAGACGGCGTATATTTTGATGCCTCTAAAAAGTCTTCCCGCCTGTCAGGCACAAGGCGCGCAAGGAGAAAGGTTCTGACTCGACACACGGCAAGGCCGGCCCCGTTTCGAGGCGCCGGCTGGATTCGTTTGCTTGAAACCCGGCTCGTGCGACCGGCCTGCTTCCTGGGCCTGTCGCTTCTGATCCTGGTCTTGACCGTCCGGCCGGTCCCGGCCGCCAACGGCGAGTCCTCACCCCCCCGGGAAAGGGCCACGCCGGTCACGGTGGCCCCGGTCGTGGAAAAGACCGTGCAGACCATGCTGCGCCTGGTGGGCACGGCCGACGCCAACCGCACCAGCCTGGTGGCGGCCGAGGTGGACGGTCTGGTCCAGAAGGTCCGGTTCCGCCTGGGAGAACGCGTCCAGGCCGGGGCCGAGCTGCTTGTTTTGGACCCGAGCATGCAGCAACTGACCCTTCAGGCGGCCGAGGCGGTCAAGGAGCAGGTCAACGTGCGGCTGGCCCAGGCCCGCCGGGACCTGGAACGCTCGGCCGCCCTGGCCAAGACCCAGACCATCAGCGCCTTCAGCTACGAAAAGGACCTGAGCACGGTCCAGGGCCTGGAACAGGAGCTGCTCAAGTCCTCGGCCGAGGTGAACCGGCTCAAGGACCTCATCGGCCGCATGGTCGTCCGGTCGCCCTTTGGCGGGTACATCGTGGCCCAGCACACCGAGGTGGGCCAGTGGCTTCGGGCCGGCTCGTCCGTGGCCACGTTGATGGACCTTTCCCTGGTCAGGGTCCGCGTCTTCCTGCCCGAACGGTCGCTCGGCGAAATGAACCGAAACGCCCCGGCCCGCGTCCGCTTCGACGCCTTCCCGGACGAAGTCTTTCAAGGCCGCGTCACGGCCGTCATCCCGGCGGCCGACCAGCAGTCCCGAAACCTGCCCCTGGACGTCTCCCTGCCCAACCCGGACGGACGCATCCTGGCCGGACTCACGGCCAGGGTCGAACTGAGCGGCCGGACGCGCAAGGTGCGCCTGGTGCCCAAGGACGCCCTGGTGCTGAACAAGGACCAGGCCCAGGTTTACGTGGTTGAGGGCGACACGGTCTCGCCCGTCCAGGTGACCACCGGCGAAGGTCATGACAATCTGATCGAGGTCAGCGGCGACCTGGCCCCCGGGCGCATGGTCGTGGTCACGGGCAACGAGCGCCTGGCTCCGGGGCAGAAAATCCGGGTCCTGTCCTCCGCCCCGACGAACCAGCCCAAGCCATGAACCTGACCGCCTTTTCCATCCGAAATCCCATCACCGTGGTGGTCGGCGTCTTTCTCGTCGTCCTCTTCGGCATCATCGGCCTCTTCCGGCTGCCCGTCCAGCTCACCCCGGACCTGGAAAGACCCACCATCACCGTCCGCACCTACTGGACCGGCGGCGCCCCGGTCGAAGTCGAACGCGAGATCGTGGCCGAACAGGAGGAACGGCTGAAAAGCGTGGACGGCCTGGTCCGCATGACCAGCGAATCCCGCATGGGGCGCGGCGCCATCGACCTCGAATTCGACGTGGGCACCAACATGGACGCGGCCCTGCTCAAGGTGGCCAACCACCTCGACCAAGTCCCGCGCTACCCGGCCGGAGCCAACCGCCCCCTGCTCATCTCGGCCAGCGAGCGACGCTCGCCCATGGCCTTTTTCGTTCTGGTGGCCCTGCCCGGCCGGACCGAACCCCTCCGGCCCGAACTCGACTTCGTGGAGGAGAACATCCGGCCCATCATCGAGCGCGTGGCCGGGGTGGCCGCGGTCAACGTGTACGGCGGCACCGAGCGGGAGATGCAAGTCATCGTGGACCCGCAGAAGCTGGCCGCGCGAAAACTGACCATCCAGGAGGTCATCCAGGGCCTGGCCGGCGGGAACCGGGACACCAGCGCCGGCAACTTCACCGAGGGCAAGCGGCAATACATCGTGCGCACGGTGGGGCAGTACCACAGCCCGGAGGACATCGAGCGCGTGGTGCTGAAGGTCATCAACGGCGACCCGGTCTTTGTCCGGGACATCGCCCGGGTCCAGTTGGGCTTTAAAAAGCCCACCTTCACGGCCCGCAATAACGGCGAGGAGACGGTGCTGCTCAGCATGGTCCGGGCCACGGGCGCGAACTCCCTGACCGTCATGGCCGAGATCAAGAAGGTGGTGGCCGAACTCAACGACACCGTCCTGGCCGACCGGCGCATCCGGCTCGTCCAGACCGACGACGAGACGACCTATATCCGCTCGGCCATCTCCCTGGTGAAGAACAACCTCATCGTGGGCGGCACCCTGGCCGTGGCCGTGCTGCTGCTCTTTCTCCGCAGCATCTCCAGCACCCTGATCATCGCCACGTCCATCCCCATCAGCGTCATCGGCACCTTTTTCCTGATGTTCCTTTTCGGCCGGAACATCAACGTCATCAGCCTGGCCGGCATGGCCTTTGCCGTGGGCATGGTCGTGGACGCGGCCATCGTGGTGCTGGAAAACATCTATCGCCACATCGAATCGGGCAAAACCCGACGGGAAGCGGCCCTGTTGGGGACCCGGGAGGTCTGGGGCGCCATTCTGGCCAGCGTGCTGACCACGGTGGCCGTCTTCGCCCCGATCCTGTACATCCAGGACGAGGCCGGTCAGCTCTTCCGGGACATCGCCATCGCCATCTGCTCGGCCGTGCTCCTGTCCCTGATCGTGTCCATCACGGTCATCCCCGCCTTTTCCGCGTTGATCCTGCGCGTGCGCAAACGCAAGGGAGCGGCCGAGGACACGGAGGGTTGGCGGGCGCCCCGCGCGGCCATCGCGGTTTCGCAAGTGGTCTATTGGGTCCTGGGCCGCGTCTGGGCTCAGATCGGGATCGTGGCGCTCCTCACGGCCGCCTCGATTTCCATGGCCCTCTTTCTGGCGCCCAAGACCGAATACCTGCCCGTGGGCAACCGGGACATCGCCTTTGCCTTCATGCTGCCCCCGCCGGGGTACAGCATCGACGAACTCGACCGGATTTCGTCCCAGATCAGTCAGGACCTCAAGCCGTACTGGTCGGCCCAGCCCGGGTCCAAGGAGGCGGCCGCCTTGGACGCTCCGCCCATGAGCAGCATGTTCTTTTACGCCTGGGGCGAGGGCGCGGTCATGGGCATCCGGCCTCATTTCGAGTACGCGCGCCGGGTGCGGGAGTACTTCCCGGTGCTGCGCCGAACCCTGGCCAAAATCCCCGGGGTCATCTCCATCGTCTATCAACCCAGCCTTTTCGCCCGCGGCATCGGGGCCGGCCGGTCCATTGACGTCGAGATCACCGGACCGGACCTCGAACGCATCCTGGCCCTGGGCACCCAGGTGTACGACCGGCTCAAGCAGATCATGCCGGACGCGCAGCTCCGGCCCGTGCCCTCCCTGGACCTGGGCAACCCCGAGGTCCGCGTCACGCCGGATCGCAACCGGCTGGCCGAGGTCGGGCTGAACGCCACGGACCTGGGCCTCATGGTGGACCTCCTTCTGGACGGAACCAAGGTCTCGGAATACCACTACTTCGGTGAAAAGATCGACCTGACGGCCATGGGCGAACCCGACCGCGTCACCCGGACCCAGGACCTGGCCGGTCTGCCGGTCAAGACGCCCAGCCAAAGCCTGGTCACCCTGGGCTCCCTGGCCGACATCGCCACCATCTCCGGGCCGGTGCAGATCAACCGCATCGAGCGCGAACGGGCCATAACCATCCAGGTCATCCCGCCGGAAACCCTGCCCCTGCAACAGGCCATGGAGATCATCGAGGCCCAGGTGGTGGCCCCGCTCAAGGCCGGTGGCGACCTGGGGAGTTGGTATCAGATCAAGCTTGCCGGCACGGCCGACAAGCTGACCCAGACGCGGCAGGCGCTCAGCTTCAACTTCCTCCTGGCCCTGCTCATCACCTACCTGCTCATGACCGCGCTCTTCGCCAGCTTCGTCTATCCCTTCATCATCATGTTCACCGTGCCCCTGGCCGCGGCCGGCGGGTTTTTGGGGCTGTTCCTGGTCAACACCCTGGTCACCTACCAGGCCCTGGACGTGCTCACCATGCTGGGCTTCGTCATCCTGATCGGCATCGTGGTCAACAACGCCATTCTGATCGTGCACCAGGGTCTGAACAACATCCGTTACGGCGGCATGGGCTACCGGGAGGCTGTGGCCTTTTCGGTCCGAACCAGGCTCCGGCCCATTTTCATGAGCACGACCACAAGCATCTGCGGCATGCTGCCCCTGGTGCTTTTCCCGGGCGCCGGGTCCGAACTGTACCGGGGCCTGGGCGGCGTGGTCATCGGCGGCCTGGCCGTCTCGACCTTGTTCACCGTCTTCCTCATCCCCTCGCTCTTCATGCTGGTGCTCCGGCTTCAAGCCCGTTTGGGCGTGGGCCCGCAAAGGATCGAGGAACCCGCCGCGTAAAAAACAAGGACCGGCCATCTGGCCGGTCCTCGCTTTAACTGCCTGCTCCGATTCCGATTAGGGAATCACATCCTTGCCGGCGAAACTGGGTTCGTGCAGCGGGATCAGGATGTCGGCCAGGTCGCGGACGCGGATGAGCTGGTCATAGGCCTCGTACACGTTGACGTGGGTGCCGGGCGGGATGACTTCCATCTCCATGGCCCGGACCTCGCGGGGCGGTTCCAGATTCTCCATGATGACGCAGAAGCCGGTGATGGCCGCCAGGCCGGCGGTTGTGTCCACCAGCACGGTCAGGCCGCCCTCGGTGTGGGCCGGGGTGTGCATCACCCGCAGGCCGGGCGCGATCTCCACGTCCTGGGAGACGGTCACGATCTGCCCGTTTTCCTCGACCTCCTCGATGTAGTCCTCCAGATAGCGGTAGTCCAGGGGATGGGGGTCGTGGATGCGCTCGATCTCCTTCTCGTGGACGTAGATTTCCGCGTTGACGCACTTGTAGTCGTTCTCGCAGTGGTCGTTGTGCAAATGCGTGTGAACGACCAGGTCGATGTCACCCGGCGTCAAATCGTAGCGGGCCAGGCCCTCTTCAAAGGTGTAGATGCGGCCGCCGATGGCCTTTTCCCGGTCCTCGGACTGGATGGGCTTCATCTCGCCCGTGTCCACCAGGATTTTCCGGTCCCCGCCCTCCAGATACCAACTGTAGATGGGGATGGTGTAGGTCTGGCCCTGGCCGTGCTGATAGGTCATCATGCTCTTGTCGAAAATCTTGGTGCCGACCACGATGGGGTGGATGCGGAACCGGCTCATGCCTCGTTCTCCCCGGTCGTCTTCCCCGAATCGGCCCCGTCGAGGACAGTCCTTAAAACGTCCTCCTTGCCCACCACGCCCACCAGACGGTCGTCCTCGATCACCGGCAGGGTGTGGAAATTTTTGTCCACCATCAGACCGGCCGCGATTTCGATGTCGTCCTCGGGGTGGACCGTGGTCGGGTGAGGCGACATGGCCTCGGCCACGGTGATGGCCGCGATCTTCTGCACCTCCTCCTCGACGTGCCTGCGGGAGGTGAGGGGGATGGGGAGGTAGCCGTCCAGGAAAAAAAAGACCGAGGGCAGGGGCAGCTTCTTCTGCTGGGCCACGAGGTCGGACTGACAGAGGATGCCCACCAATTTACCCTCCTTGTCCACCACGGGCAGGCCGTTGAGGTGCTTTTCGAGAAGCAGCTTGGCCGCCTCGATCATATGGGTTTCGGGCGCGACCGTGACCACGTCCCGGGTCATGATGTCTTTCACCTTGAGCATGTCTAGTCTCCCTGAAGCCGGAACGCGGCTAAAGGCCGTACCAACTTGTTGTCTCGGCCAGCGGCGCGCGCTCACTGGCCAAACGATTGGCCGAGAAATCCCAATCCGGGTAGCCGATGGCGATGGCGATGATCATGCGCTTGGACTCGGGAATGCCGGCGTATTCGCGGATGACGTCCGTGTACTGAATCCCCTGGTCCTCGATGCAGGTGCCCAGGCCGAACTCCATCGCGGCCAGGCAGATGGTCTGCATGACCGAACCCAGGTCGAGCAGCGGGCTGGCCAGGGGCAGCATCTCGTCCATCATGATGATGATGACGGCCGGGGCGTCGAAGAAACGGAAGCCGCGCTCGACCCAGTCCTGCCGCTTGGCCCTGTCCTCGCGGGTAATGTCCATCAGGTTGAAAATCTGCTTGGCCAGGTCCACCCGGCGGCGGTGGTAAACGGTCTGGCGCGGGGTTTCGCCCGCGTCATAGTCGGGTTTCGGCATTTCGCCGGCGCGCAGCTTTTCGATGTTCGCCCGCCCGATTTTTTCCAGGACCTCGCCGCCGATCACGGCGAACTCCCAAGGCTGGCTGTTCACCGAAGACGGGGCCCGGCTGGCGATGGTCAGCACCTGCTCCAGCACTTCGCGGGGCACCGGTTCGGGTTTGTAAGATCGGACGCTCATGCGCTTCTCAATAGCCTCGATCAACTCCATGCGCTCACTCCTGCTCGAATTTGCCGGCCCCGTTAGAACGGACCGGCTTATATAATGAGAATATCCGCCCGCTGCCGGGCCTGTCAATCCTTGCCGCCCGCTGAGGCCTTTTCCGGGACGATGCGCGCCACCTCGGCCGCGCGCGTCCAGCCCCGTTTGTCCTCGGTCAGCCGGATCAAGGCCCAGTCCCCGTCGCGGCGCTCCTGGCGCACCATTGTGCCGGCGTGGAGCTGGAACAGGACCGTGTCCGTGGCCTCGGGTCCGGCCCGTACCGCCACTTCCGAACCCAGGATCACGGCCCGGTCGTCCGTGGCGGTTTCGTAGGCCTTGAGACCCAGGGAAAGGCCGGCGGCCAGCCAGACGACCAGGCCGCAGACGAGCAGATAATAAACCGGGTCCGACTTGTAAAAAAGTCGCACGGCCATGACGATCCAGAAGACCAGGTTGGCCAGGCCGAAGAGGACGAAGCATTCGGTCAGGGTCAGGTCGCCGAGCCAAAAGAAAACCTGTTCGAACGCGCCTCGGAGCGGCTTGGCCGCGTCCAGGGTCCGGTCCCGAGCCGTGGTCAGATTGAACTTGAGGTCCGGATCGCGAGGCAGACGCAGCCGCGCCCGCTCGTAATTCAAAATGGCCCGGCCCCAATCCCCGCTCTTGAAATAGGCGTTGCCCAAATCGTAATACACGTGGCCGCCGGCCATGCCGGCCGCGATCAGAGCGCGGTAGCCTTGAACCGCCTCGTCCAGCCGGCCTTCCCGATACGCCTGGTTGGCCTGGTGGAACAGGCCCTCGGCCTCCGGGAGATCAAGCGGGGCCGGGGCCGCGAGGGATAGGCCCGGTAGGACAAGCACCATCAGTATCACCAGGCGCCGGATCATCTCAGCACTCCCTGTCGATGGCCCGGACCAGGCCGATCAGCTCTTGGACAAAGCCGTCTTCTTGGCCGGACCCGGACGCGGCGACCGAACGGCCGGCATAGATGGCCGTGTCCAGCCGCTCCAAAGCGGCGCGCAGGCGCTCGGCCGTCTCGGCCGAAACCCCGAGCTGGGCCAGCAGCGCGGCGGCTTCGTCCGGCGTGACCGCGCCGTACGAGGTCCCCAGCCGGTCGTTGAGGAAGTCCCGGACCGCCAGCTTGAGCCGCTCCGGGGAAGGCGGGCCTTCACGACACGTTCTGGCGAACCGGCCGGCCGCGCGCCGCGCCCGGACCGCGGGCAGCGTGTCCGACGACCGTTGCCGCAAGACCAAGAAGAGGGCCAGCCCCGCGTAGAGACAGGCCGGCGTGAGCAGCGCCAGAAGGATGAGCCCTAGCGGCGGCCAGAGACGGGCCGAAGCGGCCAGCGCGCTCGCCCCGGTGTGCGCGGGCAGAATGTCCTGGCCCAGAGCCTGCACTTCCTGCTTGCGCGTCTCGACGGTAGAGGCGGCGTTCCCGTTGGCGGCCCCGGCTTCGGTCTGAACCGCGCCGGGCTTCACCTTCAAATGAAACGGCTTGGTTTCGAGCGTCCGGTAGCGGCCGGCCTCGGGATCGAAATAGCTGACGCGCAGCGGCGCCAGGTCATATTCCCCGGGCTGCCGCGGCACCAAGGCCCACTTCATGGTCTTGACCCCGCCCTGGCCCTCCGCGTCCGTCTCGACTTCGAGCGCCGGTTGGTCGGCATAGACCTTGGCCCAGGCCGGGGCCGGCCCGGCCAGGTCCGGCAGCCGGGTTACGTTCCCCCGGCCGCTCAACCGCACCGTCAGCGTGGCCGACCCGCCGACCTCGACCTCGGCCGGCTCCAGCTTCGAGGAAATCTCGAAGCTCCCCACCAGCCCGCTGAAATCCGAAGGCCGCCCGTCTTTGGGCAGCGGTAAGATTTTCAGCTTGAGCGGCTCGCTGAGCACGTTCCGAGGCCGGCCCTGGGTGAAAAACGGATCGTCGAAGACGGACCTGCGCCCGCCCTGGTCGCCGTACACGGTCAGGCGCACGCGGGCCGGGGCCAGGTCGAATTCACCGGCCTGGCCGGGCGTCACCAGGTAACGCACTTCGAGCACCAGGTAGCGCTGACCGCCTTCGATGGACTCGTACTGACGGGGCTTCTGGAGCTGCTTGAATTCGAGATGCTCGATTTCGGGCAGGTCCAGGGAGACGTCTCCGATGCGCGCTTGCACGTGCAGCTTCAAGATATAGAGCAGGGGTTCTTCGAGATAAACCCGGTTCTTGGACAAGGTCGCGGTCAGGAAGACGGAACGACGTTTCTCGCCGTTGGCGGCGGCCTGCCGCGTGACCTTGAGCGTCTCCGCGTTGCTTTGATAGATCTGGCCGTCGATCCGGCACTCGGCCGGTCCGATCTGCAGCAGCCCCTCGCGGCGCGGATCCAGAAGATACTTGTACTGCACCGACGAGGTCATCCGGCCGTTGATGAATTCCATGCGGGAAAAGGTCCCGGCCGGCGAGACCGTGAAGGCGTCGAGGCCCGGGATGACTGGGTCGCTGTCCAGCTTGCGACGGCCGCTGACCTCGACCGTCATCCGCACCGTGTCGGCCAGGGTCGCTTCCGGCCGGTCCAGGCGAAGCGTCACCGTGGGCTCGTCCGCGGCCAGGCACAGGGGGCCGATTGCCGGTAGGGCCAGCATGAGCAGCAGCAAAGATAGAAAAAACCGCTTCACGTCACCAATCCTTGCCGGACCGGCCGCCGGCCTTCTTGCCGCCGCGAAGCTGGTACTCCAGGAACCTGGACCGATCCTCGTGGATGTTGTCCAGGAGCGCCTCGGCCTTCTGACGGTCCAGCGCGGCCGCGGCCCGCTCCTCGCCGGAGCGGTCGGTTTCGCCTTCCGGTTGCCCGGACGGACCTTGGATCTGTCCGGCGCGGTCCGTGGGCTTGGCCTTCTTCTGGGCGTCCTGGTTTTCTCCTTGATTCTCGCTCGGAGGCGCGTCCTGCTTCTGGCCCTCCCGCCCTTTCTCCCCCTGTTGCCCTTGAGATTTGTCGCCCTTGTCGCCCGATTTGCCGGTCTGATCCTGATCCGGCGACTCGCCCGATCCCTCTTTTTGCTCCGGCTTCTGCCCGGCCTTTTCCTGCTCGCTTTTCTGGATGGCCCGCAGGGTCATTTCCAGGTTGTGGCGGGCCTCGGGGCTGTCCGGGTTCAAACGCAGGGCCTCGGTGTAAGCGGCCCGGGCCGAGACCAGGTCATTCTGCTTGAAGGCCGCGTTGCCCAGGTTGTAGGCGGCCTTGAAGCGCATCCCGTCATCCTGGGACCGGCGGAGCACGCTGGTGAAGGCGGCCGCGGCCTGAGAAAAATCGCCGTTTTGAAAGGCGGCGCACCCGCGGTTGTAACGATAGCGGAGATCGCGCGGGTGGTCCACGGCCGCGTGGCCGTAAGCCTTTTCCGCCTCGGTGTATCGCCCTTGCCGGTACAGGGCGTCCGGGTTCGCGGCGGCCCGGGCCGCGACCGGCCAGACCAGGGCGAGCACAAAAACGACCATGACGATTTGTTTGAACATGCCCATCTTTTCCATCACACGACCGTGGGCCGCTTGCGCTCGCCGGCCAAGGCCTCGGCCAGTAGCAGCACGAAGGCGGCCAGGACAAAGGCGGCGAACCGTTCCTCGTACACCTTGATCTTACCGCTTTTCAGCACGCCGGCCTCGGTCTTTGTGCGGATGCCCGAAAAATAGAGAAGGTCCAGGTCCAGGTCGCCGGCCGTGGACCGGACGTAGGTCCCGCCCGTGGTCTCGGCGATCCGCTTCAGACCGGACTCGTCCAGCTTGGACAGGATCATCCGGCCGCCCGCGTCTTTCTTGAACCCGCCCCGGCCCCCACCTCGCGGCACCGGGCCGCCGCCCGGATCGCCGATGCCAAAGACGAAAATCTTCACCCCGGCGCCGGCCGCCCGCTCGGCCGCTTTGAAACCGGCGCCCTCGTTGTCCTCGCCGTCGGTGATGAGCAAAATGACCCGGTCCGTCTCAGCGGCCGGGTCGAAGGCGGACAGGGCCGTGTCGATGGCCGCGCCCAAATCGGTGCCGGGCGCGGGGATGAGGTCCGGGCTGAGGGCGTCGAGGAACATGGTCAAGGCCCCGTAATCCAGGGTGAGCGGGCATTGGACAAAGGCCGCGCCGGCAAAGGCCACCAGGCCCACGCGGTCGCCGGCCACCACGTCCAGGAAATCGCGCACCTCCCGCCGGGCGCGTTCCAGGCGCGAGGGCTGGACGTCCTCGACCAGCATGCTCGACGAAACGTCCACGGCCAGCAGGATGTCCACGCCCTTTTGCGACACTTCCTGATACCGGCTTCCCCAGCGCGGTCCGGCCAGGGCCAGGATCATGAGGACCAGGCCAGAGAGAAGCAGCGCGGACTTAAGAAAGCCCCGCGCCCGGATGGGTTCCCCGACCAGTCGCGGCGCGAGCCCGGGGTCGCAGAACCTGGCCAGGTCCCGGCTCCGGCGGCGGTGGATCACCACCAGGGCCAGGGCGACCAGCGGCGCCAGCCAGAGAAAATGAAGCAGCGTGGGATGGGCCAGCGTCACGGAATCCCCCGAAGCACGGTCACTTTGAGGCCGACCTCGATCAACAGCAGGACCAGGGCCGGAATCAACGCGTACCCGTACAGTTCCTTGAAGTGCATGAACTCCTTGATCTTGACCTCGGTCTTCTCCGCCTTGTCGATGAAATCGTAAATCTCGGCGAGCTGCCCCGCGTCCGAGGCCCGAAAGTATTTCCCACCGCCGATGCGGGCCACCTCCTTGAGCGTCTTTTCGTCCAGGTCCACCCGCTGATACACGGTCCGCGGGCCAAACGGGGTCTCGATCCGAAACGGGGCCCGTCCGGTGCCGCCCACGCCGATGGTGTAAATCTTGACGCCCAGGGCGCTGACCGCCTCGGCGGCCTGCTCGGGCGTGATCTCCCCGGCGTTGCTCCGGCCGTCGGTCAGCAGGATGAGCAGCCGGTCCTTGGCCTTGAGGTCCTTGAGCCGTTTGCCCGAGACGGCGATGGCCGAACCCACGGCGGTCCGGTCTCCGGCCATGCCGATGGTCAGGCGGTTGACCAGGGTGAGCAACAGGCCCTTGTCCAGGGTCAGCGGCGCCTGGGTAAAGGCCTCCTCGCCGAAGACCACCAGGCCGATGCGGTCGTGCTCCCGCCTCTTGATGAAATCGCCCACCACGCGCTGCACCACGGCCAGCCGGGTGACAGGCTCGCCGTCCAGCTTGAAATCCATGGCCCGCATGGACCCGGAAGTGTCCAGGCAGAGCAGAATGTCCACCCCGGCCGACTTGACCTCCCGCGAGACGTTGACCCACTGCGGCCGGGCCGCGGCCAGGACCAAGAGAACCAGGCAGGCCGCCCGAAGCACGGTGGGCAGCAGGGCCAGCAGGCGACCGCCGCTTCGGCCGGAGAGCCGGGCCAGATCGGCGGTCATGGAAAAGACCATGGCGTCGGGCTTGCGGCGAATGCGGAGCACGAGCCACAGCGCGACCAGGACCAGACCGGCCAGGAGGATGGGGTGGGCGAAGCGGAAAAAGGTCACGAATCCGCCTCCGTCGCGGGCGCCGGAGCTTCAAACGCCTGCTCGGTGTCCTGCACGTAGGCCAAGGCCTTGGCCAGGGCCTGCTCCTTCTGAGCCGGCGTGGCGCTCGCGTCGGCGAACTTGACCAGGTCCGCGTGCCGGAGCAACGGCAGGAGGACCCGATCTTGTTCCTCGGTCAAGGCCGAGGCGATCTCCGGCGTGGTGTATTCCGCGGCCGGGAAGCCCCGCAGGTCTTCGAGGTAACGCCGCAGAATCTCGGAATACCGAAAATAAAAGACCTTGGCCTGTTCGGGTCCGAGAAACTCCTGGGCTTCAAGGGCCAGGAGTTCCCGCCGGGCGCGCGCGTGCGGCGGCTCGGCTTGAAGACGCGCGGCCCGCCGCCTTCCGCGCCAGTACCACACGCCCGCGCCAGCCGCGAGTAATAGGACCAAACCCAGGGCTGCCAGGCCCAACCACTTCAGCCAGGGCCGGCCCACCGGCTCGATGCCCTGGATGGGCTTTAGTTCCGCTTCTTCCGGCCGCTCGCCCAAATTGGACGCAGGAGACAGGGTCACGGTCTGGGAGGTCAGCACCTGCGAGTGGCCTTCGCCGTCCAGCCAGGACAGTCGGATCGGCCCGATGGCGAACGGTTCCAGTTGGTCCACCAGGAGCCGCGTCTCGATGCGGCCGGGTTTGACCACGCGGGGCGACTCAAGCAAGGTGAAACCTTCGAGGCCTTGAAGCGCCCGGGGCTCGGCCAGACGCCCGCCCGGCGGTAGATGGTAATCCAGGGTCAGCGTCACTGCGTCGCCGACCCGCGGCGCGGCCGGATTCGCGGACAGGGTCAGGGTCGCCGCGTTCTCGGCCACAACCCGGCCCGAGCCGGCCAGGACGGCCAGCAAGGCCAGGGCGATCAAACCGCGAAACACGTGACGCTGCATGGGGAGACCCTCGGGATCAGCGGCGGGTTCTCTTTTCGAGCAGCCGGATCAAGGATTCGTCCACGGGCCGGGCCGTGGAGAAAAGCTCGTGGACCACGCCGGCCCGGTGAAAAAGTTCGACCAACCGCCCCAGCCGCTCCTCGTTCAAGGCGCGCCAACGCTCCCGGAACCGGCGGCCGCGCATGTTGACCACGGCCGACCGCCCGGTCTCGGGGTCGCGGACCGTCATGAGGCCCACCGGGGGCAGCTCCACCTCGGCCGGGTCGGACAGCACCAGCACGTTCAAATCGTGCCTGCGGGCGGTCAGGCGAAGGGCCCGCTCGAAGCCGCTGTCCAGGCAGTCGGAGAGCAGAAAGACGATGGCGTGACGCCGAACCACGCGGTTCAGATAGGACAGGGCCGAATCGATGTCCGTGGTCAGGCTGGCCGGCTCGAAGGTGAAAATCTCCTTGATGAGCCGCCAGACGTGGCCGGCGCCCTTGCGGGGCGGAATGAATTTTTCGGTTTGGGAGCTGAAGAGCAAGGCCCCCACCTTGTCGTTGGTGCGGATGGCCAGGAAGGCCAGCATGCCCGCGGCCTCGGCCATGAGTTCCCGCTTGAACTTGACCCGGGTGCCGAAACGGTGGGAGCCGGACAGGTCCAGGAGCAGCATGACCGTCAGCTCGCGCTCCTCGTGAAAGACCTTGACAAAGGGCCGGCCGAAGCGGGCCGAGACGTTCCAGTCGATGGAGCGGATTTCGTCGCCGAACTGGTATTCCCGGACCTCGGAGAATTCCATGCCCCGGCCCTTGAAGGCGCTGACGTAGGAGCCGGCGAACAGGTCCGACGCCAGGCGCTTCGAGGTGAAATGGAACCGCTGGATTTTCTTGTAGAGGTCCGGGGGCAGCATGTCAGGGGGTTTCGACCCGTTCCAGGAGGAGGTCGATCAGGTCGTCGGCGCTTTTATCCTCGGCTTGGGCTTCGTAGCTGAGGATGATGCGGTGGCGGAGCACGTCCGGGGCCATGGCCTTGACGTCCTCGGGCAGGACATAGCCCCGGCCGCTGAGAAAGGCGTGTGCCCGGGCCGTGAGTCCCAGGTAGATCGAGGCCCGGGGGGAGGCCCCGTAGCTGATGAGCGAGGAGACGTTCGCGCCCAGGGCGTCCCCGCTGCGCGTGGCCCGGACCAGGCGCACGATGTAATCCATGATCTTCTTTTCCATGTGGATCGTGCGCATGACCCGGCCGGCCGATTCGATCTGGGCCGGTTCGACCACCCCCTCCACGCGGTCGGCCGCGCCGTTGTCGTGCCGGAGCATGATCTCGAGTTCCTCGTCGGCCGACGGGTAATCGATCTTGATCTTGAGCATGAAGCGGTCGATCTGGGCCTCGGGCAGGGGGTAGGTGCCTTCCTGTTCGATGGGGTTCTGGGTGGCCAGGACGAGGAAGGGGCGGGGCAGGAGAAAGGTGGTGTCGCCGATGGTGATCTGCCTCTCCTGCATGGCCTCCAGCAGGGCGCTCTGCACCTTGGCCGGGGCGCGGTTGATCTCGTCGGCCAGGACCACGTTGTGGAAGACCGGGCCCTTCTTGATCTCGAAGCAGGCGTTGTCCGGTCGATAAATCTGGGTGCCGATGATGTCGGCCGGCAGGAGATCGGGCGTGAACTGGATGCGGTGGAAGGACGTGCGGATGGCCGCGGCCAGGGTTTTGACGGCCGTGGTCTTGGCCAGCCCGGGCAGTCCTTCCAGCAGCAGATGGCCTTCGCATAGAAGCCCGACGAGCATCATGCGGACGAGATGCTCCTGGCCGACGATGGCCTTTTCCATCTCGGTGATGACCTGTTGGAAGACCAGGCTTTCGCGATGGACTTCCCGCTCGATGTCCTGGATTTCCATCGATCCGTTCCCCTTTCCCGCCTCTCTAAATAAAACGGGGCAGCCGCGGCCGCCGGCCGTCCCGCCCCGCTGCCGAGTTGTCCCTAAGGATCAGTTGTCCAACATGCCGTGCAAGGCGAATTTCATGCCGACGGTGACATAGGCCGTGCTCAGGGCCTTGACGTTCTCCCGAAAGCGGCCCTTGTCGTTGACCCAGTACCCCTCGGCCGTCTGGATGGAGGTCATCTTCTTCAAAAAGTCTTCCCGCCAATCGTGCTTCACGCCCTTGTCGTCCACGATCTCCCGCTCGCCCAGGGCGTCCAGGGTCTTGGCGAAGGTATAGTAGTAATTGTAGAGCGATTCGTCGCTGAATTCCGGGTTGGCGTCCAGGGTGTAGTGCCGCTGAATCCAGTCCACGGCGCGGCGGACGCGGATGTCGTTTTTGTCCACCCGGGCGTAGAGCAGGCTCTTGAGACCGGCATAGGTCATGCTGCCGTAAGAGTGGCTCCGCTCCGGCTTGTAGGTCCCGGGTTCATACCGGAAGCCGCCGTCGTCCGTGGCATAGGCCATGGGATTGACGGACTTGACGTTCTGAATCTTGGCCAGGAAGACCAGGGCCTTTTTCCAGTGCAGCCCCAATTCGGCCTCCTCCTGCTCCACCTGTTTGGCCGAGCCGGGCAGCATCCGGGCGTAGCGATGCTCGTAATCCTCGGCCGCCTTGATGGCCTCCAGGGCGAACTGGGTGTTGGACAGGTCGGGACGGGAGTCGCCGCCGTAGCCGATACCGCCGTAGTACGGATGGCCCGGGTCGTATCCTTCGTCCTCGTCCGCCTGGAACTGGATCAAGAACTTCTTGGCGCTGACGACGGCGTCCTTGTAGGCCGGCCGATTGCTTTCGGACAGGGCCAGGAGACAGATCGAGGTCACATAGTTGGGCAGTTCCTTATCGTAAATGCCTCCGTCCGGTTTGACGTTGGACACGATGTACCTCAGCCCGCGGTCGATGGCCAACGGCACTTCCTCGCCCCGCGGATTGTATTTGGGTTCCAGCAGGAACGAATAGACCACCAGCGCCGTGACGGCCGGGTGCCCCTCCCAGGAACCGTCCGGTTTCTGGGTGCTGAGCAGGTAATCGTAGGCAATGGTCAACGAGTGCTTGGTCTGGGTGAGCAGGGACAGGTCCTCCTGGCCGCCGGTGGACGCCTTCACCTTTTCGGCGGCCAGAACGGGACCGGCCGCGATGGCCAGGATCAGCCCGGCGGTGAGAAGAAGAAAACCCGCTTTTGTTTTCATGACGAAGCTCCTTTCGCTTACTTATTGATGGGGTCATTAAATAGATTGCATTATCGTATTGATTTTTCAGCCAAGGCTGTCCGCCTTGCGGGAGCGATCCCTTTCATGGCGGAAGGATACCCCAGGGATTCTGGATTCTGGCTTAAAACATGCCAGAATGACGTTGTTGGGTTTCCGGTGTTCCATAGACCGTCACCCTGGAATGATTTAATCCAGGGTCC
>Ga0209163_1001828_pt1 | contig 20595 bp, 19 predicted proteins | sample MTBAKSrepl2MetaG_FD_187457 | JGI IMG/M metagenome (GOLD analysis project Ga0209163, IMG submission 187457) | Enrichment culture microbial communities om Arthur Kill intertidal strait, New Jersey, USA, that are MTBE-degrading - MTBE-AKS2 (Arthur... | ecosystem: Environmental > Aquatic > Marine >...
GGTGGTTTTGGTGTTGTGGCTATGCCGCTTTCTTCATCCAGGCTTTCTTGGATTTATCCCATTGAAACCCTGCGGCCTTGAGCAGTTCCTTCTTGTCGTACAGCTTGTCGCCGATGGCAACGATGACGCCTTGACGATTTTCAAAGGTGACGCCGGCAATCTTGGGCATGGCTGTAGACTTGCCAGTCTTGTCCGCCGCTTGGTCCGCTTGATTTTTTGCTGACGGAGTTTTCGATGGATTCGCCTGATAGACATTTTTCAGCAGGCCTTTGTACGAATCGCTGCCGATGGAAAGAAGCGACATGCATTTCTGAATGGCATCGGTGATTGCGCCTTTCTGGGCATCGCCGACATTGCCCTTGACAATCTGCATCTGGCCTTTCTGCGACCCTTTGCAGATCCATTCGCCATCGACCTTGAGAAAGAGCTTCACCTCGGCAACCGCCTGGGCCTCGAAAATCTCTTCCCTGATCAATTCGTACCGCCAGTTTTCCGGGCCAAGAAACTCGTTGGCGCTGTCAAAGACATACTGGGGCCGATAGCCGTATTTTACCTGGCCGATGATCTTGCCGTCCTTGCCGGTCATTTTGATCTCCTGAACCGCTTCCGTGCCCAAAGACCGTAATCTTTCGTTGATCAGATCAATCTTTTCCTTAAGTGTTGCTGCCATTGCTGTTTCCTCCTGTTTGCTGTGGGAGAGAAAACAACACTACCCCCGTGGGCGCATAAAGGTTGTTTCGCTCCCGATTGATAGGGGGACGGCTACGAATGCAGCCATCTGCTTTGTTGGTTGATGATGAATATGCGGGAACAAATCACGGGAACCCGGATCGCCGACAAAATGCTGATATGAAGATTGAAAAGATTGAAGAACCACGCAATTTACGTACAAACGAAAAAGAAGTTCGCTTCCGCGATTAAACTTTGTCCTGCGGACAGATGCGTGGCAATGGTACCTGGAATTCAAGAACACGGAATGTGTTCAGCTAAGCCCTGGAAAGGGGTATCTCATTAAAAATGAGCCGGAATAATTACCTAAATTTTATACGTAACATCGAAAAACGCAAGAAGAAAATGAAAGGACACCTTACCTTCGACCTCCTGACAAACCTTTAATTGATAGGTTTACTCAAAAATCTGAAGGATATACCCTTTTCCAGCCCTCAAAAGGAACAGATACTGTTTACATCTCAACGATGAAGGCACCCAATCTTATTCTACTGACCTGTTTTCCTCATAATAGCTTCTCTTTTCCCACTAATTTTTCACAGATTTTCAGTAATCTTTCCTGCTCAGCCTTAGACAGCCTCCCCATGACTTTTTCAGCATGTTTTTTGTAGGAAGGAAATAATTTCTTGATGAAACTGCTTCCTTCAGGAGTGAGGATAATCTTGTTACAGCGTCTATCATTCTCCCCTCTTTCCCGCAAGACAAGTCCTTTTTTCTCCAAGTTGTCGATAACGGTGGTGAGATTGCCTGTGGTTTTCTGAATATGCTGGGCAAGTTCCTTCTGGTTCATAGGACCCTTCTGATAAATTGTTTCGAGGATCCCGAACTGGCTGACCGTAAGTTGAGAAAGCAAGGGGCTATAGACTTCGTTTGAAACTTTGATTGAAATCCGATGAAGCGACGCTAATGCTTGCTTCCCCGGTGAATCTTTTGCGGTTTTCTTTTTTTGCGCCATTATAATGATATCAATTTAATCTTAGTTTGCCCTGAAGCAAACAATAAAATATAAGAAAGATCAATGAAAATATATTTTGCGATAACCAATGTAACCTATTAAGAATCCATAAAAAAAACATAACCTAAAGGAATGGGGCTCAGTGCCCGTAACAAGGCCACTCGGATGAATGCTTCCATTAATTCAACCAGGAGAGAGAAATATTGGTCCAGCGAAATTGCGAGGGAGATGGGACTGCGTTCAAAATGAACCGGTTCAGCCTGCTCTTGACCAGACGCCCAACCCGCTCTTATCCTGTTACGTATTCTCGCAGACAATATCAACTTGAGAAAAGCTGTTATTTTGTTAAGGTTATAATTGGCAACGCCACAAATCACGGTCGACGGTAAGCCGTACCTTGAATTTGTTTATTCGATGTATCCACTATTTCATTTTGTGACACTCGCTTTGACTCAGGAATGAGATTCAACTGTCAACTAGTTTGTATTTCGCATCGCGAATATCGAATGCAGGACGCGTGCCCTCCAGAATATCCACAATGTGGTGATTGATTGCCGCGTTCTCAATGGCTCCCGTTGTGTATGTGATTCGATTTCCGGCCGGTTTGTTCATTTCGCAGTAGACCACCTGATCTGCATCGCAAACTACTGCGAGGTTCGGGTTATGCGTTATGATGATGACCTGACGCCGCTCTTTCGCTTTCTTGATGCAAGGAACGAGCATTCGATATACGGATTCATTGTCTAGGTTCTCTTCTGGTTGGTCGATGACAAGGGGGATTGTGTCATTATCCACTAAAAGATAAAACACAAGAAGTAGAGCTCCTCTCTCCCCAGGCGAAAGCTGGTCAAGGGGCCTGCCTCCCCAAGTGAGCGCATAGCGAGGGAAGAGGTACTCTAGTCCAAAGACGTAGTCGTATACATCAACGGGTTCAGTTCCTTTCTTTACCAGATCCGCAATTCGCACCGGCTCCCGCTTGTCATCGCGTAGATCAAAGGACAAGGCTTCGTCGATGGATTCGACGAAGGCCGCAACTCCTTGTGAAGTTGAGAAGTCAGATTCACGCAGCATCTTGCGAAGCTTCTTCTGTCCCTCATCAACACCGCAGAACGTGCCGCGCCGCCCTTGCTGAATAAGACCGAACAGTCGTGCGTCGAAATTCTCTGGCACAATAGACACTTTGAATCCTATCTCGAGCCCTTGTTGTCTAAGTGGGTCGTCGGCTATGGCGTTCTCAATCGGGCTGTAAAGGGACTCATACATTTTGGCGAGGTTATCGATTTCCTGATATATTGCGGCGACTGACGCGCTCCGTTCTTTTTTTACCATATTCAGCTCTGCAGGAAGCTTCTGCAATTCCTCAATCTGCGCCATATAATACGCGAGGCTCTCGGGTATTTCTGACGCACCCTCTATCTCTTTACGTCTGGCTTCCCACTTGGCAAGATCTTCGAGATACTGCTGATAGCGCTGATTCGCAACACTCATGGTTTGGCGCAGTTCCGCGGCCTTTGCAAGGTGTTGTTTCTTTGCATTCGCAGGCGTTCCTTCCTGATCGTCCAGGAGCTTTTCTGTGAGCTCGTGGCTCTCCAGTATGGCATTCGCGATGATTTCGTCGACTTTGGTAAGCCGAAGCTCGAACGTGACAACGTCCTTTAGCTCGATGCCCAAATCCTTGCACTCGAAACAACCTGCCGCGAATTCGTCGTACGTGCGCTGAAGGTTTTCTAGCTTCGCCTTGAGTTTCTCAGCAAATGCTTTACGTCGTAACGCTTGCTTGTTCTTGCTAGTGATCTCCGTGAGCGTCCCGTCAAGTTTCTCTACTTCTCCGCGAATCCGTTCAATCTCAGTCGCGAGCTTGGCGTTCTGGTCTTCGATGGCCGGATCCTTGTCCGGTGGAGTGATCACCTCCGGTTTGGTCTGCTCGTGGGCTGCAAGTTCTGCTTTCTTGTGCTTGAGCTTCTGCTCAAGCCCTTGCTTGTATTCATCTGTCAGCCGTGCCTTGATGGTGATGATACGCTCGTTCAAGCCACTAAGCTTTCGTTGAAGCAACGCGATATGTTCGTGGGTTTCGTTCGTCCTGAAAGTCATCAATTCATCGAACGATTTACAATCCAAACGATCATGGTCAGGGACATGGGAAAAAATGACGCTCTTAAGTTCCTTGTCAAAATCACTGCCCTCTCCTCCTGCTACCTCGTTGCAGATTGCTTCGAGGTAGTTCTGTGGGATGTATTTGATCGTTTCCACGGAAGTTCGATCAACGGCATCTGAAAGCTGACGGCTATCGACATCGCCAGACAGCCAGTGTAGTGAAGCGCGGAACTGCTCAGCCTTACGCTCACGGGGGCGGCGAAACTTGTCTGGATGTAAGAATGAGAAGTGTCGTTCCCTAGGCGAATTGCCGACCAGTCCCAGAGAATCAGCCAGAGCACTCTTGCCGCTCCCCTTATTTCCGATGACCGCCACGAGCCCCGTATTCAAAGGGACATCCCCGGAAAACCAGTGCTCATCAAGCGCAGAGCCGGGTTTTTTTGTGAAAGAAAAGAGGTCGCAATATCGGGTTCTATTCGTGCGTTGCCGATTTAGAGCTGGCGGCTCGGTCCCCAGGAATACGCGCTGCCGTTCAACAAGTATCCGCTTCAGCCCAGCGAATGTTGGGTCTGCCTTTATCCAGCACGGCGATCGCTCTGAATCCGTCGTTCTGTGATGGGTATCGGATCCGACAACAACTGGTCGGGTCGTACCAATATTGGGAAAGACGATCGTCTCATAGTCCTCGGCATCGGATGCATCCTTTGCCTCGAAAATGTCGATGCACTTCTTAACCAAGTCAACTTTGACGGCTCGTTGGTAACTTGTGGCATGCGAAATGCGCTCAATGGAGTTGCTCTTCTTGCCTGCGTGAACGCTGACGATACCGCCGAGGGAATGAATGACGTCACTGCCGTCTTGGAAGTCAACGTAGACCGCATCATCGCCTCCCTTGGCTACGACGTCACTTGGCGTAATGGACAACTTCCCTTGCAGTGTTGTCCAGATGTGCGGTAAGTCGGCTTCAGGCGGGAAGATGCCGATGTAATGAACGGACTCGCTCCCACCCAGTTCTGAGCGCAGTTCTATGCCGGGGAAGACTGCAAGGCGGTCGACCGCGATAGTCTTCAGTGCCCGGATCCGTTCGATATCGATGACGTGATGGTCTGTGATAACCACTACAGAGATATTGCGCGCGAGCAGTCCGTCAATCATCTGTTCGTTTGATACGCTATTGGGGACGTCATATGATGATGGTGTATGGAAATGTAGATCCCACAGCCTCCATATTGATCCTCTTTTATCGTTCATTATCCATGCTCCGTTATCTCATATTACTCCGAGCATTTAATAGATGACATTTGATCTGATTCATAGTTATGAAAGACTTTCAATTGCAGGGGAATCGGAGAAAAATATGTCGTCTATTTAATGCTCCCCTTAATAAGCGCCTCTTGAAATGGTGGTTCTTCTGATCCTGACGCTATGCATCACCAATGGCGCCTATAAGGTTGACGCGTCAGCGCCGCCAGTGTTCCGGCCATCTGGTGAATGCAATTGATATGTGTTTCTCTGAATTATTAATTTTGCAAAGCTTCCTTGCAACAAAATTTCATTTTTTCTCCAGATCCACAAGGGCAAAGATCATAGTTGCGAATATTTTGTTGTTGACAATATTTTAAGAACTCTTTTTCATTTCTCTTTTTCCAGAGTAATAAGGCATTTTCTTCATATTTAATATCATTCCAAACAACGGTTGTTATCCCGGACTCATAATTTCTTGGTGTGAGTAATCCTGAAAGTTTATCTCGAGCAGCTTGGAGGGTTCTTGGTGGTATTGATGAAGATAAGCTAGCGTTCACTGAAGTAACAAAATCACTGCCGAGACCTAGAGATAGCTGCTCTAAAATATCTTTTCTTAACGAAATTCCATCTTGCGTGTCCCGAAATCTCATAATTGCCAATAATATGCTTGGGTCCTCTAACACTAGCTTTCCAAGATCCATATCAAACCGGCCAGTCAAGACGTAACTGGCCATTTCATCAGTTGCAATTTTCCCAGACGGTGCAGAAAAGGCTAACCCCGCAAGGCTAGCAGTCCCAAATTCTAGTTTTGTGGAAGCTATGCCAAGCAATTGGCAAGCACATCCAATTTTAACAACATTAGCTAGCCTTAATACTGGAAACCTCATCCACAAAGGTATTGATGTTGTTAATACACCGCCACTCATCCCTAACATTTTTCTCAAAGATGGCCGGAGCAGTAACCCCCTCACTAGATGAGGCACAGAAGGCTCAAGAGAACGATCAATGATCTTTGTATTTTTTTCAAGTAAATAAAAAAGCTCTTCAGCAGTCTTTTCTTTTCCTGGAATTGGTTTTAAGTGTTTCCTTATTGTTTCTTGAATGGTTGTTTCTTTTTTTTCTTTATTAAGAGCAAGAATTGAACCAAGGTCTCCTCCCGCGAGAGCTTGAGCGTGAGGATAAATGATTGTTTCTTGAAACTTCCAGTCAATAAATTTCAAACACTCATTCCTAACAAGTTCCCAAAAAATGTCTGACCCAAGTAAATTATGCAAACGTGAGAGTGCAGCCAAATGGCAATAGACAATATCAAAACATAACAACCCAACAATCACATCATGCATTGCTGTCGAAGAATTCAATGGCAATTCGGAATTGTCAAACCCATTCCCTAAATAAGCGCTCCGTAATGGTTCGTTGCCTCCATCCTTTCCTTCGAATTGGATATGTTGAGAACTTGTCCAAGTGCCAGGAGGGTAAATATATGACAGTAAATGTGAACTTGAAATATTTAAGGGTTTTAATGATTCAAACTGGCTTAATGGCTTATCATTATCTGTTTTTTTGGCACTTTTAATTTCATTTACAACTTGAAGAGAAGATCTGTGGTCACGATGAGGGACAGGGATATAAGATATAATTCGCGTAGATGGAGGGAGTGTAACAGTGGTTTCAGGAAGTACAGCAAAGTGAGGACCATCACCAAAAATTGATTTTAATTTTTCAACCTCAAATAAAGCTTTTAAAATATACTCATCTCCTAGCCCATATCCAATAAAGACAACATTTGTTGATGAAAATATATATTTCAAGAGAGTTATAAACTTCTGGTCACACAATAAATTTTCATAATCCTCTACAGTAAAAACTACGGAATCAACAGAGCTAATACTTCCATGTATTTTGCAAACGAATGACTCATTAATATTTATAGAATTAAGACAATATTCAACATCTGTCCTTTGTATAGTTCTAGATTTTAACAAAGATTCTTCTAATTTCTCATCTACATTTGTAGTAATTATATGTAATGGTTTTATTTCGTTTATTATTTTTATAAATCTTTCATATACTGGCGTTGTGTTTCTGGGGGCGAATGCTTTTGATAAAAATGAAAAATATTTTTTTGGGTTAAGTTTTTTGCATAGATCAAAGAACTCTGGATACTTTTTTGCTTCAAGTAAATTAATTGCTATTTGTTTATCGTATTTAGGTTCATATTTTACGAAACAAGAGTGAAGGTCATCAGCTACTTCACCCCATAATGGGTATCCACACCATTTACTAACACCTGCACCTAGCCAAAACAATAATGGTTTGTTACTTTCACGCACAGTGTCGCATAAAAGTCGCATGGCCTGGAAAGTGTTTTTATCGTTTCCGTTAAGCATAAAATTATGGCAAGTTTTTATCCAGTTTCCTGATTACCTGGGTTCCCAGATTATTATGTTCTTGTATCCTGATATCATACTATATTAACGGGATAACAAGAAACCTGATATCCCTCCGTGATTTAAATTTTGCCCATTTCAGACTTGTAAATTTTATCACTGTATCATGCCTCAAGCATAACCCAAACAACGTGAAAAACCATTGGCAATATTTATCTCTATGGAAATACAGACATATGAGAAATATCGTAACTCCACGTACCGCTGTACTTACCCCCTTACCTGTTCAATCTAATCATTTTACCCGCTTGGCCATGACCAAGTAATCCTTGCAAGAGTAATTACTCAACTTTTCTGCAAAAAAGTCATCCCTTCAGAAAAGAATAAAGGAGGCGAAAGATCAACCTTTTTTACTGAAACATCAGGGGAATAATATGAAGGAAATCATAGCCTTGTTTACGGGTAAGTATGGGCTGACCAGGGCCGAGATCATGGCGGAGATCGAAACTGTATTATCCATCTTGCTCTCCCAATGGTACGGCATGGGAGTGATGGTCTTCTTCAGGGAGGACCTGAACCTGGAAGCGGTGGCATACAATCATACCGGCGGTGTAATCATACAGCGCCAAGTTGATCTTTCAAAAATGAAAGGCCGCAATACGCTAATCAGACGGCTAGAGGAAAACCTGGGGAAGGTCGTCGTGCTAAAACAGGCTGTCCGTTATAAATTTTTTGAAAGGGAATTAGTTTGGGGCGAGATAACAGCTTATGATGCCGAAAAGAATCTCTATATCGAAACAGAACCGATACCTGGCGAAAAGGTGATCGCCTGCTGTCCGCTCAACCGGTTGGGAGTCCACGAACGGGATTCCATTGGATTTGCCGTAGGCCAGCGGCGTGCCTTTCATCTACGCCGAGTTGAACCAATTTTTCTCAACGGCACGCCCCGTCTCAAAGTCCTGGTGGATCGAGTTTCCAAGACCTTGGTCGAAAACCTCCTCAGGAGCCAGTTCGGAGCAAGTGCTGAAAAGGTTCAGATCCGTTGCATCAAACGGTATGTGGGCCACAAGAGCATCGTCCTGACCACAAAACGACTGCCGAAAGCGGCCATTATGGCTGTTGATAGGGAACTGAAAGAGGGGGTGCAGGTCAAGGTCGTCAAGTCATTGCCGGCAGGATGATGTTTAAAAGCAAATCAAGGGAACCTTGGACCTCCATCGGCACCGGGGTTCACCTTGATCATCCCAAAACAATCCTTGAACTTGGCTTTCCCGATTCTTTCCGCAAAGGGCATTTCTGGTGCTTCGGCACTACCAGGGTGGGCAAGACCAGAATCATGGAGCACGTCATTGAGCAGGATATCCGCAAAGGCTATTCTGTAGTTGCGATAGATCCCAAAGGAGATATCGATCTTTTTTCCAAGATCGCCCAAGTTGCCATCGAAACAGATAGACATCATGACCTGATGTTGATCACCCCCATCTTCCCACAATACAGCGCCATTCTTGACCCGCTTTCTTCCTATTATCTGCCGGAAGAACTGGTGGCTCATATAACAGCAGGCGTGGCGGTCGGCAGAGAACCATATTTTTTCAGCGTGGCCTACGAAGTAAGCTTGGTTGTTGTCCAAGCTCTGATCATGCTGGCTGAAATCGCCGGCAAGAAACCTTCCTTCAATCTCAACGACATCAAAAATCACATAAGCCATGAAGACTTGGAACACCTCAAAGAAAAAATCGACTATATCGATACGCCCGAGGCAGAGCAGCTTTCCAGGGACATGCAGAAAATATTGAGCACGCCGGCGGATTATTATTCTAAGGTAGCGAGTTCCCTCAGGGTAGCCCTTACCGAGTTGACCTCCGGGAACGTGGGCCAGATCATCGGCAAGGCGGATGAAAACCGTTTTGTCCGGCGCCTGGAAGAAAGAAAGGGAATTATCATGGTGGTGCAGCTTGGCTCCCTTCTTACCAAGCGGGCAGCGTACACTGCAGGCAAGGTTATCATCTCCATGATCCAGGCCTTTGTGGGCCGGGTGTATTCCAGCGGCAAAAATGTGACCCCCACCTTGGTCCTACATATCGATGAAGCACAATCAGTCCTTTATCACGGCATCGAGGACCTGTTCGCCAAGGCAGGCGGGGCCGGGGTTTTCATTCACGGTTATTGCCAATCCATCAGCCAGTTGTACGCCGAGGTGGGTGAAGACCGGGCCAATACCATTCTGGACAACTGCAACACCAAGCTGTTCATGCGGGTTCCCGACGCTCACACCGCCCGTTATGTTTCCGAACATCTCGGCGAGGAAAAACGGTTTTCGCCGATTATCTCTCTTGGCGGCGGCTTGTCCATCCGTGAAACCGAGGAAACCAGGATAAAGCATACCGAGGTGTTGAACATGGCCCCCCGTGAGGTATTCCTGAGTACCTATTCCGGCACCTATAAGGGAAAAACAGCCACCGTGAATGATTCTACTCTTAAAGTCAAATTCCCTGATCTAGCCACAGAGAAGATGAACAAAAGCAAAAAAGAAGCCGGTGGTCAGTAGTGAGTCTGCTCCAAGTATGCTCTGATATGGTTGCATTCTGCAAGAATCTGGCATGGTGGCTGCCAATTTTCCTGTTTGCAGTGGCTGCGGCAGTATTGATGCTCGACAGAAAAAGAAAGCCACAGACAGTTACCGAAATATTCCTGCGTGATCTGTCGTTTCTATGGACAAGGGAAGGGACCAAGACAATCCATATCGCGGAACTTTCTCCTCTCTGGCGCGATGAAAAAATACTTCCTGAACAGGTCCCGAGTTTACCGGAATTTAACAATTCTCGGGCTGCAGCATTCATGGATTCCGTTTTGCAAGGACCATATTTTGAAAAAGCTCCTCTTCAGAAAGCTGCCTGCGAACAGATCCTGAAACTCCTGGATCAGGAGGGAAACTGTCCGTCAGTGGTTAACCTGAAGGGTGACGTGGAAGGAAGTTGGGACGAAAACACCTATCAGATCCTTGCCAGGACAACCCTGCTTGATCATTCTCTGAACGTTGCCGAGCAGGCAATACAACTGCTGAGAGAAAGCGAAGCTTTCCATGTTATTCCTGACACCATAGTTGCCGCTTTAGGCCATGATTTGGGAAAACTCGAGTCCTTTCGCGGTTATCTGTATTCCGTGGGCGAACATCCCCTGACTGCCGGTCGCCCACTGGGAGGAATAACCGCTTTCCAAAAACTCCCGAAAAAAAATGAAATTGAGAGGGCTATTAAACTGCATCATAAGAGGCCGGATGGACTTCTCGGTAAAACCCTCAAAAAAGCAGATCAACTGGCTAGGCAGAAGGAACTGGAGGAGACGGTTGCCCGTCATGAAAACGGATGCGAGCCAATAACAGGTAGCAAACCATATTCACCGATTCAGCCAAAAATCAGGAATAGCATTTCAACGGATCCCATTGAATCTGTACAGAATGATACGAAGGATAATGCAGCTGCAGCATGGCAGGCCCAGTCAGATATTTACGGAGAGAGGGGGGAAGGAAACAAGACAACAAATGCACCGGAGGTTCCAAAACTGATGGATATTTCCAACTGGTTTGATGCAAAGCAATTTCTGGAAGATCTAAAACCCTACATCAACAAGATGTTCGGCCGGAGGTTCATGGCCTTTTCAATGCCGAACGGCTACGTCTATTTTCAGGCCAAGGTGCTGGAAGAAATAGCCAGGAAGCAGGCGGAAAGGGCAGGATGCATGGAGATTGCCACCATGGCTCAGAAAGACCCAACCTTGCAGCGAGTGCTCCTTACCATTGTTCACCAACTACGCCGGGAAAATGACATTATCGCCAGAGGCCTGATCAAGGACAATTACTTTGGCGGCTATTTCATTGTCACAAGAAAGATTGGCGACAACATGAAAGGATTTTACACACCCTTCCATGCGGAGGTTTTTGACTCTATTGCCGAGATGGAACAAAATAAATCCGATATCCTCCGCAATATTCAATCAGTAAAAATGTATATAAACGATGAAGCTGAGAAATAATAATGCATCACTTATTTTGCATAACATCTTTCATAATAGAAAATTTAATTAAGGAGACCTATGTTATTTAGATTGATACAGGCAACCTGAAGTTGAGATAACGTCTTCATCACCAGTGGCGTCAATAGATTTGCCACTTCAACTCCACTAACGTTCACGCCATATAGTGAATGTGTTTGTTGGACAAACTTACAATATTTCAATCTGTCTTTTCTGGCAGATATCAAAAAAATCATCATTATTAAAAGTGGCGAGGTAGCCAACTTTAATATTAACGTCGTCAAGAATAAGTCTGATTAAGCAGTCGACCATGCTCAAGGATCGATATGCATGTAACCCAGATGAAAAGCACAACCCTATGGCTGTTTCACGATAGGGCTCGTCGTCTAAGAATGAAATGCGATGCCGTTTGAGATAACCCTCAAAACTTTTCAATGCCTCACGATTCCGAGCTAACCTTGTTCGAAGTGTCTCATATAGAGTTGGCCAAGGTAGAATTAAATGACAAAAATCAAAATATTCTGCAATTTCGTCAATTTTAGCTCGATGTTGATCTCTTGGATCGAACATCGCTATCCAGATGCCAGTATCCACAAGGACGTACTCCATAGATCAGCTCTCGTCGTCTTCAACTATTTCTTCACCACTTGCATATCCTGACCATGGGGGCGACTTTCTTTTTCCTAAAACAAAGTTGCCTTTCATCTTTTTTGTTTCTGAGTCTCGCCAGATTATATACACTCTCGTTTTTTTTGTTACATCAATTGAATCTGTGATGTCTTTTTTGAGAGCAGTACGTAAGTCACCAGAATGTTCATATTCTTTTATGAATGCAATGCTGTCACCGCATTCAATGGCACCATGATCATCCAACCAAGTGTAGATTCCTTCATAGTCACCACGAACGCCTAAATCAAACGATATCCAAATAGCTTTTTTCATTTTTTAATCCTTATTTTCTTGTAGCCTAACGCCTTTTCTCTGGACAAATCGAAGCGCGCAGAATAATAGGGAAACAGTGGAGAATATCCGTCAGATTTTGCTATTAATAAAGCCGCTTCTTTGTAAGTTATAGCGCCTCATCCAGCTCTCAGGATCCGATCCGATTTAAGAAAATGTAAATCCTGTAATCTCTCGAACTTCCTTTTTGCTAAGTCTCGCGAATCACCTCTCATTGGGCGTAACGACCTGCATCACAGCTACCCACCTAACCTAGCAGTGTCAGCGCCGCCGCGCTTATTGCCGTCTGATAAATAAAATGGTTAGCGAAGATTTTCTTCTTCAGTTACAGGATGCTGACCAAAATCTCCTGGTAAATCCTCCAAAAGGTCTGAACTGAATTGCGTGAGAATAATTTCACCTAAAGTTTTGCGCTCAGTCCAATATCGGCCCTTGAGCTTTCTTACAGGGGTTTCAATTATATCGAAAACAATTGAGCCATCATGAGGCACACTTCTTTGATTCAAAGCAATTCGAGGTTTGCTAGTATAAATATATGCAATTTGTTTTAATTGTCTTTCTGGGTCTATGTTAAAGCCTTCAGAAGTTGAGAAACTTTCCATTTCTCCTGTCATCATTTTGCAATGTATGTGAAAAAAATTTTGATTAATTATAAGCATGACAGGAATTGGCGCAACACCTTCTCCTGTTTCTGTACTTACCCAATCTGAGTATATCTTGCCGGACCAAGTACCATGAAGATTCGGAAATGGGACCAACCACCCCCTAAAAGCTTTCCATTTCCAACCCCATTTTGTAAAAAACAAGATCAGCAAAAAGTCGCATGTTACCACTTTTGGAATTAATGAAAAAAAGGAAGAAGCCGTTGATAAGTCTAATTTGGAATACCAAGCAAGAGCGAACCATGCGATAGCCGAAACAACAACAATTACATATATCGAACTCTTGACTTGGAGATTTTTCATTTTACTCGTATCCTATATAATCCCAAGCATCACTGATGAAATTGTGAGCTTGAACGCAAGTCCATGGCTGAGACGATCGGAATAAATATTTCAATTCACTTACTTCTCCCCATTCAGAACAGGAATTGTCCGAAAGTGTTTCGTTGAATAAATGCGCAAGAGCTGATCTGACAGTTGCTTTGTAAGTTGTGCCACTAAAATTTTCGTTTGGCACATTCCAAACTAAACATTCGACGAGAAAACTTGGCACTTCCTTAGCCGATGTAATGCCATTTTCCGCCATTTCATTGCTTAGAGATTTGAGCACTCTCACAATTCTTTTGTAGATTCTATTTGTGTTTGTGTTTTTAGATACGCCATTTTCGTAGTGTTGCTCAGGCCAATTCCTCACCATTGGAGGTTTGAAATCATCAGGGATCATTTCTACGCCTGAAAGATAATTGTATTGGGAAGTATATCTTCGATGTTCAAAAAATGCGGCCACATCAGCTTCTACTCGATAAGTGTTAGCATTGATATCAAATGATTTGTTGCCCCTGGTAACAGCATCACGACCGAAGCGGGCAACAAGTGCTTCTTCAATCTCGTTTTTGAAGGTAGCATAGGTATATGTTGCTACCTCGGCCCTACTTTCAATCAACGCCTTAACATTATCATCCGGATATTCCGGAAAATATGTATCAAAGCAAAGTACCCCAATATCAACATCACTATCTTTTCTGACGTTGACACGGTTCCGGTAAGATCCTTGTGTAAACACCTTAATGTTTCTGACATTCAATTTAGGGCTTGCGCTAATTGCTTGGCGAACTTGGGCCTCTGCATTTTCAGCTTTTTGCTGCTCAGTTTGTGAAGGGCCTTTTGCCCAAGTCGAAAAAACAGATTCCCAATCTCGACTCATTCCCGTTACCTCGGTTGATTTGATTAATTGATTACGGAAAGCTTTAGCGGGCGCGTTTTATGCGATCCCTTATGTCTTGGTTAAACAGGTAGTTCTGATATTGGTAACTGGTACAATGTTGATTTTTCAACATCACCTGAATATCCATATTTACGAACAATTGCAGAATAAGCCTCATAAAGGTTATCCTCCATTCTTGGGTCAAATGTGATCTGATCTATAAGCCTTGACGCATCAATTTCATAGGAGAAAACATCCTTGCATCCTACATTGTGGGGATCAAGGTAAAGAATTCGAATTTCCTGCTCTGGCAAGAATGCTTCACGTTTGAAAAGCAACGATTCAGCCTGTCCTTGAGATCCCACACCCAGAAAATGCTCTTTGTTCCATTTGCGACTTGAAAGCCTTGCAAGTATTTCATTTTCGTCTACATATTCAACCCGCCCTATAAAGCAGGATATCGAAGCGTAGTAATCTAGTGAACGGTGAAGGCTCTGGTGAAGTTTACGGATAGTAGTTTTCAGGCGGACACCGTTCGCATCAGGGACATACATACGCCATGTGGCATCGGTTTCTTCAACCATAGTCCAACATTGCCCATAAACCCTTTCCCTGAGGGGATGCATAAAAAATTCATCGTTAGCTTTTCTGCAGGGAACTCGTGATAGAATGTTCTCGAAAGGATCTTTCCATTTCCGTGGGGAAACAAGCGTGTTCTTAGATTCCACAACTAATTGCAAGAGACGATCGACTGTTGTGAACCTGAAAATCGGCGTAGACCATTCGTTTTGATTTATCCGTATGTAGTTGTCCATAGGTACTATTTACAAATTTAACATGGCTATCAGGAACTGAGCGGTAACGGGGTCCCTTTAATTGCATTGTTAAATTACATTTTTTCTTTTATGTTTTCTGCAAGGTTATATCTTTGCTCGGCGCTTAATCTAGGAAATAAACACTCGTTAAAGGTAAACTCAATGTTAATTTTTTTGTTTTGTCTTGATATTTTAATGGGGTTTAGTCCACTCCAAAAAGCTACTAATCCTTTATCACCAGTGCATATTGGGAATGGTTGACCAAGAATTGACCATGATTGAATGAATATGTTCAAAGTATTTATGTCAGATATTGTATTATAAGCATCTACTTCAATATAGCTTGATTTCGGCTTCAAAACCTTCCTTGCTGCCTTAAAGTATTTGTTATCATTTCTTTCATATAGACATGAAATTACTAAAAAATACAGGAATGTTTTTCCTAGAAAATCATATTTATTAGCAATTTCGTCTATTTTTTGTTGTACTATTTCGAGCTGACAATTTGAATAAGGCATTAAAATCAAAGGAACTGTTTCTAGCAAGAAATTAATTTCATTATCTTGCTTGGCAGTCATCTCTTTTAGTATAAAATAGCCTGCATTATAAAATTTATCAGATTTATATGATATAATTCTGCCTTTCGGGAAATAGCTGGAAAGCTTTTCTACAGCCTTATCAAATGATGTGCAAAATTCTTTATATGACGGCTTTTTTTGTTTGTTTCCCTCAAGAGCATATAGCAGGGGATTTATTGTGACATCTGATTCTTTGATAAAATCTAACCACCATTTTATATCGTTATTGTTGCTGTTTAAGTTGTTTGAATTAATTTGAATAATTGATGAAATGAGATTTCGATCTGGCACCAGCCATTGACTATTCCGAAATGTTATGGGCAGCCAACCATCAACTACTATTGCATAAACAGACATCCCAGAATTGAATTTTATTGGAACAGTAATTGTGCTTTCCTTATCTATTACATCGCCATTAATTGTGGCATCACCAGCCTCAACTTTCGCTTGAATTTGGAATAAGTCATTGCTTGGAAACAAATCAACAAATGCAAGAGGGATGAATTCTGATGGAATTACCACAACTTTATCGCCACTTTCTCCTACATATTTCAAAGCAACGCTTTTCATCGATATTCCTTCTTATTTTCTTCAAATAATCTAACATTCCCGCCGAATTGCATGTTATATACTTGAAATTAATAAGTCTTGGAACTCGTTACCTTCGGCAGCGATATTCTCAACTTTGTCATCTGAGCTAATCAAAAATATTTCAGCACGTGAAATTATTTCGACCAAACGATGCCATTCAACATTTGAGATGATTGAATACTGACTGTGGGCCAATTCATTTCTGATTTTTTCCACCCCTTTAACAAAGGAATCAAAGTTCCCACGAGAAAAATTAAAATCTTCCCTAAAATGCGGAGATTTTGCCAACAGGTCACGTTTGTCGCAAAGTTGCAAGCACTCAAGCAAAGATAACTCTTGATTTTTTCCTTTCCGTAATTCGAAAATTTCGGATGCCTCTTGCATTCGTTTTTCTGGCACCTCATTAACCCAGCTATTTTCAGGATAATAATGATTTATCCAAGCGTTAAGATGCATTTCCAACAAAGAAATTATGCCAAAAATGTATATTCGTACAGGGGGTTTGTTAATATCTGCCTTTGTGATAATCCCAGAGACGTGCTTTCCGGAAAGCACAAACGCAAAATACATTTCAGAGAGAGCCGAAAATATCTCGGCAATTGGCGTTGAATCAGAAATGAGGTGATTAGCACTGATTTCTCTAACATATTCCCTGACGGTCTGATCACCGAGATCAACGGTTTGCACATAACCAATGACCGCGCCATCCTCAGTTTCTTTGACTCCAGCAACATCAAAATCTCTAACATTTAAAGCCTCTCTTGCGTCATAAGCATTAGATTCAACAGGACAGCAAAGCAGGGGTTCATAAATGTTCCGAGCTGTTATATTGTCTATAAATATTTTTCTAAGGGCTGAGAACCTGGTCCCTTTTCTTCGGTATCCAGTTATAGGCGATACCCATAATTGATATCCCATATTATCCCTTTGTGTTTAACGCTCTGCCTAACCAGCGTGAGGAAAAGTGATGGTTGAAACTGAACTACGTTATATGGAAATATCTGGCTCCACCTTCCAATTTAGTGGGCAAATGCCTAACCTGATATCATTCATTATGGGCAAATAACAAGAAACCCGATATCAGCATTGGTTCCAATTCCTACCGAACCGACCAATATATTCCAACTATATGATATTTCCATATAATCAAAAATCATGGCAATAATCCATTGGCAATATTGATCATAGTTGAAAATTACTCGGTTGAGATATATTGAGACTCAACGTAACAAAGACAGCCAGAATAGCTCTGATTTCTATAAATTTGCCAAAATCAGACTCAGTAGTCTACTCCATTTTACCGGATAGGATATCCCCGCTTAACAATAAAATTCCAAAATTCCCCAAGGACATCCGAATTGCCGTTTCTCCCTCTCTAGTCCTCCCCAATAGATCTTTTTTAAAACCAATCCCATCAAAATTTATTTCAAAAAGATGTCATCCTCCCGGAAAAATGCAGATAGAGAGATTATAAACCATATTCTACAAGCAAGTGAACACGGATAATGGCCCGAGGAAGAGATAACGGGAAGGAAACAAACGATACCAACGCTCAGATCATTACCACTGATGCCGGGAGAATCTATCGACCCAGGAATTTGCTTAATGCCATTTCCGAGATCCAGCAGTTCTATGTGATCGAAGGCAAAGGGCAGAATATTCCGGCTGAATTTCTCACCTTGGAGCGGACACTTGATTTTTTCAGGATCGGGGTGGCAAGTGGATTTCATGAAGGAGTGGCATTGGCTTTCTTGTTTCCATTTTTTCACTTTTACCTGTTCCCTTTTGTTCTGTCAGAACTTGATATGGTCAGCCGTATCCTGTTTGGATCTGTTCCGTACCTAGTTTTGATCATTAACACCCTGATGTGCTGCTATATCAGTCGTTATTACGTCGGCAACATAACCAGGAAAAGCATTAATTCTCTCCTTCTTGGCAGGGCTATGTCTCTCCTGATAAAAGCTTTCCTGCTCTATGTGATGTATCTCATTATTTCCAGAGTGAGTACTCCGGCTAATGTATGGAAGGCGGCCCAAGTGTTTGGCGCCAAGGCCGTAAACATTTATTACGGGTTCTTAGAGATCAAACCGTTTTTGCTGCCGGTGGCAACCGAAAGCGCACTGCTTATGCTGGCAGCAGCGATTTTTCCATATGGTTCCGTGTATCTCCTGGACCTGTGGAATCGATACAAAATCAGAAGGAACGCGAAAATTATTTCAGCATAAAATGAGGGAATTCCATGACAGAACACAAAGACACCAAACCAACATGGCAGGAGATCCAGGAAAGAAAGATCAATATGGTCAAGGAGCGAGGTTCGCGGGTTCTGAAAATCAACTCACCGCTTGGCTCGACACTCTTCAACATTCTACGGCAATTCGATATGGCGTATGCCCATTTCAAGGCCCGGCTGGGTGAAATGAACGGCATTTCTCACGAGGAAGGTGAAGAACTGATGGCAGAAGGTCGGCAGATTGTCATGGCCTTTTCCGACTATACCGCTAAGCTGAGCAAACGCATTCAGTTCCGCTATTACACTCCCCGGGAGATCAAAGAGTATATGGAAACCGGGGATACGGCCGATAGCGAATAAAACTTGCCATGAACCGGTGTTTCTGCTATCTGAGCATGGCGTTTTTCCCAATTAAAAGATATTTCAGGATTCAAACAGGAGATGATGACCATGAATAAAGGCGATCTGGTAGAGAAAGTGGCCAAAGATTGTAGTTTGAGCAAGGCTGCGGCCGAGCAGGCTTTAAACAGTGTACTTGGGGCGATCTCGGACGCTGTGGCGGCGGGAGACAAGGTGACCTTGATCGGTTTCGGAACATTTTCCGTTTCCGAACGGGCCGCCCGGGAGGGCCGCAATCCCCGGACCGGCGAGACCATCAAAATTCCCGCCGGCAAAGTAGTCAAATTCAAGGCCGGCAGCAAACTTGCGGATGCAGTGAAATAAGGACCGGCTTACAACCCAAGGCTGTCGATACGGTCGACAGCCTTTAATTTATGATCATCCAGAAGATGAGTGTAGCGCATGGTCATGGAAATGGTTTTGTGACCCAGGATATCGGCCACCGTTCGCAGGTCAATGCCGTTCATGATCATATAGCTTGCAGCAGTATGCCGTAGATCATGCATGTGGAAGTCGTCGATATTAGCCCTTTTGACCGCCTCCACGAAACTCTCCCGGAAATATTGATTGGGCCGGAGCCGGTGGGTCATTTTCGGATTTTTGGGGAGAAAAACAAAATCGTTGCAATCATAACCAGCTGAAGGGACAAGGTTGGCGAGGGTCTCTATCGCCGTAACAGTTAAAGGTACACGGCGCGGATCGGTCTTTGTCTCCTGCAGATCGATGATTCTCCCATCAAAGTCCACCTGTTTCCAGGTCAGAGCTGCTCCTTCACTCGGGCGCATGCCGGTATGGAGCTGCAGGAGGATGAAATTGTAAAGATTCGGCCGGTGCCCCTTCCTGCTTTCCTCCAAAAGTTTCATGATCTCGGCATTGGTCAAAAAGCGCAGTCGCCCGGTAGGTGCTTTGGGTTTTCTGATGATTAAAATCGGATTCGTCGCTTCGACACCCCATTCGCGGATCGCCGTGGTATAAATATGGGAGAGCAGATTGAGGTCCTTAATGACCGTTGCCGGCTGCACTTCAGCTGAACGCTTTTCCCGGAATTGAGCCGCCAGGGTTGGAGTGATCTCTTTTAAAGTACGGCCGAAAAAATAGTGCAAGGATCTGGATTGATACAGCTCACGTCGGTGAGTAGATGCTGCTTTTTTGCTTGATGTCTCGGCCAGGTACTTTTTCAGGGCATCGTCAAAAAGCATATCATTCGGCGGGGCGTTGCCGACATACCCTCCGTTTCTGAGAGCCTTTTCCGTATCCTCGGCCCAGCGCATCGCCTCAGATTGCCGGTCAAAGGTCTGGGATAGCTGTGGGAACCCCTTAATTCTCACTTCGGCACAATACACTGTGCCTTTTTTTCTTTTCCTTACTTTTACCGTTGCCATAGTCACGCACTCTTAAAAAAATAGTGTGTCTTGCAGCGCTTTTTGGTCGCAATTTTGGTCGCAATTTTTTGCAATTTGATGCGATTTTGTGCTAATCGGTGTCAACTATAGCTAATTTTGCCCACAAAAGCAAGAAGGGCTAAACCCTTTGTTTTCAAAGGATTTAGCCCTTCTTTATTGCTGGTGCCGAAGGCGAGATTCGAACTCGCACAGGCGTAGCCTACTACCCCCTCAAGATAGCGTGTCTACCAATTCCACCACTTCGGCTGCTACTGCTATTGTGAACTCCGTTCAAGCGGCATGTCCTGGGGCACTGCCGAAGGCTC
>Ga0209163_1001836_pt1 | contig 20487 bp, 15 predicted proteins | sample MTBAKSrepl2MetaG_FD_187457 | JGI IMG/M metagenome (GOLD analysis project Ga0209163, IMG submission 187457) | Enrichment culture microbial communities om Arthur Kill intertidal strait, New Jersey, USA, that are MTBE-degrading - MTBE-AKS2 (Arthur... | ecosystem: Environmental > Aquatic > Marine >...
GCTCGGTGAAGGGGCGGACGACCTGGTGGAGGTAAAGTCGGGCCTGAAGCCCGGGCAAACATTGGTGGCCGAGGGTTCGTCGGCCCTTTACGACGGGGCCAGGATCTGGATCCAGCCTGAAGGTCCCGCTTCAGGAGAGGCTCGTCCATGAACCTGATCCGTTTTTGCGTCAGGCGGCCCGTCTTCACGTGGGTGACGGTCATCCTGGCGGCCCTTCTGGGGCTTTACGGATACTTCAAGCTGGGTGTGGCCCTGTACCCGAAGGTCGACATCCCGGTCATCGTCATCACGACCTCCTACCGGGGGGCAAGCCCTGCCGAGATCGAGTCCCTGGTGAGCAAGCCCCTGGAGGATGCGGTTTCCGAGGTGGACGGGGTGGACAAGATCGAGAGCTACTCGATCGAGGGCGTCTCCTTCGTGGTGGCCGAGATGAAGCTGGACGTGAACCTTTCGGAGGCTGTCGTCGACGTGTCCAACCGAATCAAGGCGGCGAGGTCGAAACTTCCTTCCGAGGTGGAAGAGCCCGTGGTGGAAAAGGTCGACATCAACGCGGAAGCCTTCATGGTTGCCGTTTTCACCACGGACATGGACGGGAAAAAGGCCCGCGACATCCTTGACGACAAGGTCAAGAGGCGTCTCACCCGAGTGGAGGGGATCGCCAGGGTCGACCTGGTCGGGGGCGAGGAGAGGGAAATCCACATCCTCCTGAATCCCGTGGCCATAAAGAATTTCAACCTGTCTCCCGTCATGGTGGCTTCGATCGTGGCGGCAAACAACCTGACGAACCCGGCCGGGTACATCGCCCAGGGAAACCGGGAGATCACCCTTCGCTACAAGGGGGAGGCGGAAAACGTCCAGGCTCTCGGCGAAATCCAGATCCCCCTCGACGGCGGGGCGTCCGTCCGCCTGAAAGACGTGGCCCGGATCGACGACGGGGCCAAGGACCTGCGGGAGTTTGCCCGCTTCGACGGCAGGCCGGCCTTCCAGCTCCAAATCAAGGCCAGGCCCAACGCGAACATCGTCGAGGTGGGCGACGGCGTCCGGAAGGAACTCGAGAAGATCCTTCCCACCCTGCCCAGGGGTTTCCGTCTCGACATCCCCTACGACAACTCGGAGTTCGTCTCGAGCGCGGTGAAAAACGTCATCCGGGACATGATCACCGGGACCCTCCTGACGGCCCTGGTCCTCTACCTCTTCCTGCGGCGCCTTTCGGCCACGGCGGTCGTTTCGATCGCGATGCCCACCGCCGTCCTGGCGACCTTCATCCCGATGATGATCCAGGGCTACACGCTGAACATGATGAGCACCCTTGGACTGGCCCTTTCCATGGGGGTGCTGGTGAACAACTCGATCCTCGTCCTCGAGAACATCACCCGCTTCCGCGACATGGGCCTGGGCCCCGTCGAAGCCGCGGAAAAGGGGACGGCGGAGATCGCGCTTTCGGTCCTGGCGACGACGGGAACCAACCTGGGAGTCTTTCTCCCGGTGGCCTTCCTGCCGGGAGTGGCGGGGCAGTTCCTGGTCCAGTACGCGATGGTGATCGTCTACGCGACCCTTTTCTCCCTGTGGGTTTCGCTGACCCTGACCCCGATGCTGGCGGCGCGCATGCCGCAGTCCGCTCCCACTCCCCTTTCATGCCGGCTCTGCGGCTGGTGGGCGTGGCTTTACGAAGGGCTCGAGAGCCTGCATCACAGGCTTGTCGCCACCTCGGTGGGGCATCCGTGGAAAACCCTGGGCATGACGGGGCTCATCCTGGTGCTGGTTTTTGCCCTTGCCCCGCGCCTCGGTTCCGAGTTTTTCCCGAGGGTTGACGAGGGCGTCGTGGGGATCAACGTGGAACTGCCGGCGGAAAGTTCCCTTGCCCGGACCGAGCGGACCGTCAGGAGGATCGAGGATTATATCCTGGAGCAGCCTCACGTGAAAAACGTGGTGGTCTCCGTCGGGGGGACCGGCGCAAGGACGGGAGTGAACCTCGGCAGCGTGGAGGCCTACCTGGACGACGACCCGAAAAGGCCGTCCACGTTCGAGTTTGCGAACGGGATACGGCCCTTCCTGGCCTCCCTGCCGGATACGACCCTGAGCGTCCAGGCGGCGAAGACCAGTTTCTCGAGGGGGCAGCCCCTGCAGGTGGTCGTGACCGGAGAGGACACCGCCGTGCTTGACCGGGTTGCCGGAGAGGTCATGAAGGTGATGCGTTCCGTTCCCGGCGTGGTGGACGTGGACCTGGACTGGCGCATCGGCAGGCCGGAGCTCGCGATGGACCCGATCCGCTGGAGGATGGGGCGCCTGGGCACTGACGCGGCCTCCGTTTCGTCGAACGTCCGCGGGTACATCACGGGCCTCGAGGCCGGCAAGTACCGTGAAAGCGGACTGGAATACGACATCCTGGTGAAGATGGAGCCCGAACGGACGGGAAGCGTTTTCGCCGCGCCGGACCTCCCGGTCATGACCGCCCAGGGATCCGTCCCCCTGAAGGAGTTGACCCGGTTTGCCTACGAGGCTGGGCCGACCCGTATCGTCCGCAAGGACCGAGTCCGCTCGGTGACCGTGGAGGCCGACGTGGTGGGCCGGACGGTCGGGGAGGCGTTCCAGGAAATCAGGACCGGCCTGCAGGACTTGTCTGTTCCGCCCGGCTATGCGGTCAAGTATGAAGGGGACGTGGAGGCCATGCGGGAAACCTTCAGGGACATGGGATTGGCTTTCGGGCTGGCGGTGGCCATCACGTTCCTCATGGTCGCGGCGATCCTCGAATCCTGGAGTTTCGCGTTCATCATCATCCTGACGGTTCCCCTGTCCGCCATCGGGGTTATCCCGGCCATGGTCGCCACGGGCACGGCGATCAGCCTCTATGCCCTCATGGGGCTGATCATGCTGGTCGGCCTGGTGGTGAACAACGCCATCGTCATCGTGGATTTCGCGGAGGGGCTCCGGCGCAAGGGAACCCACGCGGCGGAGGCCATCATCGAGGCCTGCCGGGTCCGGTTCCGGTCCATCCTGATGGCGGACCTGACCTCGATCTTCGCGATGCTTCCACTGGCGCTGGGGATGGGGGAAGGCGGGGCGCTGCGGGCCCCGATGGCGATTGTCGCCATCGGGGGGCTTTTCGCGGGGGGCGGCCTGGCTCTTTTCGTCATTCCTCCCGTCTACCGTCTCTTCTGGGAACGCCGGGAGGACAGGGCGGGGCGCTCCCGGCGCAGCCTGCGCGAGATCCTGGCGGCTTTGTACAGGAAAGTTAGGGGTTGAGCCGCCAGATTTCGAAGTTGAGGAGCGCTGCGAAGGAGACCCAGGCCAGGTAGGGTGCCATGAGCCACGCCGCTGCCGGCGAGAGCGGGCGGAAAGCCAGGGCGGTCGCCAGGATGGCCACCCAGAGGGCGATAATGTCCACCAGGGCCAGCAGGGGCGACTTGAGCCCGAAGAAAAGGATTGACCAGAGGGCGTTTAACGAAAGCTGGACTGCGAAAAGCAAAAGGGCGCTGCGCACGGGGGGACTCCAGAGGTCCCCCCTTCGCCATACCAGCCAGGCGGCGATTCCCATGAGGGTGTAGAGGATCGTCCAGGTGGGCCCGAAAACCCAGCCCGGGGGGTTGAACGGCGGTTTCGACAGGGCCGCGTACCAGGAATCCAGGCTCGTGACGGTAAAGAGCGAACCGATGGCGCCGGCCGCCTGGCAGAGCAGGATGCAGGCGGCAAGCCGCAACAGGTCGGAACGGTTCATGCGGGTCCCTCCTCCCGGAATGAAGTGCCATAAAGTAAAATAATAGCACTTGAACGAGTCTATTTGGAAAAAAGGAGACCGTTTCCATGATGCGAATCACCGGGCTCGCGGCGAGGGGCCGCCGATGAAGGTCGAAGGTCTCGGGGAGGGGCTGCCCCTGGCGGGACTGTCCCCTTCCGCGGCCGTCGCCCTGCAGAAGCGCATGGCTGACAGGGTTTCCCTCGAGGACCGTCTGGCCGGGCCCCCCCTCACGGTGGCGGGAGTGGACGTTTCGATCCGCAGGAGCCCCGGTGGGGACCAGGCCGTTGCCTGCATCGCCGTGATGGAATGGGGAACCTGGCAGATGCTGTCGGTTGCCGCCGCGAGGGATCGGGTGCGATTTCCCTACGTACCGGGGCTTCTTTCCTTCCGTGAACTACCCGTGATCCTCAAGGCCGCGGAGGAACTTTCGGAATGGCCCGGACTCTTCATGGTCGATGGTGCCGGGCTGGCCCACCCGCGGTTCTTCGGCCTTGCCTGCCACCTGGGGGTCCTCTCCGGGTGCCCGTCGGTGGGCGTCGCCAAGAGCAGGCTGGTGGGCACGCATGGCCCGCTTCCCGAGTGCAGGGGGGCGAGCGTTCCCCTGGAGTTCGGCGGCAGGACGACGGGCATCGTGCTCCGGACACGTTCCGGGGTGCGTCCCCTCTACGTGAGTCCCGGCCATGCCGTCTCCCTCGAGGCCGCGGCGGATCTCGTCCTGGCTTCCTGCACGCGCTATCGGCTTCCGGAGCCGATCCGCATGGCCCATAAGCTGGCAGGGGATCAAAACCTTCTGTATTCTTAATACCCCGATCTCTTGCAAAAGGACGGAGTGTGGTCGATGATACGAAAGAAAATGAATCTCCCAATCTTTTAAAAGAGGTGACCTGTGCGTGCTGATCTATATCGCGGATTCGTTTGATCCCTCGTTGCCCGATAAACTGGGCGAGTTCGGGGAAGTCACGACCGATGGAAACCGGTTGGCAGAAACCGACGTTCTCCTTGTCCGGAGCAAGACGAAGGTGACGCGGGAAGTCCTTGAGGCGGCCCCCAGGCTGAAGCTGGTCATCCGGGGCGGCGTGGGCATCGACACCATCGACACGAAGGCCGCGGCCGAACGGGGAGTCCGGGTCAGGAACACCCCGAAGGCTTCCTCCATCACCGTGGCCGAGCTGGCCTTCGCCCTCATGCTGGCAGCCCCGACGCGCCTGATCGAGGCCCACATCAGCATGTGCCAGGGCAAGTGGGAAAAGAACGAGCTGAAGCGCACCGAGCTTTTCGGAAAGACGCTGACGCTGGTGGGCCTCGGGAACATCGCTTCCGAGGTGGCGAAAAGGGCGCAGGCATTCGGCATGACCGTTTACGCCTACGATCCCCTGGTGTCGCTGGAGCGTGCCGCCGAGCTGGGCGTCACCCTTGTTCCCGACCTGAAGGAAGCCCTTTCGAAAGGGCATTACGTCTCCATTCATGTCCCCCTCCTGGACAGCACGAGAGACCTCATCAACCGGGAGACCCTTTCGGCCATGCGGAAGGGCGCGGTCCTCGTGAACACGGCCCGTGCCGGTGTCATCGTGGCGCAGGACGTGGTGGAAGCCCTCGAAAGCGGGCAGCTGGCCTATTACTGCGCGGATGTCTGGCCGACCGATCCCCCTTCCCCCGACTACCCCATCCTCAAGTCCAGCAAGGTATTCATGCTGCCCCACCTCGGGGCCAGCAGCAAGGAAAACCTTCTCCGGATCGGAGACGAGGTCTGCTCCATCATCCGCGAGACCCAAAAGGAAGGAGTGCTGTAAAGATGACCCGCAAGTTCAATTTCCACGCCGGTCCCTCCACCCTGCCCCTGGAAGTGCTCGAAGAGCTCCAGAAGAACATGGTCGATTTCGAGGGAACGGGACTCTCCCTCATCGAGGAAAGCCATCGGAGCGCGAACTACGAGGCGGTCCACAACGCGGCTGTCGACCTCTTCCGCGAACTCTTCTCCATTCCCGAAAACTACAAGGTCCTTTTCCTTGGGGGCGGCGGGACCCTTCAGTTTGCCATGATCCCGATGAATTTCCTGCCCCAGGGCAAATCAGCCGAGTACGTCGCCACCGGGACCTGGTCCAAGAAGGCGATCGACGACGCGAAGAAGCTGGGAAGCGTCAGGATCGTCTTTGACGGCAAGGAAGGCGGATACACCACGCTTCCGGACCCGGCGTCCATGAAGGTGGATCCGGAGTCCGCCTACCTCCACATCACCTCCAACGAGACCATCGGGGGCCTGGAATGGAAAGCGTGGCCCGAAACCGGCGACGTTCCCCTCATCTGCGACATGTCCAGCGACATCCTGAGCCGCCCGGTTCCCGTCGAGAAGTTCGCCATGATCTACGCGGGTGCCCAGAAGAACCTGGGACCTGCCGGGACGACCGTCGTCATCCTCAGGGACGACATGCTGGACAGGGTTCCGGACACCCTCCCGGCCTACCTGAACTACAAGAACCACGCGGCCAACAACTCCCTTTACAACACGCCGCCCGTCTTTGCCATCTGGACCATCAAGCTTGTCCTGGAGCACATGAAGAGGAACGGCGGCCTTGCCGCGGTGGCGGAGAACAACCTGAAGAAGGCGGCCCTCGTCTACGGAGTCATCGACGCGAGCGGCGGCTTCTACCGCTCGCCGGTCGACGTGCGCTACCGCTCCAACATGAACCTGGTCTTCAGGCTGCCGACCGAGGAACTCGAGAAGAAGTTCATCGACGAGGCCAAGGCCGCGGGCATGATCGGCCTGAAGGGACACCGAAGCGTGGGCGGCTGCCGGGCTTCCCTCTACAACGCCATGCCCCTGGCAGGCGCCGAGGCACTCGCTGCGTTCATGCGGGATTTCGCCGCGAAGAACGGGTAGGTCGCCCGACATGGCAGACGTCAAGCTGAACCTTGAAAAGATCGGGATCGGGCTTCCGGAAGTCCTGCTCCCGAAGCAGGGGACGGACCTGTCGAAGTGGTCCGTGGTGGCCTGCGACCAGTTTTCCTCCGAGCGCGGCTACTGGGAGGAAGTGAAGGAATTCGTCGGCGATGCTCCTTCGACGCTTCGCCTGATTTTGCCCGAATGCTACCTGGAGGATGGCGACACCGCATCGCGTGTCGAGGCGATCAACACCGAGATGAAGGCCTGCCTTGACGGCGTCCTCGAGTCAGTCGGAGAGGGATTCGTCCTCATCGACCGCAAGACCGCTTATGCCCCTTCCCGGAAGGGACTGGTCGTGGCGGTGGACCTCGAGGCCTACAGCTTCGAGGCGGGTGCCGCTTCGCTCATCCGGCCCACCGAGGGAACGATCCTGAAACGGCTGCCCCCGCGCATGGCCGTTCGCCGGGGTGCGACGCTCGACCTGCCGCACATCCTGATCCTGCTCGACGATCCGGACCGGACCGTCATCGAGCCGCTGTTCTCGGCGAAAAAGAGCTTCCGCAAACTCTATGACTTCGAACTCATGCAGGAGGGCGGTTCCATCGCGGGGTGGCACGTTCCCGAACCCGCCATGGCCGACGTTGCCAAGGCCCTGGAGAAACTGGCGCTCGACGGTTTCCTCTTCGCCGTGGGCGACGGAAACCATTCCCTCGCAACCGCCAAGAGCCTCTGGGAAGAGCGCAAGGCCGCCGGGGCGAGTTCCGACGACCCGGCCCGCTGGGCCCTGGTGGAGGTGGAGAACATCCACGACGAAGGCCTGCACTTCCACCCGATCCACCGCGTTCTCTTCGGCCTTGAGACGGAAGAGTTCTTTGCCGACATGACCAAGGCCCTGGGCGGCTGGCTGGAAGTGGCCACGGCGGAACCGACGGCAAAGACCGAGCAGGGGCATGTCATCGGGATCGTTTCCGAAAAGGGTGATGCCCGTTTTGTCTTCAACCCGCAGGAGGAACGGATGACCGTGGAATTTTTCCAGGAATTCCTGGACGGGTACCTGGAAAAGCATCCCGAGATCACCATCGACTACATCCACGGGGAAGAAGCCGTCCGTGAAATGGGCTCCAAGCAGGGGAACGCGGGGTTCTTCATGCCTCCTCTCGACAAGACGACCTTCTTCAGGCGGATCATCGAAGTGGGCCCGTACCCGAGGAAAACCTTCTCCATCGGCGAGGCCACGGAAAAGCGCTATTACCTGGAAAGCCGCAAGCTGGTGCGTTAGGACGATCCTTGCCAGGGAACGGAAGCATTTAAACGGGAGCCCGTCGGGTTCCCGTTTTTTTTGTCCTTGCCCAAGAAACGGTGTGGCGGTGCTATACTTTTTATGATGTTTTTTTAATGCGCTATCATCTCGATAGAAACGATTTCGAAGGGGGGCTTTTTTCATGAGAAGGATGCCAAGGTGGTCGTTGCTTCTGCTCGTCGTATCGGTCCTTGCCTTTGCCGGGGCGGCCTGGGGTCTGAGCACCCTTTCCCTGGATTATCCTGGAGAAGGGGCCGACTCGGTCAACACCGAGTTCACTTTCGAGTGGACCCTTGCGCCTGATGTCGACGTGACCAGCCCGGATCTCGTCAGTTATGACCTTTACCTCTCCAAGACCCTGTCGGGCCTTGATACGAACTCGCTTTCCCTCGACATGGCCTTCACGGGCTACGAAGGGACCTTGCCATCCGGAATCCTGGACGAGGATTCCCTTTATTTCTGGAAGGTCGTCGCCCACACGCCTTCGGGAGATGTGGGAGCGACAAGCTTTTTCATGACCGAGGGCGAAGTCGGGGAACTGGCGCTGCTTAACCCGACAAGCGGCCAGACGGGAGTCGCCCCGCAGGACGTCGAGTTCCGGTGGAGGTTCGATTCCGGGGACGACACCCTGGTTGCCTCGGATGTCACCTTCGACCTGTACCTCTCCGACAAGTACGAGGATATTTTTGACGGGGCCCCGAAGCGCTCTGGAATCTACGCCCTGGACCCGGACGTGGTGGACGGGGTCTTCAATGTGACCATCAACCAGTCGGTCGGCTACGGCAAGCATTACTGGACCGTCGTGGCCCACACGGATGACGGCGATTTCACCACCTCCCCCCGTTCCTTCACGACCCTCTCCGAGGCCTCCGATCCCGAACTGACCGGCGGATGCTCCGCGGCTCCGCTTGGCGGCCTGGCCGCCATGGCCCTGCTGGCAGGCCTGGTCCTGGTGAAGCGCGGCAGGTAGATCGCAAACCGAAACTTGGGCATGAAAAAGGGACCCGGGCATTCGCCCGGGTCCCTTCCGTTTGTCGGCAAGTCTTCCTAGAAGCTCTCCTGGGTGGTGCGGGAGATGATCTCCTCCTGGTGGTACTGGTCCAGGTCGACGAAGTAGTCGCTGTAACCGGCCACACGGACGAGAAGGTCGCGGTAGTTCTCCGGGTGCTTCTGGGCATCGCGCAGGGTGTCGGAGTCCACCACGTTGAACTGCATGTGGTGGCCGCCCAGCCGGAAGTAGGTCCGGATCAGCTGGCTTAGCGCGTCGATGCCGTCGTCGCCCGCAAGGACGGAAGGCAGGAAGCGCTGGTTCAGCAGTGTGCCGCCCGACTTGACCTGGTCCATCTTCGCCAGGGACTTCACGACGGCCGTTGGGCCGTGGCGGTCGGCGCCGTGGGAAGGGGACGTGCCGTCCGACTCGGGCAGCAGGGCATATCGCCCGTTCGGGGTCGCGCCGAGCTTCTTGCCGAAGTAGACGTGGCAGGTGGTCGAGAGCATGTTCAGGTGGTAGGTCGCACCCTTGGGGCTGTGCTGCCCCTCGATGGTCCGGAACAGGGAATCGTAGACCCTCTGCATGATCGAGTCGGCGTAGTCGTCGTCGTTCCCGAAGAAGGGAGTCTTGTTCCAGACGAACTGCCTCAGGGGTTCCTCGCCCTCCCAGTTCTTCTTCAGGGCATCGAGGATCGTTCCCATCGCGACCGTGTTGTCCTCGAAGACGTGCTTCTTCAGGACGGACAGGCTGTCCGTGATGGTGGCGATGCCGCAGCACTGGATGTAGTCGGCGTTGTAGCGGGGTCCTCCGTCGTAGTAGTCGCGGCCGTTCTTGATGCAGTCGTTGATCACCACGGAGAGGAAGGGAGCCGGGGCGTAGGTGGCGAACATGCGCTGCAGGAAGTTGTCCGTCTCGATCTTCGTTTCGACGACGAACCGGAGCTGTTTCTCGAAGGCGGCGTAAAGGTCGTCGAAGGTCGCAAAGCTTTCCGGGTCGCCGGTTTCAAGGCCGATTTTCTTTCCGGTCATGGGGTCGACCCCGTTGTTCAGGGTCAGCTCGAGGATCTTGGGGACGTTGAGGTAGCCGTGCAGGATGTAGGCTTCCTTGCCGAAGCTGCCCGTCTCGACGCATCCGCTGGTGCCGCCCTCCCGGGCGTCTTCCGGCGTCTTGCCGACCCGGACCTGCTCGGCGATGACCATGTCGGCGTTGAAGACCGAAGGATACCCGGATCCGCGCCGGATGACCTTGCCGGCAAATTTGAGGAAGCGGTCCGGGGTCTTTGCGCTGATCTGCACGCTCACCTGGGGCTGCAGGAGCTGAAGTTCGTCGAGGACTTCCAGGACCAGGGTGGAAACCTCGCTCGTCCCGTCTGAACCGTCTGCCTTCAGTCCTCCGAGGTTGATCTGGGTGAAATCGTTGTAGGTGCCGCTTTCCGCTGCCGTGACGCCGACCTTCGGGGGGGCGGGGGTGTTGTTGACCTTGATCCAGAAGCAGGACAGGAGTTCCCGTGCCTTCTCCCGGTCCAGGGTTCCTTCCGCCAGGTCCTTCTCGTAGAAGGGGGCCAGGTGCTGGTCCAGGTGGCCGGGGCTCATGGCATCCCAGCCGTTCATCTCGGTGATCGTCCCGAGGTGGACGAACCAGTACATCTGGACGGCTTCCCAGAAGTTGCGCGGAGCGTGGGCGGGAACCCACCGGCAGACCTTGGCGATCTGGAGCAGTTCAGCCTTGCGGACGGGGTTGGTTTCCTCGGAGGCCATCTTTTCGGCCAGCGCGGCGTGGCGCTCGGCGAAGAGGATCGCCGCGTCACAGGAAATGTCCATGGCGGTCAGTTCCTCGAACTTGTCCGTGGCGTGCGGGTCGTTGAGGTAGTCGAGGCTGGCCTTGCTTTCGGCGATCTCACGCTTGAAGTCCAGCATTCCCTTGCGGTAGATCGTCCCGTCGAGGGCCGTGTGCCCGGGGGCCCGCTGTTCCATGAATTCCGTGTAGAGGCCGGCTTCGTAGAGGGACTTCCACTTCTCCGGGATCAGGGCGAAGGCCTTGTCGCGCATGCTTCGTCCCCTCCAGTAGGGGATGACCTTTTCCGCGTAGAGGTCAATGTCCTCGGGGGAGACGGAATAGCTCGTCATCTTCCGGGAGTTGAGGATCTCCAGGTCCTCCCTGGAATGGCAGTTCAGCTCGGGGAATGTCGAGACGGTGCGCGGGGCAGGCCCGCGCTCGCCGACGATCAGCTCGTCCGCGCCGATGAAGATGGCCTTCTTCTCGCAGAGATTCCTGAAGTTCATGGCCCGCATGACCGGGGTTGAAACCTTGCCTGCGTTTTCCTCGTAGAACTCCGTCACGAGAATCGCCCGCTCGATGGAAATGGACGGGTGGGTTTCAAAACTTTCCTTCCTGAGCCTCTCGATTCGTTCGTTCACTTTATTCACCCTCCTATGAGGACATTGAGTCCAAATGACTTCAGGCTGACGGCCGCCGCCCGCTGTTCCTCCTCGGTCGGAGGAAGCGTGTCGGGAAGGCGGTATGTTTTTCCCCACCTGGCGTACTTGTTGCGGGCCGATGCGTGATAGGCCAGGAGATGCACGGAAACGACGTTATTCAGGGTCGAGACGAACCGGCCTGTCCGCTCGATGTTTTCCGCGTCGTCGTTCACGCCGGGAATGAAGGGGATGCGAACGGCGACTTTGGCCCCGGATTCCGTGAGGGCTTTCAGGTTTTCCAGGATCAGCGTATTGTCCACCCCCGTGTAAAGCTTGTGCTTCACCGGATCCATGTGCTTGATGTCGTAAAGGAAAAGGTCGGTCATACGGGCGGTTTCAAGCAGGATAGACGTCTGGGCGAAACCCGTGGTGTCGACGGCCGTGTGGATTTCGGCTTCCCTGCACCCGGCGAGCATTTCCCAGAGAAATTCGGGCTGAAGGAGAGGTTCGCCGCCGGAAAAGGTCGCGCCGCCCCCCGATTCGTCGTAAAAAGGGATGTCCTTCTTGATCACCGCCAGGACCTCGCTGGAGGTCATGACACGCCCCACCTGCTCGCGGGCCATCGATGGGCATACGGCTGCGCAGGCTCCGTTGCCGTCGCAGAGCGCAGGATCGGCGAAAAAGCCTTCCGGCGATGGGGTAATCGCCTTGTTCGGGCAGGCGCGTACACAGGCTCCGCAACCGATGCACCGCTCGGGGCGGTAGAGGACTGCAGCGTGGGGAGAGATGCTCTCCGGGTTGTGGCACCACCAGCAGGAAAGCGGGCAACCCTTGAGGAACACGGTCGTCCGTATACCGGGGCCATCGTGGATGGAATATTTTTTAAAGTCGAACACGATGCCGCTTCCCATCGCTTCTTCCCCTTCTTGAAAATGGTTTTAGGATGAGGACTGATATATGATATATCAGCACCTCCTCCCCGTCAAGAGGCCCTGCGTTCCTCATGCCGGCCCGGGCTTATCCCTCCTCAGGGCCAGGGCCGTCCTCAGCATCAGGATTCCCGTCATTTTCCTCAGGTCGAGGGAACAGAGGCGGCCGAGTTTTTCAAGGCGATAGGCCAGGGTGTTTCGGTGGATGGAAAGCCGGGCAGCCACCCGTGCGGGAGAAAAGGGTTCTTCGCACCAGGCGAGGAACGTTTCCGTCAATTCACCCGCGTCCGGGCAGGATGAAAGTCCCTTCAGGACCGTCTCGCAAAAAGCTTCGCCGCGATCCCGCGGGATAGAGGAAAAGAGGGATTCCAGCCGCAGCTCGTCGATGGAGAAAACGCCTCCGCCGGCGTGTTTGCGTCCGGCCAGCCGGGCCGCCTCCCCTGCCGACCGGTAGGCCTGGCCAAGGAGGGGCGTCGAAAACGCGATCTCACCTATTCCCACCGTAACGGGCAGCCCGGCTTCCTTCATGGCGTTCGCCAGGGCGAAAGCCGAACGGCGCACTTCATCCAGCGGGGCTTCTTCTCTTGCGGCCAGCCCCAGGAAGGCGAGGATCACGATCTTGTCTTCTCCCAGGCGTGCCACGATGTCCTGGGGGTGGGGGAAAATCCTGCGGGCCACGGACTGGACTTCCCTGCGACGATCGAGGGGGGCCGCTGCGGGGTCGAGGATTTCGGCCACGACCGCCGCCCGGGCCGACCTCAGGTCGTATCCCAGTTCCCTGCCCCGCATCACGAGGAGGGACTCGTCGACCCTCAACGGGTCGAAAGAGGCGATCTCCAGGATCAGCTCCTGGATCGCCTGTTCCCGCAGGAGGGATGAGCGGAGGAGCGCGTTCTCGCGGAGGAGAAGTTCCGCCTGTTTCTGCACGAGGTACCCGTAGCGGGAGACATCCTCCGGCGGCCCCGCGATGGCGATGGATCCCACTACCCTGCCGGCAAGCGAGATCGGCAGGGTGATTCCCGGCCGCACACCCTCGAGAAGCCGGTTTGCCTGCTCCGGGGTCGTGATCTCCGTGCGCCGCGTCCGCATGACGTCGAGGGAAGGGCTGTGAAGGGTCCCCAGCCGGGACAGGTCGCTCGACCCGATAACGGTTCCGTCCTCGTCCGTCAAAAGGACGCTGTATCCGGCGATTTCAGACGTGTTTTCCGCGAGTTCCTGGGCACAGGCCCTGAGCATGAAGCCTTCCTCCCTTCAGGTATGACCAGTATCCGCCATAAAGGTCTATTGTGCAAATGAACAAAAGAAATCGGAATAAATCCCTAAAATATAGGTCTAAAGACCAATGAAAACCGATGAAACAGCGGATACACTGGATTGACAGGAGTTCTGCTGACGGAAAGCCGATTTGAACAGCCACAGCGTGAGCAGGACCGGCGAAGGGAGGGCCCCGAATGAGGTTGGAAATGCACGAGGTAAATGTTTCGGATATCCAGTGGGGGCAGAGGACGGAGGTCAGGGACCATGTTCTCTGCGTGAACCGCGAAGAGGCGACTGCCTCGGTTGCGGGCGACGAGAGGTTTGCGTCGGTCAGGCTGGACCTGGCGCGTCCCGGGGAAAGCGTGCGCATCATCCCCGTGAAGGACGTGGTGGAACCCCGGGTCAAGCTGAAGGGGGGACGCGGGTATTTCCCCGGGTTCTTTGCCCCGCCCGAGACCGCGGGCGAAGGCGTGACCCTGGTCCTCAAGGGCGCCGCCGTGGTGACCTGCGGGCCGATCGTGGCCTTCCAGGAAGGGTTCATCGACATGTCGGGAACGGGGGCCGACTACACGCCCTTCTCGAAAACGCAGAACCTGGTCCTGACCGTCGAGCCGGCAGAGGGCCTGGGCAAGCATGCCTACGAGGAAGCCCTTCGCCTGGCGGGGCTTAAGCTGGCCCTTTACCTGGCCGAAGCCTGCCGAGAAGCTTCCGTGGATGAAATCCGCGTCTTCGACAAGGGTTCCATCACCGAGGAGAACGAAAAATACCCGGACCTCCCGAGGATCCTCTACGTCTGCATGGCCATCACGCAAGGGCTGCTGCACGACACCTTCCTTTACAGCGCCGACATGAAAACGGTCCTGCCGACGCTGATCCACCCGAACGAAGTTCTCGACGGGGCGCTCGTTTCCGGCAACTGCGTTTCGGCCTGCGACAAGAACACGACCTTCCACCACGTCAACAACCCGGTCGTGGAAGCCCTTTACCGCCGTCACGGAAAGGACCTGAACTTCCTTGGCGTCGTGCCCACGGTCGAGGATGTCCGGCTGGCCGGCAAGGAGAGGGCTTCGTCCATGAACGCGGCCCTGGCCAGGAACCTGGGGGCCCATGGGGTCATCGTCACCGAGGAAGGTTACGGGAACCCGGACACGGATCTCTGCCTCAACGCGAAAAAGTGCGAGGTCTTAGGGATCCGGACCGTCGTCATTTCCGACGAGGCCGCGGGGACCGATGGGGCGAGCCAGGGCCTGGCGGACGCCACTCCGGAAATGTCCGCCTTCGTTTCCTCCGGGAACGTCAACGAGATGATCGAGGTGCCTCCCATGCAGACGGTGCTCGGCCATCCCGAAGCGATCGCGAACCTGTCGGGCGGTGCCGAGGAAAGCCTGCGCCCGGACGGAAGCATGTTCGTGGAACTGCAGGCCGTGATCGGGTCCACCTGCGAGCTGGGTTTCAGCCGAATCGGCTGCGAATGGATCTAGGCGAGGGAGGAATGAACACGATGACCATCAGGGTTGTGCACTACATCAACCAGTTTTACGCGGGACTTGGAGGCGAAGAGGTGGCCAACAAGCTTCCGGAAGGCAGGGAGGGTTTTGTCGGGCCCGGCATGCAGCTTGACGCGCTCATGGGCGACGGTGCATCGGTCGTCGGCACGGTGATCTGCGGGGACGGTTTTTACGGCGAGCACACGGAGGAAGCCCGGGAAGAATGCCTCAAGCTCATCGGGGGCTTCAAGCCCGACCTTCTCGTGGCCGGGCCGGGTTTCAACGCAGGCCGGTACGGGTTCGCCTGCGGCGACATCTGCTCCACGGCCGGCAAGGCCCTGGGCATCCCCACGGTGACGGCCCTTTACCCTGAAAACCCGGGAGTGGAGCTTTTTGCGAAGAACACCGTCATCGTCCAGGCTGCCGACAGCGCCCGGGGCATGAAAGCCGCCCTGGAAGGACTGGCCCGCATCGGCCTCAAGCTGGCAAAGGGTGAGGCTCTCGGCCCGGCCCGGCTGGAGGGAACGCTCTCGAGAGGGATCCGCAAGAATTTCTTCTTCGAGACGAACGGGGCCGAAAGGGCCGTGGCGATGCTCCTGGACAAGATCGCCGGCCAGCCTTTCCGGACGGAATACGAGATGCCCGTCTTCAACCGGATTCCCCCCGCAGCACCCATCAAGGAAATGAAGAAGGCCACGATCGCCCTCGTCAGCTCGGGCGGGATCGTCCCGAAGGGTAACCCGGACCATATCCGGGTGTCTTCCGCGGAGACGTACGGGCGGTACGACATCTCGAAGCTGGACGACCTGACCCCGGAAACCTACGAATCGGTTCACGGCGGCTATGACAGGGTCTGGGCCTCCGAAGACCCGGACGTGGTCCTTCCCGTCGATGCCATGAGGGAACTGGAGCGGGAAGGCGTCTTCGCGAAGCTGTATGATTATATCTACACGACCACGGGAACAGGCACGGCCGTGGCCCATGCCGAACGCTTCGGCCAGGAGATCGGCGCGCAGCTGAAAGCGGCGGGCGTGGACGGGGTGATCCTGACCTCCACCTGAGGAACCTGCACTCGATGCGGTGCATCGATGACGCGCGAGATCGAAAAGGCGGCGGGAATCCCCGTGGTCCAGATCGCCACCATCGTACCGATCATGCTCACCGTAGGGTCGAACCGGATTGTCCCGGGCGTGGCCATTCCCCATCCCGTCGGGGAACCGGCAAAGGGACCCGAGGCCGACAAAAAGGCCCGCAGGGAGCTCCTGATGCGGGCGCTCGAAGCCATGACGACCTCCATCTCGGAGCAGACGATATTCGAAAGGAAGTGAGTTGAAGACAGCCATGAAGAGAGCGACGACGCTGATCCCGGTATCCAAGAACCCGCCGGCGAAGGTGAAGGACAAGGGACTCATCCGGCTGGCCAGGGCAGGGGCGGTCGCCTACGACGCTTCGGGTGACCGTATCCTGTGGCTCCCCCTTGGAGTTGCCCTGCTTGAGAGGATACGGCAGGGGCTCATGAATCGTTTTCGTGCCGCTGGGGCTCAGCCCGTCCAGTGCGGGCCGGGAAGCTCCGGTACCCTTCCGGTGGCGGTGCGGGCCCTGAAAACCGAGGAACAGCTTCCTCTCTGTCTCATGGACGCTGCAGACGGTTCGATCCTTCTTGAAGGCTTCGATGCGGAAGGGGCGCTTCCCGGCTGGCCGATTTTTGCGGAACGCTTCCTGTCCTTTCTCCAGGAAAGGGGAATGGCCCTGTCCGTTTTCGAAGAGGCCGTTCCCTCGGGTGAAAGGACGGTCGTGGGCTGCGGCTGCGATGCCGATGCCAGGGGGGCCGTCGAGGCCCGCCTGTGCGGTTCGTGCGGCTGGACCGGTTCGGTCGATGCCCTCCTGCCGAGGGAAGCTCTTTTGCCCGAGGAGGAAAGGGCCCTTGAACCGGTCGTGACTCCCGGCGCAACGACGATCGTCGAGCTTTGCCGGCAGCTGGCCTGTTCCCCCGATCGGACGATCAAGACGATGTTCTATGCCGCGGAGAACGATGGGAAAAAAAGCGTCGTGGCGGCCCTGGTTCGCGGCGACCGTGCCGTCTGCGCAACAAAGCTGTCCCGCGCCCTGGGCGGCGCGACCGTGCGAAGGGCTGAAAGTGCGGATCTCAAGCAGGCCGGCTGCGATGTGGCGGGTTTTCTCGGGCCCGTGGGATTGCCGGGAGCCATCGAAGTGATCGCCGACCTCTCGGTCGAAGGGACCAAAAACCGCGTGGTCGGGGCGAACCAGCCGGAAACCCACCTGACGGGGGCCTGCTGGGGAAGGGACTACGAGGCTCCGGTCGCAGACATCTCGGGTCTCGAGGCAGGGGCGCCGTGTCCCGTTTGCGGCAAGCCGATCGAAAAAGGATGGGTCCTGCCGCTGGCGATTTTCGGGAAAGGGCATCCCGCACTCGCGGCTTTCCCGTCCCTGGGTTACCTGGATGCCCTTAGGAAGAGGCACATCCCCGGGACATGGACCGGCCGGATTCTTGTGGAGGCCGTCGCCCTGGGTTCGGTTGTCGGGGGCGACGCACCGTTCAGGCCTGGGCTTGCGGGTTCGGACATCCTGGTCCTTCCGCTCGAGGCCGGCGGGGAACCCGCGCGCAAGGCCGCGGAAGAACTTGCGGCAGAACTGGAAGGGAAGGGCTGGGCGGTGCTCCTGGACGACCGGATCCTGCCCGACGAGGTTCGTCTTGGCGAGGCGAAGCTGACCGGGTCGCCGGTGAGGGTCCTCGTGGCCGATGCCCGGGAAGCGGAGATCGCCAAAGACGACGAGGGGGGCAGCGAGGCCGTCCCCCTGCAGGATGTCGGACGAATCCTGGACCCGATGCGGATCGCTTGACGAAAATGGGAACAAAAGGGAGGGGCGGGAAACCGCCCCTCCCTTTTGATATATCTGCGTAGCAAAGCGCTGTCCCTTGACTGTGAAGAGCCTTGCCCCCTATACTCAAAGGAAATCTGGTTTGGGGGGTGTTCTGTGAATGAAGAAGATTTCAATCATCGCGCTGCTTGTGGTCCTGGCCTTATCCTCCGCTGCTTTCGCCGCGACACCGATCAAGATCGGCTACCTGGCGAACCTCACGGGAGATGCGGCAACCTGGGGGGTCCACGAAAAGAACGGGGCCCTGATCGCTGTTGACGAGATCAACAAGGCAGGCGGGGTGCTCGGCCGTCCGCTCGAAGTCGTCATCTACGACGTCAAGGCCAAGGCGGAAGATGCCATCAGCGCGGCAAGGCGCCTGATCCTCGAGGACAAGGTCGTCGCCATCGGCGGGACGAACTTCAGCGGCCTGAACATCGCCACGGTTCCCATCCTCGAGCAGTACAAGGTTCCCCAGATCGGAAGCTACCCGACCAACCCCGCCGTGACGGTGGATCCGAAAACCGGCAAGGTACGTCCCTACTCCTTCCGCATCTGCTTCACGGATCCCTACCAGGGCAAGGTCATTGCCGAGTACCTCTTCAATAAGCTGAAGATCAAGGAAGCAGCCATCATCCACGACATCGGCAGCGACTACTCGGAGGGGCTGACGGAATACTTTATCAAGACCTACACGGGGCTCGGCGGAAAGGTTGTCTCCAACCAGGCCTTCCGCAGCGGTGACGTGGACTTCCGCGCCCAGCTGACCAACGCCAAGCAGAGCGGTGCCAAGGCCCTTGTCATGCCCAACCTCTACAAGGAAATGTCCCTGATGATGAAGCAGTCCTGGGAACTGGGCTGGAAACCGACCTTCATCGGCGGCGACGGCTTCAGCATGAACATGTTCGAAATCGCCGGGCCGGCGATGGAGAACAGCTACTGGATCTACCACCTCAGCTTCGACGACCCGATCCTGAAGCCCCTCTACGCCAAGTACGAGGCGAAGTTCGGAGAGAAGCCGACGGAGATCGTGAACACCGTTGCAGCCTACGACATCGTCTACTGGATCGCCGACGCCATCAAGCGCGCCGGCAAGGCCGAAGGCGCCGCCGTCAGGGATGCCATCGAAAACACGAAGAACCTGAAGCTCCTCCACTTCACCCTGACCGTGGACAAGGCGACCCACAACCCGCTGAACAAGCCTGCCGCCATCCTGAAGGCGACCGGCGGCAAGATGGTCTTCCTCGAGACCTACAAGCCACAGAGCAACTTCTAGGAAGCCTGTTTCCTGTCGCGACGAAAAGGCGAGGCCCCGGAAACGGGGCCTCGCCTTTTCATGCCTGGAGCGTTTTTTTCGCCTTTAGAGGCTTTCCCAGCCGGGCAGGAGGCTGCCGTGGGTGACACGTCCGCCCGCCAGGGTCAGACGGGCTTCCACGTCCTTCAGGTCCATGGGGTCGGCCTTGAAAATGTCCCGGTCGAGGACCGCCAGGTCCGCCAGGTAGCCGGGGGCGATCCTTCCGCGGCGGCCGCCCTCCCCTACCGCCAGGGCCCCGTTCACCGTCCAGAGTTCCAGGGCCTGGTCCAGGGTCAGTTTCTGGTGCGGTTGCCAGCCGCCCTCGGGCTTGCCGTCGTCGCCCAGCCGGCACAACGCCCCCCAGACGCCGCGCCAGGGTGTTGGCGGCTCCACGGGGCAGTCGCTGGAACCCGTGACGACCAGGCCGGAATCGATGAACGATTTCCAGGGGTAAGACCAGGGAACCCGCTCTTCGCCGACACGGGCCGTTGCCATCCCGATCTCGCCCGGTACGAACGCCGGCTGGATGTCCAGGATGACCCCGAGCTTCTTCATGGTTTCGATCTGGTCCGGCCGGCAGATCATGACATGGTTGATCCGGTGGGGCAGCCCGCAGGGACAGGGTCCTTCCGCGCTGGCGGCGGAGAGGGCCCTTATGGCCTGGTCCAGGGCCCGGTCACCGATGGCGTGGATGAGCATCTGCAATCCCCTGGCGTGGGCTTCCTTCACCGTGGCCAGGAGGTCGGTTTCCTCGTGGTTGAGCATGCCGCAGGTATCCGGGTCGTCGGCGTAGGGAGCGGAAAGCGCGGCGGTCCGCCCTCCCAGCGAGCCGTCGAGGAAGAGCTTGAACCCGCCGTAGCGAATCCAGTCGTCTCCAAGGCCGCTCATGATCTTCCACTGGGGCACCCGGTCCTCGAAAAGCACGACGCGGATCGGAAGGCGTCCTTCGATGCGGAGCTGCTGGTAGGGGGCGAGCTCGTCAGCCAGGCCGTAACCGGAGGCGCTGCAGGTCTGGATTTCCGTCACCCCGTAGCGGGCGAAATCACGGCAGGCCTCCTCGATCATCCCCAGGGTCTTCCCGGTACCGGCTCGCCAGGCCTCCAGGGCCTTGAGGACGGGTTCGACCTCCGTCTCGAGGAGGATTCCGTTGCCCCATTTCTCCTCGGGCATGCCTGCGGCGGCGAGGGCCGCACTGTTGGCCACCTGGACGTGGGTGCACACCCGGGTCAGGAGAATGGGCCGGTCGATGCCCGTGGCATCGAGGTCCTGCCGGGTCGGGGCCCGGTTTTCGGTCCAGTAGGCGTCGTTGTAGCGC
>Ga0209163_1001846_pt1 | contig 20360 bp, 14 predicted proteins | sample MTBAKSrepl2MetaG_FD_187457 | JGI IMG/M metagenome (GOLD analysis project Ga0209163, IMG submission 187457) | Enrichment culture microbial communities om Arthur Kill intertidal strait, New Jersey, USA, that are MTBE-degrading - MTBE-AKS2 (Arthur... | ecosystem: Environmental > Aquatic > Marine >...
CATCGGCAAGGTCCTGAAAAAGGAACTGCGCCAATGGGGACTGACGCCCCGGCCCAAGAAGAAAGGCCCGGAAGTGTCCGTGGCCGACATCTTCGGGACTATGGAATCAAGGGTCAATCCGGACGGGGTCAAGGGGGTGACGGCCAATTACGGGTACGTGGTCACCGGGACCGGCGGCGGCGAATGGACCGTGTGCGTCCAGGATGGCACGGTCAAGGTGCTGGAAGGTCTGCAATATCCGAACGTGACCACCACCGTCTCGGCCCGGGACTGGATCGACCTGACTTTGGGCCAGCTGGACGGGATGACCGCCTTTACTTCCGGGCGGCTCAAGGTCGAAGGCGACTTAGGGCTTTTGGCCAAGGCCACCCAATTTTTCAAGCCTTACCAGCCGCCGGCGGCTGAACCCCAGGTCACCGTGGCCGACATTTTCGGGACCATGGAGTCCCGGGTCAACCCGGACGGGGTCAAGGGGGTGACGGGCAACTACGGTTACGTGGTCACCGGGACCGGCGGCGGCGAATGGACCGTGTGCGTCAAGGACGGCACGGTCAAGGTGCTGGAAGGCCTGCACGATCCGAACGTGACCACCACCGTCTCGGCCCGGGACTGGATCGACCTGACCTTAGGCAAGCTGGACGGCATGACCGCCTTTACTTCCGGACGGCTCAAGGTCGAAGGCGACTTGGGACTTCTGGCCAAAGCCCCCCAATTCTTTAACAAATATACCCCGCCCCGGGCCGCGGGGCAGCCGGAAGAGAAAAAAGAGGAACTGATCCGCCTCCAGCAGATCATTTCCATCCCCCAGCGTTTTGCCACCGGGCCGGTCATGGGCAAGTTCCTCAACGCCCTCAAGGCCAAGAAAATCCTGGCCAACAAGTGCCCTCAATGCGGCCGGCTCCAGTTGCCGCCTCGGGAGATTTGCGCCGAATGCCGGGTCCGGGCCGTGGACTGGGTCGAAGTCGGTCCTGAAGGGACCCTGACCCACTCCTACGACGTGGCCTATTACGCCAGCCCCGATCCCTTGACCGGGGAAAGCCGGGAAACGCCCTATTGCTCGGCCCATATCCTGCTGGACGGATGCCAAGGCCACGAGACTTTCTGGCACGAGATCAACCCGGCCGACATCCCCAAACTGCGTCAGGGGGTCCGGGTGCGGCCGGTCTGGAGCGAAGACCGCCGGGGCGCGGTCACGGACATCGAGTATTTCGAGATCATCGACTGAGCGGCCAGAAGGAGGGAATATGCCGTCCAATCATCGTGATGACTGTTTTGTGGTGGAAGGCAAGCTGGCTCTGCCTTACCAATATTTCGCCGGCCGGACCGGCAGCCGTTTTCTGATCAAGCTGCGGGACGAAAAAAAGATCATGGGCCTACGGTGCGGCCAATGCCAAAAGGTTTATGTCCCGCCCCGGTCGACCTGCGAGCGCTGCCTGGCCGATATTTCCGGCCAATGGGTCGAACTGGCCGACACCGGGACCGTGACCGGGTTCACCGTGGTCCGGTACGAGGAGCCTTATCAGCCGGTCCCGCCGCCGTACATTTTGGCCTTGATCAAGCTGGACGGGGCCGACACGCCCTTGACCCATATCGTCCGGGGCCTGCCCCCGGAACAGATGAAGACCGGCCTCCGGGTCCGGGCCGTCTTCGCCGGAAAGACCACCTCGACCATCATGGACATCGACCATTTCCGGCCGGAGGATTGAGCCGGGCCGAAGGCCCGGCCTGAATAAAACCTGATCACCTCACACCAGGTAAAAAAACGCATGGGGCGCTCATGTTTTTCTTCAATATATTGATTTTATTGAATAATGTAGGTTGGGTAGAGCGAAGCGAAACCCAACAATTCTTAGGCCGGTCTGGGGGGCGCAGCGCGATTGCTCGGTGAAATTATCCCACAGCTAGGTTCGGGTGACCATTTTCGCTCTTGGCCGCCTCAACCACACGCAATATCACCCGGAGTTGCTTTTTAAAACCGGATGAGTCAATCGCTTTGGGCCGGACCGGTCGGCCTGGATTATGCCCCTTGGTGTTAATCGGATTCGGCGGTAAAGGCCGCTCAATCAGGTGCCCATCTCCCAGGATGAGAGGTATTTTTCCTGCTCCTTGGTCAAGACATCGATCTTTACGCCCATGGCCTTGAGCTTGAGCCGGGCGATCTCCTGGTCTATATCCTTGGGGACCGCATGAACGCCTAGGGGGATGCTTCCCTGATTTTTGACGATATATTCGGCGGAAAGAGACTGGTTGGCGAAACTCATGTCCATGACGCTCGAAGGATGCCCTTCGGCCGCGGCCAGGTTGACCAGGCGGCCTTCGCCCAGCAGGTAGACGCGCCGCCCGTTGTCGAGGGTGAATTCTTCGACGAAGTCCCGTATCGGCCGACGGCTTTTGGTTATCCGGGCCAAGGCCCCCAGGTCCAACTCCACGTTGAAATGGCCCGAATTACAAACGATGGCCCCTGATTTCATGGCCAGGAAATGCTCCCGCCTGATGACGTTGAGGTCCCCGGTCACCGTGCAGAAGAAATCGCCGACAGGGGCGGCCTCGGCCATGGGCAGAACCCGGTAGCCGTCCATGACCGCTTCCAGGGCCCGCAACGGGTCCACTTCGGTCACGATGACGTTGGCCCCCATCCCGCCGGCCCGCATGGCCAGACCGCGTCCGCACCAGCCGTAACCGCAGACCACGAAGACGCTTCCGGCCATCAGCCGGTTGGTGGCCCGGAGAATCCCGTCGATGGTGCTTTGCCCGGTCCCGTAACGGTTGTCGAACAAGTGTTTGGTCATGGCGTCGTTGACGGCGATAACCGGGTACTTGAGGGCCTTTTTTTCGGCCATGGCCTTGAGACGGATCACCCCGGTGGTGGTTTCCTCGGTCCCGCCGAGCATCTTCCCGACCAGGGACGCCCGGTCCACGTGGAGGGTCGAGACCAGGTCGGCCCCGTCATCCATGGTGATCAAAGGCCGGGCGTCCAAAACGGCGTTGATGTGCCGGTAATAGGTTTCGTTGTCTTCACCCTTGATGGCGAAGGTCGGAATCCTGTCTTTCTTGACCAGGGCCGCGGCCACGTCGTCCTGGGTGCTCAGCGGGTTGGAAGCGCACAGAAAAACTTCGGCTCCCCCGGCCCTAAGAGTCCTGGCCAGATTGGCCGTCTCCGTGGTCACGTGCAGACACAGCCCGAGGCGCACGCCTTGGAGCGGTTTTTCCCGGGCAAACCTGCGGCGAATCAGATTCAGCACCGGCATGCTTTGATTGGCCCACTCGATCCTCAGTTGGCCTTTGTCGGCCAGACCTAAATCCTTAACCTCATGTTCCACTATGCCACCTCTCCAGACCAGGCCGCCCGGACCGGCCTCGTTGAACTCCACGGTCCATTGCCGCTTGCCCTTGAGTTATTTGGCTTTGACCGGAACCTTTTTCCCTTTGACCTTGGACAGCCCCAAGGCCTCGAGCAGCTCCTCGGTCTTGTCGGTCTTTTCCCAGGAGAATTCCGGCTCGGTCCGGCCGTAGTGACCATAGCAGGCCGTCTTTTTATAGATGGGCCGGAGCAGGTCCAAGTAGGTTATCATCTGGGCCGGCTTAAAGGGAAAAACCCTGGATACGGCCTGGGTGATCAATTCGTCGGGAACTTTCCCGGTACCGAAGGTGTCGACCATCAGGGAGACCGGTTCGGCCACGCCGATGGCGTAAGCCAGTTGAACTTCGCAGCGTTGGGCCAGTCCGGCCGCCACGATGTTCTTGGACACATAACGGGCCATGTACGAGCCGCTCCGGTCGACCTTGGACGGGTCCTTGCCCGAAAAACAGCCCCCGCCGTGGCTGCCCTGGCCGCCATAAGTGTCGACGATGATCTTGCGCCCGGTCAGGCCGCAGTCGCCCATCGGCCCGCCCACCACGAACCGGCCGGTGGTGTTGATGAAGATTTTGGTGTCGCCGTCGAGCATCTCGGCCGGAATGACCTTGCGGATGACCTCTTCCATGATGGATTCCCGGATGACCCGGTAACTGACGTCCGGAGTGTGCTGTGCGGCGATAACAATGGCTTCGACCCTTTTGGGTTTCAGGTATTCGTACTGGATGGTCACCTGGGACTTGCCGTCCGGCCGGAGGAAATCCAGGACGCCGTTCTTGCGCACCTTGGCCAGTCGTCTGGTCAAATTGTGGGCGAAATAGATGGGCATGGGCATGAGCACTTCGGTCTCGTCGCAGGCGAAGCCGAACATGAGGCCCTGGTCGCCGGCCCCCTGCTCTTCGGCCCCGTTGACCCCCAGGGCGATGTCCGGGGATTGCTTGTCTATGGAAGTCAGGACCGCGCAGGTCTCGCAATCAAAACCCATGGAGGAATCGTTGTACCCGATCTCCTTGATCGTCTCCCTGATGACCGCCGGCATATCCACCCAACATTCCGTGGTGATCTCGCCGGCGATGATGGCCATCCCGGTGGTGACCAGGGTTTCGCAAGCCACGCGGGCCTTCTTATCCTGGGCGATGATGGCATCCAGAATGGCGTCCGAAATCTGGTCGGCCACCTTATCCGGATGTCCTTCGGTTACTGATTCCGAGGTGAACAAATAACTGGAACTGCTCATGCTAAGGCTCCTCGTAAAAAATTTGATCCTGGAGACCCGACGATCAAGTTGAGGTTTTATCCCCAAAGCTCAAGAGGTGTCAAGGAAGACCTCAAAAAAAATTGGGTCAGTCCGTCCCGTCTGGAGGGCCGGACAATAATCTGGAGGATTCATACTGGGTGGCCCCGACAACTTGCTTGTCGGGGCGCCAAAGGCGCAAGAGGCATATTGAGGCGACGACCAGTCCGCCTGGAGCGGGCAACCCAGCCCCTCTACCCCGTCCGGCGAGGGCCGGCCAAGGGTTCCTCGTCTCAGGGCGCCGTCAAGACCGCGTTGTCAATCAGCCTGGTCCGGCCGGTGAAAACGGCCAAAGCCAAAACGGCCCGGTTGTCTATTCCGGTGACCGCCTCCAGACCAGCCGGGTCGACCAGGGCCGCGTACTGAACTTTGTTGTGGGGCCGGGACTCGATGCGCTCCCGGACCGCGGTCAGGATTTCAGCCGCGTCACGCCGGCCGGCCGTGACCATCTCCTGGGCCAGCCGCAAGGACTCCGACAAAGCCAGGGCGGAACGGCGTTCATCAGGCGAAAGATAGACGTTCCGGGAACTCATGGCCAAGCCGTCCGGCTCCCGCAGCGTCGGCCGCCCCTCGACCGTGAGGTCCAGGTCCAGGTCCCGGGCCATCCTTTTAATCGTGACCAGTTGCTGGTAATCCTTTTCCCCGAAGACGGCCAGGTGCGGGCGGACGATGTTGAAAAGTTTGAGGACCACGGTGGCCACCCCGGTGAAATGGCCGGGCCGAAAGGCGCCGCACAGTCCCCGGGTCACCTCGGTCACCTCGACCCTGGTCTGATACCCCGGCGGATACATCTCTTCCGGTTCGGGATGGAAGACCGCGTCGACCGGGATGGTTTGCATCATGGCCAGATCGCGGTCCAGGTCCCGGGGATACTGGGCCAGGTCCTCCTTGGGACCGAATTGAAGCGGATTGACAAATATGCTGGCCACCAAATGGTCGCTTTGTCCCCGGGCGTACCTCATCAGGCTCAGATGGCCCTCATGGAGGAAGCCCATGGTCGGGACAAAACCTATCCTTTGGCCCTGGACCCGCTTGGCCTCGGACCAGTCCTGCATCTGTCTTATCGTTTTGATCAGCTCCATGGAGCGACTCCCTCTTCGACCCCGAGTTGAATAATCAATCAGCCGAGTGACCCTAAGCCGCCGGGCCCGCTGCCCAAGGGGATGTAATGCTTGAGCCCTTTGCGATGGTTTTGAATTTCCTTGACCAAGTGCCGGAAATCATCTTCGGAGACAATAAAATCCACGTTGGATGTATTGACCACCAATAACGGCGTCCGGTCGTAACGATAGAAGAATTTGGTGTAAATCTCGTTGAGTTCCTCGATGTAATCATAGCTGAGCCAGGTTTCGGCCCCGGCCTTGGCCTTGACCCTCTCCCACAAGACTTCGCTTCCGGCCGAAAGATAAACCACCAGGTCGGGCCGGGGCGTCCGTTCGAACAATAAGTGGAAGACCTGGAAATAAAGTTCGAACTCGTGGTCGTCCAGGTTCAGTTCGGCGAAAAGACGGTCGCGTTCAAAAAGGAAATCCCCCACCGTGGTCCGGTGGAACAAATCGAGCTGGCTGACTTCCTGAAGCTGCCGGTAGCGGGACAAAAGGAAGAACAGTTGGGCTTGAAAAGCGTATTTTCGCCGGTCTTTATGAAATTCATCCAGAAAAGGATTGGCCTGGGTCTCTTCGAGGATAAGCCTGGCCTGAAGGACTTCCGCCAATTTAACGGCCAGGGCCGTCTTGCCCGCCCCGATCGGACCTTCAATGACGATGTAGCGTGTTTCGGCCATGGGCTGCCCCCCCGAAGGCTGATTATTTAAACCATCAGGCTCTTGGATTGTCAACGGCAAAAAACCGGGCCAGGCAACCAATCAATAAACGGTGGCATCTCCCGTCTTTTATCGCCGGATTGATAGAAATGGATTCCTGCTTTCGCAGGAATGACATCTAGTTACGACAGTCATTCCCGCGCAGGCGCAAATCCGGGCCGCCGTTGACTGATGGATTACGAAGGGATTTTCCCCAAAAAATCGAGTTGGGGACCGAAAAAGACCGGCCGGACATTCATCCGGCCGGTCCTTGGTCTCACTGTAGCGAATTATAGGCGATTGCCCAAAAAAAGTCAAGCCGGGGCAGAGGGAACAGGGCGGGACAATTGGGGGAGCGGGCGGGAAAAGTTCGGAAACATTGAACCCGGATTTTCTTGCGGGGGCGGGGGAAGTTTGGGGCGGTTTTTGGGGATAACATGTTGAAGATAGAATGAATTTGGCGGGGTTAGGTTCGCTCGGCCCGATCGACATGACTTGGCATTAAGACCTGATTAGCCCATATTTGAGGTTTTTATCCAATTTAGTTGGGGAAACCGGAGAAAAACCTTCTCTTTCGGGGAAGAACGGGGTGATTTGCCGGTCGAAAAAAGTTTTCCTCGAGCCTTCCCGATACGAGGTAAAATCCTGGGGGCGGCGCAAAATCAAGAAGGATGCGCAGAGCCGTGGCCGGAATCGAACTCATCGGCCAGTAAAACAGCTTCGGCCACTTCCCGCATGGATTTACGTGAATCCATGGCCCTTCTCTGGATCCAGCGGAAGGCCTGCTCGCCGTTCATCCTCCTCCGGTTGATCAAAACGTCCTTGGCCCGTTCGATCAGTTTTCGGGCCTCGAGTTCTTCACGGATGACCTGGGTTTTGACGATGAGTTCGGTGTTATAAATGGCCACGGCGGCCTGATTGGCCACGGTGGTCAGCAGGTTGACCTCGACCTCGGTGAAGTCATGGGGCACGGAGGTGAAACAATTGATCACGCCGATAACCCGGTCCCTGACGCTCATGGGCACGCTGAGCATGGAGACCAGCCCCATGTTTTTAGCCAGTTCCTTTTCCTTGAAGCGGCGGTCCTGGAGGACGTTCTGGCAGAGATAAGGCCGGTTTTCCTGGACGACGAAGCCGACCACGCCCTCGCCGACCTTCAGCGCCCTCTTTTTCAGGTAGTCACGGTTGATGCTCTGGGTGGCCCGAATGGTCAGGGTTTGGTTTTTTTCATCAAGGAGCCAAAGGGAACAGACCTGGGAATTCATGGCCTCAGCCGTGACGATGACGATGAGCCGAAGCACGTCCTCAATGAACTGGTCCGAGGTGATGGCCGCGCTGATCAGGGTCAGGGCCTCAATGGTTTTATCGAACGAAGCGTTGTCCATCCAATCTGTTTCATTTAAAGCCGACCCTTGGCCGGTCCGGGTGTTTATTATTTGATTTTCAGCCAGAGAAGCCGGGCCGCTTCGGTCCCGGGATTCCTCCACTGACCGGGTGTTTCCGCAGTCAGATAGATGACGTCGCCCGGCCGGAGGGTGAAAGCGAGGCCTTCCATTTTCATTTCCAGCCGGCCGCTCATGACGTAGCCGAATTCCTCGCCTTTATGAAAAAAGAAATGATCGGACAAAGAGGCCCCGGGATTAATTTCAATCAGCAGGGGTTCGGCCTTGATCTCCAGGTCAATCGGGGTCAAACGCCAGGCCCGGCCGTTTTCTTCGGGTAATCCCGGCAGTCTGAGGTCGGAAGCGTCTTCGGGTGTAAACAGGAGTTGATTTTTCCTCCGGGTTTCTTCCTTAAAGAAAGACTGTATGTTCACGGACAGAATCTCGGCCATTTTGAGCAGGGCCGGCAGGGAGGGATAAATCAGGTTGCTTTCCACCTGGGAGATGGTGCTGGGGGTGACGCCGACCAGTCGAGCCAGCTCGGTCTGGGACAGGCCTTTCCTGGTCCGGAGTTCCCGCAGGCGTTGTCCCAGCTCCAGGCCGCCGACAGTTCTCTTTTCCGCCTCAAAGCCGATTTCGAGACCCTTGACCCAATAATTGTTAGGCTTCTGTAAATTTTCAATGGCCCGGTTTTCGGCCTTGAGAATGGTCAAAGAGGTCGTCCCTCTCTTGATGGTCAGTTCGATCACCACCTGGGCTATCTGGGTGATCTGGGCCTTGAGCCTGGAAGTGTGGGCTTCTTTCTCCATGATCCAGTAAGCCACGGTTTCAAGTTCATAGAGCCGGGGGCAGGCATGGGCATAGAATTTGATCAGGTTTTCCTCCCCGCCCCAAAGCTCCTGCATGCCGGTCAGGCTTTCGAAGACCAGGCGCACGTCCCCGTGGAGGCGGGCGTGAACTCCGTAAAGGACCTCGTTGACCCGGTCGATGTCCCGCGGTTCATCCACCTTGATGACCCGGCCGCCCGGTTTCGGCCCGCCGTCTTCGTAAAACCTCAGAAAAACCGGGGAGGAAGCCCCTTTCCCGTTGGTGAAGCAGTCAAGGACGGTCAGATTGGCGTAGTCGGACAGCGGTCCCAGTTTTTCCATGAGGATTTTCGGCGAGCGGTCGAAACTCACGTAAATGATCGGCTTGTTTTCAGCCTGACTGGCCTGAAGAAAATTCTGGCAGAAGACCGAAGCCAGACTGCCGGCGTCGTCATGCCAGACGACGTTCTCCCCGATAAAAAGCCCGCCCAAGAGGCTGTCCAACTGGTCAACTCCGGCCGCAACCCGAATTCTTTCGGTCATTTCTCCATCCCGGCCAGGGTTAAGCCCTCAAGGAGCTTTAACCGGCTTGATTGAGTTCCCATCAAATCAAGATCATCTCCCCAGCCGCAGATACCTGGCGGCTGGAACGCCTTGGTTTGATCAACGGCCTTAATAAAATAACACATCAAGCCCGGTGAAGTAAACGGCCGACTCAATGGTTAAGGTTGACAGAAGGATTTCATAATTTTATGCTTTATCTACTGAAGCATGTTGGAAATATCGGGGCCGGGGGCGGGGTCGGGATGCTATCATTATGGGGAAGAAATATCAGGCTCAGGCAAGGTTTTTGAATCAGAACCCGCCTGATCGAGCGGGTTCTTCGAAGCCAGGCGGGCCGGGCCGCTTTTTTCATCGGAGAACAGCCTTAAGGTCATGAACGTCCTTTGTCCTAAATGCCGGCGATCAATCCCAACTTTTAAGGATGATCCCGTTCTTAAGTGCGGGCATTGCAACCTGGTCATTGACCGACTGAACGTGGGTTTGTCCCCCGGTTTGACCTCCGTGCCCCTGGTGCCTGATCTTCGGGGGGAGACCATCGGGCAATACCAAATCCAGGACCTGGTCGGGTTGGGGTTCACCGGGGTGGTTTATCGGGCCAGAAACAATGCCGACGGCCAGACCGTGGCCTTCAAGGTGCTCCATTTCGATCTCTTGCGGAAAAGTGATTTCCTGACCCGGTTCAGGCAAGAAGCCGGGGCCTTGTGCGGCCTGGATCACCCCAAGCTGGCCAAAATCTTGAAATACGGACGTAAGGACGATCTTTATTTCGTGATCAGCGAATTCATTGAAGGGGTGACCCTGACCCATTACCTGAGCTCATTCCAGCTGGGTCTGGACGAAATCAGGAGCATTATAGCCCAAATAGGCGCGGTCCTGGCCTATGCTCACAGTCGGGGGGTTGTCCACCGCAATTTGAAGCCGGATAACGTCATTATGGGCAAAGGGGCGGTCAAGGTCCTTGATTTCGGGCTGGCCCACCTGGCCTCCGGAGATGCCCGAGCGACCACAATCCCCAGGCCCGGCGCGGCCGGCGGAAACTACAATTATTTGTCGCCGGAGCAAAGGACCGGGACCGGGCCGGTCGACAAGCGGTCCGATATATATTCCCTGGGGGCGATATTCTATGAAATGCTGACCGGCCGTCCTCCGCTGGGGGCGTTCCCACCACCCAGCTCAGTTAAAAAAGGTTTGGATAAAAAATATGATCGCCTGGTCCTGCGCTGCCTGGATCAAGACCCGGAACAACGCTGGGACAAGGCCGAGGATTTCCTGGCCGAACTGGAACGGGTCGCCCCGGAGCGACCGACGGGGAGCCGGACTCCGCTGCGTTTAATCCTGCTTCTTATGGCCGGACTGTCCCTGGCTGTTTATCTGTGGCCGCGGTGGCCCGATTTGTGGGCGCAACTTCACGGGACTCTGCCCCCAAACAACATCATCATCCGGATCAAGCAAGTAGTCCAACCACCTGAGCTCTCCGGGCGGGGAAAAAGCTTGGACAATACGATTCCTCCTTTTGCCTCCGACCTGGCGCAGGACCCGGGCTCCAAAGCGGAACGGAAAACCGAGGCCGAGGGGACCGGGACGGAAAGACCGGGCCTGGTCGTTCGGACCGGGCCTTCGTTAGACAGTCAGGTCCTCGGCCGCCTGTCTTCAACAGCGGAATTCCAGGTGCTTGAAACAAAGCTCGTGACATCAGCCGGCCAGTGGCGTCTGATTAAAACCAGGGACGGTCTCCAGGGCTGGGTCTTCGTCAAACCGGATGAAGGCTGAAAAACTTCACCCCAGGTCGGCTTTGCGGCTGAAGACCAAATCGGCCGATTCATGCCCGCCGAATCAAGCCCGGCGGCCGGAAAGGCGAATCAAGGCCAAGAAGGTAAAGCCGGGCCAACCCGGCCGGATAGTTCTGATTTTTCAGTTCTTGAACATGGACACCGAGATAGGTATGTGTTAATCTGCCTTATAAGGATGCTTGTCAGGCAACTTGAGCCGGAGGCTCTTTTGCCTATTGTCTGGACCGGAGGTTCGCCTAATGAAGATTGTCTGCCCCAATTGCAATTTTGCCAAAGAAATTGATCCGGCCAAGATACCAGTCAATGCCAAAAGAGCCACTTGTCCGCGCTGCCAGACTAAATTCGATCTGGACCTGGACCAGGCGGTCAGCCTGGAGACGCCGCCTCCGTTCGAGGAGCAGGTTGAATCAGCCGGTTTTCCCGAAGAAAAAAAAGAGCCCGAATCTTCCCGTCAAGCCTACCGGCCGTCTCCGGCCACTGACTTGGAAGAAATGGCCGCGGACCTGGTCGCTTCCGGGAAAGCCGGAGGGAAAGCCGCCGAAGAGACCGGCCCTGAGAGCGGAATTCCGTGGGAGGATCGGCGGGGCGGTTTTTTGGGGGATTTTGGGGCCACGGTCAAGAAGGTCCTGTTCCACCCGGCCGGATTCTTTGAACAAATGCCGGTAACCGGGGGGAAAAAAGGACCGCTGACCTTCGGGGTGATCGCCGGCTCCCTGGGCATTATTTTTTCCATTTTCTGGCAGTTGGTCGCTTCCCTGCTGGGCCTGGGTTTCAGTCCGGGCGGCGCCGAAGAGGCTCCGATGGGTTTGATGCTGGGTCTGATGATCGGCCTCATGATCCTGTCGCCCCTCCTGATGGTCATCGGTCTCTACATCTGGTCAGCCGTCACCCATTTTTTCCTGATGATCGTCCGGGGGGCCGGCGGCGGCTTTGAAGCGACCTTCCGGGTGGCCGCCTACGCCGCCGGCAGCCAGTTATTCAACATCGTTCCCATTTTGGGTGGATTCGTCGGGAGCATCTGGTCGATAGTCCTGGTGGTCATAGGCTTGAAAAGGGCCCACCGCGTCGGCCTGCTCCGAGTCATTGTGGGCGTTTTTATTCTCCCCATTCTTCTGGTTATCCTCATCGGCGTCCTGCTGGCCGTTTTGGGGGGCATCTTGAGTCGAGGCTAGACCGATCCAGTCCCAATGAACACTGATCCTTCAGGACCTGTGGACGAAATCATTCTCCGGCCGATCGGCCGGGTCAGGTCCGATTTTAAGGTAAAAGAATCCATCCCCCACCGGGGTCGGGGCTTGGACATCAGGGCGGTTATTGAGATACTTCCGGAGCTGAGTCCGGCGGCCGGTGACATCAGGCCTGGAGACCAAATCTGGGTCCTGACTTGGCTGCATCAGGCTTCCCGGGACGTGCTGAAAGTTCATCCGCGGGGTGATTTGTCACGGCCCTTGACGGGAGTCTTTTCCACCCGCAGCCCGGCCCGGCCCAATCCCATCGGTCTGCACTTGGTTGAAGTGATCGAGGTTTCCGGCGGCCGGATTACGGTCCGGGGTCTGGAAGTCTTGGACGACACCCCGATCCTGGATATAAAGCCTTACCGGCTTGAAATGGATTCATGACACCAAGCCGCCTCCATACATAGAATCAAGAAAGCATCAGGTCATGGCCGGGTTCGTCGCGGGCGGACCGAAGCAAGTCCTTGAAATTAAAAGAGATGGCGTCGTCATCCCGCTGAAGCGGGATTCCTCGCCATGACTTGAGATAAACCTTGTTTGAAGGCAACCTGTTATGACACCAATTTTAAGGCGACTTTTTCAGCCAGTCCGCCAGGGAGACCTGGATATGGTCCAAGGCGTTTTGGAGTTTCTTGAAAAGGTCTTTGGCCCTGGCCAAGTCACCGGCTCGGGCCATTTCCACCAGGGTCGCGGCGGTATTATGGGCCGGGCCCTTGGAAAAATAGCCGAGCGAACCTTTCAAGGCGTGAGCCGAAGCTTCTAATTCTCGGGCGTTTCGCTCGGCCACCGCTCGGCGGATTTCGTCCAGGCGTTCCGGGAGGGAACGGAGAAAAATTTCCGCCATTTCTCTCAGCAAGTGCTCATCGTCTCCGACCCAATTCAGGGCCGCGGCCACATCGAAAACCTCCTCCGGATCGGAATCGGTAATTTCCTCAACGGAACAGGCGTTCAACACACGGTCGGGAGATAAAGCCAGACCCTCGACGCATTCAAGCAGGTAGTAGGGCCGGATGGGTTTGAGCACGTATCCGTCCATGCCGGCCTTCAGGAAGTTTTCCCGGCCGTCTTTCAAGGCGTGAGCCGTCAAGGCCACAATGGGGATGCGGCGGACGCCGGCGGCTTCCTCTTTGATTCGGATAGCGGCGACCGCCTCCAGGCCGTTCATTATGGGCATCTGGATGTCCATCAGGATCAGGTCGAATGACTCGCTTTCCCAAGCCTTGAGGGCTTCCCGGCCGTCGCCGGCCAGGCGGACCGAGTGGCCGTGTTTGGTCAGGAGGCGTTCGATCAGGCGCTGGTTGACCGGGTTGTCTTCGGCCACCAGAATTCGCAGTCCTTGCATCATGGCCCGGGCCGAGTGCCTGGTAATGATTTTTTCCGGAAAGAACAAGTCCTGAGGCGGTGTTTCCCCCAGGGCCGACTTCATCACCGCCCACAATTCCGATTGTTTGAACGGTTTGGGCATATATCCGGTAATGCCGACCTCTCGGCACCGGGCCGCGTCGCCCCGCTGGGCGCTTGAGGTGAGCATGATCATGGGCGCGTCGTTCAAGGCGGGAGTGGAGCGCAGACGTTCGGCCAATTCAAATCCGTCCATGTCGGGCATCCGGGCATCCAAGAGGATCATGGCGAAAGGTGAATTCTTGGCGTAAGCCGCCTCGACCGCGTTCAGGGCCTCGAAGCCGTCCGCGACGGCGGTCGGGTTCAAGCCCCACTGATTAAGGATTTCCATCAGGATTCGTCTGGCCGTGGCGTTGTCGTCCACGACCAGGACCGGCAGACCCCGCAGTCGGGCATAATCCAGGGAAGCGATTTTGGCTTCGAACTCTTCCCGCCAACCGAACCGGGCCGTGAAATGGAAGGTGCTGCCTCGGCTGATCTCGCTTTTGACCCAAATTCGACCGCCGAACAATTCAACTATTTGGGCGGTAATGGCCAAGCCCAAACCAGTGCCGCCGTATTGGCGGGTGATTGATCCATCGGCCTGGGTGAAGGCTTCGAAAACCAATTTCTGTTTGTCCGGGGCAATTCCGATGCCCGTGTCGGCCACAGTGAAATGGAGGATCAAGTTCTTTTCTGTTTTTGATTCCAAAGTCACGCGGACCTTGATCTCACCTTGCTCCGTGAACTTAACGGCGTTGCCGATCAGGTTCAGGCAGACCTGACGCAGGCGGCCCGGGTCGCCGACCAAGGCGTCGGGGACCTCGGGATCAACATCGAGGTTCAGGGCCAAACCCTTTTCCCGAGCCCGAAAAGCCATGAGCCGGACGGCTTCCTCCAGACTGTCCCGCAGAAAAAAGTCGATGGCTTCGAGGTCCAACTTGCCGGCCTCGATTTTAGAAAGATCAAGCAAGTCGTTAATGAGGCCCAGGAGGGATTCGGCCGAAGACTTGACCAGGTTCAGGTATTCACGCTGTTCCCCACTCAATTCCGTATCCAGGGCCAGTTCGGTCATGCCGATAATGCCGTTCATCGGCGTCCGGATTTCGTGGCTGATGCTGGCTAGAAACTGACTCTTGGCCACGCTGGCTGCTTCGGCCTGGGCCTTGGCTTTTTCCAGGGCCTGTTCGAAAAGTTTGCGGGTGGTCACATCCCTGGAGACATGAACCACCTGGGTGGTCCGGTCCTGCTCGTCCTTGATCGGAAAGACGGCCAGTTCGACGTACTTTTCCGATCCGGATGGATCGACATGGACATGCTCGACCAGGGCCGGCTGTCCGTCTCCGGCCATTTCCCTAAGCGGGCAGGGTTGGGCCGAAGCGTCACACATCTCGGCAGCTTTGTGCGTCAATTCGTAGCAGGTTTTCCCAAGGACTTCGGACCTGGACAAGCCGAGTACGCCCAGGAAGGCCTGGTTGGCGTCAACGATCCGGCAGTTTCGAAGTTCGATGATGGAAATGGCGTCGGAGATGCTGTTCCAGATCGTTTCGTTGAAATCTTTTTGCCGCCGCAGTTCCTCCTCGGCCTTTTTACGGGCGGTGATGTCTTCCTTGACGGCCAGAAAATGGGTGACGGCCCCCTCCGCGTCTTTAAGCGAAGAAATGGAAGCGAATTCCCAATAAAGTTCTCCGTTCTTTTTCTTGTTCAGGAACTCGCCGCGCCATTCTCCACCGGAAGTGATCGTTTGCCAGAGCTCCCGGTAAAGTTCGGGCGGCTGGTGGCCGGACTTGAGAATCCGGGGATTTTGGCCCATGGCTTCCTTGAAAGAATAGCCGGTCACGGTGGTGAACTTTGGGTTGACATATTCTATTCGACCGTCCGCATCGGTAATGACCACGGAAGCCGGACTTTGTTCCACGGCCCGAGAGAGCCAGCGCACCAATTCTTCCGCCTGACCGCGGCTGCGTTCGGATCGGCGCAGCCAGATGTAGCCGCCGGCGAGCAGAATCAGGCCCAATATCCAGAAGCCGGCGTGAGCCAGCCCGGCCAGGGCCAGTGGCTTGTTTTGGGCTGCATAAAAAGGGGCCATGGGCGCTGAAACGCTGATTCCGCCGCGGATATCGCCCAGTTGGTAGCCATGGGCGGCGTGGCAAGTCAGGCAGGAGTTTTCAGTGAACAGCGGTCTGATCAGTCTGAAGGTCTCTCGGCCGTCCTCCGTGACCAGAGAGCCGACCTCCTTTTCTCCGGCGGCCAGCCTTTTCAGGGCGGACGCTTCCCACTCATCGGCCTGGTTGACCGGATTGATCGGTTTGAGGCTGGTGATGTGGGATTTGACGTCCAGTGCCTCTTGCTCCAAGGCCTGAACCTGACGGGTCATATAGGCCGGATTGATCAGCGTAAGCCTTTGGCCGTGGACGGTGGTGACATCCCGGACCACTTCCGGGCCAAGGTACGGATTAGGCCGAGTTTCTTCGGTGACCGGGACATAGACGCCACCATGGGAGCTGTTCCATTTTCGATATATGATTTCCTTGTCAAAAAGGGCCCGGGCCTGGATCACGGCCATGTCCTGAGCCGCTTGGCGGTTCAGGCGGTATTCCAGAAAAAGGGAGGCCGCCAGGACCGTGGTGAAGGCCGACGCCAAGACCCAGAACAACAGCCGGTGTTGGGCGGCGGCTCGAACCGGCCAGGTCGATAGTTTTGACTCTTTCATGGTTGTTTGGACCGTGGTTTTTTAGTCCGTCGAATCCATAGTTTGGTTATAACCCCAGAAACACGTGAGCCAAAACCTTGGCGTCGGCGATCTGATTGGACAACAGGGCGAATTCGTTTGGAGAATGGGCGGCGTGGGCCACCGTGGACCAGACCGCGGCCGGAAGGCCTTTAGCCCGGAACATGGCGGCCACCGTTCCCCCGCCGACGCCCATGGGTCTGGCCGCTCGGCCGTGGACGGCGGCCACGGCCCTGGTCAAGGCCTGGACCACGGGCGCGTCCGGGGAGGTGGCCGGCGGGGCCTGGAGTTCCTGAACCGTTTCCATGGCCACCGTTACTCCGCATTCGGCCGCCACCGATTCGACGATGCGCCCGGCGGCGGCCTTGACTTCTTCCAGATGATATATCGGCAGGACCCGGGCGTCGAAATAAAAGACGTCTTCACCAGGAATGGTGTTTATATTCGGGACGTTGGCTTCTTTTTTGGTCGGCTCGAAAGTGCTTCGAGGCACGGAAAAAAGTTCCTCCGCGGCGTCAAAGGTCCGAGGCAGGGCCTGGTCCAGGGCGGTGATCATCCTGGCCGCGGCCCGCAGGGTGTTGGCCCCCAGGTGAGGAGTGCTGGCGTGGCACTGCTTGCCTTTTACGGTGAACTTGAGCCACAAGATACTCTTTTCCACCACCTCGATCATGGTCCCTTCTTCGTTCCCGGCATCCGGGACGATGATCAGGTCATCCTCGGAAAAGAGGTCCGGCCTGGTCTCGAGCAGGTGGCTGAGGCCGTAATCCGAACCGGTTTCCTCGTCGGCCACGAAGATCAGGCCCACGTCACAAACCGGGGCCAGCCCTTCGTCCCGAAGGGCCTTCATGGCGAAATACGAGGCGACGATGCCCTGATGGTTGTCCTCGACCCCCCGGCCGATAATCCGGCCGCCTTCCCGGCGCAACACAAAGGGGTCCGAATCCCAAAGGGAAAGTTCACCGGGGGGGACAATGTCCAGGTGAGAAAGGACCCAGACCCGGCCCGGTCCCCGACCTTGAAAAAGGGCCGCCAGGTTGGGGCGGCGGTCTGAAGGAACCCGTTCGTCCGGGGCGTCGACTTGGATGATCTGGTCCGGGGCCAGCCGCTTGAGCCAACTTTTGACCAGCTCGGCTTTTTCGGTTTCGCCCCGCCCGCCGTTGGTCGGGCCGAGGGCCGGACAGGCCACCAGTTCGGACTGGAAACGGACGAGCTCCTCGACGTAGCCGTCAATCCGGGCCGAGACCTTGGGCCAATTATCAGGCAAGGTCCACCTCCTTGAAAAAGTTCATGCCGCGAACGGTCTTGACGCTTCCCACAAAAAATTTATGCTATCAATATTCCATGTCGTTTTCAACAGAAGTTCACCGATTAAACTTTTCAACCTACTGATAACATGGTTATAAGGTCGGACTGAGTAAAAATTTTTCATTTCCGTCCCGCGGAGGCTGGAGGATCGAGATAGTCTGTCCCCGACCCTTTTGTCCGCCTGACGGCGGACCCGGTTCCGCGCCTCGCGGGACTGGGGCCGCCCGAGGGAAAGTCAGATGGTGTTTTTTATAAACGGGTCTAGACGGCTTAACTTAAGGTCGTGGAGAGCTGACGATCCGGTGAAAATTGCGGCCGGCTCATTTTTTAGCGAGGTCCGCTTCGTTCTGAAATCTTATTTCCCTAAATCGCTTTCGATTAATGGCCGGCGGCCAGGAAACCGCTGGCGGCCAGCGCCAGAATAATCACCTCGGCCAAGGCGAATCCGGCATAAACTTTATCCTTATTTTTCAAAAGAAGGGGGATGATGGAGGCGTAACAGATAATGGTCACGCCGGCCAAAAGGGCTATCCCGATAAAATTAATGAAGTCTCCATACCCGAGCAGGCCGACCCAGTTCCAGCCTGGGCGGATTTTGGCTTCCTCCAGGTATTCATGCACGGGTATCGACCAGTAGTGGGAAAGCTGGTCAAAGGGCAGATAGGGCTTCATCAGGCCGAAGACATAAATGGCGAAAGTAAGAAAAAGTATGAGCAAGCCGATGAACATGCCGAGTTCCAATGTTTTGGCGTAAAGTAATTGCTCAGGCGACGCTTCGGTGGAAGGCGTTGGTTGATCAGCCATTTTTTTGCCTCCTTAAAGAATATATACGGGGGTGAAATTCAACCGAATAGGCCCTTGTGAAGGGCTTTAAGACCGGAAAAACCCAGAATGGCGATGACCATCCAGCGGATGAAGGCCGGTTTGGCCACTCGGAGCACCCGGACGCCGACAAAAGACCCGAGCATGATCCCGACCAGAGAGGGCACGACCATGAGCGGAATGACACAGCCTTGATTCAGATAAACCCAGGCGGCCGAGGTATCGGTGATGGACAGGAGGAATTTGCTGGTGGCCACGCTGATCTTCAGCGGGGCGCCCATGACCAGGTTGAGGACGGGGACGTTGGCCCAACCGGCCCCCAGGCCGAACATGCCGGCCATGACGCCGATGATGATGAACAGGCTCAACCCCAAAGGTGTGCGGTGGATTTTCCAGTTGACTTCCTGGCCGGTGCTTCCTTCGATATAAACCCCATAAATTTTCAAGGCCGAAGACAGCCGGTCAGCTTGCGGCACATCGGGCAACTCGGACTTTTTGGCCGTAAGCATCAGGGCGCAAATGCCGATAATCGTGCCGCCCAAGGCAATCTGCACCACGTTGGTGGGCAGGGCCAGACCGATCATGGCCCCGATGATGGCGCAGGTCGAGGCAATCAGGGCCACGGGAACAGCCAGGCGCAGACTGGCCAGGTTCATTTTCAACAGACCGGGACCGGCGGCCAAGGCGCCGGACAGGGCGACCAGCAGGCCGGTGCCCCTGACAAAATCCAGATGAAACGGGAAAAAACCGCTGATGATGGGGACGAAGAGAACCCCTCCCCCGACGCCGCCCAAAACGGCCAAGATGCCCATGATAAAAGTAACGATGAAAAGCACCAGCGGCCAAATCCACCAAGCCGGGCCTTGCCCGGCGGAAGCCGCTTCTTGAGCCCAGACAGGACAGGCGACCGCAAACACCAAGGTCAGACTCAAAAGAAAGGTCACCCCGAATTTTCCTCTGCTCATCCTCCCCTCCGCCTAATCCTTTCGTTTTCCGGCATCCAGCCTATAATGAATTAACCAAGCACCAAGACTCAGGCCACGCTGTCAACCAGGCTTTGACTCTGTTGCAGGTAGAGATCCAGGGTCACGGGAATCACGGCGCGCGCTCACTCTTCACCGATGATCGAAACAGGACCAGTTCCGCAATTCACCCCGGCCGGCTGACAGGCCCGGCGCGGAAATATAATTTCAGGATGATTCATGTCTTCCAACCGGCTATAAACACGAGACGAATAAGTATAACATGTTTTTCAGAAGGAGCAAGGACTTATTGTGCAAAAAAGGGCAAATTAATTTTTATCGTTAAACCCGTCCAGGGCGCTTCGGCTGAGCGCCAACAGCAGCTTGGGCATGACCAATTCGCGACCGCTTTGGGCAAAGGGGAAATACACCAGAAAAGATTCGTCCAAAAAAATCTCTATTTGCGGCAATTTGGGGAACAAGGCCCGTTTGGCTTGACTGATATGAGCCAGGCAGGCCTTAAGGCTTTCAGCGGCCCGGCCGGCCGAGAGGGAAACCCCATAAAAATGGGCAAGGGGGGGCTGGGGATCAAACTGGACTTCCGGTTGGGTAACGGTCAGAATGCGGACCAGGCGCATGAAAAGATGCGGGTGAACCTTGAAGGCCGGCGTCCAGAAAAACAAAGGCTTTTTTTCCCAGTCCGGCCGGGGGGCCTTGGGCAGGTTTGAAATTTTGACCAGGTCGGCCAGGGAGCGCAGTTCGATCCCGTGGACCTTGGCTTTTATCCGCCAAAAGGGCAAATAGGCCGTCGGTTTCCCGGCGGAGATCACGGCCCGATATTCAACCTGGGTCAATCCCTCGGGGGTCGGCCTCCAGGCGGTCCGGCACCCGGAACAGACGGCGGCCAGGCTGTCACTCGGTCCTTGCAAGTCC
>Ga0209163_1001859_pt1 | contig 20212 bp, 14 predicted proteins | sample MTBAKSrepl2MetaG_FD_187457 | JGI IMG/M metagenome (GOLD analysis project Ga0209163, IMG submission 187457) | Enrichment culture microbial communities om Arthur Kill intertidal strait, New Jersey, USA, that are MTBE-degrading - MTBE-AKS2 (Arthur... | ecosystem: Environmental > Aquatic > Marine >...
AGAAAGATGTTCCCGGTCATGTTCGCCATCGGCCGGCTCCCTGGCTGGATCGCCCAGTGGAAGGAAGACGCCGGCGATCCCAACTGGAAAATCTACCGGCCCCGGCAGATTTACATCGGACCAAAAGAAACCCACTACGTGCCGATTGAAGAAAGGTAATGATGCCCCTGGTCCCGAAAATCGAATGGCCGGGCTCCGGACTCTTCTTGTTTCTTGAGGGAAAAATTGACGGAACCGGGCCGGCCTGATACGTCCACGGTCATGACCGCCAGGGCTGAAACGATTGATCTGGCGGGGCAGGGGATGGACCATTCGCCCCTGGTCCGCTCCTGGACCGTTCAGGTCACGCCTCCTTCTCTAAGGGACAACATCGGCCTGGCCGACCGACTGACTCGGGCGGTAGAAAAAGAAACAGGGCTGACCGGGCTGACCGCGCCCCTGTCCCTGACCGCCGGTTTGGCCGATCTCTACGCCAAGGCCGATTACAGGGTCTGGGCCGCCGTTCAGGTCGACCGGAATCCCGGCCGAATCGTCATGCTCGAACCGGCCCCCGGCCCCGGCCAAGCTTACGGGCTGGCCGTGGACCTTGGTTCGACCACCCTGGTCTTCGCCCTGGTCGACCTCGAGGCGCCGGGGGTGATCGACCAGCTTACTTTGGCCAATCCCCAGGTCCGATACGGCGAGGACATCCTCAGCCGGGTCCATTTCGCGGACCGTCCCGGCGGACTCGACACCCTGGTCCAAGCCCTTCGGCGGGCCGTCAACCAAGGGGCCGCCGAAATCTGCTCGGCCCACGGTCTGGACCCCCGAGGCCTGGTCGCCGCGGCCCTGGCCGGAAATACGACCATGACCCACTTCATTCTTGGTCTGTCGCCCCGGACCATCATCCGGGAGCCTTATGTTCCGGTCATCAACCGGCCCGAAGGCTTGACCGCGGCCCAAATCGGCCTTGATTTGGCTCCGGAGGCCCCGGTCCTGATCATGCCCAACAAGGGGGCCTATTTCGGGGGGGACCTCATGGCCGGACTGGTCGTCTCCGGGATGAATCGGGCCGAAAAACCTTGTTTCCTGGTGGACGTGGGGACCAACGCCGAGGTGGTCGTCGGTCAGGCCGACTGGCTTCTGGGCGCGGCCGGGGCGGCCGGACCGGCCCTGGAAGGCGGGGTGGCCCAGAGGGGCATGGCCGCTTCGCCTGGAGCCGTCGACCTGGTTCGTATCGACCGGGCCAGCAAGACCCTGACCTACCGGACTATCGACGGCCAACCGCCCCGGGGTCTCTGCGGCTCGGGCCTGATCGACCTGCTGGCCGAACTGTTTCTTTCCGGCCTCATCGACTTCCGGGGCAAGCTGACCTTGCCGCCCGGCCATCCGCTGAGACGGGAGACCGACGAAGGCCCGGCCTTCATCGTCGTCCCGGCCGATGAAACCCAAGACGGCCGGCCCATTACTGTCTCCGAGATCGATCTGGACATCCTGATTCGTTCCAAGGCCGCCATGTACACCATTCTGACCACGGTCATCAAAAGCGTGGGCCTGACCTTCGGCCAGATCGACCGGTTTTACGTGGCCGGGACTTTCGGCCGCTTCATCGACCCGCGCCTGGCCGTGGCCGTGGGCATGCTCCCGGACCTTCCCCTGGAGCGCTATGTCCCCTTGGGCAACTCCTCCCTCCAGGGGGCAATCCTGGCCCTGGTCTCCGGCCAGGCCCGGGCCGAGGTTCTGGAGGTCTGGCGGAAGCTGACCTATCTCGAGATGAACGTCAACCAGGAGCTGATGAACCGCTTTTCCGCCGCCCGGTTCATGCCCCATACCAACCGCTCCCTTTTTCCGTCCGTGGGGACGATTATAAACTAGCCTGAATCGGCCGCTGGATGATCAAGTCGAGGGAATCCGGCCGTATCAGGAGATAAGGGAGCCGAGTTTCAACAATCAGCCGGGGGGTCGGGCAGGATACGATGGATTTTTTTCCGACGGTGTCCAAAAACCTTTTTGTTTCCTGGGCCGCGGGCTGGCTGTCTTTTTTCGATCCTTGCTCGTTTCCCATTCTGATCGGTTACCTGAGCGTTCTGGCCGCTCCGGGTTTCGATGGTCCGCCCGGGAACGCGGCCGACCATTCCTCGGGTTGGCCCAGCCTGTCTTTTTTTCTATGGTTCCTTTGCGGCTTTGTTAACATGTTTCTGCTCCAGGCTCTGCCTACCACCGGGGCCGGCCGGTGGGCATTTGCTTATCAAAGGGAAATAGGTCAGTTTTGTGCCGTCGCCCCTGTTCTGCTCGGACTGCGTCTGCTGGGCCTGACCACTTCTAAAAGACCCGACTTTGAAAAAATTATTCATTCCGCCTGTTTTTTCTTCATGGGCGTCGGACTGACCGCGGGCTGGAGTCCCTGTCCGGACAGGACCCTGACCGCCGTGGTGATTTTTACCGGAAGTCCAGACCACTTTACGGCTGGTTTTTTATTGCTTTCCAGCTATTTACTGGGCCTGACCTCGCCGTTTCTCCTGGGCGGATTGGCCCTCAACACCGTCTTGGCCCTCTTTTTAAATATTTACCGCCGGCCGACCCGCCTGGAAATTCCGGTGGGTGCGGCCTTGATATTATTTGGCGTTTTGTTATTTTTCAGGTTATATTAGGCATAAACCCGAGCAAGGAATCACGGGAAATCCCCGCGGCCTGTTCCAGGGATGGTCTTGGACGCGACGGTGGTGTTCATGGTCCGGGTTCTTTTCCGAAAAAGAAACGTAAATAAACCTGATTTTTCGGTCGGAAGGGGTAAATGGCGTCCGGTTGTTTGGGTAATGGATTCAGGCAAAATGAGGGAATAAATTTCTTGTTGACAAACAAAGACCACCATAGTATTAATTAAAAGTTGCCCTTAAGACGAGAAAGGTGGTACTGTTTTTAAGGGCGCTGGCGTAGCTCAATTGGCAGAGCACCTGATTTGTAATCAGGCGGTTGCGGGTTCAAGTCCCATCGCCAGCTCCAGATGTGAAACGATCTTTGACAGATTTGCTGAATAAAGGACCCGTCAGGTCCGAAGCAGTAAATAAATTTTATTGGAGGGGTTCCCGAGCGGCTAAAGGGAGCAGACTGTAAATCTGCCGGCGAACGCCTTCGGAGGTTCGAATCCTCCCCCCTCCACCAAACCCTTTGGGCCGGACTGTAGGATATTAATTCGGGAAAATCAGTATATTAAGGCGGTGATTGGCCGGGCCTGCAGTCAAAGGAACACTTCAGCGGGAATAGCTCAGTTGGCTAGAGCGTCAGCCTTCCAAGCTGAGGGTCGCGGGTTCGAGTCCCGTTTCCCGCTCCAAGGCGTTTGGGGACCATCTCAAACACACGATTTGGGGTGTCCTTGCCGAGCCCACGTAGCTCAGTTGGTAGAGCACTTCCTTGGTAAGGAAGAGGTTCACCGGTTCAAGCCCGGTCGTGGGCTCCATTTTTTATGCCCCGGGGTCATTCGTCGCAGGCGCCCAGGGCCCGAATACGGTTGACTCTCCAAAGGAGGACGTTTAATGGCCAAGAAGAAATTTGAGCGGAAGAAGCCGCATGTGAATGTGGGGACGATCGGTCATATTGACCATGGCAAGACGACTTTGACGTCGGCGATCACCTTGTGTTTGTCCAAGGTTGGAGGAGCGGAGTATATACCGTTTGAAGCGATTGACAAGGCTCCGGAGGAGAAGGAGCGGGGGATAACGATAGCGACGGCGCACGTGGAGTATGAGACGGGTCACCGTCACTATGCGCACGTGGACTGTCCTGGTCACGCGGACTACATCAAGAATATGATTACGGGTGCGGCCCAGATGGACGGGGCGATCTTGGTGGTGGGGGCGGACGACGGTCCGATGCCTCAGACGCGGGAGCATATCTTGCTGGCCCGTCAGGTGGGCGTGCCGGCGATCGTGGTTTTTCTGAATAAAGTGGACATGGTGGACGACGAGGAGCTGATCGAGCTGGTGGAGTTGGAATTGCGGGAGTTGCTGGAGAAGTATGAATTTCCCGGGGATGAGATTCCGATCATCCGTGGTTCGGCCTTGAAGGCCTTGCAATGCGGGTGCGGCAAGGAGGAGTGTGCCAACTGCAAGCCGATCTTGGATTTGATGTCGGCGGTGGACGCTTATATCCCGGAGCCGGCGCGGGACGTGGACAAGCCGTTTTTGATGCCGGTGGAGGATGTTTTTTCGATTTCTGGTCGCGGGACGGTGGTGACGGGCCGCGTGGAGCGGGGCCGGGTCAAGGTTGGGGAAGAGGTGGAGATCGTGGGTTTGCACGCGACGCTCAAGACGGTCTGCACCGGGGTGGAGATGTTCCGGAAGGTGTTGGACGAGGGTCGTGCCGGCGACAACATCGGGGTCTTGCTTCGGGGGACGAAGCGGGACGAGGTGGAGCGGGGCCAGGTGGTGGCCAAGCCGGGTTCGATCACGCCGCACACGAAGTTTCGGGCCGAGGTGTATGTGTTGAACAAGGATGAGGGCGGCCGTCACACGCCGTTTTTCTCGGGCTATCGTCCGCAGTTTTATTTTCGGACCACGGACGTGACCGGGGTGGTGACTCTGCCGGAAGGGGTGGAGATGGTCATGCCCGGGGACAACGTCTCCATCGAGGTCAACCTGATTACGTCCATCGCCATGGAAAAAGAACTCCGGTTCGCCATTCGTGAAGGCGGCCGGACCGTTGGCGCCGGCGTCATCTCCGATATCATCGAGTAAAGAAGGTCAAAAATGCGCGACATCATTACCTTAGCCTGTACGGAGTGCAAACGCCGCAATTATACGACGACCAAAAACAAACGGCGCACTCCCGGTAAAATGGAACTGAAGAAATATTGTCCCTTTGATCGGCGGCATACGCTCCATAAGGAGACCAAATAAAAACGGCGCCGTTTGCCGGTTGATAGGCGGACGCCTTGCAGGCCAGTAGCTCTAATGGTAGAGCGCCGGACTCCAAATCCGGATGATGGGGGTTCGAGTCCCTCCTGGCCTGCCATGAACGAAAAACCGGCGGGGTGTCGCCGCCCCGTTTTGTTATTTTTAGTGCGGGAGCTTTTTTAAACCGCGGGAAGAACATGGCCAAAGGAAAAAACAACCAGAAGGCGGCGTCCAAAATCAATAGGTCTGCTGAGGAAAATAACGAGAAAAAGCAGAAGATTGAAAAGGACAAAAAAGCCGTAGCCCAGGTCAAAAAGGGCGCCCCGAAAAAAGCCGCGGCCAAAGATGCGGAGAAAGAGCCTAATTTTATTCAAAAGACTAGGCAATTCTTCCGAGAGGTCCGGGTCGAATTGAAAAAAGTCACCTGGCCCTCCAGGAAGGAGACCCTGGCTTCGACCTCGGTGGTTCTGGTCTTGGTCTTTTTAGTGGCCGTTTTTCTGGGTTTGGTTGACATCGGCCTTTCCAGGGCCATGAAATTGCTTTTGCATTAACCGGGGCCTGATCGGCCCCGAGCGTGATTTATTTTGGAGGAGGAGACCTGGTCAGTGGCGCATCAATGGTACATCGTCCATACCTATTCCGGATTCGAGCAGAAGGTCAAAACCAGTCTTGAGGAAGCGGTCCGGAAGTTGGGACGGGAAGACCAGATTTCCGAGATTCTCCTGCCCATGGAGAATGTGGTCGAACTGGCCAAGGGCGGTGAGCGCAAGACCTCCTCGCGGAAATTTTATCCGGGTTACATCCTGGTCCGGATGGAGCTGACCGACGAGACCTGGCATTTGGTCAAAAACATCCCCAAGGTGACCGGTTTTGTCGGCGGCGCCGTCAAACCGACCCCGGTGCCTGAAGATGAGGTCGAGCGGGTCAAGGCCCAGATGGAAGAGGGGATTAAAAAACCCAAACCGAAATTCCATTTCGAGGAAGGGGATGAAGTCAAGGTCGTGGAAGGGCCTTTCACCAACTTCAACGGCACGGTCGACGAAGTCAACGAAGACAAGGGTAAACTCCGGGTGCTCATCAGTATCTTCGGTCGAGCCACTCCGGTGGAGCTTGAGTTCGTCCAGGTGGTCAAGATTTAGGAAATTCGAATAGCAATAACAGCGCCGGTCCTGAAGCGGGTCAACCGCACGAGTCCGGCGGCTTGAAATGGTGGACAATGGCGAAAAAGGTAATTGGTCAAGTCAAACTGCAGATTCCGGCGGGTCAGGCCACGCCGTCGCCCCCCGTGGGCCCGGCCTTGGGCCAGCACGGAGTCAATATCATGGAATTTTGCAAGGCTTTCAACGCCAGGACCCAAAACCAGACCGGGACTATTATTCCTGTGGTCATCACTATTTACGGCGACCGGTCCTTCACCTTCATCACCAAGACCCCTCCGGCTGCCGTCCTGCTCAAGCAGGCCGCCCAGATCGCCAAGGGGTCCAATGAGCCGGGGCGAACCAAGGTGGGGCAAATCCCCAAAGCCAAGGTCGAGGAGATTGCCAAACTGAAGTTTGAAGACCTCAATGCCAACGACATGGACGCTGCGGTAAAAATTATCGAAGGGACCGCCAGGAGCATGGGACTGGAAGTGGTTTAGGAGTGATGGCAATGGCTTTTAGGAGTAAAAAATATCAGGAAGCTCTGGCCAAGGTGGACCGGATCAGAAAATATGATTTTCAGGAAGGTCTCCAGGCGGCTCTCGGAGCCGCTCCGGCCAAATTTGACGAAAGCGTGGATGTGGCTGTTCGTTTGGGGGTGGACCCTCGTCACGCCGACCAAATGGTTCGCGGGACCTGCGTGTTGCCCCACGGGACCGGCAAAACGGTCCGGGTGCTCGTTTTCGCCAAAGGGGAGAAGGAAAAAGAGGCTTTGGCCGCCGGGGCCGATTATGCGGGCTCGGACGAGATCATCGAAAAGATCAAAGAAGGCTGGCTGGAATTCGACAAGGCCGTGGCCACTCCGGACATGATGGGCGCGGTCGGCAAACTGGGCCGGATTCTGGGGCCTCGCGGGCTGATGCCCAACGCCAAACTCGGGACGGTGACCTTTGACGTGGCCAAGGCCGTCCAGGACCTTAAAGCCGGCAAAATCGACTTTAAAGTAGAGAAAAACGGTATCGTTCACGCTCCCATCGGCAAGGTTTCTTTCGGGCCTGAAAAGTTGTTTCAGAATCTCGCTGCCTTTTTCGAAGTCATCCAACGGCTCAAGCCGCCGACCAGTAAGGGGACATATCTCAGAGGCATATCCATCTCAACGACTATGGGTCCCGGCGTAAAAATTGATCCGGCCCAAGTCAGGGAGTTGTTCGGCTAAAAATTAGCACGGCGGTACACTGGCATCAGCCCAAACCCAAAACGGGACGCCCATTTTCAGGATACCGGGCGGTCGAGGATATGTTTTGATCCTCGGCCTGATTATTTTTTCCTATGGTGTTGAGACTTTCGGGTCAGAGACAGCAGGTGCGCCGCCTAGCGCGGTGTTAAACGCCAGACGGCCTGCCGAGACCTAAGGGCTTTTCCTAAGGTTCTCTTCGGCCGAAAGTCCTGAGCACGATATAAGGCCAAAGAGAAAGGAGGGAAGAACAATTTGAATCGACAAGAAAAAGAAAAGGTCGTAGCCGAGCTGACCGCCGTCCTGGCCGGGTCCGAAGCCGTTTTCGTCACGGATTTCAAGGGACTCAAGGTCGGGGAAATGCGTAACCTCAGACAGAGAGTAACCGCGGCCGGCGGTCAGTACCGGGTGGTTAAAAACACGCTGATGCGGAGAGCCGCCGCCGGAACCCCCCTGGAGAAGGTTTCCGAATTTATAGCCGGCAACAACGCGGTGGGGACCACCGACCAGCATCCCGTGCCCCTGGCTAAAACCCTGATGGGTTTTGCCAAGGAAAACCAGAAGTTGGTCATCAAGGGCGGTATTCTGTCCGGTCGGGCCCTTAGCTACGATCAGATTAAGGCCCTGGCCGACCTGCCCCCCAGGGAGGTCCTGTTGGCCAACCTGCTCCGGGCCATGAACGGCGTGCCCACCGGGTTGGTCCGGGTGCTGTCCGCTCTCCCGGGCAAGTTGGTTTACGCCCTGGCGGCGATTCGAGACCAAAAACAAGAAACTCAGGCGTAATTATACAAAGAGCCGATTTTCGGAGGAATGAAGATGGCAGAGATAACCAAGCAAGATATCATTGAATTTATTAAGAATATGTCCGTACTGGAACTGTCGGAGCTGATTAAGGAACTCGAGGAGACCTTCGGTGTTTCCGCCGCCGCTCCCGTGGCTGTGGCCGCCGGACCGGTCGCCGGCGGGGCCGAGGCCGCCCCCGAAGAAGAGAAGACCGAATTCGATGTAATCCTGGTTTCCGCCGGGGACAAGAAAATCCAGGTGATCAAGGAAATCCGGGCTATTACCGGATTAGGGCTTAAAGAGGCCAAACAGTTGGTGGACGAGTCGCCTAATCCCATCAAGGAAGGTGTCCCCAAGGAAGAGGCTGAACAGATAAAAGCCAAGGTCGAGGAAGCCGGCGGGACGGTCGAGATTAAGTAGGTTGAGAGGCGGGCCGGGGCCGGTAAAGCCCCGATCCGCCGAAGCCAATCTTAAATCCATGTTTTAAGGAGTCAAGATGGCCCGACCCACAACCAATTTAAGGATCAGAAAAAACTTCGGCAAGATCGAGCAAGTGGCCGAGATGCCGAATCTTATTGAAATGCAGCGCCATTCCTATGAGCGCTTTCTCCAAAAGGACGTGTCTCACGACCAGCGTGAGGAAGTCGGCCTGCAGGGCGTCTTTAGAAGCGTTTTTCCGATAAAAGATTTTTCCGGCCTCTCTTCGCTGGAATTCGTGGCCTATCACTTCGATGAAGTTAAATACGACGTCAACGAGTGCCTGGCCAAGGGGATGACCTTTGAAGCCCCCCTGAAGATCACCGTGCGCCTGGTCGTTTATGAAATGGACAAGGACACCGGGGCCCGCGGCATCCGCGACATCAAGGAACAGGAAATATACTTCGGCACCCTGCCCCTGATGACCGAAAAAGGCACTTTTATCATCAATGGGACCGAACGGGTTATCGTCTCTCAGCTTCATCGCAGCCCGGGCATCTTCTTCGATCACGACAAGGGCAAAACCCATTCCACCGGCAAGCTGCTCTATTCCTCCCGCATCATTCCCATGCGCGGGTCCTGGCTCGATTTCGAATTCGATCCCAAAGACATCCTCTACGTGCGCATCGACCGACGCCGCAAATTCCCCGTGACCCTGCTGCTTAAGGCCCTCGGTTACAAGCCCGAAGAGATTTTGAATTATTTTTACCAGACCGAAGTGGTTCGTTTCGGCGATGCCGGCGTGACCAGGGATCTCAATCCCGAACTCCTGCTGGGTCACCGGGTCAAGGATGACATCATAGACCCTCAATCCAATTCGGTCCTGGTCAAAAAGAACAAAAAGATCACCAGGGCGGTGGTCAAACGGATGACCGAACTGGGGCTCCGGGAAATTCCGGCCCATATAGAAGAGTTTTTCGGTCATTACTTGGCGCACGACGTGATCGATCCGGCCACGGGCGAAGTGATCGTCGGCCTCAATGAGGAATTCAACCAGGAGACCTACGAAACCATCGCCGCCGCGGGCATCAAGGAAGTGGCCCTGCTTTACATTGACAAGATCAATGTCAGCTCCTCCCTCCGGGATACGTTGGTTCTGGATAAGGTGGGCTCCCCCGAAGAGGCTATTCTGGAAATATATCGCAAGCTCAGGCCCTCCAACCCGCCGACCCTCGAGGTGGCCAACAATTTTTTCCAAAATCTGTTTTTCAACCCCGAGCATTATGACCTGTCGCCGGTGGGACGGCATAAACTGAATTTCCGCCTGGAGGTCGATCCATCGGTCACGCAGAGGACCTTGCGCAAGGAAGACATAATGAAGGCGGTCAAGGTCCTGCTCGAACTGAAAGACGCGGAAGGTCCGGTGGATGATATCGACCACTTGGGCAATCGCCGGATCAGGGCCGTGGGCGAGCTGTTGGAAAACCAGTACCGCATCGGTCTGGTCCGTATGGAGCGGGCCATCAAGGAACGCATGAGCCTCCAGGAAGTCGAGACGCTCATGCCCCACGACTTGATCAATTCCAAACCGGTCTCGGCCGTGGTCAAAGAGTTCTTCGGCACCAGCCAGCTTTCCCAGTTCATGGACCAGACCAATCCCCTGTCCGAGATCACCCACAAACGGCGCTTGTCCGCTTTGGGTCCGGGGGGGTTGACCAGGGAAAGGGCCGGCTTCGAAGTCCGGGACGTTCATCCGACCCATTACGGCCGGATATGCCCGATTGAGACGCCGGAAGGTCCGAATATCGGCTTGATCGTCTCTTTGTCCACTTTCGCCCGGGTCAACGATTTTGGATTCATCGAAACACCGTACCGGACGGTCAAAGACCGAGTTGCTTCCAACGAGGTCAAATACTTGACCGCTTTGGATGAAAAGAGCTTCCCTATAGCCCAGGCCAACGCCCCTCTGGATAAGAAAGGCAGGTTCCTCAAGGACTTAGTTTCTTCTCGGGTTGAGGGTGAGTTCAAGATGGTGCCGGCCGAAGACGTGGTCTTCATGGACGTCAGTCCCAATCAGCTCGTCTCGGTAGCCGCCTCCTTGATTCCTTTCCTCGAGCACGACGACGCCAACCGGGCCCTAATGGGTTCGAACATGCAGCGCCAGGCCGTGCCCCTTCTCCGAACCGAGGCCCCCTTGGTGGGTACCGGCATCGAGGCCATCGTGGCCCGGGACTCGGGCGTGACGGTGGTGGCCAAGAAAGACGGGGTAGTGGAAGACGCCGACGCCTCGCGCATCGTGGTCCGCTACCAAAACGGCGGTCAGGAAGAACTCGATTACGGAGTGGAAATTTATAAACTGAACAAATTTATGCGGACCAACCAGAATACCTGCTTCAACCAGCGGCCTATCGTCCGCCGAGGCGACCGGGTGGCTCGGGGCCAGATCATTGCCGACGGTCCGGCTACTGAGATGGGAGAGCTGGCTCTGGGCCGGAACGTGACCGTGGCCTTCATGAGTTGGGGCGGTTATAACTTCGAAGATTCCATCCTGGTCTCCGAACGCCTGGTCAAGGAAGACGTTTTCACCTCGGTCCATATCGAGGAATTTGAAAGCATGGCCCGGGACACCAAGTTGGGTCAGGAAGAAATTACCAGAGACATCCCCAATCTAGGCGAAGAAAGTTTGAGAAACCTGGATTCATCCGGCATCATCCGTATAGGAGCCGAGGTTCAGCCCGGCGATATCCTTGTGGGTAAGATTACGCCGAAGGGTGAGACCCAACTCAGCCCCGAGGAAAAACTGCTCCGGGCCATCTTCGGGGAAAAGGCCAGCGACGTCAAAGACACTTCCCTCCGAGTGCCCCCGGGCGTGGAGGGCATCGTGATCGACGCCCGCATATTCTCGCGCAAGGGGATCGACAAGGACGAGCGGGCCCAGAGCATAGAAAATGACGAGGTCGCTCGCCTGATGAAGGATCAGGAAGACGAAATTCATATCATAAAAAAGAACACCCAGGCCCGTTTAGCCCCATTACTGGCGGGCAAGACCCTGGCTTCACCCGTTACGGAAAAAAAGAAGGGCGCTGCCGTCTTGCTCAAACGCAAAACCGTGGTCAGCCGAGAGCAAGTATATGAACTACCTCCTTTGGTTTGGGATGATGTGGCTCTGGTCGAAGACAAGTCCAAAGCCATCCAGGAGGAAGTCCATAAGATTCTTAACCACTACAATGAACAAGTGGATTTGATTCGGATGGTCTTTGAGCGGAAGATCGCCAAGCTCAAAAAAGGTGACGAGTTGCCGCCGGGCGTGATCAAAATGGTCAAGGTTTATGTGGCTATAAAACGGAAGCTTTCCGTCGGCGACAAGATGGCCGGCCGGCATGGGAACAAGGGTGTGGTCAGCCGCATCCTGCCTGATGAGGATATGCCCTACTTCGAAGACGGGACGCCGGTGGACATCGTGCTCAATCCCCTGGGCGTCCCTTCGCGGATGAACGTGGGCCAGATTCTCGAGACCCATCTCGGCTGGTCCTGCAAGGAATTGGGCCGGCAGCTCGGAGAGCTGATCGACGCCTTGTCCGCGGAAAAGCTCAAACGCAAATTACGCAAGCTCTTGGGCGAACGGGATTATAAGAAATATTTGGATGAACTCGACGAGGACGACGTGACTTACTTGGCCCAAAGGTCCCGCAAGGGCCTGCACGTGGCCACCCCGGTGTTCGACGGGGCCTCGGAAGAGGAGATCATGAGCTTCCTGAAGGAAGCCGGCTTGCCCGAAGTCGGCCAGACTTATCTCCGGGACGGCCGGACCGGGGAAAAGTTCGAAAATCCGGTTACGGTCGGATTGATGTACATGCTCAAACTCCATCACCTGGTCGACGATAAAATCCACGCCCGGTCCATCGGTCCATATTCCCTGGTCACTCAGCAGCCGTTGGGCGGCAAGGCCCAGTTCGGAGGGCAGCGTTTGGGCGAGATGGAAGTCTGGGCCATGGAAGCTTACGGCGCGGGTTATTCCCTCCAGGAGTTCTTGACGGTCAAGTCCGACGACGTGGTCGGACGAACCAGAATGTACGAAAAGATAGTTAAAGGTGACAATGTCCTGGAGCCCGGTTTGCCGGAATCCTTCAACGTCTTGGTCAAAGAACTGCAGAGCCTGGGTCTGGACGTGGAATTGCTGGAGGAAGACCAACAGGAAGAGGGCCTTGATTCGAGGGCGACTTCGGAAGAGGCGGCCGAGGCCTAAGGAGTTTTGAGAAAAGGAGAAAAGCCTTGGAAGACATCCTGAGTTATTTCCAAAAACCTAAGGACCCGCTGAGCTTTAACGCGGTGAGAATAGCCCTGGCTTCACCCGAGAAGATCCGCAAGTGGTCTTTCGGGGAGGTCAAGAAGCCCGAGACCATCAATTATCGGACCTTCAAACCCGAACGGGACGGGCTGTTCTGCGCCAAGATTTTTGGTCCGACCAAGGATTATGAGTGCAATTGCGGCAAATATAAAAGAATGAAACACCGCGGGGTGGTCTGCGAGAAATGCGGCGTGGAGGTTATCCAGTCCAAGGTCCGCCGGGAAAGGATGGGGCACATCGAATTGGCTTCGCCCGTGGCCCACATCTGGTTCCTCAAGAGCCTGCCGTCCAAGGTCGGCAACCTCTTGGACCTGACCTTGAAAGAGCTGGAAAAAGTCCTGTACTTCGAGTCCCACATCGTCATCGACCCCAAGGACACGCCGCTCCAGAAAGGCCTGATTCTCAGCGAGGAACGCTACCGTCAGGCCCGCGAGGAATACGGCGAGGTCTTCGAGGCCGGCATCGGCGCCGAAGCCATTCAAATAATGCTCTCCAGACTCAATCTTGAAGAGCTTTCCGGCCAGCTCCGAAAAGAGATGGCCGAAACCACCTCCGAAGCCAAGCGGAAAAAACTGGCCAAGCGGCTCAAAATCATCGAGGCTTTTCGGGATTCCGGCAACCGTCCGGAATGGATGATCATGGACGTGATCCCGGTCCTGCCCCCGGACCTCCGCCCCCTGGTGCCTTTGGACGGCGGCCGTTTCGCCACCTCCGACCTGAACGACCTTTACCGCCGGGTCATCAACCGGAACAACCGTCTTAAGAGGCTCATGGAGCTCAATGCCCCGGAGATCATCATTCGTAACGAAAAACGGATGCTCCAGGAGGCGGTCGACGTCCTCTTTGACAACGGCCGCCGGGGCAAAACCATCACCGGCCCGAATAAGCGCCCGCTTAAATCACTCTCCGACATGCTCAAGGGCAAGCAGGGCCGGTTCCGCCAGAACCTGCTGGGCAAGCGGGTCGATTACTCCGGCCGCTCGGTCATCGTCATCGGTCCCGACCTGCGGCTCCACCAGTGCGGTCTGCCCAAGAAAATGGCCCTGGAACTGTTCAAGCCGTTCATCTACCAGAAGCTCGAGGAAAAAGGCCGGGTCACTACGATCAAAAGCGCCAAGAAACTGGTCGAGCGGGAAACCCCCGAGGTTTGGGACACCCTGTCCGAGGTCGTCCGGGAGTACCCGATTTTGCTCAACCGGGCCCCGACCCTTCACCGGCTTGGCATTCAGGCCTTCGAGCCGATCTTGATCGAGGGCAAGGCCATTCAGCTTCATCCCTTGGTCTGCGCCGCCTTTAACGCCGACTTCGACGGCGACCAGATGGCGGTCCACGTGCCCTTGTCCATCGAGGCCCAGATCGAAGCCCGGGTCTTGATGATGTCCACCAACAATATCCTGTCGCCGGCCAACGGCGAACCCATCATCGTCCCCACCCAGGACATCGTCCTGGGCACATATTACCTGACCCGGGAACGTTCCCATGCCAAGGGTGAAGGACGGTTGTTCGCCAACCCCGATGAAGTTCGGATAGCTTACGATGCGGGCGAATTGGACCTCCACGCCAGGATTACCGTGCGGATCGATGGCCGGCGGGTCGAAACCACCACCGGGCGGATTCTGCTCTATGAAATCGTCCCGTCCGAACTAAGTTTCGATATGATCAACCGGGTCATGACCAAGAAGGAACTCAAAAACTTGATCGCCCATTGCTACCGGGTGGCCGGGACCAAAAAGACAGTCATCCTGACCGACCGCCTCAAGGACCTGGGTTACAAGTTCGCCACCCAGGCCGGCATCTCCATCTGCATGTCCGACATGGTCATCCCTCAGGCTAAAGACAGATTAATCTCCTCGGCCGTGGAAGAAGTCCAGCGGGTGGAAAGTCAATATAACGACGGTCTTATCACCGAGGGCGAAAAATACAATAAGGTCATTGACATCTGGACCAGGGCCTCCGACGAGGTCGCCGCCGAGATGATGAAAGAGATCTCGGTTGATGTGGTCAAAGATCAGGAGGGCACCGAAAGAGAGATTTTCGGATTCAATCCGATCTTCATGATGGCCGATTCGGGGGCCCGGGGCAGCAAGGATCAGATGAGACAGTTGGCCGGTATGCGCGGCCTGATGGCCAAGCCCACCGGCGAGATCATCGAGCAGCCCATTACGGCCAACTTCCGGGAGGGTCTGACCGTGCTGCAGTACTTCGTCTCCACCCACGGCGCTCGCAAGGGTCTGGCCGATACGGCCCTCAAGACGGCCAACTCCGGCTACCTGACCAGACGCTTGGTCGATGTAGCCCAGGATGCCATCGTGAGCGAACGAGACTGCGGGGCCCTGGACGGCATCTGGGTCGAAGCCTTGCGGGAAGCCGGTGAAATCATTCAACCCCTGAGTGAACGGATTCTGGGCCGGACGGCCCTGGAAGACATTCGTGACCCTTACACCGATGAGGTCTTGGTGGGTGCAGGGATGGAGATCGACGAGGAAGCCATCGCCAAGGTTGAAGAAGCCGGTCTGGACCGGGCATTGATCAGGTCGGTTTTGACTTGCCGGTCCAAGCACGGCATTTGCGCTAAATGTTATGGAAGGGACCTGGCCCACGGCAAGGAGATCGAGATCGGTGAAGCCGTCGGCATCATCGCCGCCCAGTCCATCGGCGAACCCGGCACCCAGTTGACCATGCGGACCTTCCATATCGGCGGCACGGCCAGCCGGCGGGTCGAGCAGACCCAGATTACGGCCAGAAACGTCGGGCGGATCAAATTCCTCAATCTCAACACCATTCAGACCCAGACCGGCGATATGGTGGTCATGGGGCGCAAGGGCGAGCTGTCCATTGTCAGCGACACCGGCCGGGAACGTGAAAGATACCAAATTATTTACGGCGCCCACCTGAAGGTCGAGGAAGGCCAGACGGTCCAGCCCGGGACCCTTCTGGCCGAATGGGACCCCTTTACCACCCCCATTCTGACCGAAGTTCCCGGCTTTGTTCGCTTTGCCGATATCGAAGAAGGCAAAACCATGATCGATAAAGTCGACCCGGTGACGGGCAAATCGAGCAAGGTGATCACCGAATACAAGGACACCGAAGTCCGGCCGCGGATAACGGTGACCGACGAAAACGGGCGTCCCCTGAAAAACGAAAAAGGCAATCCGGCCCGCTATCCCCTGCCCCTGAACGCCATCATCATGGTGGGGGAAAGGGCCGAAGTTAAAGCGGGCGACGTTCTGGCCAAGATCCCCCGCGAGACCACCAAGACCAAGGACATCACCGGCGGTCTGCCCAGAGTGGCCGAACTTTTCGAAGTGCGCAAGCCCAAGGAATACGCGGTCATCAGCGAAATCGACGGCGTGGTCTCTTTCGGCAAACAGACCAAAGGCCGCCGCAAGGTCCTCATCACCCCCGAAGTCGGCGAGCCCAAGGAATACCTGATTCCCAAAGGCAAGCATGTCTCGGTCCATGAAGGCGAGTTTGTCCGGGCGGGCGAGGCCCTGATGGACGGTTCGGCCAATCCTCACGATATCCTGGCCATCCGCGGCCTGAAGGAACTGGCCAAGTACCTGGTCGACGAGGTCCAGGAAGTTTACCGGCTCCAGGGCGTAAAAATTCACGACAAGCACATCGAGGTCATTGTCCGGCAGATGCTCCGCAAGGTCCGGGTCAAAGAGAACGGCGACACGGATTTCCTGGTCGGAGAACAAGTCGATCGGTCCCGATTTGACGAAGTCAACGAACAGATGCTGGCCGAGGGTAAAAAACCGGCCGTGGCCGAACCTTTGCTTCAAGGCATCACCAAGGCCTCCCTGTCCACCGAGAGCTTCATCTCCGCGGCCAGCTTCCAGGAGACGACCAAAGTCCTGACCGAGGCCGCCGTGGCCGGCAAGGTGGACCGGCTGACCGGACTGAAGGAGAATGTGATCATGGGCCGCCTGATCCCGGCCGGAACGGGTCTGCCCCGTTATCGGAGCCTGGTCAGAGAGAAGGAGGAAGCGGCCTAGTTTATCCGCCCCGCCCGGGTCCGGACCTTGGTTGAAACGGAAGGCCGCCGATTTGAGCACTTCAATCAGGGGCCGTGGCGTGAACTTCCTGGGCGAGGGTCCTGATTCGGCCTGTAAAACAGAGGTCGAGGATCGGGAGTATGGGAAAAGATGCTTGCGGCCAAAGAAATTAAGGAAAAATACTTGACATAAGGACCCGATTCGTGTTTATTATAATTTTTTAGTGTTTTGACGAAAACGCACTTCGAACGTCGGCACGAGTCGGGTCTAAAAACCTCCCCCAAGGGGAGGTCTTTTGGTCTACTAAGGACCGGCGTTGCGACAAACGAAAGTAAAAAGGAAAGGGTTTCATGCCGACGATCAATCAGTTGGTCCGCAAGGGTAGAAAAGCGCAGCCTAAAAAATGCACGGTGCCGGCCCTCAAAAGCTGCCCTCAGAAAAGGGGCGTCTGCCTCAGAGTTTACACCCAGACCCCCAAGAAACCCAACTCGGCCTTGAGGAAGGTCGCCCGCGTTCGTCTGACCAACGGTTACGAAGTAACGACCTATATCCCGGGCGAAGGTCACAACCTTCAGGAACACTCCGTGGTTCTTATCCGGGGCGGCCGGGTCAAAGACCTGCCCGGCGTTCGTTACCACGTCATCCGCGGCACGTTGGACTCCATCGGCGTCCAGAACAGGCGTAAAGGCCGAAGCAAATACGGCGCTAAGAAGCCCAAGTAAGGGATAAATTATGCCCAGGCGGAGAGAAGTTCAGAAACGCGAGATCCAGCCGGACCCGAAGCACAGCAGTGTCCTGATAGCCAAGTTCATCAACGGCATCATGCGTCGGGGAAAGAAAAGCACCGCCGAGAAAATTTTGTACCGGGCCTTGGACATCATCGCCGACAAGACCAAGGAAGACCCGGTCAAGGTCTTTGAAAAGGCCATGGAGAATGTCCGGCCCATGGTCGAGGTCAAAAGCCGGCGGGTCGGCGGCTCTACTTATCAGGTGCCCGTGGAGATCCGTGCGGAAAGGCGTCAGGCCTTGAGCATCCGCTGGTTGATCAGCTATGCCAAGGCCCGAGGCGAAAAGAGCATGGAGGCCAAGTTGGCCGGTGAACTGCTCGATGCAGCCAACGGGCGAGGGGCCGCCATTAAGAAAAGGGAGGATACCCATAGAATGGCCGAGGCCAACAAGGCCTTTGCCCATTACCGCTGGTAAGGATTATCTTTCGTGCCTCGCGTTGTTCCGCTCGAGCGGATTCGCAACATCGGCATCGTCGCTCATATAGATGCCGGCAAAACGACGACCACCGAACGGATTCTTTTTTTTACCGGCGTCTCTTCCAGGATGGGCGAGGTCGACGACGGCCAGGCGGTCATGGACTGGATGGAGCAGGAGCAGGAAAGAGGCATTACCATAACCTCAGCGGCCACCACGTGTTTTTGGCGCAAACATCGGATCAATATCATCGATACGCCGGGACATGTGGACTTCACCATCGAAGTCGAGCGGTCCCTCAGAGTCCTTGACGGAGTGGTGGCCGTCTTCTGCGCCGTGGGTGGAGTGGAACCCCAGTCGGAAACAGTTTGGCGACAGGCCGATCGGTACGGGGTTCCCCGGTTGGCCTTTATCAACAAGATGGACCGGGTGGGCAGTGATTACCGCCGCTGTATGAACCAGATGACGCAAAGACTCAAAGCCAGACCCTTGCTTCTCCAGTTGCCTGTCGGCCGGGAAGACCGGTTCAGCGGGGTGATCGACCTGATCGATCAAAAGGCCTTTATTTATGGAGACCCTGTTTCGGGGGGAGCTTTCGAGAGTATAGAGATTCCCCCTGAATACCAAGATGAGGCGGCCGCGGCCAGAGAGGCCATGATTGAAGCCCTGGCCGAAGTCGATGATCGGATCATGGAGCAGTACGTGGAAGGAAATGAACTGACGGCCGGAGAGATCAAGGCCGGGGTGCGCCGGGCGACTATCGACCTGGCCTGCGTCCCGGTCTTGCTCGGCTCGGCCTTCAAGAACAAAGGCGTTCAGTTGCTGCTCGACGCCGTGGTCCAGTATATGCCCTCGCCCTTGGACGTACCGCCCGTCGTCGGTCTTAACGAGAGCGGCCAGGAGGAAGTCCGTCGGGCCGACGACCACGAGCCTTTCTCCGCCCTCGCCTTCAAGCTCATGAGCGACCCCTTTGTCGGACACCTCAACTTCCTGAGAATCTATTCCGGCAGCCTCCATTCCGGGGTCCAGGTTTACAACCCGACCAAAGGCGCCAAGGAAAAGGTCGGTCGACTGCTCAAGATGCACGCCAACCAGCGTGAAGAAATAAAAGAGGTGTTTGCCGGGGACATCGTCGCCGCGGTGGGTCTCCGAAACACCACCACGGGGGATACCCTTTGCGAACCTAACCGGCCCATTGTGCTGGAGACCATGTACATCCCCGAGCCGGTCGTTCATATCGCCGTGGAACCCAAGGGTCGTGAAGACCAGGAGCGGTTGAGTCTGGCCCTGAACAAGATCGCCGCCGAAGACCCGTCTTTCCGCGTCCACACGGACAAAGAAACCGGTCAGATGATTATTTCGGGCATGGGCGAGCTTCACCTGGAGATCATCGTCGACCGGCTGCTGCGCGAATTCAAGGTTCAGGCCAATGTCGGTCAGCCTCAGGTGGCCTACCGGGAGACGATCACCCGAGCCGTCAAGGCCGAAGGCCGCTTTGTCCGGCAGACCGGCGGCCGGGGGCAATATGGTCACGCCTGGCTCAGCCTCGAACCGAGCCAACCCGGGTCCGGCGTGGTTTTCGATACCGCGGTCGTCGGCGGAACTGTTCCCAGGGAGTTTTTCCGAGCCGTCGGTCAGGGTGTGGCTCAGGCGGCCACCAAGGGAATCCTGGCCGGATTTCCGGTGACCGACGTCAAGGTCACTCTCTTTGACGGTTCGTACCATGAAGTAGATTCTTCGGAACAGGCCTTTTTGATCGCCGGTTCCTTGGCCTTTAAAGAAGGACTGAAGAAGGCCGGCGTCATTCTCCTGGAACCACTGATGGAGGTGGAAATCGTCACCCCCGAGGAATTCGTGGGTGAGGTCATGAGCGATTTGAGTTCCAGGAGGGGCCGTATCAATAAAATGGAGTCCAGGTCCGGGGTCCAGGTCGTCGCGGCGGAAGTCCCTCTGGCCACCATGTTCGGCTATGCCACCGACATCAGGTCGGCCACCCAGGGCCGGGCGACTTTCACCATGCAGTTTTCTCGCTACGCTCCCATGCCCGAGTCGGTTTGGGACCAGGCGCTGACCAAGGATCACAACCCTTAAAACCCCATAATGTCAGGATATTGAAGGAGGACTGGGGATGGCCAAGAAGAAATTTGAGCGGAAGAAGCCGCATGTGAATGTGGGGACGATCGGTCATATTGACCATGGTAAGACGACTTTGACGTCGG
>Ga0209163_1001869_pt1 | contig 20095 bp, 19 predicted proteins | sample MTBAKSrepl2MetaG_FD_187457 | JGI IMG/M metagenome (GOLD analysis project Ga0209163, IMG submission 187457) | Enrichment culture microbial communities om Arthur Kill intertidal strait, New Jersey, USA, that are MTBE-degrading - MTBE-AKS2 (Arthur... | ecosystem: Environmental > Aquatic > Marine >...
GCAATTAAAGTCGTAATTGAGGTTAAATATTAAAAAAAGGCAAGTGAGTATATTTTGGTTGAATATAGGATACAATGAGTTTGTGCTCATACTTTTGAAATAAATCGTAATATGAGAAAACTCAAGTTGAATAATTAATTGATATATAAATGATTAAATAATTTTTTTATGAGAAATTTTATAATATTAAGCTTGGTCACAGCCTTTTTATTTAGCTGCGGAAACAAAAAAAAGCAGGAAGGTGAGTCTGAAGTATCTGAAAATAAAATGGTAGTTTACACAATTGACCAATTGTATGACAATGCAACAGATCTTGTTGGTCAGGAGGTAGCAATAAAAGGTACCGTTATGCATGTATGTCAGCATGGGGGTGGCAGGTGTTTTCTTATGGGCAGCTCTGAGGATATTATTATCCGGGTGGAGGCCGGCGAGCATATTGGTGCCTTCAGCCAGGAACAAATGGGAAGCGTCCTTACGGTAACAGGAATCTTTAAAGAGGTTAAAACCGAGGCGGATGCACACAATCCCGCCAGTGAGCATGGCTCCGACGAACATAAAAAAAATGAGGATACAGAGAGTGCTCACCGGATTATTTCAGAATCTGAAGATTCAGTCAAAGTAGTTTATTTTATCGAAGGATTGAAGATCATTGATGAATCCTGATTGCCCAAATGACCTCTCTTTTCTAACATCCAAACGATGGTTATTATTGCATAAATATCTGAACTGCAATTTAATTACTGATTAAGTTCTCTGCTACAATTTTAGAACACTAATGAATTTTATCCGGATGTTAATTGAATTGATAAATCCATTAAGGCAAACTGCTCTTGTGCATTCAGAAAAGTTTTAATGATCAATTGGATATTTAACTAATTCGTTATATATAAAACAAAAAATCAATAAATATCTTATACAATCTACTAAAAAAATAGTAAATTTTTTATTAAAATAGTTTTTATTCTAAATTTTTAGTACTATGTTTGTAGTAGAAATTTAAAACGCAAATTACCCCGTTTGCAATCGGGGATACTTTTTTAATAATTAATTGAAACATGAAAACACTTACTAAAGCGGAAGAACAGGTTATGCAGATCCTTTGGGGATTAAAAGAAGGAATTGTAAAAGATGTGGTTGATAAATTCGATGACCCGAAACCTGCATATACCACTGTTGCCACCGTCTTAAAAGTACTGGAAAACAAAGGATTTGTCTCATGCCGGAAGATTGGCAACATTAACCTCTTTTCCCCGGCAATTAGCAAGAAAGATTATGCTAACACTCAGTTCAGCTCATTTTTAAAAGATTATTTCAGCGGCTCTTTTCCAAAGCTGGCTACTTTTTTTGCCCGTGAAAATAATCTTAGCATCGATGAACTGGAGGATATGATAAGGATAGCTCAAAATGAACTTAAAAGAGAAAAATAAAAGATTAAACCATGGAAGCACTGTTTGAGTTTCTTCTGAAGTCATCGGCGGGTATTATACTTTTTTACCTGGTATACAGGTTCTTTCTAATGAGAGAGACTTTTTACGAATTAAACCGCTGGTTTCTGCTTATTGCACTGGCCGCTTCTGTTTTACTACCTCTCTTCCCCGTTCATTATTTGGTTAATGTTGAGGCGCAAACCAGTACAAATATCTTCGATACTATAAATCACTCTTTCATAAACATAAAACCGGTTCAGCCGGGGTCCAACCTTAAAACGGGTGCCTTCGACTCGCAAATAATTCTTTTACTAATATACCTTACCGGCTGCCTTTTCTTTATATCGAGATTGATCATACAAACTATAGTACTGGTTTTATTGATATTAAGATCCAAAACAGAAAATATTGAAGGCCTCCGTATTGCGAAAAATGAAAAATATAATATGCCCTTTTCATTTTTTAATATCGTGTTTATCCATACTGAAATCAGCAAGAGTTGCGAACTGAAGGAAATCCTGGCTCATGAAAAAGTGCACATTCGCGGGCTACACTGGTTCGACCTTCTGATCATAGAACTGTTAACAGTCATATTTTGGTTCAACCCTTTTATATGGCTATTTGAATATGCTATTAAACAAAACCATGAGTACCTCGCCGACAAAGGTGTCCTTGCGCAGGGGCACAATGCAGGAAGGTATCAGGCGCTATTGTTAAACCAACTTACGGGTGTTCAGATTATAGGGATCGCAAATAATCTGAACTTCGCAATTAATGAAAATCGATTTAAAATGATGACAAAAATGAAAACACCAAAAATCAAAAAAACAAAATTTGCATGGTCCCTGCCGGTTCTGGCCTTGTTGTTCCTTGCATTTGCCGAACCTGAGTATAAAATAAATGTAGTTGAAAATGCTATTAATCAATCAATTTCAAAAGAACAAGCAGAGGATAAAGAACAGATTATTTATGGTAAGGTTTTAAAAGAAAAAAATAAAGAACCTCTGTTTGGTGCCACAATTGTTATTCGTGGAACTACTATTGGTACTATTTCAGACCAGGAAGGGAACTTTACGTTGAAAAATCCAAATCCCACAACAGATCCGGCTACAGGAGAATTAATGACTGAATTGGTAATATCTTTTGTCGGATACGAGACTGAAGTAATTACAATAGGTCCTGTTCCGGCACATTCAGATGATAATACTCCTGTAAGGCATAATTTTGTTTTAAAGAAGGGAGTGGTATATATTGATACCGAAAAAATTATTAACCTCAAACAACCTCCCCCACCACCTCCGATACCTCACCCGGCAGAACAGCCTTCATCCGGCAAGCAGGGTGAAAAAATATTTTTCATTGTTGAAGAGATGCCGCAGTATCCGGGGGGCTTATATGCCCTGGGACAGTATATTAAAGAAAAACAGAATAAGGTGACCAGAGATCAAAAATTAACCGGAAAGGCATTAATTGGATTTACAATTAACCCTGAAGGTAAAGTCACAGATGTTAAGATCATGGAAAGTGACAGTGAAAAGATAGGTGAACAGGCCGCAAAAATAGTCATGAATATGGCAGACTGGGAACCGGGTGCTCAACGCGGGGTGGCGGTTCCTGTAGATTTTGTCATACAGATAGAGTTTTGATTATACAATTATGCATGAACTGGGGCAGATTGAGATGCATTTGGGCAAAAACAATGACAGGGAGTTTATCGATCTCTACGGGAGTTGATTATTTGCGTTGTTTCATGGGCTACCGGGAAACTAAATTTCGCCCTGATTTATTTATGAAATATATATAAACTCGCTTTGATTTTTTATTGTATATTGACTTAATTAGCCTTGATTTTCTCTTATAATTTATCTAAATTCGCCTTGACTTTTAATGAAATTTTATGAGAAGGACAATATTAAGCACATTAAAGGACTGGAAATCAGCGAAAAATCGAAAAGTGTTGCTCTTACGGGGAGCCCGACAGGTAGGGAAAACCTATATTGTGAGAGAATTAGCAAAGGATTTTGATTATTTTTTAGAGGTTAACTTTGAAAAAGATACCAATGTAAAACATTTTTTCGAACAGAATCTTGATCCGGTCAGAATATGTACAAACCTGTCGGCATACTATGGAATTCCTGTTACTGATGGCAAAACAATCTGGCGGTAAATATATATACTCCAAAGCAGGGCAAATGTTGAATTCGATACAGGCAAAAGAGGCCATCAACCCGGTTGCAGTTCCACCTTTTTACCAACTACCGAAAGGTTTTCATTCACATGTTGTTCATCCCAAAGATTGGAAATTACAGCTGATATGTTCGGATTTTGTAACGCCCACAAATAGGCTTTTACAGGAGGTTTCATATCCCCCGGCACAATTCTTTGTACTTTTTGAATTCGCCACCCGGGTATTGGTTGCAGATCTTTGTGGTGAGTAGCCACAGCCATAGCAGCTTTCATGGCGATGATGCCCATGCCGCTTTCTTTGGCCAGTTCAATCTCTCTTTCCATGTATCCGCCATTGATAATGTTATAAGCTACCATTGCTACCTGATAAAGACCGGTTTCTCTGGCTCCCCTTAAAACGCCGGCCGGGTCGTTGTGGGCAGACACTCCCAGGAAACGAACTTTCCCGTCTTTTTTTAACTGCTCAAAGGTTGTAAAAGTTTCTTCTATTTGTACTTCTTCAAATGAACCGGCACCATGAGGACACATCAGAATATCAAAATAGTCGGTTCCAACACGCTTCAGACTGCCTTCAACAGACTGTACTATATATTCCTTAAATTTAGGACTGCCTTCCACTTTATGGGCATAATCAGCAGCCATGGCATTGCTCAGGTAAGTTCCTTCAAAGGAGCGCGACTGTCCCGGCCAGTATGTAATAAAATAGCCGGGCTTATCAACATTTCGGACAGCACGCATCTCCCTGGCTTTATTTTGATAATATTCCTGTTTGGCACCCGGCAGACCGTCATAAATTTCCCGGTACAAGTTATCTCTTATGTTAGTATACCCGCTTACCTTGGTGGTCATGAACACCTTTTCGCGTTTAGCACTGTTGTCAATGATCTTACTATAGCTTTCTTCACATTCACCACGGCCGTAAGCAGGCGCCATATCCAGGTAGTTCAAACCATGTTCCATAGCAATTTCGGTGGCACGCAGGTTATTTGGCCTGACAGGGTCACCACCATTGACAACTTCAGAGATCATCAGGCCGGTAATTCCCAGCCGGCGATAGGCCATACCTGCCTGCCTGTTGCGCCATTCCGGCTGAATATCCGGTTGCAGTTCACTAACCTTTGTGTTTATTACTTTGGCTTTCCCCAGGATAGGAATGCCAAGGCTTAAGGCAGCACTTACTGAAATAAATTTTCTGCGATTGATATTGAGGTTATCCGTCATAATTTTCTGATATTAAATTCTTACCATTATAAAAGTAAACAATTTTATAAAATTCAGCAACTTGTCCGGCAGCGGTTGCGAAATTTCACCGTTTAATAAACTAATCCTTCCGTTTAACAGATACCCCTTTTTGCTTTTCAGTTTTTTGTTTTAACTTTAACTAGATAAATTTTCTTGAGCATGAATATTCCGGCCAGAATGAAAATCAAATCCATCCTTGTTGACGACGAAAAACGGACGGGAGAACCTGGCTCGTATGCCTATGAAATTTTGCTTTGATGTGTAATTGCCGGTGTAGGCAAAGGATAAACAAAAATTATGCTATTTTGTCAAATGAAATACAACTCAGTGGAAAAGGATACAATTAACATTACCATGATCTCTGATTCTTTTCCTCAGGTAAGCCGCAAATCAATGTATTGATAAATACACAGAAAATATTTCAAAAGAATAAAAACAGAATAGTCTGATTATTAGGTTAGTCTTCCTCCCCCCATTATAAGTATAATTATCCCGACATATAAATATTTGCATAAAAACAAAAAATAACTATCAATTTAGTTGCAAAACTAATATTTTAGTTGTATATTTGTTATGGATATCCAAATAGTTATTTGACAAATAAAAAGTCTGATGCATTTTCTTTGGAAGTTGAAATCCAAATGGAAACGATAAAAGACTTAAGCTCTGGTTGTAAAACCAATATTTTAGGTATATTTCTTGTGGTAAACAGAAATGTTATCTAAGATCTGTTTTCAGTCTGTATAGACATACTGAACATCTGACATGTTGAATGTTTTGGTAATCTAAGCTAATCCGGCCATGCATTTCTTCTGAAAAATGAATGTCGTATAGCAAGAATAGAATAGTTAGCGTGGATTGGATTAAAATCATGGATTATTTAAAATGATCCCTGATTATAAACGGGAATAAATACCGATGCGACACGGAGAAATATTTACAACTTGTATAAATTCTCCTGGCTGTAACCGGTAACCGCTTCAGCTTCATGAAAATTTTAATTTAAATAAGATGAAACGAGCATGATTGTAAAATCACCCATGAGAATGATTAAAACATATGCGAGTTCCAGAGACTGAAGTCGGGATAAATTATATGATACCTTTGAAAATCGTTAAGTTTTATCATATGAAAGAGTTAACAAAGGCGGAAGAACAGGTAATGCAGATCCTCTGGGATCACGGGAAAGCATTCGTGAAAGATCTTATAAGCGATATGCCGGATCCCAAACCGGCTTATAATACCGTGTCTACAATTATCCGTATCCTTGAGAAAAAGGGATTTGTTGACCACAAAGCTTACGGGAATACTCATGAATATTTTCCACTTATTTCGAGAAAAGAGTACACCCGTCTCTACATGAAAAATTTCATGCATAATTACTTCAGCGGTTCATTTAAAGAGATGGTTTCATTTTTTGCTACAGAGAATAAATTGAGCCTGTCCGATCTCGACGAACTGATGAAGGATGTCAAAAATGATTTAAAAGAGAAAAATTCAAATCAAAAATGAACGGCACAATAAACTTTCTGTTTGAATCGGGGATAAGTCTTACAATATTTTCGATTATATATGTTCTTTTTCTCAGGAAGGAGACATTCTTTCGCATGAACCGCCTGTTCCTGCTTGGAGCTGTTCTGTTTTCAGTGATACTTCCTCTGTTGAAATTCAGAGTATTTGAACAGCAGTCAGTTCTGCTTCCCGAGATTACTGTGACACCCTACCGGAACCTGCTCGAATCAGTGACCATTTACGGCCAGGATCTGTCAGCCTCCGTAGAAAACGCAGTTCTTTCTGTAAGAATGTTGATCTGGATTTACCTTGCAGGTGTCTTTTTATTACTGATCAATTATCTGATACGTCTTATCAGGATTGTAATACTGATACAAAAAAACCAGGTAATAAAATCCGGACGGTTCAGTCTAGTAATTCTTGAAAATGAATGTAGTCCTTTTTCATTTTATAATCATGTGTTTGTCAGCCGGCAACTCCGGAATATGGAGGGTTACGACCGTATGATCAGACATGAAGAGGAGCATATTAAGCAGGGACACTCTTTTGACATACTCATTATTGAATTACTGACAGTGTTTCAATGGTTCAATCCGTTTATCTGGATGCTTGGCCATGCCATCAGGGAAAATCACGAATACCTGGCCGACAGGGCAGTATTGGAATCCGGCACAGACCGGGGATATTATAAAAAATTACTGCTCTCGCAAATTGCCGGAGGGCAACTAGCATTAACTAACAATTTCAATTATTCACTTATTAAAAACCGATTTAAAATGATGTCAAAAATAAAATCCTCAAAAATTGCCAATATAAAAGTGATACTAGGAGTATTGGCAGCAACGGCAATGATAATAGTATTTGCCTGTGAACATAAAGAAAAATCTCAATCTTTGGACACAACTATAAATACAATTGTCCCGAAAGACAAATCTGACGCAACCCAAAATAAAACTAATCAGTACAATAAAATACCCGAAGGTGAGGATATTTTCTTTATTGTTGAAAAGATGCCGGAATTTCCGGGAGGAGAAGCGGCACTGCGACAATTCATAGCCAATAATATTATTTATCCTGAACTTGCTAAGGATAATGGCTTACAGGGTAAAGTATATGTCACTTTTGTTGTTTCAAAAGATGGAAGTGTGGCAAATACTGAAATTGCCCGTGGTGTTGATCCTCTTCTTGATAAAGAAGCTCTGCGGGTTGTAAACACTCTGCCGGCATGGAGTCCGGGCTATCAAAGTGGTATGCCAGTCAATGTTAAATATACCGTTCCTATTAATTTTGTTTTAGATAAGGAAAATAAAATACCGGAAGGTGAGGATATTTTCTTTATTGTTGAAAAGATGCCGGAATTTCCGGGAGGAGAAACGGCACTGCGGCAGTTCATAGCCAATAATATTATTTATCCGGAACTTGCTAAGGATAATGGTATTCAGGGAAAAGTGTATGTCACTTTTGTCGTTACAAAAGATGGAAGTGTAGCAAATGCTGAAATCGCCCGGGGTGTTGATCCGCTTCTTGACAAGGAAGCTCTGCGGATTGTAAACACTCTGCCGGCATGGAGCCCCGGCTATCAAAGGGGTAAACCAGTCAATGTTAAATATACCGTTCCCATTAATTTTGTTTTAGATGGTGATAAGGCGGAAAACAAAAAAAATACCGGTCTGATGTCTCCTCAGGGGAAAGATGCAAATGGAGTCGAAAAGGTTAAAGTTATTACTTACTTTCCATCAACTTCAGCAGATGCCCGTGATAAGTTAAATACAATAAATGAAGAAGCAATTAAGCCGTTATTCATAGTGGATGGTATAACCGTAAGTTCCATCGACAACCTGAATCCGGAAGATATTCAAGGAATTCAAATTCTGAAAAAAGAATCTGCCATAAAAATGTATGGCGAAAAAGGAAGGAATGGAGTAGTGATTATCACAACTAAAAATCATGACATAATCATTACTACTGTTTTATCTAAAAATCACAAACAACAAAGTAAAAGCTGACATTAAAACAGTTTTGAATTATCATTTAAAAAATGTAACTTTAACTATTAAACTAAAAAGTTCAATTAGTCATGATGTTAATATGGCGGTTGATCGGAAATTTGTCTTTTATTAACCTGACTTTTGATTTAAAATTGTATTGAAATGAAAGCTGTTTTTCACATAACTTTATTAATTGCTGTGCTTAGCTGGTCTTCGTTAACATCCCTGCAAGCGCAAAGAATTATAAGTGGAACTGTTTACAGAGAAGGCAAACCTGCGGGCGGAGTAACCGTTGAAGCCCACAGAGGTGGAACAATGATGACCGGCTTCGACGGAAAATATGAAGTTGAAGCCCACAGGAAAACAAAATGGCTGAAATTTACATACATAAATGATAGCAGGAAATTGAAAATTTCCAAAAAGAAAGGTGATGTCTTTGATTTTGCATTTGACGGGAATATTCCAACCGGTGAAATTAGTGAAGCTACACAGGAAGAAGTTGTGCTTAAGTCACATGACGAACTTGTCAAAGATAAAGACCGGGAATATATGAGCGCCCTCTCTTTATATTACGGCTTCTACCAGCAGGAGAATTTTCAGTCAGCCCTGCCTAACTGGAGAACAATATATGATAAGTATCCAAAATCTACCCTGAATGTTTATATCCACGGAGCAAATATATTTGAGCATTTTATCGAAAATGCCAAAACACCGGAGGAGCGCGATAAGAATATTGATGAGCTGATGAAGTTATACGATAAACGTATAAAATATTTTGGTGAAAAAGGATATGTTCTGGGTCGTAAAGCCACTGCATGGTTCAATTATAAGCTTAATGCCGAAAATCCTCCCGAAGGTGATGCTTTAAAGGAAGTTTTGAAGACCGGATACGAGTGGTTAAATACCTCGTTAGCAGAACAGGGTGAAAAAGCCGAACTGCCGGTATTCGTGCTGTTTATGCAGACCACACGTTCACTGTTACTTATGGGAGAGCTGCCCAAAGAGGCTATGGTGAAAAATTACGATCTCTGCAATAACAACCTCAATCTTTTACTGGAAAACACAGATGACCAGGAGATTGCAAAAAGTGCCACAGACGTTAAAAATTATATTGAAGACATATTCGGCTCTTCAGGAGCGGCCGACTGCGAGGCATTGATCAATATATTTACCCCGCAGTTTCAGGAGAACAGCAATGATGTGGAATTCGTAAAAAATATGCTTCGCCGCCTGGGCAGAGCAAAATGTGACGAGAGCGAACTGTTCTCAAGGGCATCTGAAAAACTCTATGAACTGGAGCCTTCGGCAGAAGCAGCGTTCAACATGGCAAGAAGGTATGTTAAAAGAGATGACACAGAGAGGGCTAAAAATTATTATAAGCAGGCAATGGACCAGGAGACAGATCAGGAGCGTCTTGCCAACTACTACTATGAGTATGCTTATTTTATATATGCAAAAGAGAATGCCCTCCAGGAGGCCCGCAGTTATGCAAGGCAGGCACTGGAAATAAAACCTGATCACTGCCAGGCCCTGATGCTGATAGGTGATATCTATGCACAGGCAAGCCGTTCTTACGGCGGAGATGCCTTTGAAAGGTCAACAGTATTCTGGCTGGCCGTAGACTACTTTGAACGTGCAAGGCGTGCAGGATCAGATTGTGCAGTTGATGCTTCACAAAAGATATCTACATACAGGAGATACTTCCCCAGCAAAGAGGAAGCCTTCTTCCGGAGTCTGCAGGATGGACAAAGCTATAGATTGGAAGGTTGGATAAATGAATCAACAAGAGTCAGATTTTAAGAAGTATTTATTAATATTAATAAACATTGCAGCCCTTGTTTCAGGGGCTGCATTGCTTTTTTGCAGTTGTGAAAACAATCTTGAAAAAATCAAAGCCTTCAACTCAATGGATAATCTTCCGGTTGTTGAAGCGAAAAATTTTGAAACTCTCTTCACTGATAGCGGTGAAGTGAGATTTTTTCTGAAGACTCCCAAACTCTTAAGATTCGAAACAGAAGGAGACCCTTACATCGAATTTCCCGAAGGTATTGAGCTCATAAAATATGATGAAAATAAAAATATAGTATCGAGCATTACAGCTAATTATGCCAAGCAATTTGTTGAAGAAAAAAAATGGGAAGCAAAAAATAATGTTGTCGCCACCAATTTTAAAGGTGACACTCTCAAGACAGAACACCTGATTTGGGATGAAAAGGCAGAGAAAATATATACTGAGGAATATGTAAAGATAATAAGGGAGAACCAGATAATTACCGGAATAGGATTTCAATCTGACCAGTCGCTTGAAAACTGGAGAATAAAAAATCCCAAAGGAACAATCTACGTGGATGTTGAAGCCGGAAGAGGTAATGATACAATCCCCGCAGAGCCGGAAGACGAGGGCATCATTAACTTATTTCCCGACAGGGAGCCTTAATCCATAATTCACAATATTTCATCACAACCTGAATTTTATTTTCCCCGGCACAAAATTCTGTTAAATCAGAATTCTCCGTTAAACATTTTATAATGTGCAGAAGTAATGCCTTAAAATAGATAAATTCTAATGTATTCTTTTGAAAATTGTTATCTTCGTAGCTCAAAAAAAATAGAATCTGTTTTATATTAAAAGAACTGTAAATCAATGGCAACATTACAAACGATCAGGACAAAAGCAGGAGTATTAGTGGCAGTTGTAATTGGTATTTCATTAGCCGCATTTATCCTCGGAGATATGTTTCAGTCTGGTGGTTCCCTCTTTCAAAGAAATCGTATGGAAATAGGTGAGATTAATGGAAAATCTATTCAATATCCTGATTTTCAGAGGAAAGCAGAAGAGCTGGGTGAAATTTTTAAAATGAACTCCGGACAAAATCAGTTGAATGAAGATAACTGGGTACAGGTACGTGAACAGACATGGCAGGACTTAATCAGGCAGGAAGTCATGGGAGATGTTTACGAAAATATCGGTATAGATGTAAGTTCAGAGGAGCTTTTCGATATGCTCCAGGGAAATAACCTTCACCCAATAGTTCAGCAGTTATTCAGGAATCCCAATACAGGACAGGTCGACAGGGGAGCTGTAGTCCGCTTCCTTCAGAACCTTGAGACCGGCGTTGCTCCAGAGCAGAGGCAATACTGGCTCTATCTTGAGGAACAGATATTAAAGGACAGGATTCAAAATAAATATAATATACTTGTAGGCAAAGGACTTTATGCTACTCAGTATGAAGCGGAAAAGAGTCTTAACGAAAGAAACAAACAGGTTAATTTTGATTTTATAATGCTTCCCCACAATACAGTGGCCGACAGTCAGGTTACCGTTACCGAAAAAGAGTTGAGAGCTTATTATGAAGAGCATCAGGACAATTACAAACAGGAAAAAATGCGCAGCATAGAATATATCACCTTTAACGTGACACCGTCACAACAGGATTTCGATGCCGCTGAAAAATGGATTAATGATATTGTCCAGGACTTCTCCTCAACAACAGATAACGTATCTTTTGTTAATACAAACTCCGATGTAAGTTTTGATGATACCTGGTATAAACAGGAGGACCTGCCGGAAGATATAGCTTTATGGATTTTTGAAACCGATGCTGAGCTGAACAGTATATTCGGACCCTATTTTGAAGATAATTCATATAAGCTGGCCAAATTTCATGCTTCGGAAATGATGCCTGATTCAGTGGAGGCAAGGCATATTCTTCTTCAGATTAACACCCAGGAGGAGCTTATATCCATGCAGGCACTGGCCGACAGTCTTAAGACTGCCATAGAGAACGGAAGTAATTTCGGTGAGTTGGCAAGAAAATACTCAACAGACAGGGGATCAGCCCTTCAGGGCGGAGAACTTGGATGGTTCGGTCGCGGACAGATGGTAAAACCATTTGAAGATGCTGCCTTTAATAATGCGGTAAATGAGGTTACCGTTGTTCCTTCGCAGTTTGGCATTCATATTGTCCAGACCACGGCAAGAGGACAGGAAGTAAGGCAGGTACAGGTTGCCTACCTGGTTAGAAATGTCGTGCCGAGCACCCAGACATATCAGGATGTCTATGCCCGTGCAAGCAAATTTGCAGGAGAAAATACCACAAAAAAGGCCTTTGATGAAGCAATAGAAGCCCAGAAACTTGAGAAAAAATCAGTCAGGGTGAGAGAAGCAGACCGTGAAATTGCAGGCCTTGAAAACGCCCGGATATTAATTCGCGCTGCATACGATTCAAAACCGGGTGAAATAATCAAAGATCCCCAGGGTTCAACAATTTTTGACCTTGGCGACAATTTTGTAATTGCTACCCTTGTTTCAGCGACTGAAGAAGGAATCGCAGGTTTCGAAGAGGTAAAACAGCGGATTGAGCTGGCTGTAATAAAACAGAAGAAAGCTGAAGTCCTTGAGAATAAAATAAAAACAGCTATGGAGGGCAAGGTCGATATCAATGCAATTGCTACAGAGCTGGGCACAACAGTAAGAAATGCTTCAAATATAAATTTCAGCTCAGTCCAGGTACCGGGTGCAGGAATGGAACCGGCTCTTGTAGGAACAGCCTGTGCTCTTGAAGCAGATAAACTGTCTGCACCGGTTGCAGGAAACAACGGAGTCTACCTGGTTAAAGTCACCTCCGTAAATCAGTCATCTGAAGAAGCGGATATTGAAAGCGAACAGATGAGACTTGCCGGTGAACTTACATTCCGTGCCTCCTCTATGGCCTATGCAGCTCATAGGAACAGTGTGGAGATTACAGACAGGAGAACGAATTTTTATTAATACCCCAAAAATGGCAGAAATTAGAAAGACACTATTAATGATACTGGACGGTTGGGGAATCGGAGATGGTTCCAAGAGGGATATTGTATCTACTGCCCCAACCCCGAACATGGACAGACTTACTGCAAAATATCCGCATTCCAAACTCATGGCTTGCGGAGAAGATGTCGGATTGCCTGACGGCCAGATGGGAAATTCGGAAGTAGGACACCTGAATATTGGTGCAGGAAGAGTTCTCTACCAGGATATGGTGAAAATTACAAGGGCTATCAAAGACAGATCATTATGGCAGAATCCTCAGATTTTAAAAGCTTATAATTACGCAAAAGAGAATAATAAGAAGGTACATCTGATAGGCTTGATAGGTCCCGGCGGAGTGCATGCCCTGAGTACACATATGGTTGCACTTTGTCAGATTGCCACCGAAATAGGACTGAAAGATATTTTCATCCACGGACTTACCGACGGACGTGATACAGATCCGCGCTCGGGATACGGATTCATCAAGGACGACCTTGAGGCACTCAAAAGCACCAATGCAAGGTTTGCTTCCCTGATAGGACGCTATTACGGAATGGACAGGGATAAAAACTGGGATCGCATTAAACTTGCATACGACCTTTATGCTGAAGGAAAGGGAGAGAATTCCACCGACCTTCTTAAATCGGTTCAGGATTCATATGATAACGGCGTCACCGATGAGTTCATCAAGCCTATAGTCATGGTGGATAGTGAAGGCAAGCCTCTTGCTAAAATAGAAGAGGGAGATGTTGTTATCTGTTTCAATTTCCGTACAGACCGTCTGCGGCAGATCACCATTGCCTTCACACAGGAGGATCTACATGAGTACAATATGAAGACAATGGATCTGCAGTGGTATACAATGACCAACTACAAGGCAGATTTCAAAGGCATCAATGTCATCTTCGACAAAGAGAATGTAACCAATACCATGGGTGAAGTGGTTTCCGGGGCAGGACTGAAACAGATCAGGATTGCAGAAACCGAAAAGTATGCTCATGTTACATTTTTCTTCAGCGGAGGAAGAGAAGAGAAATTTGAAGGTGAAGAACGAATATTAATACAGTCGCCCAGAGTGCCGACTTATGATCTTCAGCCGGAGATGTCGGCTCCGAAAATCAAGGATGCAATTGTTCCCAAGCTCAAAAACGGGGAGGCTCACTTTGTATGCCTGAATTTTGCCAATGGGGATATGGTAGGACATACAGGTGTATACGAAGCTATATACAAAGCTGTTATTGCAGTTGATAAATGTGCCGGGGAGGTGGTTGACGCAGCCCTTCAGGGAGGTTATGACATATTGATCATAGCCGACCACGGCAATGCCGATAGTGCATTGAACGAGGACGGATCAGCAAATACGGCCCATTCACTCAATCCCGTTCCGTGTATACTGGTAAGCAATGACAAGACAGACGTAAAACTTGATGACGGAATCCTTGCTGACGTGGCCCCTACCCTTCTGAATATTATGGGTCTTGAAGTACCAAAGGAGATGACAGGTAAGAACCTGATTAAAGATGCTTGAGATTGGACGGACCATAATGAGCACAGACCTTTTTGAGAAGAAATTTGTTTGCGACCTGCAGAGATGTAAGGGAGCATGCTGTATAGAGGGCGATTCAGGCGCTCCCCTGACCACTGCTGAAGCAGAAATAATTGAGAAAGAATATCCTCACTTCAGAGAATCTCTTCCGGAAAACCATCAGGAGGAAATACTAAATCAGGGATTCTCGGTTATCGACAGCGATGAAGATCTTGTCACCCCCCTTGTCAATAATCGTCAATGTGCATACTCATTCTATGATGAAAACGGAATACTTAAATGCAGCATTGAAAAGGCTTTTTTTGAAGGAAAATGCAATTTCCGTAAACCACTATCGTGTCATCTCTTTCCTGTCAGGATAACAGAATATCAACAGTTTGATGCAGTCAACTATGAAGAGCTCGATATATGCAAACCTGCCCTTGAATGCGGTAAAAAAATGCAAATTCCGCTATATAAATTCCTGAAAGAACCGCTCATAAAAAAGTATGGTGAAGAGTGGTATAAAGAGGTGGAAATTGCAGCGGAATATCTGAATAAAAAAACATTATAAAAATATTCCGGAAAAAATTGTGATGGTTAACAATCGTTGATTTCATGATTATTCCGGTCAATGAAATTCATTGTCAGGACAAAACAGGATAAACCGGAAAGCGGCCTGAATTTCATCGCTGAATAAAATTCATAGCCATTAGTATCTGACAATTATCTTTAATTCCCCGTGAAGATCATTATTCTCTATGAATTTGATAAAATTAATAAATAATTTACAGATACTTAAATTTAAATAATTTATTCATATATTCCTTTTGCAAGAATACCTGTATTTGCATTATTTTAAACATTTGTTTATTTTTGTTCATGTTAAAATATAAAAAATGGTAGTACCGATTATCATATATGGTTCGTCAGTATTACGGCAAAAATCCAATGATCTGGAAGGCAATGACGATATTATATCGTTAGCAGTCAATATGAAGGAGACACTCAGGAATGCCGGCGGACTGGGATTAGCGGCTCCACAGGTTGGATTGCTGAAGAACATCTTCGTAATAGATACAAGTCCCTTAGAAGACGAAGGAATTAAGCAGATTCAAAGAGCTTATATCAATCCGGAGATACTGAACTTCGGAGACGACCATGTATATTACAATGAGGGATGTCTGAGTATTCCGGAAATTTTCGAAGATGTACACAGACCTGAGAAAATTGAAGTTCGTTACCGGGATGAACAGTACAATCTGCATGAAGAGATCCTGGATGGCCTGATTGCCCGGATTTACCAGCATGAATATGATCATCTGGAGGGAATCCTGTTTGTTGACCGACTTAGTGCTCTTCGCAGAAAATTGATAAGGAGTAAATTAAATCACTTAAAAAGAACAACAAAAAGATAAAGAGATGCCGAAATTAGATGGTACCGGTCCTGAAGGTAAAGGGGCCAAAACAGGAAGAGGATTGGGAAAATGCAAAAAGACATCATTCGAAGAGTTGCTGCAGAAACTCGGAAGAGGAATGGGTAAGCGCCGCAAATCGGGAGGCGGCGAAGGCCAGGGAAAGCGAATAAAATATGATGAATAACACTTCCCGGGAACTCCTTATACAATATATGAAGCAGAAATTTTTATAATTTCATGCATTATAATGTTCAGAAAACAAAACAGTTAAATCAAGAAATTTTTATAATTTCCCTGAAAGGGTGCGAAATGCTCATTTCAGATCCCTTTAGATTTAAAATATTTCAACAAACTGTTTTATTTTAAAAAGCGGAAGTTTAAATTTGTTTGTGAAAAGTAATACATCTAAAATCAACAAAAATTAAAATCAGCAAATCATGGATGAACAGCAAAATCAGCAAATTCAAACAACCTCACAGGTACCTCCACCATCTGAACCAAAGTCAACATCTTCCCTTCCACCACCCAATTATCTCGTATGGGCAATACTGACAACCGTTTTCTGTTGTCTGCCCTTTGGAATAGTATCACTGATATATGCAGCCCAGGTAAATTCAAAATGGGCAGCAGGAGACATTGAAGGAGCAAAACTATCGAGCAAGAATGCCAGAACATGGGCATGGGTAGCCTTTGCAGTCGGCATTGCACTCGCCCTCGTTAGTATCATCTTGTCAATTTTTGGAGTAATAGCGGGCATCGGACTGGAAGCTTTTGATTCACTGGATATTTAATCAATGAACAGGTTATTACGTATCGGACTGCTGATCGTCATATTGATATTGGCAGTCCTTTTTTTTATCCTTGACCCTTCAAAACATCCAATCTTTCCCCGGTGCATATTTTATTCGCTGACTGGACTATATTGTCCGGGATGCGGATCACAAAGGGCCATACACAGCCTGCTTCATCTGAATTTTGCCGGAGTTGTACAAAACAATCTTCTTTTCCTTCCCGCACTTGTAGCAATCATATACCATTATCTCTGTCCCATTTTGAACCGCATGTTTAAATTACATCTCCCCGATATTTTCTACATGAAAAATACTCCCATCATAATATTTGCGGTAATTATCATCTTCTGGATAGTGCGAAACATGAGCTTTTACCCGGCTCCCTTATGATACAGGCAACAATATGGTATACAATATACTGTTACTGTTTATTCTGAATTCGCAAACATTAAGGAAAATTCTTTCGAGTATAAATTCACAATATCCTGTAGCTTAAATGGGATATTCAGCAGAATTCCGCACCATAATTCAATCATATACAATATTTTACAGTCATGTAGAAAAAGTTGTCCCATTTTTGTAAAAATTTTACGTGAAATTTATTTGAAATAATATAAATAAACCTTTATTTAGCTAAATAAAATTAATAGTTGAAGTAAGGGAAGATAAGAAAATATGGGTTCATCAGTCATACTTTTTCAAATTCCCATAGATTTTTAATTTACACACCCCGGCATTGCCGGCTGAATACCATTAAGGAGGATTGGTAATCAGGCCGGACTACATTGCATTTTTCATGAATTGTACCAAAGATTAGTACAATTCTGACCAGACTAAATTTTGAGATTTAATGGAAGATACTAAAGATCAAATTGCCGGTACACCCCCCCAAAAGGAGTACTATATATTAATAGTATATAAGCAAACCAAAACCGGCAAGTCAGTCACAGGAATTTCTGCAACAAATTCAAACCAGGTTCTTGTAATTTTATATAATGATATTTCGGAGAAAAATTACAATGATTATATAAGCAATGCCTCCAGTGCCATTTCAGCGGTTATCTCCGGGGGCAATAAAAGAACGGACACCAATAATATTAATGGAACCTTCTGCAACGGAATTACGGGAACGACAACCCCTAATAGAACATTGACTTCATATCCCGAATATACCATATACTATACACCACAAATCCGGGAAATTACTAACAACAACACCCCTTCCAAAAACTACATATCTGTCAATCCGCTGACTCCGGATAAGATGTTTGTCAACATCAACACCAAGCAAGGAATCACCATAAACAATGATCAGCGTACTTCTGAAATGATGTTTGTCAACATCAACTTCGGCACCGGAAACTCTACATACATTGAACAGTTGATCCCGGTGTCAAAGTTAACCGGCATCAATTGTAATCTCCAAAATCCAATATCAATTATCCCAATGCAAAAATCATAAAAACTTAAGAATATGAAAAAGACTTTACCTAAATTATTCAGTATGCTGATTACAACAATAAGACTGTTGACAATTTCAGCTATTATGCTTTTATTATCAAGTAATAATGCATTATCACAAACAGATGATTATTATGATTGCAGTACAGACAATTGCTCGGCAAATGACATAGTAGTTGATTCCGTTTTTTTGGCATATGATAATGAATGCATACGAATTGGCGATGAATATGAATGTACTCCGGAAGAGGATGCTCAAGTAGATCTGCTGGTAAAATTCGGTGGCAATACCGCAGCCCCAAGATATTGGCTCCTTATCTATTTTGATATATACATAGATGGAGAATTTATCACACACTATGAAAATTGCTATAATCCTGAAGGAGGATTTCTACCAGGTGATGAGCTTTGCATTGATGCCAATATTCAATGGCCTTGCGGAGGCATGATGGAACTCAGAAATCTGTATATGAGTTATCAAACGTCAAAACAAGCTGGATGTGGTTGTAATCCGTCCAAGTGTACACGTCCGGAAGGACCCGTTCCGGTATATGGTCCCTTAGTTGCCAACTTCGAATATGAAAGATATTGTCCTCCTGGCGAATCTAGTCCGGAAATAACTTACACAAGTACTTCAACAGGAGGAAAAGAACCATATACTTTTGAATGGATACTAGGTACAGAAGATACAGATTTTACAATAATTGCCGGCGGACTAGATCAATCCTTCGTAAAAGTTACATATACTCTTCCAGGAACTAAAACAGTTACTTTATATGTAACGGATTCAAGAGGGACAGAAAAATCTTTTTTCATTGATACAATTGATGCCAGTTTGTGTTGTGATTTGGAACTTTTAAATGCTGCAAGTGATACAACTGCAGAATGCGATGGAACAGGAAACTTAACAGATCTAGCAAGTTGGCTAAATAATCATGGAGGTGCCAGGGCTATTGACAACAGCGGAGAAGAAGTTACATGGACAACAGATCCCATAAATCCGGGTATATCTGATGAGTGTGGAGAAACAGGATCCGTAGAAGTGACTTTCTGGGCAAAGGATGTATGTGGTGATTCAATAAGCACAACAGCAACATTTACTGTAGTGGACACCAAAGCCCCGACACTGGAGGGCACACTGCCAGGCGGAGAACAGGGCAATGTCTGCAAGGCCAGTGCTCCTTTGGAGCCGACAGAAGCTGCCATTGCGGGATTTTATTCCGATAATTGCGGAGTGGTTACTGCTACTCTGATAAATTCAGAGGTGACTGGAGATGACTGCAGCTGGACGGCTACATATACTTATACAATAGAAGATGAGTGCCAAAACTTCGCAGATAATGCCGTGGTGACTTATACCGGAAGTGACCAGACTCCACCGGAACTGACAGGAACACCTTATGCCGGAACAACCGGAACTGATGCATGCGAGGCTAATGCAGAAACCGCTGCTCCATTCAGCGCTGCAAACGCAATCCTGGGATACACCGACAACTGCGGGGGACCTGTTACAGCAGTACTCACAGCAACTGATGTAACCGGAGATGACTGCGACTGGACAGTGACATATACTTTTACTGTAAAAGATTCGTGCGGCAATGAACTTACCGGCCAGACATATTCTAATACCGGAAGTGACCAGACTCCACCGGAACTGACAGGAACACCTTATGCCGGAACAACCGGAACTGATGCATGCGAGGCTAATGCAGAAACCGCTGCTCCATTCAGCGCTGCAAACGCAATCCTGGG
>Ga0209163_1001872_pt1 | contig 20077 bp, 16 predicted proteins | sample MTBAKSrepl2MetaG_FD_187457 | JGI IMG/M metagenome (GOLD analysis project Ga0209163, IMG submission 187457) | Enrichment culture microbial communities om Arthur Kill intertidal strait, New Jersey, USA, that are MTBE-degrading - MTBE-AKS2 (Arthur... | ecosystem: Environmental > Aquatic > Marine >...
AGCTGGACCAGGAACTGAATCGGCCGTGTGACCTTGCCCCGATCCTTTGAGAGATTATCTTGTTCCTGGCTCTTCCAGAGCATCAGTGCAGATTTCAGCGGGCAAGTTCGCCTCGAGGTGGGACGAAGTGACGTTTCCGGGCGCGACTTGACAGCTATGAATGAGACATCTTGAACGAACCTTGTTTTCTTGAAATGAAATTTGCCGCGCCTGTCAGGCGAAAATGCGAGCGACCTCACAACAGACTTATTGCCTGTCGTATAAGCATCTTTCTTTTCAAGAAAACAAGGACTTACAATAAGCTGCTTCTGGTTGTGCTGTCAAGACACTCCCGGAAACCTGCGGCCTCCAGGCGATCTTGACAACCTGATTGGTCAGATACAGTCACAAACATCCTTGCGAAACCTCATTTCGATTCGCCAGCCAGTCCCTTGTGGAGCAGGAATGGAGATCAAAAACACGGTCCCGGAAGTGACTCTCAAAAGGATCGACCGCGCGCTTGCCCACTATTCGCGCAAGCTTGCCGACGCGAAACGTGGCAAACTCGACCTGATCATACAGGGCGATATTACAGCCTATCTGCATCACGATGTCCCGGACTGGAGCAAAGCCTTCGGATTGGGTGCCGAAGGTGCGGACCATGAAGCTCAGCTCGCCTATGTCGAGCAGCTCTTTCGTGGACGGAAACTGACACCTGCAATTTCGGTGAGCGACTCGGTCGCTCCAGCGCTCCTGGAGATCGCGTTCAGTCGTGGCTGGAAGGTCACCGATCGCTCCTGGATGCTGATACGGCCGTTATCTAACATTGAGCCGTTCGCCGATGCGAAGAGCGAGTGGGTGGTATCAGCAGTCAGTGAAGCAGAGCTGCACCTCTGGTCGAAAACGATCGCCGCCGGGTACACGGATGACGAGGCGATTTCTGAGGATGACGACTTGCTGCATCTTGGTTTGGCACGAGTCGAAGGGACGACCTGCACCCTCGCTCGAACCATCCGTGGAGAGGTCGCGGGTGCTGCGATGGCCGCCCTGATCCCGGAGGAGAGCACCGTGTCGCTGATATCGGCGTCCACCCTGCCAGCCTTCAGACGTCGAGGATTGCAGCAACTATTCATCCGTCACCGTATGCAGTTGGGTCGGGATGCGGGGATGGAGTACGCGATCGTAAGCTGCCTGCCGGACAGTGCGTCGGGACGGAATGCCATCCGTGCAGGGTTTACCGTTGCGTGCGAACGGATGCTGCTCAAACAACAGGCTTGATCGGAGTATAAGCGACAACCCGTTTATGGCTCCTTCTGAAAATATGTGCAGGAATCCAGCTGTCAAGCTTGCCGAGAGGCAAGCGTAGCGCGGTCTCTCGGCGTGACTTGACAGCTATGAATGAGACATCTTGAACGAACCTTGTTTTCTTGAACAGAAATTTGCCGCGCCTGTCAGGCGAAAATGCGAGCGACCACACAACAGATTTGTTGCCAGTCGTATAAGCATCTTTCTTTTCAAGAAAACAAGGGCTTACAACAAGCTGCTTCTGGTTGTGCCGTCAAGACACTCCTGGAGACATGCGGCCTTTAGGCGATCTTGACAGCTAATCAACCGAACTATGCTGCACAAACTCTTGCGAATACCCCGTTTATTATTACTGGATCGTTGCTCAAACGCGCACAGGAGGAGGATTGTCCGCCGAAACGCTCACCATTTTTCGACTTGTTATCGCGGGTATAAACGGGCTTCTGTTTACCTTAGGCATCGCATTGTTACTCGATGTGGTCGTGCGCAAACCTGCCCGTTTGAAACGTGAATTGCGTCACTCCATCGCCCGAGCGGAACAGCTCGATCTCGCGGGAGATGAGCAGGCTGCGGAGTTTCGCAAGCAGGTCGACCTGCTCAAGCAGCAGCTGAAGGAACATTACAACAGCCCTCGCTCGCTGCTCAAAATCGCTTTTTCACTGTTGATGATCATTCTCGCTCTGCTGGCGCTGGTCAGCTTGATCTCGCCGCCCTTTCAAGCATTCTCGGGATAAGTCCACCTGCCAGCAGGGTCGCCAGGTTTAACATTGAAAGGAGGAGGAAATGCGTGATATAAACGATTCACGGACAATTCAGGAAGCACTCGCTGTGGGAAATCGCATTGCGATTGTCGGACTGTCCCCGAAAGAGGACCGTGACAGCCACAAAGTGGCGAAGTATCTGCTGCACCACGGATACGAGATCGTTCCGGTTCGTCCGAAGGCGGATGAGATTCTTGGACGGAAAGTGTACGAACGTCTCAGCGATATCGAAGGGGAAGTGGATGTCGTCGATCTGTTCCTGAACCCCGAACGAGTGCTGCCGGTTGTGGAGGAAGCAATCTCTATCGGGGCGAAGATTCTCTGGATGCAGTTGGGTGTGGTGAACGAAGAAGCCGCGCAAATGGCACGTGATGCCGGGCTGCATGTGGTGATGGATCGTTGCATCAAAATCGAGCACGAAAGGGATGTGTAAGGAGCGGCTCCTCCTGAGAATTGGTGCAGGAACTCAGCTGTCAAGGCACCCCAGGAGACCTGCCGCCGCCAAACGATCTTGACAACCTGATTGGGCAGAGATCGCCGCAAAACTTCTTGTGAAGATCCGTTGGAGCAAAGAAGAGTGACCCGGCCTGTCAATCCAGCAGGTCCTCCTCCTGCTGTTTTCGCCGCTCACTATCATTACGGCGCCGATTCCGTGACCGGGCAAAGGATGATTGATCCGGGTGGTCTCCGAGCCAGGTCACCTTTCCGCTGGCGATGTCGAACACTGCTCCCACAATACGCACTCGCTTCTGCCGCAGCGCCTCTTCGATCATGTTGCTGCCGGTGATCAGCCCCTCGATGGACTGGAAGACGTTCTCCACAATGATCCGTGGGATGTGCTCCTCAGGACTGCCGTTGGGGTACTCGTTCCGAATCGTCTCGACCGTCGGGTAAATCTGACGCATGAGACGCAGGAGGTGGCCGGTTACAGGAACACGGTCATACGCTCCTTTGATCGCACCGCAATCATCATGTCCCAGCACGACAATCAGTGGAATGTCCAGCACATCCAAGCCGAACTCCACCGACGCAATCTGTGTGCTGCCCACGATATTGCCCGCAATCCGCAGGACAAAGAGATCGCCCAACCCCTTGTCGAAGACGTGCTCCACCGGGACACGGCTGTCGCTGCAGGCGAGGATGGTTGCCATCGGTTGCTGACCGTTGAGACGGACCTCACGCCGCCGCTCCTCGTCACATCGCGGATGAATCGAGGTTCCGGAAACAAACCTGCGATTGCCTTTTTGCAGCCTGTGGAGCGCTTCCTGGTGTGTCATGAGGATTCCAGGTGGGTGAACGAAGCAAGAGAAGGTAGGGTGCAGTATGGCAGAGATGCCAGAACGTTCGCCTCGCGGAAGACTATTCCCGGGTGCTCACGGTGTGATGAGAGGCGAAAACGAGCCTGGCGTCGGAATAGCGCTTGAGTGGAAGCGGCGGGTCGCTCGACCCGCCGCTCGTTTCAACTCTCCAATCTGTTCTATCCATCACCCCAAAATCAGAGTGTTACACCCCCGAACTGCAATCAGCCGCCGATAAAGTATGCAAGCAGCACTCCGGCAGCGGTAGCCGACCCGATCACGCCGGCGACATTGGGACCCATGGCATGCATGAGCAGGTAGTTGTCGGGGTCATACTCACGTCCGATCATCTGAACCACACGTGCGCTGTCTGGTACGGCACTCACCCCCGCAGCCCCGATCAACGGATTGATTTTGTTATCCTTGCCAAGGAACAAATTGATGAACTTCGCGAAGAGCAACCCACCTGCTGTCGCAACACAGAAGCTCGCCGCGCCCAGGACAAAGATGTAGATTGATTGCGGTGTCAGGAAGACATCCGCCTGTGTCGATGCACCCACTGTCAATCCGAGCAGGATGGTGACAATGTCGATCATCGAGCTGCCGGCAGTTTTCGCGAGACGTTCTGTCACGCCCGACTCTTTCAGCAGGTTGCCGAAAAAGAGCATACCAAGCAGCGGCAGTGCGCCGGGGGCGATAAAGCAGGTTGCGAGCAGCGAAATGATCGGAAAAATCACCTTCTCGCTTTTCGGCACGGAACGACTCGGCTTCATCCGGATGAGCCGTTCTTTTCTGGTCGTCATCAATTTCATGATCGGCGGCTGGATCACCGGAACCAGCGCCATGTAGGAGTAGGCGGCAATGGCAATCGCGCCCATCAACTCGGGGGCGAGTTTACCGGAGATGAAGATGGCGGTGGGGCCATCCGCGCCACCGATAATGCCGATGGCTGCAGCTTGTTCCGGAGTGAATCCCAGTGCCAGCGCACCGAGCAGCGTGATGAAAATGCCAATCTGCGCCGCTGCACCCAGCAGCACAAGTCTCGGGTTGGACAGCAGTGCCGAGAAATCGGTCAATGCTCCAATTCCGAGGAAAATCAACGGAGGATAAACCCCTTGACTCACCCCGAAATAGAGATAATTGAGCACCGACCCCTCTTCATAGATGCCGATACGCAGGTTGGCGTCTGCCGGGAAGGGGATATTTCCAACCAGGATGCCAAAGCCGATGGGAATCAGCAGAAGCGGCTCATAATCCTTCTTCACGGCGAGGTAGATGAACACCGCGCCCACGACAATCATAATCAGGTTTTTCCAGTTACCCGGCTGGACAAAACCTGTGTAGCTGATGAACTGTTCGATCAGGTGTTCCATGACCTGTCCTGTTACCCTGTTCGGTTGTCAGCAGTACGTAATTGGAAACGTCTAACCGCTGATCACCTGCCTGCTTCCCGATCCAGAACCAACGGCTGATTCTCTCAAGCCGGACTGATGGTCACCAGCTCCTGCCCCTCGAGGACCGAAGCGCCCTCGCTGACAGAGATTTTGCTGATGACACCATCGGTTGTGGCGGCAATGTTGTTCTGCATCTTCATTGCCTCCATCACACAAACCGGCTGGCCAACTTTGACCGAATCGCCCTCTTTGACCATCACCTTCAGGATGAGACCTGGTAAAGGCGCCTTAATGACTCCGGCGCCTTTCGCCTCTGTCGGCGAGGCGGTTTTGCGTGTGTCTTCCCCCGGCGCGACCTTTGGCCTTTCCAGCTTGGGAGTAGCTTTTGCCAGGGTTTGACGGCGTGTCGGTTCCAGGTAAGCCTTGTACTCCTGGCCATTGACAGAGACGACTATTTCATCGTCTTCACGACGCACAACCCGTGTCTCGTACTCATGGCCATAAATCTTGAATTTGTAAATGTTCATCCTTTTCCTCTTGCCGTATCCCCGGCGAGGGGGACCTGACTCAATCCCGTTGTGTCAACCTGGCGATCAGCGGCTCGTCCCTTCAACGATGGCTCGATTGCCGCGGGTGGTGGGCGATCATCGGCGCAGACCTCTCGATTCGGCTCTGCCACCAGTTACTGTAGGGTTTTGACAAACTTCTCAGCGTGAGTACGAGAGCTTCCTCATCGTGGACAAGATCATCCTCGAAAATCAGGGTTAGTGCGATCGCCGCGACAACTGTGCCTGGAATGTCCTCACTTGCTTCGATCTTGAGGTTGTCAAGTGCCAGATCGCCGACCTGCTTACGCTGTTTGCGGAGGTGAACCCACTCCTCGTACCGCTTCAGACCGAGCATGAGGAACAGAAGCAGGACCAGCGCGGAAAATACAACAGCCATCCCGACTGTCATCAGCACCAGTCCCTGCCCCTCTTGTATCGCTGACCAACCGTACATACGCCTAACTCCCCTCTCTTGGGGATTCGTATCCCTGACCGTACCTGTGAAACCGTGACTAAGCCGATCTTCTGCCTGCGCCAACCTTCCCGAGCCAGGCACTTCCGCTGTCAACCCCACACCTGCGAACGATTATAGCGGAACCAGCCCGATCTTCTTGAAGGGGTTGTTGTCCCGTTTCCCCGCAAGCGACTCGAGACCGCGAATGATGCGGAACCGTGTATTTCGTGGCTCGATCACATCGTCGATGAAGCCCGCACGTGCCGCATTGTAGGGGTTTGCGAATTTTTCCCGGTACTCCTCTTCCTTTTCACGGATAAACGCCGCCTTCTCCTCACCCGAGAGCGCTTTTAATTCCTTGCTGTAGAGCACTTCCACCGCCCCGCTCGGGCCCATGACAGCGATCTCGGCAGTCGGCCAGGCGTAGTTCAGGTCACCACGCAGATGTTTCGAAGACATGACATCGTACGCTCCACCGTAAGCCTTGCGTGTGATGATCGTGATCTTCGGTGTGGTGCACTCTGCGAAGGCGTAGAGCAGCTTGGCGCCGTTGAGAATGATGCCTTCGTATTCCTGAACGGTCCCCGGCATAAACCCGGGCACGTCGACGATTGTCACTACCGGCAGGTTGAAGGCATTACAGAAACGGACGAACGCTCCGGCCTTTCTTGACGCCTTGTTGTCGAGCACTCCCGCGAGGACGCTTGGCTGGTTGGCGACAATACCGACCGCGCGACCGTTAAAACGCCCGAACCCGGTGACGATATTCGGCGCCCAGTGACGGCGGACTTCGAGGAAATCGTTGTTGTCGACGATCAGCTCGATCACCTGCTTCATGTCATAGGGCATGTTGGGGTCGGTCGGCACGATGTAGTTCAAGTCATCTTCGATCCGGTCAACCGGATCGGTGCAGGCGACCAGGGGCACTTCTTCCATGTTGTTCTGCGGCATGAAAGTGATCAGCTTGCGGATCAGCTCGAACACCTCATCTTCATTCTGCGCAACAAAATGGGTGACACCGCTCTTGCTGGCATGTACATCCGCCCCGCCAAGCTGCTCGACTGTCACATCCTCATGGGTGACGGTTTTCACCACCTTCGGCCCGGTGACAAACATGTAGCTTGTCCCTTTGGTCATGATGGTGAAATCGGTCAGAGCCGGACTGTAGACTGCCCCGCCGGCGCAGGGACCGAGGATTGCAGAAATCTGGGGAACAAGCCCGGAGGCCATAACATTGCGCAGGAAGATGTCTGCATACCCGCCGAGGGACATCACACCTTCCTGGATGCGCGCCCCGCCGGAGTCGTTCAGCCCGATCACCGGTACACCAACTTTGATCGCATAATCCATGATCTTGCAGATCTTCTTCGCGAACATCTCACCGAGTGAACCGCCCAGCACGGTAAAATCCTGGGAGAAAACCATCACCTGGCGGCCGTGGATCGTGCCGTGACCTGTCACCACACCATCGCTGAGAAAAACCTGTTCGTCAAGACCGTACGCCGTCTGACGGTGCGTGACAAACATGTCAAACTCTTCGAAGGATCCCTCGTCGAGCAGGTGCACGATCCTTTCGCGGGCGGTGTACTTTCCCTTCTCATGCTGGGCTGCGATCCGTTTTTCGCCGCCCCCCATCCGCGCCTGTTCACGAAGACTCTGCAGTTGCTTCAGCTTCTGTTCAATCGATTCCATGACCCTGCTCAACTGGTTTTAGTGGGATTCCAAGCCGTGTGGAATGCCGTCACTTCGGACTTGTTTGCTGCCGCACGTCCTGGTGGACACCCCATCTCCCGGTGCACACCCCTCAGCGGCGCAAGCTTATGGAAGTTCCGCCCTCCCCCAGATCTGCAAGGGCTCGACTCACCATCACGATCGGGTCAAATGTACGGACTCCCCATGAGAGGGACAAGGTGAGTGCCATGTTGCAGAGACGGATTTTTCGCCCCCTCCAGGAGCCTGTAGTTTTTGAATTGAATGCACTTACGAGTCGAACAGACTATGTGAAGGAGAGCACAATCTCTGACTCGCATTGGCAGATTATAATCAAGCGCTTCGTGCCGCGTAGGGATACGATCGAATGGAACGGACAGGAATTCAAAACGTGCGCGGGAGCCGCCCGGGAAGTGAATCCGGTCTGCAAAATGGAGAAGGTAGATCACGGCTTATACCGAATCTCGAAAGAACTGCCCAATGAACGAATAATGATTACTCACAGGTATCGTCATGGGGGTCTTGCTGTCAAGTTCGCCGAGAGGCGAGCGAAGCGAAGTCTCTCGGCGCGACTTAACAGCTGAGGTTGAACACATTGTCATTGAACTTGTTTTTGCGAAAGAAATGTGCTTGCGAGATGAAGTGAGTCCGCCGGGAAAGTGAGCTCAGTCAACCTGCCATTTCTTTCGCAAAAACAAGTCTTCCCTGCAAGTTGTTGCCAAATCGTTGTCAAGTCACACCAGGAAACGTCACTTCGTTCCGCCTCCTGGTGAACTTGACAACTCGCTTCAGTCAGGACTGTCAGTCGCTACCCATGCAATGATGAGCAGGAACGATGTAGTATTCCCTGAAGAGACATTTTTTTCAAGCACTGCTACAAGATGAACAGAGGCGATTAGACTCCTTCGACCAGGAGTCAAGGTCGCCTGATAACAATCCGACTCCCCGCGCAACATTTATAGCCTTCACAAAAATATGTGCAGCATGCCTCGGCTGTTGGCGCTGTCAAGATCGCCTTGCGGCCGCAGGTCGCCAGGAGTGTCTTGACAGCACATCCACAAGCATTTGTCGTAAGTCCTTGTTTTCTTGAAAAGAAAGTTGCTTATACGACAGGTGGAAATGCTTAGGAGAAGCCGATTTTATAGACCCGCAGCTGTGCTACTCAGACGGCTCCTTCACGTTTAGCGCATCATACCGCAGACGGGCTTCGGCTGTAAGCAGACCCTCCGGAAACGTGAAGAGGAGTGTTTCATAGTGATGGACCGCGAGGGCGGTCTCGCCAACGAACTCGTGATGCTGGGCGGTAAAGAAAAGTGCCTCTTCGGCATGTGGAGCTTCGGGATCGCGTTCAGCGTATTGGAGCAGAGCTGTGTTGACTCCTGCATCGAAGCGGATCCGTGCCGCCTGCCAGTCGGCCAATGCATGCAGATAACCCCTGCCCAATCCGGAAAGGCTGTCGAGGAGAACAAGAGCAAGCGAATCGCGTCCCTGGAAGGCCGCCCTGTCGGCGTGAGCAAACAATTCCAGGTGGCTGCTGTCCTGGGTGGTGGTCAGGGCCTGCAGGTAGTCAAGCGCCTCATTCTCGGCATCCGCACCCGTCGGCGGCTTAAAAATATTGAGTATCCGTTCCGCCGCAGTCGCGGGGCGACCCAGCCAGAAGGCGATGCGTGCCTCAAGGAACCCGGCATCCGCCTCCTCGAGTAACCAGCTGCCCTCCCCCGGCATGGGAGGTGGCATAGCGCCCTGGGGCATGCTGTCGGTGACACGTCCCAACTGAGCCAGAGCCTGGTCGAGGCTGTCCACCCTCGCCAGCGACAGGGCGAGAAGGTAACGCACACGCTGCTCCAGCGAAGGATCGGGCAAACGCAGCAGTTCCCGGAAATCACCCGCAGCCGCAAGGGGATCGTTCAGATCCTCAAGACGCAGGACGCCACGCAACAAGCGCGCCCCACGTTCCACACGGCTGGAGACCGGATTCGCCAGCACCACACCAAGCAGTGAATCGGCACGATCCCCATCCCCCTGTTGCCGTGCCAGTTCGGCGAGGGTCATACGGGTCACCGCCTGCCCTTCCGGATCTTCAAACTTTTCGGCGGCCAGCGCGAGTGCCTTCTGAGCAACTCCGGTGAAGCCCTCGTCGGTCGCTTCAGCGGCAAAAGTCAGGAGACGCTGGCCGGGTGGGGCATCGAGACCATCGAGTTGGGTGATGATCTCGAGTGCGTCATCGTACTGCCCCAGCCGCGTCTGCTGGCCGACAAGCAGCTCAAGCAGCTGCGCTCGATACCCTGGCCAGGGCTCATCCTGCTGTCCCAATCGAGCCAGCTCCCTCTTCACAACCTTCTGCACAGCCTGCAGTGCTTCCGGCTCTTCGGAAAAACCTGCAAGCGTACGCTGCACATGATTTCCGCGTCCGGGCAACGTGCGCATGGCAAGCAGGTATTCCTCAACAGCCCCCTCCCAATCCATTCGTGCCATGAGGAGGCTCGCAAGGTTGAAGGAGTAAAGGGTGGAATCGCCGAGGGTGGAGCGTCCACGTTGCAAGATCGCTTCCGCTCGATCCAGCAGGCGGAGTGGGATGAACACTCCTGCCAGATTCTGGTAGGTCAGTGTCGAATGAGGATCGCTCTCAACAGCCTGCTCCCATGCGAGTTCGGCAGCTTTTGTATTCCCGGCCTGATGATGTACCGCGCCCAGCTCCGCGTAGAGCAAACTGATCTGCCGGATCGAACCGGGTGATGCGATTTCCTGCTCGAGCAGGGCGATCGCGTCCTCGAAGCGATTCAGGGCGACCAGGTTGCGGACTACGCCGCTGAAATAGTCCGTCCGGTTGGGTTCGAGGGAGTGCAACTCCTGGTACAGCTTAAGAGCCGTATCATGCCCACCGCGTGTTTCCAGGTGGCGTGCAGTCGAAGCCAGTTGGCTTCGCCGTGCCTGCTCACGGCGGGTCTCATCGATCTGTTGCTGGCGGCTCTGGCTGAGAGAAGTCGCTGAACGGGTTGCGGGATCGTTGGTTTGCGCTGAGATCGTCAACGGAGTGCTGATGACCAACAGCGCCAACAGGCAGTTGCAGAGGTTCTGGCGTCGGCTGGGTTGAATGTGAATCATGATGGCAAGCTACGAGAAGCGAAGTGTGGCATCAATCTTGGGCAGGAGGTCAAATGGAGACGCTGATGGAGCAGCGGTGGTTCGGGATCTCTTGCACGTCTCCAGGCTTCAGGCGTTGCGTCGGGCCATTAACGTAGCGGAGCCCTGCCGCAACGATGAAAGTCCACACAGCAGCGGCATCGGAAATTACCATGATCAATCGGCTCTCCCTGATATTTGGTGCGGGGAGTCAGCTGTCAAGTTCGCCAGGAGGCGGAACGTTGTCACGACACCCCTTGGGGACTTGCGGCCTCCAGGCGATCTTTACAACCAGATTTGCCGGCGACAGCAGCACAACTCCTGATGAGGATCCCATTTGTCCCTTGCTCCCGATATCTCCAGAACGTCTCAGCGGCCCGCCGGAACAGCGAATAATCCTGAAGTCAGCTTTGTTTTGCCCATGAGGGCTCTCTACATTAATCAGTCTCGTGCTTCTCCAGTTCATTTTACCAAAGGTGACCGGGGACACAGCAGATGCTCCCCCCGGTGTTACTTTGGGAGTGTAAAAACGAGGTTCATACCGTTGTCAAACGGTATGTTCACCACGAAACCGTTCCATTTCGGAGGATATATGTCGCGACACAGCAAACTCTGGGTCGCCCTGTTTACACTCCTGCTATGCGCCATGCCAGGCGCATCCCGGGCGATCAGCATTTCTGCCGGATTCCTCCAGCCGAACCCCCAGATTTTCCCCGTCGGCGAGCTGGTGAGCATTGAGGATATCGAACAGGGCAACGATATCGACATGGGTAGCCTGCCGGTCATGTTCTACATCTCGATCAGTCCAACGGTTGAACCACCGGAGCAGCAGATCATCATGGATGTGGAGCTTCGCGCTGGCGCAATGCGGCTCGTCAAATTCGTTTCCACACCTTTCCTGCTGGCTGACTGGGTCTCCTCGCCGATCGGCAACAACGGCCGGTACAACAACGTTCAGCTTTCCGACCTGCAAGATGACGGAACCGTACTCGGCGAAAACTCCAATGAGAGCGAGTACATCGGCACTTCGGATTTCCTGAACCTGCTCGACGGCAGCAACATGTCCGCCGGACTCTACATGTTGACTGTCATGGTTTACAATGCGAACGAGGATGGGAGCCGTGGGGTGCTGCTCGGCAGCTATGTCCAGAACACCCAGGTCTACAACCCGGTTCCACCGACTCTGCAATCTCCTGAGGATGGTGACGAGATTTCAGGCTATCCCATCTTTTTTTCCTGGAATTGGAATGCCGGTTTTGTCAGCACTCAGGACATTAAATTGATCATCGTGGAAGGTTTGCCAGGTGAGGACGGCGAATCGGTGATCGCTTCTCGCAATCCGTCCAATACCCGGTACAATGGCCCGCCACAATTGATGGAATCGCATACCTACACTGGTTTTGCGGGTGGCGAGCGGGGTTTGACCCCTGGCGCGACGTTCTACTGGATGATCACGATGGATGTGAATACAATCGTGCCAGGATCACGCCGGGCGTTTGAATCGAACGTTTACAGCTTTACCTTCGCGCCCAGTGAACCTGGCGCCGGAGGCGGAGCGCCCGCAGGTGGGCAAACACAGGGTGGTGTTGATCCTTTCCTGGATCAACTCTCCTCCATCCTGCCCTCGGATGTCATGCAGAGTCTTTACTCAGAGCTGAATGGCTTTTTCTACCATTCGGTCAGAATCGACGGAGTTGGTGGGTATTCACAGCAGGACCTGCTGACCTTCCTTAACAGTCCCGACATTACCATCGTCGTCGTCGGTCTTGAGGACTGACATACGGCGCTCAGGGAGGATTTATCATGTCAAATCGTGTGCTGCGAACACTTGCCCTGGGATGGCTTCTTGTCGGGTTGATGGCCGGATCAGCCCTCGCGCAGGGATCATCCAAATCGATCGCCCTCATCATGACTTCCAAAGGCGATGCGCAGGTGAAAAAGGGTGACACAGAGTGGAGAAACGCAACCTTCGGAACTGTCCTCGATGCAGGTGATATGCTCCGGACCGGGCCGGATGGGTTTATTGCGATTGTCTTCACGGACGACAAAACCCAGCTCAAGATCAGACCGAACACCTCGGTGACGGTGGATGGTTCGCGTGACGAGACTTACGGTATCGCCAAACGTGTCAACATGGAGTTGGGCGAACTGATGGCGGATGTCACGAAACAGAAGGGGGCCTTGCAGATCGCAACTCCCACCTCTGTGGCGTCTGTCAAGGGAACCGAGTTCTGGGTGATCGTCGGTGAGGACGGTACCACACAAGTACTGACCTTGCAGGGTCTGGTCGAGTTGTTATCCATCCTCACAGGGCAGACCATCGATCTCGGAGCGGGCATGGGTGGTTCGATTGACCCCTCCGGTATCCTCTCCACCATGAACCTTGAGGATATTGATGTGCCGACCTTCCTCGAGGAAGAGTTCCAGTTGAAGAGCATTGAGGTTCGCTTCATCGACGAAGAAGGAAACGAGCGTACCCTGATCATCCAGTACCAGCAGGGTGGTGAATAAGGGTTGAGGGTTTCCGTCTGCCGGCCGGGCTGACGGCTATCCCGTACTTTCGCTGTCAACACTCCGCAGCCGTGGGGATGCTCACGGCTGCGGAGATGCCATTTTTCCGACTGCCCACCCCTGGTGGATATTCGGGTGTCCCAGCAGTGGAGGAGGTGCCATGCGGTTTGTTGGGAAGGTTCTTTTTGTCGTTCTGGCGTGCTGCCTGCCGATTTTCGCATCTCATGGCCAGATGCGTCCCAGAGTTGTCCACACACCGGTGACCATGGCGGATGAAGGTAAACCGCTGGACATTGAAGCCTACCTCGAAGGCGACATTCCACTCACCGCTATCACCGAAGCCAAAATCTGGTTCAAGCTCAGGGATCAGGACGCTTACGACTTCGAAGAGATGTACTACTCGAGCGGGCAGTTTTCAGGCCAGATCAAATCGCGTTATATGGTGTCGAAAGGGCTTGACTACTTCATCGAGATCATCACCGATGACGGCACCTCTTACACCTTCCCCGCGACCGACCCGGTTACTGAACCGCTACAGGTAAATGTCCGTAGCATTGAAGTGGGCGAACCGGAAGAGCCAGTCATCCTGATCAGCCCCACTCCCTTCTCGGAGGTGGAAGGACGGCTCCTGATCGCTGTCGGCTTCAACCAATCGGCCATGAGTATTGATCCCGGCAAGATCCGTCTCCGGATCAACGGCCGTGACCGGACGAGAGAAGCGGACATCTCTGAAGAGCTGCTGGTTGTCGTGATCCCGCGTCTGCGCAACAAGGGCAGGCAGCGTCTCGACATCGACTACATGGGCGACACAGGGCTTGAGAATCTCGGTTCCTGGAGCTTCACATGGGTGCCTGAAGGTGAGGCGAGCTTCAAACTGAGTGAATACCTCTCAGCGAATCTCACCTCGGAAGGGCGTCATCAACGATTCAATGGTGAAGCGGACAACATCTTCCGCGAAAACTTCAACATCCGTTTGCTCGCAGGCAATTTCACCATGAGTGCCACGGGCAGGTTGACCAGTGAAGAGCAGGGAACGCTTCAACCTCAGCACCGTTACCTCGTCACCGCCGGCTGGCCGAGCTTCCGTATCCGGTATGGTGACATTAAGCCACGTTACAACGAATTGATCCTGTGGGGACGTCGGGTCCGAGGTGCCTCGCTGGACATGCGTGCAGGCTTTACTCGTGTCCAGGCAATTTACGGCGACATGAGCCGTCCCTTGAACTCGAATATCCTCGCCATCATCCCGGACACAACAGCCACACCAACCGCCTACGACACTACTTACGCTCCAGGAACATACCGTAGATGGCTTGGCGCGGCGCGTGTCTCCTTCGGCAACCCGAACGCTTTTGTGGTCGGCTTCACCACCATGAAAGCGAAGGACGACATGGAGTCGATCGACTACGGCGAGCGGCCGCGTGACAACCTGGTCACCGGTATGGACATGGAGATGTACCTCGACCGGCGAAGGATCACACTCACCGGCCAGGTGGCGCTCTCCCTTTACAACGACAACATCGCTGAACCCACATTGAAAGATGCCGAGCAATTCTCCAGCATTATCTGGATCAACCAGTATTTCGATCCACTACCGGCAGACACCTCCGCAGACCCCCAGAAGCTGATCGGGTCAATTGTCGGAAACGCGCTCTCCTACAAGGGAAGATTGCGTATCCGCTACTTCAACAATGATTTCCAGACAGGGTATCGGCTGATCAACCGAAGTTTCCGCACCATGGGTAACCCGACATTGATCAACGACAAGGGAGGGTACTTTGTGCAGGATCGGCTTCGCCTCTTCAAGAGCCGACTTTACCTCGAGGGCGGAATCGAGCACTTCAGTGACAACGTCACCGGAAAAGGTGACATCACCAATACGAACGATCTCCTCTACGGCTCGGTCAGCATTTACACCGGCGAAAAGCTGCCTGACCTCACAGTCGGGTACCGTAACATGCTGAACACAAATGACGGTACTTTCTACGATTACGCTCCGGATCCGAGCCAGCCCACTCTGCTGGATACCATCGACACCCGCAAGGAAAACGAGACAAACGTCTACAATGTCTCACTCACCCAGCGGATGAGGATGTTCGACACTCAGAACCAGTTTACGGTCGCCTACACGACTTCGGATCGTGCGGACCTTTACAACAGTCTCGGTGCAGCGAACAACGTCACCATGTCGTTCGGGGTGCGGACACGGTACGATTTCCCACTTATGACCAATGTCAATTACTCAAACACCGAGCAGCAGTCGATCGGCGGGTTGACCAACATCTCCTACGACCTGTTGAGCCTGCGGGGTGACTATTTCTTCCGCAACCGGACCCTGGTGCCGTTCTTCGGCCCCCGCTTCACCTTTGGTAGTGGTGTTAACGCGGTCGTTTACGAAGATCCTGCGCTGAACATCGACCCGGCCAATTACCCAGATCCGGCTGATTACGATGCTGACGTGGCGCTGATCAGGAAGAGCACCATCCGCTCCATGATAGTCGACTTCACAAAAGTGGACTGGATGGCCGGGGCACGCTGGGATGTTGCGAAGAATCACCAGATCGTGCTCGACCTCAGTTACACGATGTACAGCGAAAAGGGTCAGTGGGAATACTGGAACGGCAATCGATTCAGCATCACCGAAGAGCTTGTTGACAATGACGGTGTACCGGTCAGCCAGCCGACAGTGATCGATCGTAACGACATCATCGCGCTGATTTCCTACCAGGTGCGTTTCTGACAGGAGCGCACTGTGGCTGCGAAGAAAGGTGACGCAACCAAGTCCAAATCCGAATCCCGCAAACGGGTTTCCTGGTGGTTAGGCATCCTCGCCAGCGTTGCGCTGGCGGGGATTGCCATGCTTGGCAGCAGGACCGGCCTGCTTTACGACCTCGAATTGAAGAGCTACGATGCGCGTTTTCTGATCCGCGGTCCCCAGTCTGTGGCGCACAGTGACATTGTAATTGTGGATCTGGACGACGAATCCTTTTCCACCCTGCCCCACCGTTACCCCTTCCCCCGCAGTTATTACGCAAAGATGATCGAGAACCTGTTCGCAGCAGGTGCGCGTCTGATCGTATTCGACGTCCAGTTTCTCGAACCTTCCGATCCTGCGGAGGACCAGTCGCTCGCAGATGCAACAGCTCATTACGCTGACCGGATCATCCACGCAGCAAAGATCTCCTTCCAGCGACTTGAGCGAATCCAGGAAACCATAGAACGTCCCCTTGTCCCAATCCAGCCGATCCTCGACACGGGAGTGGCGAAGGGGATTGTGAATGAAATCAAAGACCAGGATGGTTTCACAAGGCAGTATCCCATCTTCATCCTGGTCGATTCGACAAGCTGGCTTCCACTCGGGATCAAATCCCTGCAGTTGCTGGCAGATCTACCCGATACTGCACGCCTCTACCCAACCGCGACAGAGGTCACCTTCGGCCCGTTCCGCATCCCGCGTATGGCCTCCGAGGGTGAGCCTACCATGCTGATCAACTTCTATGGCCCCGCAAAGACCTTTGCTACCTACAGTTTTGCGCATATCCTCGACACCGAAGACTTCGACCTGCTCACCGATGACACGGACTACATGAAGTGGTTCACAATGAGCGACGAGGAGTTTTCCTTCCTCGAAATGTTCCTGCCGGAAGAAGCGATCGAGCATTTTCGCAACCTGCGGGATGCAAACCCCTTCCGTGATAAAATCATCTTCCTCGGCGCCTCTGTTGCTGAACTTCAGGACCTGAAGCGAACACCATTCTACTCGTACACAACCCCGGACGGCAGACGTGATCTGATCGAGACGCCGGGGGTGGAAACCCACGCAAACGCTTTGCAGACCATCCTCGATGGTGCATTCATCTACAATGTTCCACCTGCTTATGAGTACCTGCTGCTGCTGCTGTTGACCATCCTCGTATTCATGTTGAACAATTCGACCAAGCTCGTAACCGGTTCGATCCTCACACTGTCGCTCGCTCTGCTGTTGACAGTTGTGGTCTTTTACCTTTTCATCGAGTACCGGATCTGGGTCGCGTTGATTGCGCCGCTCGTGTCGATTGTCATCGCGTACCTCGCCACGACCCTCTACCACGCGATCATCGAGCAACGTGAAAAGGCGATGATCCGGGGCATGTTCGCCCAGTATGTCCCGCAGAAGGTGGTATCCGAGTTGATCCAGAATCCGGACATGCTGAAGCTGGGTGGTGAGAGGCGAAGAATGACCGCACTCTTTACCGATGTGGCGGGCTTCACCAGCATCTCCGAGAAGATGACCCCGGAAGAGCTGGTCAGCCTCCTGAACGAATATCTCTCAGAAATGTCGAAGATCATCCTCGACAATGAGGGGATCATCGACAAGTACGAGGGTGACCTGATCATGGCCGAATGGGGCGCACCGGTCTTCTTCGAGGACCATGCACTCTGGGCGTGCAAGGCTGCTCTGAAGATGCAGCGACGGCTGAAAGAACTGCGGGTTGGATGGGAGGAGCGAGGTATCCCGAAACTGGTCAGCCGTGTCGGGATCAACACCGGCCCCATGATTGTCGGCAACATGGGTTGCCTCGAGGTCTTCGATTATACCGTGATGGGTGACGCCGTCAACCTCGCCAGCCGGTTGGAAGGCGCGAACAAATCCTATGGAACTACGATCATGATCGGTCCGGAGACCTGGAATGACGTCCACGAGCAGTTGGTGACCCGGATGCTGGATGACCTGCGGGTCAAGGGCAAAGCGGAACCAGTGCGTGTCTATGAGCTGATGGCCGAGACCCTTGAGGAGTTGCCTGTTTCGAGCAGGCAGGTGCTGCCACTCTATGAGAAAGGTCTGGAGCACTACCGAAGCAGGCGGTTTGCCGAAGCAAAAGCATTGTTCCAGTCAGCACTTGAGATTGATCCGGAAGACGGCCCATCTTTGACCTACCTGAGTCGCTGCGAACACTGTATTGAGAATCCGCCCCCGGAAGACTGGGATTGCGTGTTTGAACTAACGGAAAAGTAAGCGCTACGGTATCGGCCCTCCCGCCGTCTCCTTCCGCTTGCGGCGGCGGTTGCGCGTACCTTAACCTTCCCCCGCCATGGCAAAGTCATCCAAGAACAGCTTGCAGCGCCGACTCGAGACCGGTCTCGCCCGGCTTGGTGTGCGTTTTATGCAGGCCCTTCCCCATCGGACGGCGCAACGTCTCGGTGGTCGAGTGGGTTTGCTGGCGCATGACCTGATCGGGATTCGGCGTAAACACGCCATCGCGGAGCTGCTGCGTTGTTTTCCGGACCGTGATGAGGCTTGGGCCCGCACCATTGTGCGGAAACTCTACCGCCATTTCGGCATTCTCACCGCTGAACTCGCACGCAATCCTCAGGTCGTCAAAGATCACCGTGAATGGATTGAGATCGATCCGGTCTCGCTGGGGCATCTGAAACGTGCCCAGGAAAGCGGACGTGGTACCTTCATCACCTCCGGACACCACGGCAACTGGGAATACGCGGGCGTTGCGGCGGTCGTGAGCGGGTTTCCGACAACCTTCGTAGTGGGTGAGCAGAGCAATCCGGACATCGAAAAGCTGCTGGATGATCTGCGCCGTGCAGGTGGGTTGCACATCGTCAAACGGAAAGATGCAGCTCGCGGCATCCCTCGTGCCCTGAAGGCGAATCACCTTGTCGCAATGATGATCGATCAGGATGCACGGCGGGCGGGGATTTTTATCCCCTTTTTCGGACGTCCTGCATCGACATTTCGTGGGGTGGGTGTCTTCACACTCAAATACAATCCCCATGTGATGTTCATGCGCACCTGGCGGGATGATAGCGGGGTGATTCGAGTGCGTGTCGACCCGGTGGATGTTCCCAACACCGGAGATACGGAAGCGGACATCCGCACCCTGATGACTGATCTGACCGATCGTCTCGAAGCGCATATCCGGGAATATCCTGATCAATACCTTTGGCTCCACAAACGGTGGAAGACTAAACCGCCGGACGAGGCGAGTGAAGCATTACCTTAAAAACGAGACATCCACAGCGAAGAGTCCTGAATGCTGAAACGTCCGATCGTAAAAAAAGCCCTCGACAAGATGGCCGGGAAGCGGGTAGTCGTTATTGGCGATTACATGCTGGACCGTTACATCTGGGGCAATGTCCGCAGGATCAGTCCCGAGGCGCCGGTGCCTGTCGTGGAGGTGTCCCAGGATGACACCCGTCCCGGTGGAGCCGGAAATGTGGTGCTGAACCTGGTCAGCCTCGGAGCCAGATGCAGCACGGTCGGGCTGGTGGGTCATGACCTGAACGGCCGTGACCTGGTGGAGCTGATGCGTCAGTGCGGTGCGGATGTGGATGGACTGATCACCTCGGACGACCGACCCACAACCATCAAGACACGGGTGATCGCCGAGGATCAGCACCTGTTGCGAGTCGATCGCGAGAGGACGGACAATGTCAGCGGCGAGATCGAATCGAACCTGATCGAAGCAGCCGTTGCCGAAATCAACCGTGCAGATGCGGTCATCTTGCAGGATTACAACAAGGGCGCACTGACGCCACTGGTGATCAGGCGGGCGATTGAGGCAGCGCAGAAGCGGGACATTCCGATCACTGTCGATCCGAAGCATGAGAACTTTTTCGATTTCCTTGGCGCAACCGTTTTCAAACCGAATATGCGGGAGGCGGAAGCAGCGCTTGGACGCAAGATCATCAGCGAGCAGGAGGTCGAACGGGCAGGCAGCGAATTGTTGCTCCGTCTGCAGGCGGAGATGGTCCTGATCACTCGAGGGGCTCAGGGAATGTCGCTTTTCGCTCCTTCTGCATCGGCGAAACATATTCCCACTCGAGCGCGCAAAATTTCCGATGTATCCGGGGCGGGCGACACCGTGATCAGCACGCTCACGCTCGGACTGGTGGGCGGACTGGATGGAGAACAGGCGGCTCACCTTGCCACCCTCGCCGCCGGGTATGTGGTCGGTCAGATCGGAGTTGTTCCTGTGAATAGAGAGGCCCTGCTCGCTGA
>Ga0209163_1001873_pt1 | contig 20074 bp, 19 predicted proteins | sample MTBAKSrepl2MetaG_FD_187457 | JGI IMG/M metagenome (GOLD analysis project Ga0209163, IMG submission 187457) | Enrichment culture microbial communities om Arthur Kill intertidal strait, New Jersey, USA, that are MTBE-degrading - MTBE-AKS2 (Arthur... | ecosystem: Environmental > Aquatic > Marine >...
AAAACCCGGAACCCCTTGTGGAGATGGGCCCAGGGACAGCCGAGGAATACGGGATCAGGGATGGGGGCATGGTGATCGTTGCAACAAACCGTGGCCGAGTCCGAATGAAGGCCCATGTGGAGGAGCGGGTTGCGGAAGGCGTGATCTTCGTCCCCCACGGATGGGAAGGAGAGGCCAATGCCAATCTCCTGACCGATGCCCGGTGCCGGGAAGGGATCCTGGGATATCCGGATATGAAATCTCTGCAATGCAGATTGTCGGCGGCATAGGAAACAGGATGGGCTTTTTGTTCGGGATCATCGACCCCGGGTAGAACAAGAAGACCCGCGCCGGGGACGGGAGGAAACGGGGAATGGAAAGAGTCGCTTTCCATTCAGACGCCCTCCCCGGCGGGGGCGGAATTTTTTTTGTCTGTGGCTATATCATAAATGACATAGATATCAATGGATTGGTTGATTTGAGTTGATTCAAAGTCTTCAATGTATGGATGTTAAGCATTTGTAAATCAATAGAAAAGCCATTTAAATGGCAAAAAGATGGTATATCAAAACATAAGGTAATTTAAAATGAACGATAATAGTAAAAAATTATATACCGGATGTGCCCTCTGCTATCACAGTTGCGGTATGGAAGTTACTGTGCAAGACGGTAAGGTCGCGGAAGTGGCAGGGCAGAAATTCCATCCGTTGAACAATGGATACCTGTGCCCCAAGGGGCGTGCTACGGTGGAGCACCTCTATCATCCGACCCGCCTGCGTCATCCGCTGAAAAGAATGGGCGATGAGTTTAAGCAGATATCCTGGGATCAGGCACTGGATGAAATCGCCGAAAAATTACAGGACCTGAAGATGAAATATGGGCCCTCGGTGCTGGCATTTTTCTGCGGGTCTGTAGGTGTTGAAAACTTCGAAATGGTGGCCCTGACCCAGCGCTTCAAATCGGCCATCGGGTCGCCCAATTATTTTTCGGTTGAAAGTATCTGTTACCGTATGCGAATCCGGTGCCGCCAGATCACGTTCGGCAGTTATCCCGTGGAAGAACTCGATTCCAACCTCTATGTGCTCTGGGGACACAATCCGGCCGCATCTGATTTTCCCCTGTCCATGGCCATTAAGAAGAACCGGCTGAAAGGTGCAAAGGTCATCGTCATAGATCCGAAGCGGATTTCCATGGCCGACGATGCGGAGATGTATCTGAAAATCCGTCCGGGCACGGACGGTGCCCTGGCACTGGCCCTGATCAACGTTATCATCGAAGAAAAGCTGTACGATGCCGACTTCATTCTAAAATGGACACTCGGGTTTGGCGAGCTGGTTCGGCACATGCGGCCCTATACGCCGGAGTGGGCCGAAACGATTACCTGGATCCCGGCCGGGGATATTCGCCGGCTTGCCCGGAGATTTGCCACGACCCGAGGGGCTGCCATCTACCAGGGTACCTGCACTCAGGACCAGCAGGCCAACGGCACTCAGACCAACCGGGCCATTGCGATCCTCCAGACCATTGTCGGCGGCATCAACGTGCCCGGCGGGTGGGTATTGAGCCCACGGTTGCGAATGAAAAACATCGGTTTGCCCGTTGAGGGCCGCCCTCTTGGAACGGACAAGTACCCACTTTTTTACGAACTGTGGGGAAGGACCAGCCCCTATGGCATCGTGTCCATGGTGCCGGAAAATATCCCCGAGAAACTCAAGTCATTCTTCGTCCTGGGCGGCAATCCCATGGTCACCATGCCGGATTCCAATGCCTTTCGGGAGGCCTTTAAACGGCTTGAACTGTTGGTCGTTTATGAACAGTTTCATACGGATACAACGAAACTGGCTCATTATGTGCTCCCGGCAACCAGCCACCTGGAAGGGTGGAGCCTGGCGTACAACTACAATGTCTGCCATTGCCTCCCCTATATCATGATACGTCCCAAGGCCGTCGAACCTCTTGGGGAGTGCCGTGGCGTCCTGGATGTCTATAAGGGCCTGGCCTTGCGTCTTGGGTTGGAGGACCTGTTCCCATGGGAGGATGAAAAGGCCTTGGTGACGGATATCCTGCAGCCGTGTGAGCTGGATTTTGACTACCTGACCGTCCGGAAACCCGAGGGCGATTACTACAGGGAGAAAAAATACGGCATTCAGGAGGGTGATTTCAGGACCCCTTCCGGCAAGATCGAAATTTTCAGTCAGGCGATTGCCGATGTTGGATTCGATCCCCTGCCCACCTACCTGGAACCGGACAAGACACCCCAGGGCAGTATGTGGAAAGAGCTGGGAGAGACATATCCCCTTATCCTGTCCACGGGCCAGCGGTGGCTGAACAACACCGCCAGCCAGATGCACCATATCCCGTGGCTGAAAAACAACGAACCATTTCCAAAGGCTGAAATCGGCCCTGAGACGGCAAAACAATACGGTATCACGGACGGCCGGTCTGTGTGGGTGGAAACCGACAGGGGCCGGTCTCGCATGTGGGCCTCCGTTGATGACCGGGTTGCCGAAGGCGTGGTCTTGGTCCCCCACGGTGGATCAGGGGAAGAAAACTGCAATCTGCTCACAGACTCCCGGAACCGGGAACCCATCATGGGGTACCCGACCTGGAAATCGGCCTTGTGCAACATACGACCTGTCTGAATAGGGGCCTGGTTTCATTTTTATACCCATTTGCCACCGTGTTCATGAGGCGATGATCGTCCGGTTCGGCAACCGGTGACACGTGTACTGGAGCTGTTGAGTCATCCATGGTTATCGATGTTCACACACACATTTTCCCTCGCGAGATCGGGCCGGCTATTCTGTCCGGGCTTTCAAGTCGAGCTGATATAAGGCACTATTCCGACGGGAGTGTGGAAAGCCTTTTGGATTCCATGAAAAAAGCCGGTATCTCGATCTCCCTTGTCAGCCGGATTACAACCCATGCAGAGCGGGTGCCTGAAATCAACTCCTGGCTTTTGGAGAGCGCAGGGAAAGGTATTCATCCCATGGCCGCCATTCATCCTGATGTGCCCGACCTGGAAAACTACCTGGAAAAACTGAAGTCACAGGGATTCAAAGGTATTAAACTCCATCTCGATTATCAGGGATTCTATGCGGATGATAAAAGGATGTATCCTGTTTACGACATAGCGCAGTCCATGCAAATCCCCATTTTGTTTCATGCCGGGTTGGATCGCGGTCTGCCTCCCCCGGTTCATGTAACCCCAAGACGGCTGATCACCATTCATCGGCAATTTCCTGAATTGAAAATGATCGCCGCCCATATGGGGGGAGAAGACAATTATGAAGAGACTGAAGCCTGCCTCCTCGGGACGGAGATTTACCTGGATACGGCCTTTGTGTTGAGGATCATGAAAAGAGACACGCTAAAACGTTTTTTTTCCAAACATCCCATGGAACGCTTTTTATTCGGGTCGGACAGCCCGTTTACGGATCAGGCAACCGAACGATCCTATTTCCAGGATTTGCCCTTTTTGACTCAAAGAGAAAAGGACAGAGTATTAGAGGAAAACGCATCCCTCCTGTTTCATCTGTAGCCGTCATTCTCCTCCCTTGTAACCTCTGTATCATGTGGAACCCGATCACGCATCCTGATCGGGACCGGCGGGGTCATGGACTTTCTGATCCGGAACCGGGTGGAGACCGTCTTTGTCACGCCCACGGGCCGCAACCGTTGCCCACAGGCGAGCAGCCTTTCGCGCACGTGGCCCGCAGAAAGGCCCAGTACCTGAGGTTGAGCGACCCGTCGTTCGCCCTGGAAACGGCCCGGCGCATCGTGGATGGAAAACTCCGGAACATGGCCGACCTGCTCCTGCTGCGGGCCCGGCAGTACCGGGCCTTTCTCGGGGACCGGATGGTCTTGGCCGTGCTGAATCGGAAGGCGGTGGCGCCGGAGGACTTTGTCTACCGGAAGGGAGGGGACCGGACCTATGCGGATGAACAGGAGATGGCGCAGAAACGGCCGGTGGAGATGAAACCGGCCACTCGAAAGACCCTGGTGGCCGCCTATGAGGCCATGATGGCACGAAGCGCGGCCCATCCGCAGGCAGGCAAGCGACTGACCTACAGAAACCTGATCCTTCAGCAGGTGCGGGAGTTCGAGCGGTACCTGTCGGACCCGGGCCAGGCCTATGAGCCGTTCCGGTGGGAGGGGTAGGGTTTTGTTCTATCTGGTCTGCTTTGACGTGGTGGAGGACCGGGCCCGGGCCCGGGTGGTCAAGGCCCTCAAGGACTACGGCGTGCGGGGGCAGAAGTCCGTGTTCGAGTGCGCCAACCTGTCCGGAGAGGGGAAGAGGGATTCGAGCCACAGGTGAGTATCCCGGTTCTTATGGGAACGTTATCCGGATCGGGGCAGTGGGGTTTCTTGAGGGCATGTGTGCAGCCCCGGCTCATGAAAGGGCGGCGCCAAGCCGGTTCTCCAGAGTGTGGGGCGGGATGAAGTCCACTCTGCTTTGATCGTGGTTCAGGGATCGCCGGGTTGATCGTCCCTTCTTCTTGACGCACAATCCTCTATCCGTGTATCCTTTCAAATCGAAAAGCAGGTTCCTCGGGCATTCCAACTTCAGGATATTTTAAAATGATCAACTATGCGGCTAAATATACCAAGATCGATTCCGGGTACATGGGCCAGTTGGTGGAGTGGCCCGAGGTGGTCACCGAAGGCAAGGACCTTGAAGAATGCCGGGCCATGCTTCGTGATGCGCTCAATGAAATGGTGCTCGCGTACAGCCGGACCGGAATGGAAATTCCGGCCGGAAACGCACTGATTGAGCAACTGCCCGTTGAGGTTCAGAATGTCGGTCAAACGACATGATTTCATCCGATACCTGGAGCACCATGGTTTCTATCTACTGAGCTGAGGGAAGGCGCGAATCACGCCATTTACACAAACGGAACAAAGGTCATCCCCGTCAAACGCCACAGGCAATTCGATCGAATCACCGCAAACGAACTCTGTAAGCAGGCCGGAATAAAGCCCAAGTTCTAATCAGCCTCCCTATCTCCATCACTTGGAATCGTTTGGCCGTATAACGTTCACTTTTTCTCCGGTTTCGGCTAAAGGATTTTCCGGCGCCCTGCGTCCAATGATCAGAACCCGGAACAGGACCTATGGAGAACCCCAGCGACCAAAACCTCGTGGACCGCGCACGAAAAGGAGACGCGAGCGCCTTTGAGTGCCTCGCCTCCCGACACTACACGACCGTGTACCGGGCCGCTTACCGCTGGTGCGGTGTTCGCGAGGACGCCGAGGACATCACCCAGGACGTCTTTGTCAAGGTGGCGCAAAAGCTCGGGTCCTTTGCCGGGCGGGCGTCGTTCCGCACCTGGCTCTACCGCATCACCGTGAACACGGCCATGGACTTCGGCCGCAGGCGCTCCACCCGAACCGCTCTCTCCAGCGCCTGGAAGGCCGAGATGGAAGGCCCCGCGGAAAACCCCGGGGAGGAGGCCGAAGCCGTGCGACAGCTCTACGCGGCCATGGACGGCCTTCCCCCCCGGCAGAAGGCCGCGGCCCTCCTGGTGTGGGCAGAGGGGTTCACCCACAAGGAGGCCGCATCGGTGCTCGAGTGCGCCGAGGCCACGGTCTCCGCGCATCTCTTTCAGGCGCGGAAGAACCTTCAACACCTGCTTTCCGAGGTGTCGTAATGGATCGAGATCTACAGGACCGGCTCAACAAGCTGCACATTCCCGATCCGCAGGCAAGTGCGCGGAATGAAGCCCTGCGCGCCGCCCTGGCGGAGTACCAGCGCCGCCAACAGGCCGGCGAATTTCGGACTAAAGGATTCTTCGGGCGTCTGCGTCTCATGGGAAAACTCTTTCAAGGAGGATTTCCCATGAACCGAACCGCCGTAGTCACTGCAGGACTGAGTGTCGTGTTGGTCGCCTTTGTCTCCGCCCTGGTCATCCCCCAGTTCACCTCCTACCGCGCCCGGCCGATCCGTACCGAGGCCCCCGAGCCGTCGGCGCCTGAAAGCGTGCCGGTGGTGGCGGATCTCAATGAATCGAGACCGGCCGCTGACCCGGCCATGAAGACGGGCGCCCCAAGAGACGCGAAGATGGAGATGCGGGTCGCCACGGGTGCGGTCGCTCCCGGTGAGCGCCCCGTCCCGCTCCCTCCGGAGTACGTGGGCCGGGACCGCTTCGAGTCCTTTGATCCCAACCCGGTCAGGCGGACCCAGGAGGACCCGGTCTCCACCTTTTCCGTGGACGTGGACACGGCCTCCTACGCCTTTGTGCGGAGGGCCCTGAACGCGGGGCACCTCCCCCCGAAACACGCGGTCCGCGTGGAGGAGCTGATCAACTACTTCGACTACGACTACGCCATCCCCGGCGACCGCTCCGTCCCCTTTCGGCCGACGGTCTCGGTCTTTCCCACGCCCTGGAACCCGCAGACCCGGCTTCTCCACATCGGCATTCAGGGGTTCGACCTGGTGCCGGACGAGCGGCCCCGGGCCAACCTGGTCTTTCTGGTCGACGTCTCGGGTTCCATGGGCATGCCCGACAAGCTGCCGCTCCTCAAGAACGCGTTCCGCATGCTCGTGGACCGGATGCAGGCCGAGGACACCGTGGCCCTGGTGGTCTATGCCGGATCGGCCGGAACCGTGCTGGAGCCGACCCCGGTGCGGGATAAGGGGCGAATCCTGGCCGCCCTGGACCGCCTGGAGGCCGGCGGGTCCACGGCCGGGGGCGAGGGGATCCGCAGTGCCTACGCCCTGGCCGAGTCCTCCTTTGACCCCAAGGGCGTCAACCGGGTGATCCTGGCCACGGACGGGGACTTCAACGTGGGGATTCAGGACCCCGAGACCCTTCAGCACTTCGTGGAGCGGGAGCGGGAAAAGGGGATCTACCTCTCGGTCCTCGGGTTCGGGCAGGGGAACTATAACGATGCCCTCATGCAGAAGCTCGCGCAGAACGGCAACGGGAACGCCGCCTACATCGATACCCTCCAGGAGGCGCGAAAGGTCCTGGTGGAGGAGGCCGCGTCCACCCTCTTCCCCATTGCCAACGACGTGAAGATCCAGGTGGAGTTCAACCCGTCCCGCGTGGCCGAGTACCGGCTCATCGGGTACGAGTCCCGGCAACTGCGCCGCGAGGACTTCAACAACGACCGGGTGGACGCCGGCGAGATCGGCGCCGGGCACAGCGTGACCGCCCTCTATGAAATCACCCCGGTGGGCAGCCCGGCCCAGCGGATCGACGACCTTCGATACGGCTCCCGGGCAGAGGAGAACTCGAAGGCCGGCGCCTCCGGCGAGATCGCCTTTCTCCGCATCCGCTACAAGCTGCCGGAGGCCCAAGAGAGCCGTATCGTGGAAAGGCCGATCACGACGGCCGACGTCCTGCCCACGGTTCAAGGCGCCTCCGAGGACTCCCGGTTCGCCGCGGCCGTGGCCGCTTTCGGACAAAGACTCCGGGGAGGGACCTACCTCGAGGGCTTCACCTGGGACGACATCCTGTCCCTGGCCGAGACGGCCCGGGGGAAGGACCGGTTCGGCTACCGCACGGAGTTCCTGAACCTCGTGCGTCTGGCCGAGACCGCCCGGGCCATGGGGGAGAAGTAGTCTGCCGGGCCCCTGAAGGCGCGCAGACCTGCGCCTTCAGGGGCGTCCGGAGTCGATGTGCAGGTTACGTCCGCGCCGGCTTACGCCGGCATGGCGCCAACCTTCGGGGCCTTTTCACGGTAAACCAGAGAAGGCGGGCCAGGAATCCGGCAGGCCCTTTTCGAAACAACCAAAATCATCCGTGCGCAACATAGCCGTCTAAAATCACGATTCTTTTTGCTTTCACCATGCTATGGTGCCCTGCATGGGTGATGCCGCGGGAGTTGAGCAAGTTCAAGCCGGCTTGCTCGGAATGGCAGTCCATATGAGCCGATGTCACCCGGGACGCACGGGATGGGGAATGGCTTTCCGATCGACCGGGAGGCATCGTCCGGCGGTGTCCTCCCGGCTCCAAGCGCGACTTCCTATACCAGTTCATCGCCCCTGAACCAGGCCTCCAGGACACGGTAAGGCCGGGTCCCCTCCAGCATACGGCCGTCCGTCACGAAGGTCGGGGCCATTCGAATCCCCAGTTCCCGGGACCGCGCCCAGTCCTCGTCAACGGCCTGGCGAAACGTCCGCTCCATGAGGACCCGGCGGGCCTCGCTGCGGTCCAGGCCGGCGGCGACGGCCAGGTCCGCCAGAACGGACTCGTCGCTGATGTCCCTTCCCTCCACGAAGAAGGCCCGGAACGCCGCTCCGTGAAAGGCCCGGCCTCTGCCGGCAGCGTCGGCCCACGCCCCCATCTCCTGGGCGAGCCGGCTGTTGTAGACCCGTTTCAGCTCCCCGAAAGGCAAGCCGAACTCGGCCGCCGTGTCCTGAAGGGAACGGGCCATGGCCCACGCCTCGTCCGGGTCTGCGCCCACGACCTCTTCCAGGCTCATGCCCTCGCTCGGGATGTGGGGCCTGAGGGGAAAGGCCCGCCAGCAGACCTGGACGGGGTGCTCCTGCTCGAGCCGATCAATACCCACGGTACTGAAGTAGCACCAGGGTCAGATGGTGTCGGAAAAAACTTGGATGATCCTCACGCTCACGTATGCCTCCTCGGACCGGTTGGTGTTCCTGGTACATCATCTCCGTCGTGAACACAATGAAGAAAGGATCGGTTCCTCAGATGCCTGGGAACCGGTAGGCCTTTCGGAAGATGGGCGCGAAGAGTGGACACCTTGGTCCTGCCGGTTTCCAGATCACATCTCAAGGATGTTCTCGCCCAATATATTGATCGTCTCTTCTTCTTGACGCAGAATCCTCTACCCGTGTATCCTCTCAAATCGAAAAGCGACTTCCTGTCCCGATCCCGTACCCTCTCCACCCGAAGAGCAACTTCCTGTCCCGCCACAGGGCAGAGGCACCTTGAGATGTCCTTGTGCATCGACCTTTTGTGAGGGGGGGGTTCGATATGAGGCAAACGTGGTCTCTGCTGGTGTGCGGGATTGCCCTTGTGCTGTCTCCGGCTTCCTTGCTGGCTGGGGACCTGGTCCTTCCCGGGGATCAGGCCCTTGGCAAGCTCACTCAGGATCTCGAAAACATCGGCTTTCCCGCCCACTTCATCAGGCTGGTCATCAAACAGGGCGTCAAGGTAAGGTTCATGAGCTTCAAAAGAGGGGAGGTAACAGCCCTGTATGATCCGGGATCGAACACACTGAAACTCGACAAGAGCTTTCTCAACAGTGCCGGGGACGCCATCAAAGGGCTCGATGAGTTTCGCAGATCCGATGCGATGAAGATCGGCGAGATCGTCCACGAGATCTTCCATGGGTATATCGACTTTTTCGGAGTGAACGGCGACCTCAAGTACGACCAGGAGACCATTTACAACGAGGTGATTGATGTCAAGGGCAAGAAATGGGAACTCGATTCCGATGACGCCGCCATCTTGCAGGAAGAGCACATGGCCGTCTGGGTCGGTGAATTGACGCAGGCCTATCTGAACCTGTATCATGCATTGATGCGGGGACCGGCAAGCAACAGTGCCCTGGGATATCAGAACTGGAAGAACGGCATTGAAAGGATGATGAGGGATTTTGACGGACTGATTGACGGTGGAAGGGTCAGGGGTTACGTGGATGACGTTGTTATCGACTATGACATGCTTGGAGCGGAAAAGATTTTCATCCTGGACGGCTTTCTCCTTGGCATTAGAAATTGCCGTTTCCTGAACAACCTTTTGAGTGACCGGTCCGCCGAGATCCGGGGCGGGGCCGGCACGGATGTGGGGGATGCGGGAAAGTGGGAGGCGCCGGAAGACCCGCTGCCCCCGCATTTCATGAGGACGGAGGACGGGCAGTGGTATTATGCCACGCCGGACAACGACTACATCCCTGTACATGAACTGGATGAGAACCAACTCAGGGATCTGGGCGTCACATCAGCCGGCCAGAGGGAGCAGCTCGGACTCGGAACGGGTGGTCATTCCGGGGGATCTTGCGGAGGGAACTGATGGGGGAGAGTCCGGTTCCCGGGCGTTACGCCTCACGTTCTGCACCGTGCTTATCGTGACGGAAGACGGGGCCTATCCGCTGAGATGGCTGTCCTCGATCGCCTCGACTGGGACGTTTTCCTCCACATACTCCCGCACCCAGGTCATGAGGTCTTGCCCCTGGATCCGGGGATTGGCCGCTTTCAGCGTCTCCTTCAGCCAGGTCCCGGTCTTTCTCGTGAGCGCGTCCCAGACGGCCCGATCGGCCTCAAACCGGGTCTCGAGAAGGTGCATCAGGACGGATGTGGCGAGGAGGAGAAACCGGTCCACGGCCGTGTCAATGTCCATCTCCTGAGCCGCCGCCAGAAGAGCTTCCAGGTCCAGCCCCAGGTGTCGTGCCGACTGCTCATCCAGGTCCATGCCGCCGCCCGCCTGCTGGAGAGACAGGATGAGCAGAAGGATGTCCGTGTCCGATTCCGGGGCTGCCGCCTCCATGGAGAGGTCGAATTCCTGCGACACGACCCAGTCGTCGGGACCTCGATCCTGGGGACCCATGCGGCTTTGTCTGAGAAAAACAAGAGAATCCTCGGCCAGGTCCTGGAAGGCGGGTATGTGTGGAAGCGAAAAGCTTTGAGATGATGTCTGGAATGTCGTTATCGTCTGCCTGGCTCCCCAAAGTCCTCCCATGCCGTGCCAGCCGGTCGTGATCAGGGCCGGGACCTTTCGCAGGACCGGTTCGCCGGTGGTCTTGTGGGGTTCCTCCCGCGTCTCGACGGCCACGAACGAGCTGTATCGCGAGATGAGATGGTATTCCCTGGAGAGGTCGAGGATTCGCTCCTTTTGCCGGGCCGCGGCGCGTTGTTGACGGCGGGATCCGGTTTTTCCCCATTCCTCCGAATGCTCCTCCAGGTCCCGGATCCGTTCCCGGGCCCACAGCGTGGGAATGGCCTCCGCCCCTGGACCGGCCTCCACCACGTCGAGGGCCCATTCCTGCCGTTGTCCGTTGACCACGGCCTCAACGACCAGCGGGCCGGCCGACAGGGTGCCGGCCCTGGCCTTGGCCAGCAATGTCAGGGGCTCTCCAAGGAATGCCGGCGGGTCCATGGGGGCCTGCTCCACGGCCTTCCCGCCCCATCGGACGGTTACCTCGTCCAGACCGTTCTGCTTGATCCGGTTGAACAATCTCAGGGCCTTGGGCTCGATCCTCTCGCCCGGAAAGATGAACTCGGGCGCGCCCTTTCCGGCCCGTGAAAGCCCGCGAATGAAGTACTCGTTGCACCCGGCACCGATGCCGAGGGCGAAGATCCTCCATGACCCCTGGTGTTTTCGGGCCAGTCGAAGGATCTCCTCTTCGTTTCCGGCCTGTCCGTCGGTCATGAGAATGAGGTCCCGTTTGGTTCCGCCGGTCCCCGGTGGCGCGGAGAGAATGTGCCTGAGGGGGGCGAGTATCTCGGTGCCGCCGAGATCCGCGTTCATGCCGCGGAGATAGGCCAGGGCCTTTTCAAGGGATGCCTCCGAGTAGGGCATCCCATGGGTGAAAAGGGATTGGAAGTCCGATCCGAAACAATAGAGGTTGAAGGCCGTCCCCTGTTCAAGGCCTCTCAGGCAGATCTCCAGGGCCTGTTTGGCCTCCCGGATCGAATCTCCCCCCATGGAGCCCGAGCAGTCCACGAGGAAGACAACCTCTTTTTCCGTTTCCGGGGCTGTCCCGCCGACAGCGGTGTCCCGGCCCGCGTCGTCGGACGGGATCATGAGATCCGCCAGGAGAAAGGCGTCGCCGCCCGAGACATACCGGTAGGCCCGGCCGGCGGTCGACGGGGCGAATGCCATGGTGAGGATGAAGTCCCGGTCCATGGTCACGGTCTCCGAGGACAAGGAGACCGACGCGGTCTCTTCCTCCATGTCGATCCGGATGGGATGGGACGGGGACTCGATGGAGGTCAGCAGGCGGGCCTGATGGATGTCCAGTTCTAGAGCGAGTCCATAGGGGACTTCCATTGCATATGTAGGATGAATTTTCGCATCGGTCGGGATGTCGTCCGGTTCGTCCATGTCGCCGGGGACGTACCGGGGCGAGATGGTCGTGGGAAGAAAAAACCGCACCCGGGGGCCTTCCATGGGGAGCAGGATCACGTAGTCGATGTCGATGATCACCGATGCGCCCGGGTGGATGTTGCCCACGGACAGGGTGAAGATGTTGGGCCGCTCTTCGTCCAGAAGGAACCCCCCGTGGCCCTCGGTCAGGGCGTCGTCGTACATCTCAAAGGCCCGTTCCCGTTCCTCCACCTGCCCCGCGATCTCCCTGTCTCCCACGCGCGCCTTGAACCCGCACACGGCCGCGCCTTCGGGGAGGGGGAACTTGTACACCGCCTCGATTGCCTCGGCCTCTTCGTTCCTGAAGTGCTGTCCCACGGTCACCCGCGCCCCGCGCCCGATGATGTCCCCCTGGACCCTGACGCCTTTCAGTGGAACGGGTCCTGCGCTCGAAGAGAACAGGCCATACGGTTCGCTACTCATGGCTTTTTCCTCCTGAATCGAAAAGGGACCGCGCGAGCCGGACGATCTTTGCGATCTTTTCCGGGCATTCCCGCAGGCGATCCTGGCAGACGTGAATCTCCACGCCGGGCCCGATGGGATAGTGGATCCAGATCTCCCGGGGGTCCTCCCGGGGAGCTTCCTTTCCCTGCTCGAGACCATTGTGGATGTCGGCAAGCCGGAGGCCCTGTCGCTGAAAGGCCTGAATCCGCCGCAGCCGTTCCAGGTGACTGTCAAAATAAAACCCGCCGCGGCCCCGGCCCGCCGGAGGGTCCAACAGGCCCTCTTGGACATAATAACGTATTGTTCTTCTGGATAAACCAGTCAGATTGCAGAGGTCTTGAATGGTATATCGCTTCTCGTTCATGGACCTTAAATTAACAGTCTACTGTCATTATGTCAAGGGATTTTTTGGGGGGTTTTGGGGGGACCCGGGCCGAAGCTTCTGAGGGCCGCCTCACGCCGTCCCAGAGGCCGCCGGGCGGCATGGGTCCCGAGGGGCCGGAGCGCGCCCCGACGCGGAGCGCGTAGGCGTCAAGAAGGGCGTTTTCCCTGCAACAGGGTTGGGGTAGAATGCCACCTTGCCGAATATGGAGAGGAGGGTTGGATCGTGCCCGAGCAACTCAGTCTCTTCGGAGAGGAAAATACCACCTACAACACGGCCATGGGGGACCTGCTGGATCTGCGTTTTGCCGCGGCCATCAAGGCGTTCATGGACTACGCCCGGTTCTTCCCCTGGGCCCGGGGCGTGGACCGGGAGATCGCCATGGCCCGTTTCTGGATGGATCGGACCGGGTTCGACGCACGGGACGGCGTCCTGGAGGCGGACCCGGAAGGGGTCCTGGGTCTCTGGCTCGAGTTCGAGAGTACCTTCGGGTATCCGTGGGACCGGGACGGTGTGGAGGCCGGTCTTCAGAAAGCGGTCTTTTCCGGGCTGGCCGGCCGGGATGGGGACACGGGGCACACGCTTTCGGGCGGGACGCCCGTGGGGCTGATCTTTCTGCGAGCGGGGCGCATGGAGGAGGCGGTTTTCCGGCTGCAGGCCCTGGTGAGGGCTGAGCCGGAGCACGCCCGGGGGTATGGTTATCTGGGGGACGCCCTCATGGGCCGGTCCGACCGGCAGGCGGCCATGGCCTGTTATCATCGTTCCCTGGTCCTGGACCCGGAGGCGCTTGACCGGGACCATCTCCTGTGTGTCGACCTGGCCCGGGAACTGAGGGACTTCGAGTCGCGGCAGGAAGGGGAGGGAGGCCGGGATCCGGCCTGGTTCCCGGCCGTGGCCCGGCTCGAGGGCGTCTTCCGCACCCTCCGCGCGGGCGACCTGGACGAGATGCGGCTCTGGCATGACCGGTTTCAGCGGCTGTTGCACGGGGGCGGTCCTTTGGAAAGGGCGAGGCAGGATCCCGGGGTCTTTGTCCACGGCATGGTCTTGTCGGACAACGCCTCCCTGGCTGCGTACGTGCCGGGCCTCGATATCGTGGAGGTCCGAAGGATCATGAGGCGGATCGACGAGGACCTGTTTCTGCGGCACATGGAGCAACTTCGGAAGGAGGAGTCGGGCATGCCGGGTCACGCCGGCAGCACGCCCCGGTTGCGCAAGGCGTGAATCGCGAGAAAGGTGGACCAGACCGGTTCAGTCCGTCCCCAGGAACCGTCGGGGTTCTGGGTCTTCACCAGGCGGTCGAAGGCCTTGCGGCACTGGGCCTCGGCCTTCAGGGATTCCAGGTGGGCCAAGGCGTTGATCGCCTGAAAAAAGGGGATGTCATCCCCCCAGTCGCCCTGCGGCGTCTGCCGGCGGGCCAGCCAGTCCACCATGGTGCGGGTCGCCTCGTGGCCGGCGTAGACCGGGTGGACCACCAGGGCCCGAAGCCGGTTGTGGAGGACCGCCGGTTCCAACTCAGCCGTGCGATCCGGGGTCGTGTCCGAGGCCATGTGTTCGTACAGGTGGAGGACGGCCGGGTCCGCTTCCCTGCCGAAGATGGAGGCCAGGAACAGGACGGCCGGAACGACCAGGGCATGCCTCCGGCTCGGCGCAAAGGGGAGGCCCATGAGTCGAGCCGGCTCAATGACGTCGTCCGGCCTTTCCGGGTTCGAGCCGGATGCCGTCTCCAGCAGGCGGTCCAGGGCGGCGTTGATGTGTGCATCGGCGTGGCGGACCGTGAGGTGGAGGCCGAAGAGCCGGTGGATCGTCTCCAGGGCCGAGGCCTTCCAGAGGCCGTCCTGGGACTGCCCCTGGTAGAGGTCCTCCACTACGGCGTCGAAGTCGCTGCGCCATGCGGGGTCCGACGCCTGCCCCAGCCACTTTTGCCGGGCATATAGGGCCGGGGGGGTGGAACCGGTCCGAAAGACGGCATATGGGTCATGACGCAGAGGCAAGGTCGGCATGTCGTGGCTCCGTCTCGTCCCGAGGGGATGCTCCGTGTCGTGCGCTCCAAAAGGAGCGCAGGAGATCCAGGTTGACCCGGTCCATGTCCCGTCCCGCGGAGTCCTTTTTGGGGGTTTCGATGATCTTGGGGATGGCCTCCAGTCGAGGCTCGCCCATGATCCGGCGGAACGCGGCGATCCCGATCTCGCCCCGGCCGATGGCGGCGTGGCGGTCCACCCGCGAGCCCAGGGGCTTGAGGGAATCGTTGAGGTGGATCAGTTGGAGACCGTCCAGGCCCAGAATCCGGTCAAAGGCCGCCAGGGTGTGGTCCACGGCCGCGTCATCGCGCAGGTCATAGCCCGCGGCAACGACATGGGCCGTGTCGAGACAGAAACCGACCCGCTCAGGCGACTCGATCCCTGCCCGGATCTCGACCAGTTCCTCGAATGTGCGGCCTATGCTGGTGCCCTGGCCGGCCGTGGTCTCCAGGAGCAAGGAACAGTGGGCCTCGGGCAGGGCGGCGAGCACCCGGTCGATTCCCTCCTGGATGCGCCGGATTCCCTTGGCCGGTCCGTCCCCCATGTGGCTGCCCGGGTGGAGGACCACGCCGTCGATCCCCAGCATGGATGACCTCGCCATTTCGCGGTTCAGGGCCTCCCGACTTTGGCGTCGCTTTCCGCTGTCCGCGGCGGCCAGGTTGATCAGATAGGCGGTGTGTGCCGCCACGTAGCGGATCTTCAGTTCTTCGCGCCGGGAGCGAAAGTCTCGGGCCTCGACTTCCGAGACCTCCCGTTCTTTCCATGTGGCGGCGTTCTTGGTGAAGAGCTGGACCACCGGACAACCGTAGGCGGCCGCCGCGTCGAGGGCCCGCACCAGGCCCCCGGCAATGGAGAAGTGGGCCCCGAGCAGGGGCATGGGAGGTGTGTCTGTTCTGGATGCGGCCATGGCGGATGGATTCTCCGATTACCAGAAAAACCATTCCCTGGAGACCTTGCCGGGCTTCAGGCCGAAGGCCTGTCCGATCTCTCTCAGGACAACGGCCTGCATGGCCGGCGGACCGCACAGATAAAAGCCCTGGCCCGGCCGAAGATGCCGCCGAAGGAGGTCGGCCGTGATGTGTCCCAGCTCGAAAACGACCTTGTCCTCCTCTCCGGTGAGACCGTCGAGGCCTGTTTCCCGGCTCAGGATGTGAATCACTCGCAGGGGCATGATACGGGTCATGTCCTCCAGTTCCTTCCGGCCGAAGATGTCCAGGCGGGTCTTGTTGGCCCAGACCAGGACCGTGGGCACGGCCCGTCCTGTGGCTGCGAAATGCCTCAGCAGGCTGAAAAACGGGGTGATGCCCACGCCTCCGGCGATCAGGGCCAGTGATGCCCGGTCCTCGGCGTGGGCGCAGAAGGTCCCGTAGGGTCCTTCGCAGCGGACCACGTCTCCGGGGGCAAGGCCATGGATCTCGTGAGTGAACCGGCCGGCCCGCTTGATGGTGAACCGGAGTTCGTCGTCCTCCGGGGCGGAGGATATGGTGAAGGGGTGGGGTTCGCTGAACCCCCGACCCTTACGCACCCGTAAGAGGGAGAACTGTCCCGGTCGGCGGCGGGCCGGGCGGCCCGGTCTCCGGATGGGGCGCAGGACCAGGGAGACCGTGTCGTGGTTCTCCGTGACCGTCCGTTCCACCCGGTGGATCACACGCCGCCCTCCTCGAAGAACGACGACCAGACGCGTGATCGCGGCAACGGCAAAGGTTGCGGCCAGGGCCGCCCAGACGAGGATTCGGGGGAAATCGGCCATGGTAGTCCCCCGGAACAGGGCGTGGGCCAGGCCCAGGGGGACGGCGCCATAGACCAGGAGATGGATGGGCTTCCAGATCCGGAATGGAAAGCGGAAGGCGATTCCCAGAAAGGCCGGAAGACCGGCCAGGATGAGCAGGACCAGGGCCAGTCGGCCTGCCGTCATCTCCCAGAGTTCCGTGGTCAGCAGACTGGAGACCACCAGTTGGGAACCGCCCAGGGCGTAAAACCGAGAGGCCTGGAGCAGGACATGGCTCAGAAGCATTCCGATGGTGATCACGGCCAGGGGTTTGTGGGCCCGGATCATTCGGTTCAGACCCACCGATCGCTCCACCACGGAGAGGCGGCTCCCCAGAAGGACCAGGATCACCAGGAGTACAAGGCTGTTCTGTGCCAGGATGGAACTGACGGCCCCGGCCGCGTGGCCCGGTCCGGCTGCGCGAGTTCCCGTCAGCGCGGTCACGATCCAGGACCCGGTCAAGACCGCCGGGGGCAGGGCCGCCAGGAAGAGCAGGATCTTGGGTGCGCGCCTCTTCATCGGAGTGGGCCGCCGGCCTTAGAGGTCCTCACCGGATTCCAGGGAGGAGAGAAAGGCGACAATGACCTCCCGTTCCGCATCCGTCACTCGTGCCCCGTTTTTCTGCATTCGGGCCACATAAGCATCCCAGGCCTTGGCGTCGTTTTTGACAATGTGCCGGCGGACCCTCGTGAGGTTGTGGCACATGGCACAACGCTCCTGCACCAGGGATCGGCCTTCGGGGGTTCCTTGGGCCTCTATGGCGGAAAAGGTCGACACCAGCCACAGGAACGATGCGAACCCAATCGCTGATGAGACGGCCTTGATCACGGCTTTTCTCCTCTCGCACGAACGGCCGTTTTGCAGTACCACGGCCTTGTTCAGAAACATCTTTTTGAGGATGATGCGTTTGAAACCACCGCGAACGGCCGAGTGGCCGTTCGGCCCGTCCCATACGGGCGAGTACCCTGTCAAGGTATGCCGAAAACCCTGAAGCGTCAAGATGCGTTGATCCAGGATCTTGGTCGTAGTAGAGTGATTTGGATGGAGGTCGGTCGGGGGAGTCTCGCCGCCGGAATCGCGGGAGCCCTCCAAGGTATCTCGCGGGGCACTGCACGCCAAGGGGCGCAGGCCGTTCACCTGGCGGGGTATTCAACCGTTCCGGGGAACCGTGAACAGGGATTGGGCCGGCGCGACAGGAAGAGCCGCCGGTCAGGGGAGGAGAGAGATGGGCAGGAAGCGATGGGGTATCTGGGTGGCGGTGCTGTTTCTGGCGCTGACGCCGGCCCAGTGGGTATCCGCAGGGTGGGGCGGTCTGCTGGACAGTCTCAAGAAGACGGTGGGAGGAGGAGAGAGCGGGCTCTCCGACTCCAGGATCACCGACGGCCTCAGGCAGGCCCTGGAGATCGGCACGGCAAACGCCGTGGCCACGGTCTCCGACACCAATGGGTATTACGGCAACCCCAGCATCAAGATCCCCCTTCCCGAGTCGGTCCAAAAGGTGGAGCGTCTCCTGCGGGGGGTGGGGTACGGCCCCCAGGTGGATGCCTTTGAGCTGAGCATGAACCGCGCTGCGGAGCGGGCGGCCCCCAAGGCCAAGGCCCTCTTCTGGGAGACCATCAAGGGCATGAGTTTCTCCGATGCCCGCAAGGTCCTCAACGGCCGGGAGAACGAGGCTACACTATATCTGGAGGAGAAGACGCGCGGTCGGCTCCTGGAGGACTTCAAGCCCCTGGTCCACACCACCATGTCCGAGGTGGGTGTGACCCGGTCCTACCAGGAACTGGACGCCAAGGTCCGCTCCATCCCCTTTGCCGAGGCGTTCAGTTTCGACCTGGACCGGTACGTGACGGACTATGCCCTGGACGGCCTCTTCCACATGCTGTCCCTGGAGGAACAGAAGATCCGGCAGGACCCGGCTGCCCGTGTAACCGACCTTCTCAAGGACGTGTTCGGCAACCGCTGAATTCCTGATCAAATGACAAAGACACGCGTTGGATGACACCACGATGGCTGCAGAAAAGGAAGGACCGGGGGGGGGCGCCGGTGGAGGCTTACTCCGGCGGAACCCACCCCGGCATCAGGGAAGGGGTTGTTTGTTCAGCAGCGGACCGGCACCTGCGCCCGAAACCGGCATGGCCGCCGAGGAGGGACGGGGGAAAGCCGGGCCATGGGGCACAGCCTTCCGTTGGTTGGCCCGGAGAGGATCGCGGGACCTCTCAGGGCCGAATATAGCCACGGTGGTCATAGAGCGCGTGGCTTGAGTCATCCTGAAGAAGACCCTGGAATTGCCGTCTTCGATTGTCCAGGAACCGCCTCATTCGCCGCATTTTATTCAGTATATAAAGAATGGGAATGGATTTCAAGGCCAACATCCTCTCTTTTCCTGCTTTCTTCCGATGTTCGGGAGTGACTCCGAACGAAGCAAGTCGCGTGCCACTTCCCTGGGAAAGGGGTTTTCGGAGATAACTTTCCGGTATTCCATAGTAATTTTATGTGACCAAGGTCCACTGCCTGGGATGGTCCGCACAGATATGTGCACGTGTATATCCACAGCGTGCATATTTGTGCACGGAGATCGCGTTTTTTCTCATGACCCGGAAGACAGGAGGGTCCAACCGTGCCCGGGGAAGTCCGCCTGCTTCAAATCGAGAGGGGCTTCTGGTATGCTGTCTCGTCCAGGGCGTTTTGCCGGGACCGTATATCGGTCCTGAAAACCCATCCCGTTGATTCAACCGCGCGGGCGATTCCGGCCCAAGGAGAGAGGCCATGCGACCCACGAAAAAAACACGCTGCATGAACCGATGGCGGCAAGCGATAGAGGTCATGATGCTGGCGGCCCTTGGCGTCACCATGGGCCTTTCACCGGCTTGGGCCCTGAATGCCGGACCACCCGGCCGGACGGTCAGACTCATTTTCATCCACCACTCCTGCGGAGAGAACTGGCTTGCCGACGATCACGGGGGGCTGGGAAGGGCCCTGTCTCAGAACCGATATGTAGTGAGCGACACGAACTACGGCTGGGGGCCGGACTCCATCGGCGACCGGACCGATATCGTGGACTGGCCCGAGTGGTTCCTGGGACCTGGAAGCCGCGACGTCCTCGCTGCGCTTTTTCGCGAAAGGGAGGTCCACAGCCCTTACACGCAAACCATGGCCGATCCGGGCGGGGAAAACGAGGTGGTCATGTTCAAGTCGTGCTTTCCCAACTCGAACCTCGAGGGCCGACCCTCGGATCCCCCGAGGCGTGAGGGCGGATTGACCGTGGGCCATGCCAAGGCCGTGTACAACGACCTCCTTCGATTTTTCGCCACACGACCGGACAAGTTCTTTGTCGCGGTCACCGCCCCGCCGGTCCGGGATTCGACACACGCGGCCAATGCACGGGCCTTCAACACCTGGCTCGTGAAGGATTGGCTCAAAGGTT
>Ga0209163_1001878_pt1 | contig 20023 bp, 18 predicted proteins | sample MTBAKSrepl2MetaG_FD_187457 | JGI IMG/M metagenome (GOLD analysis project Ga0209163, IMG submission 187457) | Enrichment culture microbial communities om Arthur Kill intertidal strait, New Jersey, USA, that are MTBE-degrading - MTBE-AKS2 (Arthur... | ecosystem: Environmental > Aquatic > Marine >...
TTGATGATCTCTTCAAGTTTTGACAATGAAAAAATCCCTTTTTTGGGAAGTGTGATCTTCAGAATATCTTTTTTCCGGATACCTTCGGCAATGGCATAGATCTCTTCAGCTTTATAGCCTGATGCCCAGAGGGCTCCGATGAGGGACCCCACACTGGTCCCGGTCACAAGACTTACTGCGATATCATTTTCTTCCAGGACCTTCAGCACTCCGATATGAGCCAGTCCGTGAGCAGCTCCTCCGCTCAAAGCCAGGCCGATCTTTTTTTTCGAACGAAAATGAATCGTTTTCATCAGGAAAATAACGCCTCCACAAATGAAACCGGGACGAAAAGGTCGAGTTGATCCACGCCCTCTCCCATTCCCACCAATTTGACAGGTATATTATAAAGGGATTCCGCTGAAAAGACAATGCCTCCTTTGGAACTTCCGTCCAATTTGGTGAGGATAAGCCCCGTAAGGCCCAAAGACTCGTGAAACTCACGGACCTGCCGGAGGACATTCTGTCCTGATGTGGCATCGACGACGAGAAGGGTCTCAGCCGGTTCTTCTCCGTTCTTTTTGTGTATGATACGCTTGATCTTCGCGATCTCATCCATAAGCCCTTTTTTTGTATGCATCCGGCCTGCTGTATCGATAAGGACGGCATCATAACCGCCTGCGTGCGCGGTATCCATGGCCTCATAGACAAGAGCGGCAGGATCGTGTCCGTGACCCTTGGCGATGACCTGGACCCCCACCCGCTCAGCCCAGGTCTCCATCTGAACAGACCCGGCGGCCCTGTACGTATCTCCGGCTGCAATCAGTGTTTTCAATCCCTTCTCTTTCAGAAGACGGGCGACTTTTGCCACTGTGGTGGTCTTACCCACGCCGTTTACCCCTACGAAAAGAAAGACAGCGGGCTTCTGCTCTAAAAGATTCAGAGACCTCTCTTCCCGGCTCAGAGTATCCAGAAGAGAGTTGTGGAAGGCCTCTTCAGCAGAGGATCCCTCCCTGAAGAGCTGCTCCGCTTTACGGATCACTTTTTCAGCAGTCTCATAACCGAGATCAGCTCCAAGAAGGATATCTTCGACCTCTTCAAGAAAGGCCCTGTCCAGGGACGGGCGTCCCTTGATCTTCTGCAGAAAAGCTGAAAAGACTCCCTTTTTTGTCTTTTCCAGCCCCTTTGCATATTTTTCGAACACTGACCCCATCAGGCTCCTTCCCTGAACTGGACTGATACGATCTTACTCACTCCGGGCTCATCCATGGTCACGCCATACAGAGCATCCGCCATCTCCATGGTATATTTATTATGAGAGACGATGATAAACTGTGTCGTCTCCGTAAACTCAGACAACATATGGATAAAACGAGCGATATTGGCATCGTCCAGGGGAGCATCGATCTCATCAAGGACGCAGAAGGGCGCCGGTTTGACTTTAAAGATGGAAAAGAGAAGCGCTATGGCTGAGAGAGCTTTTTCCCCTCCTGAAAGAAGATCGATGTTCTGAAGCCTTTTCCCCGGGGGCTTCACATTGACATCGATCCCCGCTTCGAGAATATCCTCCCCGTCTTCCATTACCAGTGTGATGTCGGCTTTTCCTCCGTTAAAGAGAAGCGGGAAGATCTGCTTGAAGTTTTCACTGATCTGATAAAATGTATCCAGGAACTTTTCTTTGCTGATCTGGTCGATTTTATCCATAGCTTCTTCAAGCTGCCCTTTAGCTTCTTCAAGGTCGCTTTTCTGTGTAACAAGAAAATCATAGCGTTCCTTCAGTTCCGTATATTCCTCAAGAGCCGAGAGGTTCACATTTCCCAGGGCTTTGACTCTCTTCTGAAGTTCCCTGACCTTCTCAGATTCCTCCTCTTCACGATACGTTTCCGCTGAAGGGCCCGTGATCTCTGAAAGGTCAGTCTCATACTTTTCAAGGATATAAAGACGGTTATTTTCGATCTTATCGGAAAGGCGGGCATGTTCCACCTCGGCGTCGCGAAGGGATTCCTGAACATGGCGGAACTTCTCATCGCAGCTTCGCAGCCTGGAAACAGCCGATCCGGCTTTTTCCTTGATAGAGGCAATGGCATTCTTTTTCTCTATGATCTCCCCTTCAAGTGCGGCGATCTGAGAGAGGTAATCTTTCACAGTCTCTTTCGCTTCTCCGATGGATTCCCTGTCCTGCACGGTCTTTTCGTTGTTTTCAATGATCCGCTGCCGATTCCGGTCCTGCTTCATCCTGTTATCGCCCATGTTCCCTTCGATTCGGGAGAGGTCTCTTTTTTTCGTGATGATTTCAGAGTTGACTTCGGAAAGTTTCATGCGATGGCCGGTGAGTGTCTGCTGCGCATCATCCTGTTTCTGCCGGAGGTTTTTGAGAGCTTCCTGGAGTTCAAGCTTGACTGTCTCTTCTGTCTCACCTTCCTGTGCAGATCGGGAAAACAGATTCTGCAGCCTGTTCTTCTCTTTTTCAAGGTCTCCGATCTCTTTCTTGAGAAGCTCCTTTTCCTTGAGATTGGCTGCCATTTCAGCTTCATTCCGCCGGCATTCGCGTGAAAGAAAATCGATCTCACCCTGGGTCCTCTGGATCTCGTTTTCCAGGCTTCTCAGCGCTTTACGGGACTCTTCCAGAGACTGCTCCTGTCTTTCTCTCTTTTTTTTGAGCTCGCCTATTCTTCCGGAAGAAGAGCCCTTTTTATCATCCAGCCCGGCGATCTCTTTTTTATACTCCTCCTGGAGTGTCTTGCGCCCCACGAGCCCGGGGCCCTGGTTTTCAGTATCGGTAAAAGAGACAAGTCCGTCAGCATAGAGGATGGTCCCGTCGGGATAGATCAAATCTGCTGTACCGTCGTTTATCTGGGGAGAGGCCGCTTTTTCCACGGGGAAGACCCGTCCCAAGACCTGTCTGAGGAAATCATCCACCACAGGATGTGCAGTACGGCACTTTTCGTAAAGTGAACCCTTAAGCACTTCTTTCGTGGACCGGGGTTCTGTGATAAAATAAAAACCTTCCCCTTTTTTCCGTGTGAGGAGAAAGTCTTTCAATGTATCCAGACGCTCCTTTTCTCCGACTAAAGCCTGTCCCTTTTCTGAAAGGATACGGTCCACATAGCTTTCATAACCCTTTTCCACAGTGATATAGTCAGCAAGGATCTTTTCGACCCCGAAATCAGCTCTCTTCTCCAGGATGGCTTTTGTCCCCTCCTGATAGCCTTCTCTTTTCCTTTCCAGGAAAGCAAGCCCTTCAAGTTTAGCCTGGAGAAGCGCCATCTCTTTTGACAGACGGTCGAACTCTTTTTCTTCGCGGGAGAGAGCTTCAGAAAGTACTTCCAGCTCTTTCTCTTCTTCCAGCTCTTTTTCTTTACCCAGCCCAAAGTCCTTCTGGTGCTGCAAAAGAGCTGACTCTTTTTCTCCGGTATCCACAGTGATCTTTTCGATCTCTTCTTCCAGCTGAAGGTTTTTCCCTTCAAGCCGCTGGATCCTAATCCTGATATTGTTAAGATCAGCTTCCATGGTACTGATGCGCCCCTTGATATTGGACTGGTCGCGCATATTTTCCAAAAGCCCGGCAACCTTATTCTGAAGAGTATCCTCTTTTTCAGCGATCTCCTGCCTCAGGAGGTCAAGTGCCTCTTCATCCTGCATCACCTCTTCTTCCGCTCCTGCCTTTACCATTTCAAGGCGCCTTATCTCTCTTTTCAGGTCTTCAAGCCGCCGCGCGGAAATCTCATTTTCTGTTTCAAGAGTATTGTTTTCTTCATCCAGTTCTTTGTTTTGTTTGGAATGGTATTCGATCTCCCGCTCCAGTCCGTCCATTTTGTTTTTTAAGCGCTCCAGATCCATTTTTTTCTCATAAAGAGCAGATTCCATCCGGCTTCGCTCTTCCTCTTCCTGCATAAGCTCATACTGAAGCATCTCATTTTCAGCTGAAAGCCTGTTCATCTCCACCATGAGAGACGAATTCTCCCCTTTGATCTTCCCCAGCTCTTTTTCTTTTTCTTTGAAATGATTCCTGTCTATGGAATAATGATAAGCGAAGAGGACGGTTTCCGCTTCCTTGAGGAGTCCATATATTTCCTTGTATTTTTTCGCTTTATCCACTTGTTTTTCCAGGGTATTCAGCTGGCGTTCCACTTCATAGAAGATGTCTTTGAGACGGTTCAGGTTTTCCTGGGTCGTATCAAGTTTCCGTGAGGTCTCTTTTTTCCTGACACGGTATTTCATGATCCCTGCAGCTTCCTCAAAGATCGCTCGGCGCTCTTCAGCTTTTGTGGAGAGGATCTGTGATATCATCCCCTGCTCGATAAAGGAGTAGGCGCTCATCCCGATCCCCGTATCGGTGATCATCTCCTGGACATCTTTCATCCTGACTTTCTGCCGGTTGATGAAATACTCCGAATCACCGTCTGAAAAGAGTTTCCTCGAAATGGAGACTTCGCTATAGTCACTGGGAAGCAGCCGTTTTTCATTATCCAGCACCACATGGATTTCTGCGAGATTGAGGGGTTTTCGGTCAGAAGTCCCGCTGAAGATCACATCCTGCATCCGCCCGCCTCGCAGCTTTTTTGCACTCTGTTCGCCGAAGACCCAACGGAGAGCATCAGTGATGTTGCTTTTCCCGCACCCGTTAGGCCCCACAATACAGGTCATGCCCGGTGTAAAAGCGATTTTGACTTTGTCAGGGAAGGATTTAAACCCGAGAAGTGTGATCTCTTTCAGGAACATATCATCCCCAACGTCCCTCTTTGACCTTCTTCTCCAGCTCAGCTTTGATCATCTGTGTCATTTCAACAGTATTTTTAAATAATGTGTCGAAAATAAGGCTGTGATCCTCTTCAAAAATATTCTCAAGCTCATAGGAAATCTCATTGAGTTTTGAGAGAACATTGACAAGAATCTCATTCTCTGAAAGGCTGTTTTCAATTTTCCTGCAGGAGGCCTCATCAAGGGAGAGGAGATTTTCCTGCTCCGCATGACAAAAGGGGCACTCTTCGGGAAGATCGCTCATCCAATGAATATAACCGCAACGGGAACATTTATACATAAGCACCTCCGTCAGCTTTTATCGGGGAAATATTCCCCCATTTTAATGGCCAGCATCCGGCCGAGATAGATGAACGGCGTATCGATGAGAGCAACAACAAGTTTTAATAGATAAGTGGTGATGATGATCTGGATCAGCTCTGTAAAAGGAAGCGTTCCCGCAAAGGCCATCAAAGTGAAGATCAACGAGTCCAGAAGCTGGGAGATCAGAGTAGAGAGGTTGTTCCGGAGCCAGAGATGCCGTCCTCCTGTCTTTTCTTTCCAGAAATGAAATGCCCAGATATCATGATACTGGCTGATCAGATATGCGATGAGTGAAGCGATGGCGATCCTGGGCATGAGAGAGAAGATGGCCATGATATGAGGATGCATGGTATCATAAGACGAGGGAGTAAAGAGAATAGCGATATTCATCACAACAGTCATGATAAAGAGAGCTGCAAATCCCTGGGCCATTCCCTTTTTAGCGACTTTTTTCCCGTAGACTTCTGAAAGCATATCAGTGGCCCAGAAGATCCCTCCGTAGAGAAGATTGCCAAGAGTCGCCGTCATCCCGAAGATATCGATAAACTTGACCACCTGGATGTTACAGAGGATGATATTCATCACGATAATGGCGAGGAGTCCCTCTTTCTTAAAAAGGCGGAACAAGACAATACTGATCCCGAAATCAAGAAAAATAAAGAGAAGCCATAAGAGTTCATTGCTCATAATTCACCCCATTTTCACGTTGATTATACGAAGCAAATGAAAAATGTAAAGAGATAATGGGTGCAAATTCAGGAAAGGTGAAAATCATCATATTCCACCGCTCTGTACCGTGCAAATTCCTCCCCTTTGACTGAAATAGCTTCTGTGGGACAGAAAGTCACACAGCGGAGACAATACTCGCAATGATCTGAAAACTGCGGGAGGTCTTCCATGGCAATATTGCCTACTGGGCAGAGAGAGAGACACCGTCCGCACCGGGTGCAGAGATCGGGGTCGGCTGAAAAAGGGTACTTTTTTCTGAACATCTTCCATACAAGTGAAGAGCCGGAAAAAGCTTTCATCACAGGGGAGAGAAACGAGGCTGCCGGCCATTTTTTCTCTCCTCTGAGAAAAGCCCGGACAAAGGAACATCCCTCTTCCATGCCTTTTCGGCGAAGAGCCTCTTCCTCAAGAGGGTTCCTCCCGTTTTTGAAGAAATTAGACGGCATGACGATTTCCGCGGCTGCTGTTGCATGATACCCCTTCTGCGACATGATCTTTCTGACCGGGTCCAGCAATCCCCCGGAATAGGCTCCCAGCGTATCCAAAAAGAAAAGTTCGTTCTCCCCAGGCGGGAAGGAGTTCAAAAATTCAAATATGAAAGGGAAGGTGGACTGGACAGCCACCGGGACCAGGATGCCGATGAGATCATCGGGAGAGTGTCCGTATCGTTTCTCCTGTGTGATCCATTGAGCGCCGCAGAGGAAACCGGCCTCACGGAAAACCTTCAGGAGGCTTCTGTAGAGGAGAAACGTGTTCCCCGTCCCCGAAAAGAGGTAAAAATATACCCGTTTGCCCATAGTTTTAGAATGGTTCAAACCGGTTGATCTCCCAGTAATGATGTTCCGCTTCTTCCTGGATCTTCATCACCGTCTCATAATGCTCTTTTTCCCACTCCTCCATGGTGGCAAAAAACTCCCTCAGAGCCTTATCGGAGGCTTGCTCCTTTTTTTTGCGGTAGAATTCGATTGATCTCAGCTCAAGGAGAGCTGCCGTAGACATAGCGCTGAAGAGGATCTGGTCTTTTCCGATGCGGCGGACAAATTCGGGGCTGACCACAGTACCGGACGGGACTTCATGCCCCTCATGGATAATATCCTGCGGAGCCGGTGCTTCTCCTCCATCGATCTGCCGATAGAGGGCCAGCAGATAGTTATAATGGGTCTTTTCTTCTTCAGCCCTCTGCACAAAAAAGGCTTTGACTTCGCCATCGGCTTTTTGAGAAGCTGACTCGTATAGAACCACACTGTCCATCTCGCCTAACATCCCGTCTTTCAACACCTTCTTAAGGGAATTCCTGTCCATAATTCTCCTTTCTTTCGGCAAGCATCTATTTTAACATGGTAGGCCTTCAATGCAACGTTTGATTCACATCCGCTCCACAGCAGTGATCCCAAGCAGCTCAAGGCCTATCTTGAGGACTTCTCCGGTCTTGACAGAAAGCTGAAGCCGGGAAAGGGCTGTTGTCCTGTCTTCTTTCAGGACAGGAAGCGAGTTATAAAATGTATTGTACTTCTGGGCGATATCAAAAAGCTGATCTGCAATGAGATTCGGCCTGTAAGTCTCCGCCGCCCTGAGGACACTGGTTGAAAACTGGATCAGGGCCAGGGCCAGGGATCGCTCGGTCTCATTCCCTATAGCGATTCGGTTGTCTGCAGGAAGCATGAGCCCCGTCTCTTCTGCTTTTCGGGCAAGAGAAGAGATCCTGGCATATGTATACTGGAGATAAGGCGCGGTATTCCCCTCGAAAGAGAGCATTTTATCCCAGTCAAAAGTCACGTTACTGAGACGGTTTTGACTCAAATCGGCATATTTCACCGCTCCGATCCCCACAGCCTCTGCAATGGCAGCCTTCTCCTCTTCACTCAACTCGGGGTTTTTCTCTTCCACCACGGCTCTCGCCCTTGCTGCTGCTTCATCAAGGAGTTCGCGCAGCTTTATGACATTGCCCTTTCTTGTGGAAAAGTGGCCGTCCTTGAGCCCCATAAGCCCGAAAGGAATATGGACAAGATCAAGTTCCCAGCCGAGAAGGACTGCAATGGTAAAGATCTGTCTGAAATGAGTCTCCTGACGCGCATCTGTCACATAGAGGATCCTGTCAATGTCGTAATTCTCTTTTCTGAAGGCGATACAGGCCAGTTCTGATGTGGCATAAAGAAATGCCCCGTCTTTTTTGCGTATAATACAGGGGTGGAGGTTCTCCTCTTCTTCAAAGAAGACGACCACAGCCCCTTCACTTATCCGGGCCACATCTTTTTCCTGCAGCTCGCGGACAATGTCCGGCATAAGGTCATGATAGTGAGATTCGCCGTACATGGTATCAAAAGAAACCCCCAGGCGGTCATAGACCTGCTCATATTCATGGAGAGAAACACGGACGAACTCTTCCCACAGGGCGCTGTTTTCAGGGTCATGTTCCTGGAGCCGCACAAGCTCTTGGCGGGCTTCATTCTCCAGACCGGGGTCATTCTCCGTTTCTCTGGCAAATTTGACGTAGATGCGTTCCAGTTCATCCACGGGAGAGACGGAATAGGCCTCTTTATCAAGCCATCGTCTGTACGCGACGATGAGTTTTCCGAATTGTGTCCCCCAGTCTCCCAGATGACTGTCGGCTATGACTCGGTATCCCAGAAAGCGGTAGATGCGTTTTAAACTGTCTCCGATGACAGTACTCCTTAAATGACCCACATGCATGGGTTTTGCAATATTGGGCGAAGAGTAGTCGATAATAACAGCCCCTTCCCCTTGTCTCTCCCCTTCAGGAAGGACCCCCTGGTAGACGGCTTCTGATAAAAACTCACGTGTCATGGTGAGGTTGATGAATCCGGGGCCGGCGACATCGACCTTTTCAAAAAGAGGGTCTTTTGTTAATTCATCAGCCAGAACCATGGCGATATCACGTGGTTTTTTCTCAAGGCTTCTGGCTGTATTCAGGGCAAAGTTGGACTGATAATCTCCAAACTGGCTGTTGGCCGTCTTCTGTATGAAGGTCTCTTTGGCATACTCTTTCCCGAAAAGCCGGGTGATGGCTTCTTTGACCCTCTTTTCCAAAGCTGTCTCGATCATCTCTTCTCCTATCTGAAACTCTTATTCCATGCCAAATAGTCTTTCAAAGCATCCTGCTCCACTTGTTGGTGGATCTCTATGAGGGCATCCAGGTTTTTCAGTGTATAATCGGCAAGATCAGCTGAAAAGATCCTGTTTTTCCTGTACTCTTCCAGGATCCCCGCCACATAGTTCCTCCCTTTTCTTGGCCGGTAGGCCCGGTCTTCAAGAAGAGCACAGACAATATCAGCCAGCGCCACCATCTGCGCTTCGATTGTGAATTTGTCTCCTTCAAGATGAAAAGGATATCCGCTTCCGTCCAGTCTTTCGTGATGATAAGAGGCATACTCGTGGACTTCTTCCATATCTCCCATCTGTTTCACCAGAACCCCTGTATAGAAGGGGTGAGTCTGGACAAGGGAGAGTTCCCGTGCACTCAGAGGGCCGTTCTTTTCGATGACCTCTCTGGGAAGGACAAGTTTTCCCACATCATGGAGAAGCCCTGCGATCTTGATCTTAAAGAGACGGCTCTCATCCCATCCCAGCCGGCGTCCGGTATATTCTGCCAGGGAAGAGACTCCGGAAGAGTGAGCAAATGTATACTGACTTCTGAAATCGACGGCATAAGCGGCAAATCGTGCGACATTGATGATACTCTCCTGACTCAGATATTCTGTCTCCTTCCTGAAGACACGGGATAGCCACTCCATGATATTGGCTGATTTCAACGCCTGCCAGAATCCCATGTCCTCAGACAGGGTCCTGAAATGGTTCACAAGGTCCGGGGAAAACATGGTCCCGCTCTGGCGTTCGATGAGTTCGCGGTTTGCCGGGATCTGTTCAAAAAGGTCTCTGTGCCAGTCGATGACCACCTCCACCCGGTCAGCCAGATGAAGGATATCACTGAGGTCAAATGCGCTTTCACGGTAAAAATCACTATTCCAGTAACGGTGGTGATGATGGACCACCGGAGCCAGGGGAGCCAGTTTGGGGACGAAACTTAAAAGAGAGGCTCCGCGCGCCGCATGCTGCTGTGTCCCGTTAAAATTAAACTCCAGCAGATCTTCCTTTTCCTTTTTTGTGATGACTCCGATATCATGGATCAGGGCCGCGTAGACAAGCTTTGATAGTTGCTCACTGTCAAGACCCGCTTCCCGTCCCAGGCGATAGGAGATATAAGCAACCCTGTGGTGATGGTCATACAGCTCGTTTTCCACAAGATCCAGCGCTGACGCAAGGGCACCCAGGGTATCAAAAAGATGCATTTTCACAATGGTCTCCTTTCAGCTTCACTTTATCAAAAAAGAAGCCATAATGCAATCACTCCTTTAGACGGAACCGAAAAGGGCCCAGAATCCGCCGGCTACGGACCGGAGATCCGTTTTCCACGGCCGGCCGGGTTCTGCTTTTTCTGATTCCCTCAATGACAGCCCGATCAAGCCGTTCATATCCGCTGCTTTTTACGATCTTCACTTCTATGAGCCGTCCGTCACTTCCCACAAGGACTTCCGCCCAGACATCCCCCTCTTCCCCCTCTCTTCGGGAAAGATAAGGATACGTGATATCGATCCCGGTGACTTCTGCAGGAATGAAGGACTTGGGCGGGTTTTCATCCCCGGCTTTTTCTCCGGGCCCCTCCTCCCCGTATTGCAGCAGGCTCTCTTCTCCCTCTTTGCCGGGAACATTTGAAGCATCCGGATTTTTGTCCGGCAGGGATCTTCTCCTTTGGGGCTCTTTCTTTTGAGATAAAGCGCCGCGGATATGATAGACTCTGCGGAGATCTGTTTCTGCAGCCGGATCTGTTTCCGGTATCCCCGAACTAAACAAAAGAAGCGCATGAAAAAGAAGTGAGAGGACTATGAATAAAAGGAAGCGATCCCGTTTCATTCTGAACCAGCCGTTTCAGGGAGAGGCTACTTCGATGGAGACGGTCTCAAGCCCCTCTTTTTCAATCAAGTCCATAACCGTGATGACTCGATGTAACGCCACATCCCTGTCAGCGCTGAGTATGATCTTCTCCGGGCGGTCCTCATGCAGTCTCAATTCCAGAGCCTCTTCTGTAAGAAGCGCTCCGTCACGTGTCATCATGGCCCCGCTCCTGTCCATGAGAATCCTCAATTCTGATTCATTACCGGACATGACGCCCTCTCCCCCCGGCAGCTCGATATCCATGACACGGGATTGAGAGGCATGGATCAGAAGGAGAGAGAAGAAGATGAGGAGGATGAAAATCGTATCCAGCAGAGGGATGAGATTGATCTCCCCTTTCTCCTCCCCCAGGGGCAGGTCATCGTCAAAATCGAAAAGCTCGTTCATGGCTCTATTATACGCCAAAAGACTTAGAAGGCAAATGTCAATAGAGGGAAAGAAGCCTGTTTCCGTTATCTCGGAGCCAGGATCTCCGAAACCGGTAATCAGGCATGAACTTTTCCACTTCCTGCCAGAACCGCGGGGAATGGTCAGGGACTTTTATATGAGAAAGCTCATGAAGGATGACATAATCTGCCACTGCAACAGGGGCCATGACAAGGAGGGTGTTCAGGGTTACAGCCCCTTTCGGCGAAGCACTTCCCCAGCGGGAGCGCATGTCCCTGAAACGCCAGCGTATGTCCCGGCATCCTGTCATCTCTTCATAGAAGCGGATCCCTTTTTCAAAACAGAGGGGTGCCTCTTGTTTTAGAAATGCCTTCCAGCCAGTGAAAAAAAGAGTTTTTTCAGAATAGAAAGGAGCCCTGATGGTTTTAGAAGAGTCATCTTTGATAATATCCTCCCCTTCTCCGACGTGACTGAAAAGAAGCCTGTACTCCTCCCCCCGGTAAAGGAGAACCGCTCCTTCCTCGGGTTCAAAAGCTTGCGTGAAAAGCCTCTCTATCCTACTCTTCCTCTTATCCAAAAAGTCCCGGAGGAGATCTGCAGACAGTCTCCCTGGGTGAAGACATTGGATCATTCTCTCCCGGCGGTCCCAAAATAAGCGGATGGACCGTCTTTTTTCAGGGAGAAGTCTCACAGGGATATTCTCAATAAAGATGATGGTGTGATGCATTCCGTTACTATAAAGATACAGCTGCACAAATCAAGAGATTCTTTGGTATTGATTGGGGGGCTCCTTTTTCCTATAATCAAAGAAAGGAGGAGTCATGCATCCTGATATCAGTGCCGTTCTCATAACTGAAAAAGAGATCAGAAATCGTATTTCTCAGCTGGCCAGAGAGATCGAAGCTTTCTATCAGGGTCGGGAGCTCATGGCCATCGGGATACTCAAAGGGTCTGTCCCTTTTCTGGCCGACCTTATCCGGGAAGTGACTCTTCCCGTCTCTTATGACTTCATGGCGGTCTCTTCATACGGAGAAGCGACGGAATCCTCCGGCATCGTCCGCATCACTTATGACATCACAGGAGACATCTCGGGAAAAGATATCCTCATCGTTGAAGATATCATCGATACCGGCCGGACTCTGAGCCACCTGAAGACCTTTCTTGAAGCCAAAGGGCCGGCTTCTGTGAAAATCGCCACTCTCCTGGACAAACCCGACCGCCGGGTGGTTCCCATAACTGTTGACTTTGTGGGATTCACTATACCCGATGAATTTGTGGTGGGGTACGGCCTCGACTTTGCCAACCGCTACCGGAACCTCCCCTATGTTGGAATTCTGAAACCTGAGATCTTTCACTGATCCCCGGAATCCTCCTCATGTCCTTTATGAAAGGCTTTGTGCAAAACATCCTGGGCCAGGTCGAGGACTTTTGATGAGATATTCTCTTTTCCCCCTGTTGTGAGAAAGGAGACCTCCCCTTTATTGATGATCAGGAAACCCACCGGGGAGATCCCTCCTCCGATACCCACAAGATCGTGACCCTTGGCATTTCCCGTCCCCAGTCCGAAGGCCACACGTGTGAAGGGGATCACCGTGATCTCATCATTGATTACCAGAGGGGATCCGGTTACAGTCTCAGATTTGACAAACGCATTGAGTTTATCTAGAACATCCGCCGTCTTTTCCATAAAAAAACTCCTCCTTTTTTTATATTCACATCAACATCGCTTTCGATGACAAATTCTCTTTTCATGTCCGGGGAACGGCGCACGACGATCCCCGGGGTCCACCAGAAGATCAACCCGTAATAGAGAGCGTAGAGTTCAGGGGTGAAAGCCCTTTTTTCCGTGACTACGATTTTTCTGATTCTTATGACTCCCCTGGCCTCTCTCGCCAGAGAGACCCATCTCTTTAAAGACACCCCTGTTCCCCTCTTTTCCCTGTTCTTCTTCCCGGTACGGGGAGATCGCCGTAAACGGCTTATTCTTTTTCGGAAGATAAAGAGGCCCTTTTTTACTTCGATGTCTACAAAGGAAACAGCCACGGAAAGGATGACTTTACACCTCATGAGACAGCATCCGGTAGAGTTTTTGGGCTCTTGTCTCAAGCCCTCTGAAGAGCCTGAGAGTACTATCCCTGGTGTAATATTTCTTCCAGGGATATCGGTTTTCATTGTGCAGAAAGGGGACGGAAGATGTTTTTCTGATCTCAGCCAGAAGCCTCATTCCTTTTTCGTTTCTCCCCAGTACACGGATATAGGGATAATTCAGGCTTTTCATTGCACTGAACTCCTCTTTTGTCAGGCCTAAAAACGCAGCCAGGAGAGCCCGTTTGATCGTTGAATCTGTATATCGCTTTGTCCCCACAGCTGTGATGAATCTGCTATAAGTCTCACTGCGCCCTAGTTCTGCAATGATCCTGTTTTCAAGTCCTTCCACAACATCCCGGTAGCGGGCCAGAGATTCTCCTTCCCTGCTGATAAGAAAACGCAGGAATGGCATCAATGAAGAAGCGCCGGCCAGGGGTCCCCGGGATATGGCACGACGGGTCATGGCCGGCACGGCATCCTCCCACCCTTTTTCTCCGCTGAGGACAAGCCCACGGATCCCTGTGGCGCTCATAAAATTTCCCACATGGGTCTCTTTATAACCGGCCCCTTTGCGCAGAACGGTATGGATGCTGCACCGATGGCCTATAAGGCGCATGATATGTTTTATGTATTCAACGCCGAGGATATTATTGGGTTGTCTTACAAGCCCGGACACTCCGGGAACACGGAGATCCAGGAACATCTCTCTTGCTCTGGGAAAAGATGTCCCTCTGGAAAGTTCCTTTCTTATAAAAGAATAATATTCCTCTTCATTTTCAAGAAGAAGACGAGCTGCTGTCTCCATCTCTTCTGTCCGGCCCTTTTCACTGCCGAAAGAGAGGATAAGCTCTCCCGGTATCCGGCGCATGATCCGCACGGCTCCCATGGCGAAATAATCAGCAGAGGCCGTTGCAAAAGCTGTGGGGTTTCGCAGCACCAGGTCAGCGCCCGCCTCGACGGCTATACGGGCACGTGTCTCTTCATCCAGGATCGCCGGCTCTCCTCTCTGAACAAAATTCCCTGAAAGGATGACCACTGTATAATCAGCACCGGTCTCGTTTTTGGCTTTTTCCATCTGATAGAGATGCCCGTTGTGAAAGGGGTTATATTCTGCGATGATGAGAAGAATTTTTTTCATCTTTTTCCGGGAACCTTTTCTCTTCCTGTCTGTTTTAATAACAGAAACAGAGAAAAGAAAACCATCCAACCAACCTCCTTTCTTATCCACGAGCCGGTTCTCCTCCCCCCGGAGAACCGGCTCTCCCATTTTACAGCCACTTTTGTTTTTCAACAACAAAAAACCCCGGTCCGTTTCCGGACCGGGGTTCTTTTTTACAGAAAATGATCACTTCAAAGAGTGATCTTCTTGTCATGGGCTGAGATATCAAGGACCGGCGTCGTCCAGAAGACGATGGCTTCCATGGGATTTTCCTCCCGGAGCTCATTCATCCTCTCCATAATGCGGTCAGCGCTCTTTTCATCACAAAGAATGATCATCATCATGTTTTTTCCGGGCCACACGTGATTATTAAACCTGGGGTCTGTGGAGAGCCCTCGTCCGAAAAGTTCGGGGATGATGGTGTATGCGGCCACTCCCATTTTTTTCATCTCGGCGATCATCTCATCGCCGAATGTGTCCGCAAAGATAATATTCAACGCTTTCATCTTCATAGAAACTCACCTCTCCTTCTGGCAGCTTTCCGTTCCGCTATAAGATAGACGGTGGGAACAAAGAGCAGGGTGACAAATGTCGAAAAAAGAAGTCCGGCGATGACCGTCACCCCGAGAGGGACCCAGGATTCGGCTCCTTCGCCTGTACTCAGCGCCAGGGGGAGCATACCGAAGATGGTGGTCAGGGCCGTCATGAGGACAGGACGAAGCCTTGTCTGCCCGGCTGTGAGTATGGCTTCTTCGATGGAATATTCTCTCTTACGGAGGAGATTTGTATAATCGACGAGGACGATGGCGTTGTTGACCACGATTCCCACAAGAAGGATAAGCCCCACAAAGACGATAATATTCAGGTTTAGTCCCAATATGGGCAACGCCAAAAAGACCCCGCTGAAGGCAAAGGGAATCGAGAAGAGGATGACAAAGGGGTCTCTGAACGATTCAAACTGCCCCGCCATGACCAGATAGACAAGAAGGATCCCTCCCAGGACAGCCAGAGCCAGATATTTGAATGAGTTCTGCTGGTCCTCGAAAGTCCCGCTCATAACGATATCCACATCATCGGGATGCTGGATTTTGCGGATCACCTTATTGACATCAGCGGCTACTTCTCCGAAGGATCGTCCGAAGGTGCTCGCAGTGACGTAGATCACACGCGACTGGGATTTACGTTCGATATCCACCGGCCCCCGTTCAATACTGAAATCGGCAATGGTGTCCAGAGGGACAGCCAGCCCGGAAGGGGTTATGATATTTGTTCCCTGAAGCGTTTCAATATCCCGCCTGAGTTCATCTTTTATCCGCAAGAAGATATTATACTCATTCCCCCCCTCTCGGAAGAGGCTGGCCACAATACCGTAATACTGGGCCCTGAGCTGCTGGCCCACATCATTGACGGTGAGCCCCATCCTGTAGAGTTTATCTCTGTCAAGCTGGACAGTGACTTCAGGTTTTCCCATATCACGGGAGATATCGGCATTCCTCACCCCTTCTACCTTGGAGATGGCAAACTTCACCTCTTCGGCCAGAGCGTATGTCTTGTCCAGGTCATATCCGTAGATCTCAATATTGATGGGAGAACCTCCGCCGCCGAACATCTGCATTCCCTGGTCTTCTGATGTGACAATGAGTTTCTCGATACCGTGGACATGTTCGATCTTTGTCCTCAGGTTTTCGGCGATCTCCACAGAACTTCTCTTCCGTTCATTCACAGGAACGAGGGAAAGTCCGATACGTGCGATATTCAGCCCCTCTTCAGCTCCGAAGACTGAAGCAAAACCCCCTTCTGAGACTCCTGACATGATGAAGCGGTCCTTGATTTCAGGAACAGAATCGGTAATGATCTTGTCCACTTCCTTGGCGATCTCTACCGTTTTGTCATGACTGGTCCCCTGGGGTAGGATAACCGTAATATCCACCTGTCCCGAGTCGCTTTCAGGCATGAATTCAGATCCGCCGAACAATCCGAAAAAAGCGATGGACAGGGAGAAGATCAGGATCCCGGTCAAAACAGTCGCTTTTCTATGCGTGATAGCCCAACGTAACGCAGACCGGTAACTCTTTTCCACACGTTCAAAGGCCCTTTCCGTGGACCGTGACACCCGTCCCTTGAGCTCGATATTCTTCAGAAAGAGTGAAGAGAGCATGGGGATGAGGAGCATGGCCGTAAAAAAGGAGCCGAAGAGGACGATCATAATGGAAAATCCGAGCTGCTTAAAGAGAATAGCCGAAATATCATTGATGAAAAAGATGGGTACAAAGATAACGATGGTAGTCAGCGTGGAAGCCAGGATTGCCGATCCCACTTCAGAAGCTCCGAACATGGCTGCTTCTCTCTTGTTGACGCCCTTTTTCAGATGTCGGTAGATGTTTTCAAGGACGACGATCCCGTTATCCACCACCATCCCTATGGCAATAGCCAGGGCTGAAAGAGAGATAATATTGATGGTATACCCGTTGATATACATGAGGATAAAGGCCACAATGAGTGAGAAGGGGATCATGAGAGAGATTATGAGGCTTCCCCTGACATTTCTCAGAAAGAGAAGGACGATCAAAACGACAAAGATCCCTCCTGCAAACAGCGTCTTGGCCAGGTTGGAGATGGAGTCGTTGATGTATTCGGCTCCGTCGAATACAACATCCAGCGTAAAATCAGCCGGAAGGTTCTTTTTGATCTCTTCGATGCGTTTTTTGACTTCCCCGGCGACCTGTACGGTATTGGCGCCTGACTGTTTCTGAAGAATACACAGCATACCGGGTTTCCCGTTGATCCGGATCTCTCTGTTCTCTTCAAAATAGCTGTCCACGACTTCTGCGACATCGCGGACACGGACATAGCGCCCCTTGACATTCGCCAGGACGATGTTTTCGATCTGAGATGCGTCGGTGTACTCTCCCGGGACACGGAGAACATAATTCCGTCTTTCATTCTTAATGTTTCCGGCAGGAGTATCCACATTCTGCGCTGCGATGACCCCTGCTACAGTGTAGACATTGAGCCCCAGAGTATTGAGCTTATCGCGGTCGAAATAGACGCGGATCTCCCGCTGCGGCCCTCCCCGGACAAAGGCATTTCCCACACCGGGGACTCGCTTTAATGGTTCCACCAGGTCATTCTCCACGATGGTCCTCATCTGATTCAAGTTCTGTTCAGCATTGATGGATAGATAGAGTATGGGCATCATGGAGATATCGAATTTAAAGACAGAGGGACGTTCCACGCCGTCAGGCAGAGAGCTGATGACAAAATCAAGCGCTCCGCGGATATCACTGAGGGCGGTATCCATATTGCTCCCCCATTTAAACTCAAGGGTAACAACAGAGACCCCTTCCTGGGACTGTGAAGTGACACCCTTGATGTTCGGGACTGTGGAAACGGCCCCCTCGATGATCTCGGTCACCTTTTTTTCCACATCTTCAGCGCCGGCTCCCTCGTAAGTCGTGAGGATGCTGGCCACAGGAGGAGTGATGTCAGGAAAGAGGTCTATGCTCAAAAGAGAGAGCGAGATCCCTCCCAGAATAAGGACAATAATAAAAATGACAAGAGTCGTTATCGGGCGCCTTACCCCGAATTCGGATAAGTTCATACTTCCTCCCTACCGGATCTGGACTTCCATGCCGTCCTGGATGTACTTCTGTCCCACAACGATGACATCTTCCCCTTGGGTAAGGCCGCTGAGGATCTCGATGAATGTATTATATTCAAGGCCGGTGGTGACTTCACGCAATTGTGCTTTCCCGCCATTGTAGACAAAGACAAACTGTCCGTCGATGACAGCCTCTTCGGGGACAGCAAGTCCGCGGCGCTCACTGAGGATGATGCTGATGCGTGTGAACATCCCGGACCTGAGCTTCAGACCGGGGTTGGGAACATGGACTTTCAGGTCGATGGTATGGGTCATAGGATCAGACACCGGAGTATACGAGACGATCTTCCCTTTGAAGGTTTCTCCGGGATAGGTGTCCGAGGTCACCTCAACAGGGTTATTCACTCTCAGGTGGGGATAATAACGTTCAGGCACTGAGATCGTCACTTCCATAATGGCCATGTTCGAGACAGTGGCTATGGGTGTCTGCCCGGGGAGGATCATCTCTCCCTTATCCCGGTTGAGATTGCCCACAATTCCGCTGATGGGACTTTTGATCAGAGCCGGCTCATATTTCAAGCCGGTCACATCTCTGTCTATCCTGGCGACGACCTGGTCTTTTTCAACATATTGGCCTTCCCGGACGTCATAGGATAAAAACTTTCCGTTTATCTTGGATGTCACAGTGACATCCTGAATCCCCTTGAGTGTCCCGGTGGCCTTGTAGACTTCTCTCACCATACGCTGTTCCAGTTTTTGTATGCTGACAAAGGGGGCTGCCTGCTGCTGTGCCGCCCCTCCCTTTTTACATCCGCCCGCTGTGAGGGCAGCGACAGTCAAAAGGATGATAACGATTGTATTTCTTTTCATAATGCCTCCTCTTTCTCCAAAATTCCAGCAGCTTTATTCAATTTCAACCACGAAAGGTTCAAGTCATACCGGGCTCTGATATCCCCTGCTTTAGCATTGTTATAGCCGATACGCGCCTGCATAAGTTCCAGAAGAGAAACTGCGCCTTCCTGATAGCCTGTCCTTGCTACTTCGAGGCTTTCGCTGGCCAGAGAGAGATTGGTCTTCTGGGCATCCAGTCTTTCCCTCGCCTCCCGGACACTCTCCATTTTCATGCTCAGGTCGATCCCTGTCTTTTCCACGATGTCCCGGTAAGTGTCGTCAAGGATATCCTGCTGTAACGAGAGGTTTTTTATCCCCGTAGGGCGTTTAAGTCCCTGAAAGAGGTTCCATTGGAGTGCCAGTGTGATGTTATAGGAGTCCTCCCAATCCTGCCCCCACTCTTCTTTCTGCTGTCCATAGGTCCCGGAAAGAACTACTGAAGGCAGATACTGGCCCTTGGACATGCTTTTGGAATAGTCCACGATATCGCTGTTCTTTTTCAGGATCTGAATATCGGGGTTGTTGTCCAGGGCCAGATCCATGAGACGATCCTTTTCAGGGAGGGCACGCTTTTCATCGACGATGAAATCGTGTGAGACAGCCAGTTGAAACTCTTCCTCCACGCCCAGAATGTTTTTCAGGCTCATGAGGGCAGTTTTATACCCGGACTCCGCTTTCATGGCATCGGGCCGGGCATTGTTCAGCTCCACTTTGGCCTGGAGCAGATCCAGGTTGGAAGCCTCTCCGTTGTTATATTGGGCCTCCACCATTCCTTTCTGCTCTTCAAGGATCTCCACGGTCTCCTGGGCCAGCTCTTTCATCAGTCCGGCGTAGATGACATTGTAATAGGCTTCTGACACCGTATAGATGACATCCATCCTTGCTTTTCTGTGCTCCTGGCGGGCAATAGCCCTTTGAGCGTAAGCGGTCTTCAGTCCGAAAAAACGGGCACCTCCTGTAAACAGGGGGAGATTGGCAGAAACAGAGTACTGATAATTATTCATCATATCCATTTCGAAATCCATGGTCGTGCCTCCCGGCCCGGGAAGCGAAAGAGTTGAAACGGACTCTTTCAGGACTTTCAGGCCAGACGCACTCACTGTGGGAAGAAAACTCCCGTAGGCAGCCAGGATCTCGTTTTCTGTCTGAGCGAT
>Ga0209163_1001892_pt1 | contig 19901 bp, 13 predicted proteins | sample MTBAKSrepl2MetaG_FD_187457 | JGI IMG/M metagenome (GOLD analysis project Ga0209163, IMG submission 187457) | Enrichment culture microbial communities om Arthur Kill intertidal strait, New Jersey, USA, that are MTBE-degrading - MTBE-AKS2 (Arthur... | ecosystem: Environmental > Aquatic > Marine >...
CGAAAAATTACAACAACTCATTCTGCGACGCTGACTTGACCTATTTCGAAGGTGAGCCGCTCGAGTCACTGCTCGACGTATTGCGCTACGCACCTAGCGCGTCTGTACTTTGGCCAAAGCCGAGTTTTAAACATGATGGTGGATAAGCGCCTTGTCTTCCGGGATGGGGAAAAGTATCTCAGTCTCGCCATCCCCCTGCGGGGATGGTGACAGCGCACGCACGCCAGAAGAACTATGCGCAGTTTGAGATCGTTATGATTTCTTTTTCTAACGCGTATGGGGTCCAGGCTGATCGCAGACTGCTGCTCATGGCTGCCTCCGGAAATCGCTTTTTTCGGCCTCGAAGTCCTGGCGCCATGATGCCGACGGCACGGAATACGATCTGCACTGATTGCAAGACCGGGATCTCAAGCATCTAGTTCATTGCAGAAAAGCAATCTTTCTTATATTCTTCATTTTATGCTTCATTCACTTTTTCTCAAGTTAATGCGCGGATAATTCAATCAGATGTGCTATTTTAGTTTTCGAGCAAGTACATGGCACCTGTTTTGCTCAAGTATACAGGAAGAAAGATGGCCGGGAACGGCGCTGCCTCCGGTTTGCGGCGCCGGAACGCACCCTCTTGAAATGTTGCAGGAGTGTGGCCCTTTGAAGTATAGGAAGAGGGAGACTTTTTTGATCCAAAACTCATTTGACATGAAGATACGTAAATAGCAGGGAATTGGCGATGGCCGACGAATTTGATGATTTTACCAGGGCGCTGCAGGATCAGATCTACGAAGAGACAAGGGTGGCGTACGGCGAGCTCGCTTTTGAAAGATGGCTCAACCCGCTGTATGCCGGGGTCATACACGATGCAGACGGGTCCGGCAGCATCACCGGGACCTGTGGCGATACCATGGAGATATTTTTGAAATTTGAGGAGGGCAGCGTCAAAGAGGCAACTTTTCAAACCGACGGCTGTGGATGCAGCGCCATTTGCGGTTCTTTTGCGGCAGAGCTTGCCCACGGCAGGAGCCCTGATGAGATTGCCGACATTACGGGGGAAACGATCCTCGATGTGCTTGGCGGTCTTCCCAAGGAGGACCGGCACTGCGCCTTTCTCGCTGCCGAAACGCTGCAAGAAGCCCTTCACAACTATATGAGAAAACAGCACAGGAAAGATAACCCGGAATAGACCGGTGCTTCCCCAAAACCCCGTTCCCCATAGATGTCTGATTTTCAAATCGGAGGGCTTGATCATGTATTCGGCCACAACGCATGGGCGCAAGGGGGCAGGGTGAACCCCGGGGAAACTGGATTCCGGATCAAGTCCGGAATGACGATATTTCCATCTGCGGGGTGGTCAGGGGCGGCCGGTGGACTGACCCGTTTGCCGAAGAACACCTGCCCCGGAGTCTACTTCGGTGTGGGGGGGCGCACTTCCGGAACTGGCTGGAACAGTTCAAGCAACTGGGCGAGGTTCAGGTTAAAGAGGTGGATTCGATAGGATTCAGGTGTTTCGAAGAGGCCGGAGAAAAATTGTGCAGAATCTGGTTGAAGATGAACCAAAGCAATTGGGACGATCTATCCTGACTTATGAAAAGCAATCCAAGCCATGCATGCGCAAGATATATTACCAGGATTGAAGGCCTGGTTTGAGGATTATACTGGGCAATTTTCCTCCGATGATCCCATCGTGCAGGAGGCCATGGATTTAAAGGCGGAACACACCCTGCGGGTTTGTGATGCGATCATGGATATCGGAGGGACGCTTGCTTTGTCCGGGGAGGAACTCTGCATGGTTGAAGCGGCAGGGTTGCTTCACGATATCGGACGATTCGAGCAGTACAGGCGGTACAGGACCTTTCTCGATTACAGGTCTGAAGACCATGCGGCGCTGGGGGTGAAGGTGATAAAGAGCCATCGCGTTCTGCGCGGTCTTGAACCCGGTGCCGCCGATATGCTCATGCGGCTGGTAGGATATCATAACCGTGCCACGCTGCCTTCCGGAGAACAGGAGGCCTTCCTCTTTTTCCTGAAGCTGCTCAGGGATGCGGATAAAGTAGATATCTGGCGGGTGCTGACGGAATATTACCGGAATATGGAAAGTCATCGCAACCCGGCCATTGAGTTGGATTTTCCTGATAGCGGCCGGATTTCCAAACCAGTTTACGAGGCCTTGCTGGAAAGAAGGCCCGTGCAGATAGCCGACCTGAAAACATTACAAGATTTCAAGCTGTTCCAGATCGGGTGGATCTATGATGTCCACTTCCCCAGGACGTTTCAGATTGTCCGGGAGAACCGATACCTTGAAATCCTGTTCGATACCCTTCCTCAGGAATCCAAAAGTGCCAGACAGATTTACGCAAGGGCCCGCGCATACCTGGAAGCGAAGGGATAAGAAGTTGCTTTCCGTGAGTGTGACCATCACAGAAGCCGGGTTGTGTATCAAGGGAAAATTTGGCACCGGATATTGTGTCCGACCTTGTGGGTGATCCTGCGCAGGCGCATCGTCATCGAGACGTGCGTGATCCGATGGGGAGCTTGGCAGGCTACTTCCCCAAAATCCAACGGTCTTTCCCCTGAATTTCGACGCAGCAACCCTCTCTGGGCCAGGACACCCCTTTCGGCTACTGCAAGCCAATAGTCGCCGTGAGGCAACTGCGAACAGGTATCCTCGTAGATCGGCTCCGGGATATGGCAAGCCGGCTGGGGCGGCGGATCATGATTGCGCGTCTCCCATAGCCCGGCGTTTTTCAGGATCTTCTCCACGACCCCAAGGTCCTCGATAAAGGAAATGATTCGCATTCTGCCCATGCACTCGGGACCTATCAGGGGATCAACCTCGCAAATCCTTTGGATCAATCGCGCCCAGTTCCTGCGAAACTCCTTGGGTGAAAGCCGCAATTCGACCAGCGCCGGCGCTGCCTCATCCGTACCGGCTCCTCGATCGGAGTCGAGGACAGGGCCCTTGCCCATCCCTCGGCACTTGTTGCTGTAGTACCCGTAATTGCGCAACATCTGTTCCCCCGGTTCGGGATGTGGGTAACCAGTTGGGCCAACCTATCCAACGCATCGAAGGTCTTCGACGTCTCGCCGTTCTTGGACCGGTAGAGCACCCTGGCGACCCCATCGCAGCACTCGCAGGCCGAAAGGTACCTCATGTGCTGTTCGCATAAGGAGGCCCGAATCACATACCGGGCCAGATTCTCCAATCCCTGCTCGTCATGGGGTTCTATCGGCCTTCCGCAATAGACGCTGAATCCACTGTAGCGCCAATGCATCATGTTCTCGATGATCGCGTCCGTGATTCGGCCCTCGGCCTTGAGCATCTTGAGCACTTCGTACCGAAACGCCCCTTCCAGGTCTTGTGCAGCGGACCCGGGGCTCACCAGGAAGCTCCCGTTGCCGTAGAAATAGCCGTCCATTGCGATCACTCGCAGATGACTGTTGGACCCTTGCAATTGCCCGAACGTCTGCACCGCAATCACGCCTCCGGCAACCGCATCCTCGTGCGCGGCGCACTGGGTGAAATAGGCGCTGAGAAGTTACCACGCGCAGCGACTGAGCTTGGTCAGAAGTCTGCGGTCCAGCATGAAATAGATGCGAAGCCGCTTCGGGATGCTGAACACCCACTGCCGGTGCGGGACATACTTGAGCACGTGGTTGCAGAGCCATCCCCCGAATTCAATCACCCGCTTCTGATGGCACGAAGGGCAAGAATGCCGCCTCTTGCACGAAAAAGGAACCCAGAACTCATGGCCGCAATCCATGCATCTCACCCTGGCAAATCCGCAATGCAGGTCCCCGCAATCCAGGTACCGATGGATCACATCCGACACATAGGGCTGCCACCGGCCGTAGACGCCGGCATAGCGCTCATCCCAAAGCCCTTCGAGCTGTTCGAAGTGGGCCTCCACGCACCGGTAGTAGTCGCCGGCGCTGGGGTTTCGTGGCCGGTAGACCGCGGAAGGCAGGGAATCCGGTTGTGACTGCGACATGGACATCGGCCCTGTACTTAGGGCTCGTGCAAAAATAACTTCCCACTTTGATGCGCCGATCCATCACGCCTGGCGGCGTTGCTCGTCAGTTTAATGGCCAGCCAATCGCCCTCCTCGCGCCTTGCCATGCGCGCGCCTCGACACCTGAAAAGGAGAACTTATTTTTGCACACGCCCTTAACGGGTGCAATCACGCAGGACCGGTATGGCATAATGTTAAGGTCCATGTAAAGCATAAAGTGAAGGTCCCTGCCCTCTCCCGGGCTGGGTGCGGAGCCGGTGGCAGCTTTGAACCGGCGGGCAGGCCCCCTGGTCGCACCAAGTGATCCAATAAGTGCAAGGGCCGGCGGGGCGTGACGTCTGCCGTAACGATACGGCACTGCCGTCACCTCATCGGGAGGAGCCCGCCAACGCGAGAATCCTTGCAGCCGCTTGTCCATCGACCCCTCGAGTCCCTCATTCCCATAGCGGTCCATGCACGGCCGAAACGTCCGGCCGCAAGCGCCAAGCAGCCCGGCTGCCTCCTCCTGGGTGAGCCACCCCTCTCGGCCATCCCCCATATGCTTGCTCAAAACGCATCTTCCGAACCTCCTGTAACAGTTCTGTCCGTCTCATCGGCCACCTCCTCGGCTTCCGATAAACCGGACAGATTACGTGCTACAAGTCCGGACAATATACTTGCTCCCTACACTCCCTACAGGGCCCTTGACAAAAACGCCTTGCTCGGAGAGAATATTTTTGTTTTTCGGATTTTGTCCCTCCGGTTCAGCTCCCCGTCAATCGGTGGTCCGGAAGCGCCTCAAGCCTTTACAGACACGAACCACATCCAAGAGGTCGCCGGCATGCACCGGGAGGGGCCTGGAGGGTGCAGGACTGCCTGTCCGGGGGCCGCTTCCAGCGATGTTTTGTCTGGTTCCTGCCGGCACAGGCATTGGATGGGGAGCGTCCAACTGTGCTGCGGCGACGCAACTTTTTCACGGCCGCCTTATTCGGGGCCTTGACACCAAGGATATCACCTGGATGGGGAGAACATGGACGGAGCAGCAGGCAACGCGCTCTGGTACAAGGACGCGGTCATCTATGAACTGCACGTGAAGGCGTTTTTTGACGCCAACAACGACGGCATCGGCGACTTTCGCGGTCTTTTGCAAAAGCTTGACTATGTGCAGGATTTGGGAATCACGGCCGTGTGGCTGCTTCCCTTTTACCCTTCGCCTTTTCGAGACGACGGGTACGACATAGCGGACTACCGGGGGGTGCACCCCGACTACGGGTCCCTGCGTGATTTCAAGGAATTTGTCAGGGAAGCCCACCGACGCAACATAAGGGTCATCACCGAGCTGGTGGTCAATCACACCTCGGATCAGCACCCCTGGTTCCAGGCGGCCCGCCGTGCCCGACCGGGCTCTGCCAAACGGGACTTCTATGTGTGGAGCACCACCGACACCGAGTTTCCCGAGACCAGGATCATCTTCACCGACAGCGAGGCATCCAACTGGACCTGGGACCCGGTGGCAGGCGCCTATTACTGGCACCGGTTCTTCTCCCATCAGCCGGACCTGAACCACAACAACCTGCGGGTTGTGCAGGCCGTCATAAAGGTGCTGCGTTTCTGGCTGGACCTGGGAGTGGACGGCTTTCGGCTCGACGCCGTGCCCTATCTTTGCGTGCGGGAGGGAACCAACAACGAGAATCTCGAAGAAACCCATGCGGTCATCCGGCGGATCCGCCGGGAGGTGGACCTGCATTACAAGGACAGGATGCTTCTCGCAGAGGCCAACCAGTGGCCTGAAGATGTGGTCGAGTACTTCGGCAAGGGGGATGAATGCCACATGGCCTACCATTTCCCCCTGATGCCGAGGATCTACATGGCCCTGCGCCAGGAGGACCGCAAACCCATCGCGGAGATTTTCCAGCGCACGCCTCCCATACCGCCTGCCTGCCAGTGGGGCCTTTTTCTGCGCAATCACGACGAGCTCACCCTGGAGATGGTCACCGACGAGGAGAGGGACTACATGTACCGGGAGTACGCCACGGACCCGCGCATGCGGGTCAACATCGGCATCCGTCGGCGACTGGCACCTTTGCTCGACAATTCCCGGCGTCGCATGGAGCTTCTCAACAGCCTGCTGCTTTCTTTTCCGGGCACTCCCATCCTCTACTACGGGGACGAGATCGGCATGGGGGACAATGTTTTCCTGGGGGATCGCAACGGAGTGCGCACCCCCATGCAGTGGTCCCCGGACCGCAACGCCGGTTTTTCCAGAGCCGATCCTGCCCGTCTTTACCTGCCGGTGATCATGGACCCCGTGTACGGCTACCAGGGCATCAACGTGGAGGCCCAGCAACGGGACCCTTCCTCCTTACTGCACTTCATGAAACGCATGCTGGCCCTGAGGCGCCAGCACAAGGCCTTCGGCAGGGGGAGCCTGGAGTTCCTCCATCCCACGAACCGCAAGATACTGGCCTACCTGCGCCGGCATAAGGCAGAGGTCCTCCTGGCGGTGGCCAATCTGTCGCGCTTCGTGCAGCCTGCAGAGCTGGATCTTTCAGAATTTCGGGGCTTCACCCCCGTGGAAATGATCGGACGCACCGAGTTTCCCCCCATCGGAGAGCTTCCCTACTTTGTGACCCTCGGGCCCCATTCCTTCTATTGGTTCCGTCTGGAACGTCAAGGCCGGGCCATCACGACGGCACGCCGGGAAGGTGCGGGCCTTAAAGTCTTCCCCCGACTGTCGATCGATGAGGAATGGGACGGCAGGATCAGCGAACCCTACCGTCTGGTGCTGGAAAAGGAGATACTGCCCGATTATCTTCGGGCGCGGCGCTGGTTTCGGGGAAAGGGTCTCGAAATCGTGCGGGTCCAACTCGCGGACTGGACGAAGCTTGCAGGAGGCTTTTTCCTGGCCTTTGCCTCGGTCACGTATGCAGACGCCGGGTCGGAGACATACTGCCTGCCCCTCAAGGTGGCGGTCGGTGCGGCCGCCCGGGATCTGGCGGCACAGATCCCCGACAGCATCCTGGCCGCCTTCACCACACCCCGAACCGAAGGAGTGATCTACGATGCCCTGTCAGACAGGGTTTCCTGCTGCGATCTTTTTGCGGCCATGGCCGAAGGTCGGGCCTTTCTCACGGAAAAAGCCGGGACGTTGGAAGCCTTTTCCACCCGGGCATTCACCCGTGCGGGCCTCGAGGAAATGACGTGCAGCGAGGTCCGTGACATGGGCGCCGAGCAAAGCAATACCTCCCTGGTGCTCGATGAACAAGTGGTCCTCAAGCTCTACCGAAAGGTGGAACAAGGGATGAACCCGGATTTCGAGGTTGGCCTTTTCCTCACCGAGCACACCGATTTCGACGCGATCGCAGCGGTGGCGGGGGGCATCCGTTACACGGCCCAGGGCAGGACGTCGGCGGTTGTCATGCTTCAGCCGTTCGTTCCCAACGACGGCGACGGCTGGACATACAGCGTGGACCAGGCACAGCAGTTCCTGCGCCGGGGAGCAAACGTCTCCGAGGCCCTTTCGGCGCCTGTTGGGGGAACTCCCTTCCTGGAATGGACCGCGGCACAACCCCCTGAAGCGCTGGTCGGGGCCCTTGGTTCCTACTGGACCGCGATCCAGAACCTGGGCCGCAGAACCGGCCAATTCCATCTAGCGTTGTCCGGGGGCAAGCGGCTCTCGCCCTTTGCTCCGGAGCCTCTCGACGAACGGTACCTCGAGGGCCTTGTCGATGGGTTTGGCCGGCAGGCGAGAAGGGCCCTGGCCCTTCTCAGCCAGCGATTGCCCGCATTGCCGGATCCCCTCAGGGAAAAGGCCGACGCGGTGCTGGGGATCGCCGATGGCCTCATGGCCCGGTATGACGCGATGTCCACCATCAAGACGAGGGCTGTACGCATCCGGTGCCACGGGGACTACCACCTGGGGCAGGTGCTGCGCAGGGGCACCGACTGGATCCTGCTCGATTTCGAAGGCGAGCCCTTGCGCTGCCTTGGACAGCGCAACGAGAAGCAGTCTCCCCTCAAGGACTTGGCCGGAATGGTCCGTTCGTTCAGTTACGCGGCCCACGGCGCCCTCCTTGGCCTGAAGGGGGCGGACCCTCAGGACCTGGGCCCGCTTGAAATCGGTGCGCGAATCTGGGAGTTTTGGGCCGTGGCGGCCTTCCTGAAAGCATACTTCGCCACCGTCGGAGACGCTCGGTTCGTCCCGGCCCAGGAAAAACATCTGGAAGCCCTCTTGGGGGCTTTCGTCTTGGAAAAGGCCTTCTACGAGTTGGAGTACGAAATCAACAACCGACCCGATTGGCTGCAGATTCCCCTTGACGGAATCCTTACCATGGCATGAGCGGGCCGGGGAAGGGTGGCTTATGAAAGACGGCGATACGTTCTTGACGGAATACGATTTGCATCTGTTGTTGGAAGGGACCCACCTTCGCGCCTGGGAGAAACTCGGCGCGCATTTAGGCTCTTGCTCGGGGGAAACGGGTACCTGGTTTGCCGTCTGGGCGCCCAATGCGGAGTCTGTATCGGTGGTAGGCGATTTCAACGGATGGAAAGAGGGGGCCCATCCCCTGACCACCCGTAACCGCGACGGTATCTGGGAGGGGTTCGTTCCGGGGGTGGGGCAGGGGGCCCTGTACAAGTACGCCATCCGTTCCAAGTACGCCGGCTACCAGGTGGAAAAGGCGGACCCCTTCGGCTTTGCCGCGGAGATCCGCCCCCAGACGGCATCCATGGTGTGGGACCTTGGGGGCTACTCATGGGCGGACGCCCGGTGGATGGCGACCCGCAACGACCGCAACAGCCTGCACGCCCCCATGTCCGTTTACGAGGTGCATCTGGGATCTTGGATGCGGCTGCCGGAGGAAGACAATCGGTGGTTGACCTATCGGGAGCTTGCGGTGCGGCTGGCCGAATACATCAAGGAGATGGGCTTTACCCACGTGGAGCTTATGCCGGTGGGGGAGCACCCGTTTGACGGTTCCTGGGGCTACCAGACCATCGGCTACTTCGCCCCCACGAGCCGCTTCGGCACACCCCAGGATTTCATGTACTTGGTGGACGTGCTCCATCAAAACGACATCGGGGTTTTTCTGGACTGGGTCCCGGCCCATTTCCCGCGGGACGAGCACGGCCTGGGCTACTTCGACGGCACCCACCTTTACGAACACGCCGACCCCCGACAAGGCGTGCACCGGGATTGGGGGACCTTCGTGTTCAACTACGGCCGCAGGGAGGTGGCCAATTTCCTGCTGACCAACGCCCTGTTCTGGATAGAGGTGTATCACATGGACGGACTCCGGGTGGATGCGGTGGCGTCCCTGCTGTATCTCGACTACTCACGGGAGGAAGGGGATTGGATTCCCAATGCTTACGGTGGTCGGGAGAATCTGGCGGCCATCGCCTTTCTCAAACGGTTCAACGAGCTGGTCTACCAGGAACATCCGGGCGTGATCACCATCGCCGAGGAGTCCACCTCCTGGCCCATGGTGTCGAAGCCCACCTACCTGGGGGGACTCGGCTTCGGGCTCAAGTGGAACATGGGGTGGATGCACGACACCCTCCTTTACATGTCCAAGGACCCGATTCACCGCAAGTACTACCACAACAGTCTCACCTTCAGCATGCTGTACGCCTTCCACGAAAATTTCATCCTGCCCTTTTCCCATGACGAGGTGGTGCACGGTAAGGGCTCCATGATCGGCAAGATGCCGGGAGACGAGTGGCAGCGCTTTGCCAACCTGCGTCTGCTCTACGGCTATATGTTCACCCACCCCGGGAAAAAGCTCCTGTTTATGGGGGGCGAAATCGGACAGTACGCCGAGTGGAACCACGACACAAGCCTCGATTGGCACCTGCTCCAATACCCGCTGCACAAGGGACTGCAGCGGTGGGTCCGTGACCTGAACACCACCATGCGGGGCGAGCCGTGCCTCCACGAGCTCGATTGCGAGCAGGGGGGATTCACCTGGATCGACTGCCATGACAGCCAGCAGAGCGTGCTTTCCTATCTGCGCAGAGGTCGTGATCCCGACAGGGCCGTGGTCTGCGTGTGCAATTTCACACCGGTTCCCCGTCACAACTACCGTGTGGGTGTGCCGGCATCCGGATTCTGGGAGGAAATCCTCAACAGCGACGCCCCTTTGTACGGAGGAAGCGGCCAGGGGAACCTCGGCGGCGTGGAAGCGACTCCGGTGGCCGCTTTCGGCCACTACCAATCCATTGTGGTGACTCTGCCGCCCCTTGCCATGGTGGCGTTCAGGAGGAAAAACCCATGAAGGGCGGAAGGCTTTCACGCAGCCACAGCATGCCCTTCGGTGCACAGGTGGTCCCGGGGAAAGGGGTGCGCTTCAGGCTATGGGCGCCGGAGGCCCACGAAGTGGACCTGTACCTGGAAGGGCCGGGATCCGCCAGGGGCCTCTTTCCCATGGAGAGCCGGGGGGGCGGCTGGGTGGAAAAGGTCGTGGAAGAGGCCGGGACACACACCCTGTACCGCTTTCGTACCGACGGTGGCCTGCTGGTGCCTGACCCTGCCTCCCGGTACCAGCCGGCGGACGTTCACGGGCCTAGCGAGGTGGTGGATCCGTGCGCATTCCTGTGGGAGGACGACGCCTGGAAGGGGCGGCCCTGGGAGGAAACGGTGCTCTACGAGCTCCACGTGGGAGCCTTCACGCGGGACGGGAGCTTCGAGGGAATAACCAAACACTTGGAACACCTGGCCGACCTCGGCGTGACGGCCATTGAGCTGATGCCTGTGGCCGATTTTCCGGGACGGTGGAACTGGGGATACGACGGAGTGCTCCTTTTTGCTCCGGACAGCGCGTACGGACGGCCCGAAGACCTAAAGGCTTTGGTGAACGAGGCGCACAGACGGGGCCTGATGGTCTTTCTCGATGTGGTGTACAACCACTTCGGGCCGGAGGGTAACTATCTGTACGCCTACGCGAGGCAGGCTTTCTTCTCGCAAGAGCACCAAACCCCATGGGGAGCTGCGATCCGTTTCCAAGGACAGACGGCGGGCACGGTCCGAGATTTCTACATCCACAACGTCCTTTTCTGGCTGGAGGAATACCACATGGACGGTCTGCGGCTCGATGCGGTGCATGCCATCCGGGACGACAGCCGACCCGACATCCTCGAAGAGATGGCCGCGCGGGTGGAGGCGGGACCGGCCCGGGGCAGGCACATCCACCTCATTCTCGAGAACGACGATAACAAGGCCCGGTACCTGGAGCGCTCCCCGGATGGGACCCCCACAAGATACACGGCCCAGTGGAACGACGACATCCACCATGCCTGCCATGTGCTGCTCACCGGGGAAAAGGCCGGATACTACGGCGACTACGCACACAAACCCCTTGGCCACCTGGGAAGATGCTTGGTCGAGGGCTTTGCCTATCAAGGGGAACCTTCCCCCCACCGGGGCGGCCGGCCCCGGGGAGAACCGAGCCGCCACCTTCCTCCCACCGCTTTTGTCTCCTTCTTGCAGAATCACGACCAGATAGGAAACCGGGCCTTTGGGGAGCGGCTGATCCGGCTTGCCGAACCGCAGGCCGTGCGGGCGGCCCTGGCCCTTGTCTTGCTGGCGCCTTCGGTGCCCCTTCTCTTCATGGGCGAAGAATGGGGCTGTGCGCGGCCTTTTACCTTTTTCTGCGACTTCGGCCCGGACCTGGCCGCGCAGGTGACCGAGGGAAGGCGTCGTGAATTTGCCCGTTTTCACCAGTTCCGGGACCCCGAAGCACGTAAACGGATACCTGATCCCAACGCACCGGAAACCTTCGCCGCGACGGTGCTGGACTGGGAGACATCCGAAGAGCCCGCCCAAAGGGACTGGAAACACTATTACCAGCGGCTGCTCACCTTGCGGCGCGAAAGGATCGTTCCCCTGCTGGGACAGCTTGTAAGGGGCGCCGCGGGCTATCGGCTGCTGGGAAACGCCCTCGAGTGCCGCTGGCCGCTGGACGGGGGCACCACACTGGTAGTTTTGACCAACTTGACTTCCAAGATCCAGACCGGCCTCGAGGCTCCTGCCGGGGACCTGCTTTACGGCTTCCCCAACGAGGCCCCGGACAGCCTACGTCAAGGAGTGCTGCCCCCTTGGTCGGTGGTTTGGCTCCTGGCGGCCCCCAGGGGGTGCGGCGGGGGTGCGGCATGGTGACAGGCGATCACAAGGGTGAACGGGCTGTCGTATCGACCCGACCCTCGGCAGCAGCGGTGTCGGACGGAAGAACGGGCAACCTTTTCACCCCTCCCCGGGCATTCTACCGCCTCCAACTCAACAGGGAATTCACCTTCCGCCACGCCGAGACCGTGGTGACCTACCTCAGAGATCTGGGAATCAGCCACTGCTACCTTTCCTCCTACCTGAAGGCCCGGCCCGGCAGCGCCCATGGCTACGACATCATCGATCACGGCACCCTGAATCCGGAAATAGGAGACCGGGAAGACTTCGAGAGATTCGCGGCGTCCCTGGAAGAAAACGGGCTTTCCCAGATTCTAGACGTAGTGCCCAATCACATGGGGGTCGGGTCCGACAACCGCTGGTGGCTCGACGTGCTGGAAAATGGACCGTCCTCGCCGTACGCGTCTTTTTTTGACATCAACTGGCAGCCCCTCAAGGACGAGCTGCGAGGCAAGGTTCTCCTGCCGGTGCTCGAAGACCACTACGGAAAGGTTCTGGAGCAGGGCATGCTGCGCCTGATCTTCGACAACCAGGCCGGCTCGTTTCACACCGGCTATTATGAGCACCGCTTTCCGGTGGATCCGCGCACCTACCCGCTCATCCTGAGTCAGGTTGCCGGCAGGCTGGGCGGCCGCCCCCCAGGAGGGCCAGCCCTGTTGCGGAAGATCAATTATCTTGTCGCCTCTTTCCGGGCCCTGCCCCCTGCTCGGGAGACGGAGCCGTCCGCTGCACACCGTCGACATCGCAACAAGGAGGCCCTAAAACGCCGATTGGCGCGTTTGGTAAGCGAATCGACCGAGGCGGCGCAATGCATCGCCCAAACCGTGGAGTCTTTCAACGGCGATCCCCGGAGGGCCGAGAACTTCGATCTTCTCCACGATCTGCTCGACCGACAAGTTTACCGGCTCGCCTTCTGGCGCGTGGCTTCGGACGAAATCAACTACCGGCGCTTTTTCGACGTCAACGATCTGGCTGGGCTGCGAACGGAGAACATCGAGGTGTTTCACAGGACCCACGGCCTCGTTCTCGATCTGGTGGCCGCGGGAAAGCTCGCCGGATTGCGGATCGATCATCTGGACGGACTTTACAATCCCCGTGAGTATCTGGTGCGCTTGCAGGAGGCTGCCGCCGGGCGCGAGGTGATGGGGGCCGGCGAGAATTCGAAGCGGAGCAGGACCACAGGGCACGTCTTGCCCCTGTACGTTGTGGTGGAAAAGATCCTCGCCGATCACGAACGCCTCGCAGCCCACTGGCCGGTGCACGGCACCACGGGTTACGAGTTTTCCCACCTGGCGGGAGGCCTTTTTGTAGACCCCAGGGCACGAAGAGCGCTGACACGCACCTACGAACGCTTCACGGGAGAGCGCCGCGATTTTGAGGACCTGCTCCATGGTTGCAAAAAGACCATCATGCGCTTCCTGCTGGCAGGCGAATTGAACGTTCTGGCCAATCTGCTCAGCCGCATCGCCGAATCGGATCGGCACACCCGCGATTTCACCGTCAACCGGCTCAGGGACGCTCTGCTGGAAGTGGTGGCGGCCTTCCCGGTCTACCGGACATACATTGAGCAAGGCAGCGTATCGAAAGAGGATCGCCGCTACGTGGAATGGGCGGTTGCCCAGGCCAAGGCCCGAAGCCGCCCCGAAGAACGAGCCATTTTCGACTTTGTCCTACACGTCTTGCTGCTCGGCACGGAACAGGGGTCGGCAAAAGGTCCCGGCAGCGCGCTGTGCGACTTTGTCATGAGGTTTCAGCAATACACAGGGCCGGTCATGGCCAAGGGGCTGGAAGACACCTGCGGCTACCTTTACAATCGGCTCCTTTCTCTGAACGAGGTAGGAGCGGACCCCCGTCGGTTCGGCATATCTGCGGCGGCCTTCCATAGGAGAAACCGGGAGCGCTTGAGGGACTTCCCTCACGCCATGCTGAGCACTTCCACCCACGACAGCAAAAGGAGCGAGGACGTGCGCGCACGGATCAGCGTGCTCTCGGAAATGCCCGGCCAGTGGGAAGAAAGGGTCAACCGATGGCACCTGCTCAACCGATCGAGGAGGCGGCAGGTCCTGGGCGAGGCCGCCCCGTGCGCGAACGACGAGTTCGGCCTGTATCAAAACCTGCTGGGGGCCTGGCCTTTGGAACCCTGGGATTCCTCGGGTTTGGAGGCATTCCAGAACCGGATGCAGCGGTACATGATCAAGGCGGTGCGGGAGGCCAAGGTCCATTCGAGTTGGACACACCCCAACAAAGCCTATGAGGACGCGGTGGTGGGTTTCGTGGCGGACCTGCTTGCCAACCCCCAAGACAATCTCTTCCTGCGTGAGTTCCTTCCGTTTCAGCAGCAGGTGGCCTGGCTGGGCATGCTCAACAGCCTTTCACAGGTCGTGCTTAAATGCAGCGCACCCGGAGTGCCCGACATCTATCAGGGCAACGAAGTCTGGCAATTTTGCCTTGTGGATCCGGACAACCGAAGCCCCGTGGACTATGACCAGCGCAAGAGCATGTTGGCCGACTTGAAGGAGCTCGCGGACGTGGAGGCGCCTCTTTTGACTTCCCGGGCCTGGAGCCTTGCGCAAAACATGGGCGACGGACGCATCAAAATGTATGTCACCTGGAGGTGCCTCACCCTGCGCCGTGAATTCCCGGACCTTTTTGCCCATGGAGACTATGGGCCTCTGAAGGTGCAGGGGCTCAGGAAGGACCATCTGTGCGCATTCGGCAGGCGGCATGGGGGGCGGATATTGGTCGCGGTGGCCCCCCGGCTCTGCGGCCGCCTGCTCAAAGACACAGGCGCCCTTCTGCCTCTTGGAAGGGAGGCTTGGGGCGATGCAGCCGTCAAGATCCCTGCCCGTGGGGCCGGTGTGCCGTTTCGGAATGTCTTCACGGGGGAGAGGATCGAGGCGGCGGAAACACGTGAGCCTTCCATCGCTGTCGGCGCCTTGCTGGCCCACTTTCCCGTGGCGCTGCTGGTCAGCGATGACTCAACGGCCGCCCTGAAACGACGACCGTCCCCTCCGGTGATCCCTGAGCCCCAAAGGATCACTCGAGAACCGCCTCCGGCTCGATGACGGGAAGGTACTCCTCCACCTCGGGAAAGTCCACCAGACGCTTGGTGAGGGCTGCTTGGAGGAACATGTCCACCCACCAGAAGATGTCCGATCGCCGAACAACGTCCCGGAGCCGCACCATCCTGGACTTCCTTTCGCCGGGCGACATGTGGAAGGCCGTGTGGACGGCATCGGCAACGCCTTCCACGTCGTAGGGGTTCACCAGGAGAGCTCCTTTTCGCAACTGGGCCGCTGCACCGGCGAATTCGCTCAGTATAAGGAGCCCGTTTCCCTGTCGGTTGCACGCGCAGTATTCCTTGGAAACGAGATTCATGCCGTCCTTCAAAGGCGTTATGAGTGCGATTTCGCTTGTCAGATAGTAGGCCACGAGCTCTTCTCGGGTCAGACTGCGATACAGGTAGTGAATGGGAACCCAACCGGATCGTGTGAATTGGCCGTTGATCTCCCCCACCAGGCGATCGATGTGGGCCTTGAGGTCCTGGTAGGCAGGGATCTGCGCTCTGCTCGGCACCACGACTTGCATGAGCGTCACGTGGCCCCTCAGGTCCGGATAGCGGATCAGGGCGTTGCGAAAAGCCTCGAGGCGCTCGGGGATCCCCTTGGTGTAATCGAGGCGATCTATTCCCAGGACGAGCTTCTGGCCAGGGTGCGTTGCATGAATATTCGCAGCCAATTCCCGAACCGTCTGTGTCTCGGCCAGTCGGGCGAAGGACTGGAAATCAATGCCCACCGGGAAGGCCCCCACCCGGACCTCCCGGCCGTTAAGGGCTGCGGTGACAATCGCTCCCCTTCCGCTCATTCGCACACCAGGGTGCAGAAGCTGAAGACACTGGACAAAGTTGCGTCTGTCACGCATGGTTTGGAAACCGATCAGATCGAAATCAAGCAGGGCGCGAAGTACCTGGGACCTCCATGGCAGCTTGAGAAAGATATCCACCGCGGGAAAAGGAATGTGTAAAAAGAACCCCAGCCTGCGCGGCACCTCCATTTTCTTCAGGTTTCTCGCTACATACATGAGGTGATAGTCGTGGACCCACACGTAATCCTTCGGTTCGCTAACCCTGGCGATCATGCGTGCGAATTTCTCATTCACCGACTTGTAGGCATACCAGTAATCGGGCCGAAAACTGCACCTGGTGAATAAATCGTGAAACAGGGGCCACACGATTTCATTGGCAAAACCGTGATAGTAGCCGTGGATTTCCTGGTCGGTCAGGGAAACGGGAATCAGCGTGTACCCGCTCCCGCGGGATGCCTCCTTGAGTAAGTCCCTGAAATCGGACACCTGCTGTGCTCCGGGCCAACCGATCCAGAACCCTCCTCTGTCTCGCAGGACGGGAGCCAAAGAAGTGACCAGTCCACCCGAGCCCGACCGAACGTGCCATCCCTCCGTGTCGTGGATCACCTCTATGGGCAGCCGGTTGGAGACCGCCACAAGGCGCCTCACATCGTTTTGCATCCCGTGTGCCTTTCTTTATGAGGGCCGCTTCGGCCCCTCATCACGCCTCCAAGGCCCCCGGCCGGCCCCCGAGAAAAATCCGCCAACTGCTCGGGCGGGATGATCCAAACCGCGCCAGCGCAATCAAGTCGTTCATGGAGCGGTCTGTCACCAGCACAGTCCGAATGCGCTCCTCATTTATGAGACCATCGAGCGTTTCACGAACGCCCGGGTAACGGAATGCCTGTCGCCTCTGGGGCCTGAAAGGCGCGGGGGTTCGGTCCTAGTTCAGCATCAGGAGATACGGCGTGCGTCCACAAACTGCGCTTTTTATCCCCTCACCCGGGCCCTGTCTCCGAGGGCGGGGGGGATTGCGGATCACGTGCGGCGATATCGGGTCCCTGATGGCAGTGACCGCATCCATTTAGATGCGCCCCAATATCTTTTCGAATAATCACCGACTTTCCCCCTTGAAGGGGTCGGGGGGTGTCAGGGGATTGCCAAACTCCAGAAACACCCTCTGCCTCAAGGGAAAGATGGACCATAGTCATCCAAACTCCAAGAGGTTTTGATTCACGGGTATTGCGCTTAACGCTGTAAACCCGTGGTCGAAGGTGGTCTTTGCGCCGTTTCCGAGAGCCTTTCGAGCCACTCCTGGACATGCTTGAAAATGAGAAAGCGATCATAGACCCGACGCTGGGCGTTGCGTCCCCATGTGTCCCGTCCCACGGAATCGAAGAGCATCTGGTTCAGGTTCTCGGCGATCTCGTCGGTATCTTCCGGGTCGTGGTTGAGACGTCCGTCGATTCCATCACGTATCTGTTGGCGCAGACCGCAGGCAGTACTGCCCAGCACGGGGATTCGTTTCCACATGGCTTCGGTGGCTGTCAACCCGAAACCTTCCTGGAGCGAATTCTGCACCGCTACCGTCGCGCATCGTTGAATGGCGTTGACCATGAGATGGTTTTCCTTCCGGGACGCCATAGGCAGTGTCAAGAGCGCGATGCTCTCCTGCTCATCCCGATTCAACCGCCTGTACTTGTCGCAAAGGCTGTGGAGCACCTCCCTGCCGTCTGGGTCATCCTGGATCGCAGAGGGGTCTGGGCCTGCAAAGACAAGGCGCGCGATTTCGATGCGCCGTTTGTGCCTGGCGTCTTTAATGTCCCCCTGCGCGCAACGCGCCTTGAGCCGCAAGAATCCCTCCATCAGGGGTTCCCACCCCTTCAATCCGTCCCATCGGGATATCTGCGTAACGGTGGGACGAAACAGCAAGCCTATCTTCAGCCCGGTGTTGGCGTTCAGGAACCGGCCGTCCGGCTGGAAACGTTGCGCCTGGTGCTGCCAGTGGGAGGTGAGCACCGGGTGATGGTTGGTCATCAATCCCGCGTTGCTCAAGATCCCTATGAGCTTGTGCGCATGAAGCTCCCGGTTCTTGTGGCTCAGCGGATCGATAGAAGGGGAGATGATGCCGGCCCGCCCCACCAGGAAGTGCGGAATATACTCTGGAACCGAGAAGACGGCATGGTCAAACACACTCGCATGGGGTTTGAGAAAATCCCATGCGGAAGCGGTTGCCGGCGTGCGCTTGTCCACCCCGATGTGGCACCGCCAGATTGCCCGAATTCCCGTGCGTCGCTTCAGTTCGGCCCCCATACCCAGGGGTTGGGGATCGTGTACAACGAGAATGTCGTCCGCTCCAAGGCGACCCTGCATCTCGTCCGCAAGATCCCGGCTAACGCGCTCGTAAAGGGTCTGCTCCTGTTCGGTGAACCCAGGGGCACCGAAATCATGGATCAGGTTGTGGATGCGTTTGGTCAGCGAGAAGAAAGCGCTTTCACTCGGATGGATGACGACCCACTGTATCTTGACACCAAGGTCCCGCATGAGGCCCACCAGTTTGGGCATCATCTCGGCAACCCCCCCGCCATCTGCCGTGGAATTGACCATCCAGACTGTCCGCCCCCCGAGCCGGGGAAGCAGCATCTGAGTCTCCAGTTTAAGTTCCCTGACCGTTGCGGCCAGATAAGCGTAACCGGCATAATCGCTCAGCCGCATATTTTCCATTGCCTCGACCACTTCAATCATCGGTCTGTCCTTTCAATCGATTCTAAGGGCTCGCGTGAGAATAAATTTCCCTTTTCAGACCTCGAGCCGCGCGCATGGCAGGGCGGGAGCACGGCGAATGGCGGGCCGTTTAATCGACGAACAACGCTGCCACCGCTGATGGATAGGCGCATCACAATCCGAAGTTATTCTTGAGCGCGCCCTTAGCGTCACATGGGGGTTTCGATGCGGACTGCGGCTGGCGGTCGCGCCGAGGACGACCATTTAACGATAGTCCTGGAAAACCGCAGCCCTCCGACTCTCAGGCCGACGCAGTGGGTATGGGCGTCGCGTTGGACGGCAAAACAGCGCACGCGCAGGGAACAATGGGGAGGAGCACGCGGAAAAAAACAAGCCCGGTAGCTTGTGCTACCGGGCTCGTCCTTTTCCTAATAGCTTTCTCGGCAGCGTCCTACTCTCCCACCCAGCTGCCCGAGCAGTACCATCGGCGCTGAAGAGCTTAACTTCCGTGTTCGGGATGGGAACGGGTGTTTCCTCTTCGCTATAACCACCGAGAAAACATCTTTATGATCACGCCCTCTGGGTAATGCCTACCACACTTGCGGGCGGATCCAAAGCGTAGTAATTGATCTTCTATGCAATCTGGCTGTGTGCACATAAAAGCGTTCATTGTGCTTGTGACAAATTGTGGCCAAGCCGCACGACCGATTAGTACCAGTAAGCTAAATCCATCGCTGAACTTACACCTCTGGCCTATCAACCTCGTCGTCTACGAGGGGTCTTCAGTTCCGATGTCTCCATCGGAAGGGATATCTTATCTTGAGGTTGGTTTCCCGCTTAGATGCTTTCAGCGGTTATCCTTTCCGAACATAGCTACCCAGCTATGCCGCTGGCGCGACAACTGGACCACCAGTGGTTCGTCCATTCCGGTCCTCTCGTACTGGGAACAGATCCTCTCAAATATCCTACGCCCGCGAAAGATAGGGACCAAACTGTCTCACGACGTTTTAAACCCAGCTCACGTACCACTTTAATTGGCGAACAGCCAAACCCTTGGGACCTGCTCCAGCCCCAGGATGTGATGAGCCGACATCGAGGTGCCAAACCGCCCCGTCGATGTGAACTCTTGGGGGCGATAAGCCTGTTATCCCCGGCGTACCTTTTATCCGTTGAGC